>Ga0272441_10013518_pt1 | contig 11721 bp, 11 predicted proteins | sample SSMProp6N_FD_193582 | JGI IMG/M metagenome (GOLD analysis project Ga0272441, IMG submission 193582) | Marine sediment archaeal communities from Little Sippewissett salt marsh, Falmouth, MA, United States - SSM-Prop-6N | ecosystem: Environmental > Aquatic > Marine > Wetlands > Sediment ... | reverse complement strand
GAGGCCAGGGAGATCTACCGGTGGTTCCTGCCTTTACTGGAACTGGATATCAACCCGCAACTTGTCCAGAACATTAAACTGGCCGAAACCATGACCGGATTGGGGTCAGAAGCCGTTCGGGCCCCGCGGCTTGTCTTGGAAGGGGAGGAGCGTCAGCACGTTGTGGCGGTCATCGAAAAGTCCCTGAAAGTCCGGCCGGAACTTCCGGAATATTTGGGGCTTTTGAAATAAGAATTTACGGGCTCCCCCACCCACCCGTTTACCAAAATAACCCATGCCCATGCAACAAACTATCACAGGCGCCCAGCTGATCGGCTTCCAGGAATCCTCAGAAGGCACCGAATCCTTCCGGACCATGGATCCCAGTACCGGAAATCACACCCCCTGGAAATTCCATGAAGCCACGGAGCGGGAAATTGACCAGGCCATGCAGCTGGCCAGCTCCTGCTTTGTTCCTTACAAAAACACCAGCGGAAAGGCCCGGGGAGCTTTCCTGAGGGCGATTGCAGCCCGGCTCGAGGAGCGGTCCGAAGACCTGGTTCAGGTCTATACACTTGAATCCGGACTTCCGGCAGGCCGGGCAAAGGGAGAATTGGGCCGTACCACGGGACAACTGCGGGCATTTGCTGCCCTGGCCGAGAACGGTTCCTGGGTGGAGGCCCGGATCGATACCGCCCTGCCTGACCGAAGGCCCATACCCAGGCCCGATATTCGCAAGTGCCTTGTTCCCCTGGGCCCTGTAGTGGTTTTCGGGGCGGGCAATTTTCCGTTTGCCTTTTCCACTGCAGGAGGGGATACGGCCTCTGCACTGGCAGTGGGCTGCCCGGTAGTGGTTAAAGGGCATCCCCTGCATGCCGGAACCGGAGAAGCCGTAGCGCGCTGTATTCAGCATGCCGCCAGGGAAACTGGCATGCCGGCAGGTGTTTTTTCACATCTTCAGGGCAGCGGCTATACCCTGGGTGAGAAACTGGTAAAGCATCCTGCCACCAGTGCAGTAGGCTTTACCGGCAGCCAAAAAGGCGGCCTTGTCCTGACACGCATAGGAGCGGAGCGGGCTGAGCCCATTCCGGTTTTTGCTGAAATGGGGAGCATCAATCCGGTGGTGGTATTGCCTTCTGCTTTGGATCCTTCCAGGGGATGGGCCACAGCCTATGCCCAGTCGGTTACCCTTGGTGCAGGACAATTCTGTACCAACCCCGGACTGATCCTGGGCATCGCTGGCGAAACCTGGGAGAACTTTACAACCGCTCTGGCCACCGAGATGGGCAGGATACCTGCCTCCTGCATGCTGCACCCTGGCATGGCCGAGGCATTCCGGGCCCTCAGCTCTGAATTTTTATCCCAGGCCGGAGTGAAGGCGATCCAGGGAACGGGGGAAGAGGCCTCGGGTGCTTTGGTTGGGGGTGCGGTTGCCGGGGTGTCCGGAGAGGATTTCAGGCAGAATCCCCTGCTACAGCGCGAGGTATTCGGACCCTTTACCCTGACGGTGGCCTGCAAAGACCAGGACGAGCTCCTCGACATAATTAAAGGTCTTGAAGGGCAGCTCACCGCGTCCCTCCTCGGTGAAGAAGCGGAGATCGAGGCCGTACCCAAACTCCTGGAGGCTTTGCAGGGCAAGGTGGGCAGATTGTTGTTCAATGGTGTGCCTACAGGTGTGGAGGTATGCCCTTCCATGCATCATGGGGGTCCATTTCCGGCCACCACCGATGCCCGCTTTACTTCAGTGGGCCTGGATGCCTTTCGCCGATGGGTAAAGCCACTGGCATTGCAGAATGCGCCTGAGACCCTGCTGCCAGACGCGCTGAGAAATGAAAACCCCCTGGGGATCTGGAGGACCGTCAATGGGGAGTTGACCCATGATTCCATATAAGATGAAATCGTTTAGAACGCCCGACAGTCCATCCCTACCCTACAAAATTCAGAAGGAGCTGCCCATTTGCAGGTCCATTCTGAGAGGATGGGGCCATATGACAATATAAAACTAAAGAAAACCCGGGTGCAACATGGCCAGGAATGTTTTTAAGTGTATAGACGGACACACTGCCGGGAACCCGGTTCGTATAGTCGCTGAAGGCGGGCCTGACCTGCTGGGCGCCACCATGCAGGAGAAGCGCCTGCACTTCCTCAGGGAATTTGACTGGATCCGCAAAGGGCTGATGTTTGAACCCCGGGGACACGACCAGATGAGTGGTAGCATCCTCTATCCGCCTGCAGACCCGGAAAATGACCTGGGCATCCTGTTTATCGAAACCAGCGGGTGCCTGCCGATGTGCGGGCACGGGACGATTGGCACGATCACCATGGGCATTGAAGAAGGCCTGATCTGTCCCAAAAATCCCGGGGAGGTGCGGTTGGAGACCCCTGCAGGATTTGTAAGGGTTCGGTACGAACAGCAGGGAGATAAGGTGGTTTCGGTCACCCTGACCAATGTTCCTTCCTTTCTGGCAGCAACAGGGTTGACGGTAAAGAGCAGTGTCCTCGGAGCACTATCATTTGACGTTGCATATGGCGGGAATTTCTATGCCATTGTAGACCCACAGGAGCACTTTAAAGGTTTGGAGCACTTCACAGCCGGGGAATTGATCCGTCTCAGCCAGGAACTCCGTCCGCAGATCAATGAGAAGTATCCCGGACGCTTTATACATCCGGAGGATCCCAATATCCGGGATGTCAGCCATCTGCTGTGGACCGGATCCCCCCTGTCCGATACTTCGACAGCGCGAAATGCCGTTTTCTACGGGGAAAAAGCCATCGACCGGTCTCCCTGTGGTACCGGGACCTCTGCCAGGATGGCCCAATGGGCCAGCCGGGGTCGCCTGCATGAAGGTGAGGTATTTATGCACGAAAGCTATATCGGTTCTGTCTTTGAGGGTCGCCTGGCAGGGCAGACCCGCGTGGGCAGCTTTGAGGCCATCATCCCTGAAATCAAAGGGTCCGCCTGGGTACATGGCTACAATACCCTGGTTATCGATGACAGTCATCCTTTTCCGGAGGGATTTCAAGTGCTGTAGGGATCAAAGGGGCTTTGGTGCACCAACAGATGGAGCCGGTCGTTAAACCGAAAGACGCCATGGTTTTTGGAGTTACCCGCTATATTTGCATCTACCGCAGGGCAGACCTGGTGCTCCACAGCCTGGAAGAGGTGCCAGATGCCCATGTAGCGGATAAATAAAAATCTCTGATGCAGCAAACCTTTCATATTTCCGGGATGACCTGCATGGGATGCCAGAACCATGTCTGCCAAAAGCTGGAAGCGGTTGACGGTGTTTCAGCGGCTCATGTGGACCTGGCTTCTGGGAAGGCGGAATTAAAGCTACAACGATCCGTTTCCCTGAAGGAGCTGCAGGATGCCTTGGGAGGTCCCGCAGGCCCCTACCGCATCCATCTCAATGCCGAATCCGTCGCAAAAAAGGCGAGTGAACCTCCTCCAACAGACGATCTGGAGTTGGCTGCCTTCTGGTACTGCCCCATGCAGTGTGAAGGGGAACGGACCTATAAGGCCGCAGGTGCCTGCCCGGTATGCGGTATGGACCTGGTTGCGGCGGCTACCCCTGATCAGACCGCGGCGGACAGGGGGAAAGGACAGGCCCACAGGCTGCTGCTTCGCAAATTCTGGATCGCACTGGGTTTCACCCTTCCCATTTTCCTGATCGCCATGAGCGGGATGCTTCCTGAGAATCCCCTTTACCGGTTGATGGACGAAAGCAATTGGAATTGGGTTCAGTTTTTTCTATCCCTGCCGGTGGTCTTTTACGCCTGCTGGATGTTCTTTAAGCGGGCGTATCAAAGCCTTCTCACCCGGAACCTGAATATGTTCACCCTGATTGGCATTGGATCCGGTGTGGCTTGGGCATTCAGTCTGGCAGCCCTGGTCTTTCCCGGGTTTTTTCCGGACCAATTCAAATCGGCAGGGGGAACGGTGCACGTGTATTTCGAAGCAGCCACGGTCATCCTCACCCTGGTCCTGCTGGGTCAGGTGATGGAGGCCCGGGCCTATGAAAAGACCCAGGACGCCCTCAGGTCTTTGTTGCAGCTGGCGCCGACCCACGCCCTCAGAGTGGAGGCAGGGATCGAATATGAAGTTGCCCTTCAAGAGCTTAAGACCGGGGATTTATTACGGGTGCGACCCGGGGATCGCATTCCGGTGGACGGGGTGATCACAGAGGGATACAGTTCCATCGATGAGTCCATGCTTACGGGAGAACCCATCCCCGTGGATAAGGCAGTGGGAGATGCCGTTAGAAGTGGAACCCTTAATACCAGCGGGTCCTTCGTAATGAAGGCTGAAAAAGTGGGGGCTGAAACGTTGTTGTCAAGGATTATTGACATGGTACAGCAGGCCAGCCGCAGCAGGGCACCCATTCAAAACCTGGCAGACCGGATTTCCCGATATTTTGTCCCTGCCGTGGTGGGGATCTCGGCAATTACCTTCCTCCTTTGGGCCATTTGGGGTCCGGAACCTGTATACGTCTATGCCCTTGTAAATTCAATTGCAGTGCTGATCATCGCATGCCCCTGTGCCCTTGGTTTGGCCACCCCTATGTCGGTGATGGTGGGGGTTGGAAAAGGGGCACAGCAGGGTGTCCTGATAAAAAATGCCGAAGCACTTGAGAAAATGCACCGGGTGGACACCCTGATCATAGACAAGACCGGCACGCTTACCGAGGGCAAACCGACCGTTGAAGAAATAGGAAGCTTTGGTGACGGGTTTTCATCGCACAAGGTGCTCGGCTATGTGGCATCCCTGAATAGGCACAGCGAGCATCCCCTGGCTCAGGCCATTCGCGATTACGCGAAGCAACAGGGTGCAGACCTGCATGCCCTCCATGATTTCCATGCCGTCAGTGGCATGGGCGTCGAAGGAGTGTTGGAAGGCCGGCGGATAGCCCTTGGAAATGAATCCATGATGGCGCAAGCCCATGCCAGCCTTGGAAAAGCGATGCGGGATAAAACCCAACCGCTGCAGCAGGCGGGCAAAACGGTCTCCTATCTGGCCGTTGAAGGGAAAGTGGTGGGATATGTGGTCATCACAGACCGCATCAAGGAGTCCAGTGCGGAGGCCATTCGGAAACTCAGGCAACAGGGCCTTGAAATATACATGCTCACGGGAGACAACGAAAGAACGGCGAAAGCCGTTGCTGATCAGCTCAATATTTCCTGGTTCAGCGCAGGCATGCTTCCTGAGGATAAGTTAAGGGAGGTTGAAAGACTTCAGTCTGAAGGCAGAAGTGTAGCTGTGGCCGGGGACGGGATAAACGATACCCCTGCCCTGGCAAAAAGCGAGGTAGGGATTGCAATGGGCACCGGGTCGGACACCGCCATGGAAAGTGCCCAGATTACTCTGGTGGATGGAGATCTGAGAGGCCTGTTAAAAACCCGTCAGCTGAGTGTGGCAGTCATGAGGAATATCCGCCAAAACCTCTTCTTTGCCCTGGTCTACAATACCCTGGGGGTGCCTGTGGCAGCAGGGGCCCTGTATCCCATTTTTGGAATTCTGCTCTCCCCTATGATTGCCGCCCTGGCGATGAGTTTTTCTTCGGTCTCTGTCATTGCCAATGCCTTGCGATTGAGAAATGCACCACTTTGAGCAACTTTACGGGATAAGGGCCGGTGATCCTCCTTCCCAGTTATGTGCTTTCCTTCGGGTTGCCCTTTTATATGGAGGACCCTATAAATTCTCACCTTTGGCCTATCCAACCGAAGGGAAAAGCTTCGGGGGCTGCCTATTTGATTCCGTTTGAGCAAAACGGTACCGGGATGGTAAATGCAGCCTACTGGAATGCTGCCGGAGTACTCTCTGATGAAGACAATCATCCTACAATTATTAGTATCATTCTCAAGCCGATCTGTTTCCGATGAGATACGCTAGCTTCATTTTCCTGGGATGGGCCCTGTGTTGGGGTGTGGCCCTGCAACGCACCCTGACCTATGAAGAGATAGACATTGGGATCAAACCCTCCACGAATTCGGGTTGGAACGCTGAGGCCTGACTCCTCCGGAGCGTCTTATAACTTTTGATAACTTTGGCTGTAAGGAAGTGGATGAAAATCCTACTTTTATGGCGGAATAATTTAAAGTACTATGTCAGAAAGTAAAGAACCTCTAAAAACCCTGATCCTGGGTTCCGGCCCGGCGGGTTATACCGCTGCCATCTACGCAGCAAGAGCAGACCTGAAACCCGTGGTCTATACGGGGATGGAACCCGGCGGACAGCTTACAACTACTACCGAAGTAGATAATTTTCCCGGATATCCGGAAGGTGTGGACGGGCCTACCATGATGGTGCAGCTACAGCAGCAGGCCGAGCGTTTTGGTACAGATGTGCGTATTGGAATGGCGACTGGGGTTGAATTCAGCGATCAGCCCGGAGGAATCCATCGGGTGACTATCGACAACGATAAGGTCATTGAAGCCAAAACCGTTATCATTTCTACCGGAGCATCTGCAAAATACCTTGGGCTCCCAAGTGAGCAACGGCTTCGCGGAGGCGGGGTATCTGCATGTGCCGTTTGTGACGGATTCTTCTACAAGGGCCAGGATGTAGCCATTGTGGGAGGCGGGGACACTGCCGCTGAGGAGGCCTCTTATCTGGCCAATATCTGCAAAAAGGTAACCATGCTGATCCGGAAAGACCATATGCGGGCTTCCAAAGCCATGCAACACAGGGTCAAAAGCCTATCCAATATCGATATTCGTTTCAATACGGAGGTGGATGAAATCCTGGGAGAACAGGTTGTAGAAGGTCTCAGGATGGTCAATAACCAGACCGGGGAGAAGGAAGAAATCCCTATCACCGGATTCTTTGTAGCCATCGGTCACAAACCCAATACAGATATCTTCAAAGGACAACTCGAAATGGATGATACCGGGTATATCATTACCCGGGGGAAATCGACCAAAACCAACAAACCCGGGGTGTTTGCAAGTGGGGATGTGCAGGACAAAGAGTACCGACAGGCCGTTACGGCAGCAGGCACCGGATGCATGGCGGCCCTTGATGCCGAACGCTACCTGGCTTCTGTAGAAACGACGCAAACAGTTTCCTGAGAGATTTAGGAAATAAAAACCGCCAGATCTGGCGGTTTTTTATTGGCTTTACTTTACCCTTTTATAATTTTCCGAGAAGGTCCGATTGCCTTCATCATCATAGTTTATCTGGCTGTAGGTGTCTCCCTCAATCACCAGTTCAAAGGTAAACTGCCGGATAGTGTCCAGGGCTTCCATCATATAGTGGTCCCCGTACTCGATGACTTCGATCAGTTCATCCGGGGTGATCTCGTAGGTGCCATAGCCAAAGCGTCCAATGGTATCATTCGGATCTGTACGGGACCACATCACGTTGCCGTTGTAATACATCTTAACCTGCCGGTACCCTTCGACCAGTTCTGTCGTATCCAAGATATTCTGGCCATCGTAGTTGTAAAAACTTACTTGTTCCCAGGTACCCTCAATGGAATGCATGTTTTCTGGGGAAGAAGTGCTGATTGCGGTGGTGGTGATGAGCGTCACTGCGAGCAGCAGGTAACCAAAAGTCTTTTTCATGACCGAGGAATTTGAATTCAAATATTGTTAAAAAGATACGATAAATAATCAAAATTGCAATAAAGTTTTCACATAATTGCCTAAGGATATTTACGCGGAAGAACGTGTTTATTCGAATCTTTCAAAGGAAAGCAGCACATCTGCCAGGTGGTCCAAATGACCCGGCTGATGGACCGAGGAAATCACAATGCGACTGGGGGAGGGGTCCCCGCCTTCTGCCGCGTATTCGAAGTCTGTGATCACTATTTGATGCTCCCTGAGATACCCTGCCAGGTCTGAATTCCGGAAGGTGATTACTGGATATTCCGGACTCCCCTGTAGTTCCTTAAAACCACCGATGCGTTGCCACAGCGATTGCATTGAACTTATCAGACGGCGGAAGGAATCCAGGTAAAGGCCCTCTTTCAGTGCATCGGTCAGGGCGGCCAGGCCGGCCGGTGGGGCCGGGCTTGCTCCCTGGAAAAACGGGGTTGTCTGAAGGGCAGCAAGTCGTTCAGTAGAACCGCAGATCACACCCCCGGCGACCCCCATCGCCTTGCCAAGGGAAGCGCAGAGGAGTAGTTCGTGAAACCCCATGGCGGCAAGGAGCTTCCAGGAGCCCGAACCTGCTTCCCCTGTAATGCCAAGGCCATGGGAATCATCCGCAATCAGGATGCATTCCCTGGGAAGTTTCGAAAGTGTATCCCATATCGGACCTGCCCGGGATGCCCCTCCCATGGTATCTGAAAGCACTACCGGATTCAATCCGGGGGATGCTGCCAGAGAGGCCCGCACATCTTCAATTAAGGTATCCCAGTCCCTGCTTCGTGAATGCCCTGGGGGAAGCAGTGCCTCATGGCAATAGGGACCAAAAAAACAGGGATGCCCCTTACCACTGAAATAATCAGCCAATAGCCGAGCAGCCAAAAATCCTGAGGAAAGCGTAAGACAAGCGGGACTACCCACCCAGGTTGCCAGGGCGTTCTCTGCCCTTTGGTAAAGATCCAGCTGAACATTGCCAATACGCGAAGCCCCCCAGTGGGAACCAATCCGGCGTGTATGCCGGGCCAGCAATTCAAGGAACCTTGTATTGGTCTGCATCCCCAGGTAGGAGGTACCCCCAAAATACAGGTAGGTTTCTCCCGCTATGGATATCTCGGCTCCGGGTATGACCTCTGTGCGGATTTTCATCGCATCATCGTTACGCCCGTTCCGCCCATGTCGGGAAAAATGACTTCCCCATTGTCGTCAATGCTGACCCCGTAGGCAATGTCCTCTTTTAGCAGCATTGCTCCGTCCATGTCCACATAGTCCAGCTCCGGCAAAAGCTGGGCGATCGCGGAGATCCCCACGGTGGATTCCGTCATACACCCAACCATGACCTTCAATCCGAGTTCCCTGGCTTTTTGGATCATAGCCCGGGCAGGGGTCAGCCCGCCGCATTTGGTAAGTTTTATATTGATCCCGTTGAAATGCAGGGCACATCGCTCCACATCGGCGACGACCTGACAGCTCTCATCGGCAATTACCGGCAGGACGGAATGATGCACGACCTTTTCCATCCCTTCCCAATCCGAGGCAGGTAAGGGTTGTTCGATGAACTCAACCCCCAGTTCCTTAAGGGCCACAGAGTTTTCAATGGTTTCGGCCGCATTCCAGGCACAGTTCGCATCCACCCTGAAAATGGCGTCCGTGTGACGCCTCAATTCAGTGACCAGGGCTACATCCCTGTCGGTGCCCAATTTGATCTTGTAGATGGGCCATGGGGTCTCCTTCATTTTGGCTACCATTTTCTCTGGGGTATCCAACCCAATGGTATAACTCGTTACAGGATATTCTTCCATGGAGGTGCCCCAGAGTTGATGCAGGGGTTTGCCCTGTAATTTGCCGTAAAGATCCCAGGCAGCCAGGTCCAGGGCGCAGATGGCAAAACTGGATATCCCCGAGCCTTCCAGCTGTGCATGGAGGGCTTCAGGATCATCCGGAGCAGCCCCTTCCACGAGGGTCCTTACTTTTTCCAAATCCTTTTGAAGGGAGGCAATACTCACATGGTAATAGGGATTGGCGGTAGCCTCTCCGTAACCCGTCCTGCTGTGGTGGGTCAGGCTTGCAATCAGGGTTTCCTGCTGGTCATAGCGTTCCCTGGAGATGCCAAAAGTGTGCCTGAGATCCAGGGTATAGGGATGTACGTCTAATTTCACCTCAATATCATTTTAGCGTTCCCAATGTAAGGATTTCCCGGCATCCGCACATTAAAAAACCCCGACACTACGGCCGGGGCATTTCGAAGAAAGAATGAAAAAATGATTCAGCTGTTCGTTATTGATTAGTATTTATGTACGCTTCCGGAAACGGACTTTCGGGTTTCAACCTTGGGATCTCCCGTGTATCCGATATCCGCTCCGCTATTGGCATCTGCAGTGAGTTGTTCGATAACCTGAACCTTGATATCTGCGCCGCTACTTGCATTTGCCCGGCAAACCTTACTTGCCAGGTCCAGGGCCTTGATGTCCGATCCACTGCTTGCATCTGCATACAGCAGGTTGGTGCTGCCGCCCAGTCGGATGTCTGCCCCAGAGCTGCAGTTTGCCTCTACCTGGTCTGCCACCAGTTCTACGTTCAGGTCCGCCCCACTGCTCGCATTGAGCTGTACCTTATCGGCTTCGATCAGGCCCTGTCCGACCAAGTCCGATCCACTATTGGCTTCCAGGGCCGTTATCTCGGGCAGGCTGACATATACCTTCTTGGTGGCCCGCCCAATGTTTTCAATGGCGTGTACTTTCAGTTTGCCATCCCGGATTTCTGTGCCGATCAAATCGATGACATTCTCATCGGCTTCCACACGGATCCTGAACTCACTGTCCTGCGTGACAAAAACGTCCAGCCCCTCGGAGGCGGTAATGGCAGTGAAGTCTTCAGTGACCTCCCGGGTCTCCTCAACGACTTCCCCGTTTCCTTTTACGCCGGAACCAAAGTTCATATCCAGCATACATGATGAGGAAAGCAAGGCGAGAATAATTGCGATGGTGAATTTTGCTAGTGTTGTCATGATGTTCGTTTTTTGATGGTTTTGGGCCTGAGGCCCGATGTTGCGTTTTGGGTTTATTGCTTTTTACTGATGTAAATGTCTTTCTATTTTAAAGATCGCCCCAGGAATCCGGACCGAATTGTCAGATATTCCTACTGAATTGTACCTATAGATTATCATCACCGGTACGCACCTCAATACCTTCCTCGTCAATCTTCATCTTGAAGGTGTCGGTTTCGTCCTTCAGGTCAATGTCCACACCGTCCTCATCGATGATGATATGTCCCCTTCCGGGCTCCTCTTCCGGGATATCTTCCGGACAGTTCAGGCAGGCAAGCATGCCGTCGGCCTGCATCTGCCAGGTGTAATTCACTGTTCGCTTTCGGTACATATCCTCCTCGAAGCGGGTCTGCCTACCCATGTAGTCCCGTGCATTGGAATTGAATTTTAGCACCGTCCCTTCCGGAACAAAGACGGTCAGGCGTATCTCCTGATCGCGAATTTTGTTTTTCACATCCGTGGTAAAGTGATCATCCAGGGACAGGGTGTTGCCTGACAGGGCGTAGGAGTAATTGATTTTCCCGGCCCGCTCCCGCGCATTGACATAGGAGCTGCCGTCGGCGTCTTTGCGCACCCGCAAGCTCAGCAGGGAATCATCGGCCTTGCGGATATCCATCAGGATATCATCTGAATAGAGTACCGGCTCATCAGAGGCGTCATAGCGGATCTCCATCCCCCCGATAACTGCCCCATTGCCGTCCCCGAATTCAGAATCCCTGAATCGGATTGTCAGCGTATCCGGAGCTGCGGTCATGGATATGGTGTCCCGTTCGGTCACACTGCCCGTATAGGCGTGCGCAGCAGCCTGCTTGACGCCCAGTACCGCAAGGGTGATGATCGAGATAAGCCAGAGCCCGAGCAGGGAAAACTTCGCAATATTCCCAATGGATTTCAAATTGGTCACCAGGATCTTCAGGCCCAGATACAAAAGGAAGAAGAAAGGGATCCCCACAGCAAAGAATGTGAGCAGGGAAACGATCCAAACCGGTGTATCCGTATAGTTGATCATGCCTATCAGATCGAGTCCGGGGATATGAATTGCATCAATAATTCCCACCGAAAACAAGGCGATGAAAAGACCGATCAGGGTAGATGCCCCTATAATGATGAGG
>Ga0272441_10013517_pt1 | contig 11722 bp, 10 predicted proteins | sample SSMProp6N_FD_193582 | JGI IMG/M metagenome (GOLD analysis project Ga0272441, IMG submission 193582) | Marine sediment archaeal communities from Little Sippewissett salt marsh, Falmouth, MA, United States - SSM-Prop-6N | ecosystem: Environmental > Aquatic > Marine > Wetlands > Sediment ... | reverse complement strand
TGCTCCTTATCACCTATGGGTTGCTCGATGAGTTCATGGTTGTCTTTTTTCAGATACTTACTATTGGCCCGCATCATGAGCGAAGTGGACGAGCGCCTACTTGGGCCATGGATCCAAAAAAACATTGCGCCGCTTGCACATACTCACGCGCATGGCACTTGAGCCGGATCGTAGCATATTCATGCTGTCCAGGAAGTTCTGAATAATTCCGCAGTTGCTGTAATATACCCGTCTTTTAACCGCAAATGACAGAAAATAGCGCAATTCTTCGGTAGGGACTGATGGCAAACGACAAAAAACGTAAATATTCTTCTGTGATCGTCGATGGTGTCAAACAGGCACCGAGCAGAGCCATGTTGCACGCAGTGGGCTTCACGGACGAGGACTTCCGTAGACCGCAGGTCGGTATTGCTTCGACCTGGAGTATGGTCACACCCTGCAATATGCATATCAATCTGCTGGCGGAGGAGGCCGGCAAGGGCGTTGACCAGGCTGGTGGCAAGAGCGTGGTCTTCAACACGATCACCGTGTCGGACGGCATCTCGATGGGCACACCTGGGATGCGCTATTCACTGGTCTCGCGTGAAGTAATTGCCGATTCGATCGAAACCGTCACCGGCGCGCAGGGCTTTGACGGGCTGGTCGCCATCGGCGGCTGTGACAAGAACATGCCTGGCTGCATGATGGCATTGGCTCGACTCAACCGTCCTGGTGTCTTTGTTTACGGTGGAACTATCAAGCCGGGCGCCAAGCGCCGCGACATTGTCTCGGTATTCGAAGCGGTCGGCGGTCACGCTGCTGGCAAAGTGAGCGACCAGGAGCTGCACGAAGTCGAGCAAACTGCGATCCCGGGCCCTGGCTCATGTGGCGGCATGTACACAGCGAACACGATGGCGTCGGCGATCGAAGCTATGGGTATGAGTCTGCCCAACAGCTCGGCCCAGGAAGCCGTATCCGATGCCAAGACCAATGATTGCCTTCGTGCCGGTGAGGCCGTCGTGAGGCTGATAGAAAACGACATCAAACCGCGCGACATCATGACCCGAGAAGCGTTCGAAAATGCGATAACGGTTGTGATTGCACTGGGCGGCTCGACGAATGCGGTGCTTCACCTCCTGGCGATGGCGCATACCGCTGGTGTCGAACTGGAGCTGGATGACTTTACCCGCATTGGCGCCAAGGTCCCGGTGCTGGCAGACGTCAAACCCAGCGGTAAGTACCTGATGTCCGAGTTGATCGCGATTGGGGGCATCCAGCCGTTGATGAAGACCTTGCTCGATGCAGGTTTGCTGCACGGCGATTGCCTCACGGTCACTGGGAAAACCCTGGCGGAAAATCTTGCTGAGGTGCAGCCCTATCCGATCGATCAGGATATCGTGCATGGCCTCGATAACCCGATCAAGAGAGACAGTCATCTGGTCGTGCTCTATGGCAACTTGGCTCCGACAGGTGCGGTCGCAAAGATCTCCGGCAAGGAGGGTCTTAGCTTTTCCGGTAACGCGCGCGTGTTCGAGTCGGAGGAATCCGCTCTGGCCGCCATTCTGGACGGCACCGTGGTCAAGAACGATGTGATCGTGATCCGCTATGAAGGACCGGTCGGCGGCCCCGGTATGCGCGAGATGCTGAGCCCGACCGGTGCTATCATGGGCAAAGGCATGGGCAAAGATGTCGCCTTGATCACGGACGGTCGTTTCTCTGGTGGTAGCCACGGTTTCGTTGTCGGTCATGTCACACCGGAAGCTGCGGTTGGCGGCCCGATCGCCATCGTCCAGGACGGTGACTCAATCACGATCGATGCCGAGCACCGGCAGATTACGCTGAGCGTTTCGCAAGATGAGATCGATCGCCGCCTGGCCGACTGGAGCCCGCTGCCGCCAAAGACGAATCGTGGTATTCTTGCCAAGTATGCAAGGTTGGTATGCTCGGCCTCGGATGGGGCTGTTACCGATAAATTCTAGTGTCTATTTCTCTGGGGAAACTCTGATTAATTCAGAGTTACCGCGGCGCACGGACGCGTCACCATTTTCAATCGCCTAAAGCGATTGAAAATGAAGGGGAACAGAAAATCGCATTTTTTGTTCCCCGTAATCTGACAATTCAGGGATGAATTATTCAGAGCTTCCCTGGGTTGAATAAAGTTCAGTTAATGGGGGAAGAGAATGAGTGAGGAAGCGGTTGTCGCGCAGAAAAGCCCTTTTCAAGTCGAGCTGACTGCGGGCGAGACCTACTATTGGTGCGCCTGTGGGCGCAGCCAGAATCAGCCGTTCTGCGATGGTTCGCACAAGGGTACCGATTTCACACCGGTCGCCTACAAGGCTGAAAAGACTGGTACGGCCTATCTGTGCGGTTGCAAGCGAACCAGCGATAAACCGATGTGCGACGGCAGCCATAATTCGTTGTAAGCAGGCTTGATCAAGCCCCTAACAAAGCCGCATGATTGAGATGCTGTGACAGCTGTTCGCGGCTGAAGCCGCTGCTACGCATGCCAATTGCTGAGCAGGAAGACAAGCGGCTTCAGCCGCGAATAGCGGGAACGCATTAATATCGCGCAATTGGGACAGCAGAGCTATTTTTCCTGCCAGTTGCCGCCGAGCTTGATGTAATGGCCCGCTGCCGATTTCTCAATAGCCTTCTTGCCAGCCAATTGTTCAACGGCCTGTAATGCAGTGTTATTTCGCGAGGCAATCTCCTGATACTTCTGTTTGCGTTTTGCATTGATGCCATCCAAGAGCGCCTTTGTTTCCGCTGAAGGAGGCTTGACTGCCTCGAGGTAGCCACTGGGGGTTTCACCGACCAGCCCCTGATTCTTCGCTGTTTGAAGGTCCAGCGCCAGAACCGGTGCTGATATCAGTAGCAAACATGTCGTTAGTATGCCCAGGAATTGTTTCATGAGTTGGAGTCTCCGTCAGAATAGTTCGCTGTCTTTGCTGAATACGTCTTCAAGTTCTTTATCAACCTTGACGCGGATATCGTGTTCGATTTTAACGTTGAGGTTGATCGTGATGGGCTCATCGGGGGGTTCGACCTTTACTTTGGGTGTGCAGGCGAGCATCGCTGTTGCCAACATGATGATCAATGGTAGTCTGTGCATGTTACTGTTTTTCCTTGCGTTTACTTGATGATTGGTCATAAAGCTGGCGGACTCTCTGGTCGATGCTTGCACCTATGCTATCGGCATAACGTAGGCTTTTGAGCAGCGATAGCAAGTTTTGTTCTGTATTAATATTCAAATGTACTGGACGCGTTGTATCCAGCTCGGGACTGGTGCCTTTGAGTTGCAGACTGACCATCAGCATTCCATCGGGATCGTAGTTGACGTCCGCAGAGAAATGACTGTAGCGAAAATCCTTGAGTGCGTCCAGCGCGATACCCGTAAGCGGGTTCTTTTTGAGCTGGTCGCTGCCACCCGAAGGACGATATCGGATTGTGCCGGCACGGACGTTATTGACAAAAAGTCCATGTTCGACAAACACACCCTTGGTGCTGAATGTTAGCGGTATCTCGCCATCGACCCTGCCGGTTACTTCGATGTCCTCCAGTTGCTGGGCCGCAACAATGGCAGAAAGGTCGATTGCTTTTGCATTGATCACGAAACGATTCACAGTTTCGTTCAGATCAAAAACAATTTCATCAGCGCCGAAGCGGCCGCCAAAAATCTCGCCGTTCAGGCCACTGAGTAATATCCGAGGCAGCGGTGCTTTGGGCGTCGTGTTGATCGAGAACGTGGTGCTGATTCCGCTGGCCAGAACGCCGTTATCGAGTCGATCCAGTAGGATCTCGCTTGGTTTTACCGATCGGAGTGAGGGCAGGATTTGCACCTCGTGATCAACAGTTAGCCCGGCAAAGACCATTTCTTCATGGTGGCCACTGGCATTGTCTATTTTTACACGTGTGTTCAGGGAAATGTTCTTGTCTCGGGACCAGGCGGCAAGCGCATAGAGTTTTATTGTTCCATTCAGTAAATCGAACGGGTATGGCCATGGCGTCGTCAAAAGGCTCAATTTATCGGACTCGGCCTCAAGGTTGATGGACTTCAAGGGCCTGATAGCGAGCCTGCCCGACTCTTTGGCGAGATTATGATCGAGTTTAAACGAAAATTTCCCTGGAACCGTTGCCGTATAGAAGCTGCCCGCGATGTCCAGCTCTTTATCGCGGATTTTGATCCTGGCGATAATGTCTCTGAGCCGAATGGATTTAGCGTCATAAACCGCCTTTACTGCGTCGGCGTTGACGTTGCCGTTGATTAACCAGGGATCGCCGGATGCGTAGAGATCGCCGGCCAAGTCAACGCGGGTTTTACCCAGCAAGAACTCAGGGTGGCTGACGCTGCTGAAGCGGACATATGATTCACCGTCCAGCTGGGTATGGCGGAGCGCATCGATCAACTCATTGCGGGCACTTATACTGGTCTCCAGGTCCTCTACCTGGTAGCCGCCGATGCTCAATCGATCGGTTCTCGCATTGACTTTTGTCTTTATCTGATCAGCGGCGGAAACGTCCAGCGCTATTCGGCCGCTTATTTTCTCGATGCTACCAATAGCTTTGATCTTTGTGAATGGTTGTAGCCAGTCGACAAGTATTCCAGGTTCGAGCCAGTAGTCTCCATCGATAGACTTGTCGAGCAAGTTCAGCTTGAATTCACCGGCAACGGTATCCGCTCGTTGCGGGTCGAGAAGCTCAGCCTCCAATGCATCGTTCGAAAGCCTCGAAATCAGGAGCTTGCGTATAATCACAGGTTCGCCAGTGGGCGATGATTCCAGTAGGGAGAGCTCGGCTGTTATGCCATCGCTGCGGGTGCTTGCGCGAAACTGTAGCGGCTTGTGTTCAAGTATGCCAAACGATTCACCGCTGAGGGACAACGCCTTTATGTCGACGCGATTGACAATCAGATACTGGCGCAAAGTCTGCCTGAGCGCAGCGATAATCTTTGCGGGCTCCAGCACATGTGCCACAGCACTGGTAACCGTTGATCTGAGGGTCTGATGGGAAATCACCAGCCTGTCAATGACAATGCTCTCGGCACGACCCCTGGATAGCTGGGCTGCGGTGTAGCTCAAAGTCACGCTTTCGGCTATCAGTCTGAATCTGCTGTCGTCAGTGGCAACGGTGAAAGCGATACGGGAAACTCGGCTTTGGCTAATACCCAGTTGGTCGATTTCGGTGGTTATGTTGTTGAGTCCATAACCGCGCATGGCTGAGAAAATAGCAATCTCGGCGAGCTCTGTGCGTCCCCACCAGCTCGCCAGCAGCAATGCCAATAAGAGAACAAGAATGAGGTGCCGTGGCTTCATATTCGGTTGGCGTGCGGCGGCTCGATCGACAGCACGCGAGCAATCGTCAGGTGAGCGTATCTACGACCTGAATCCTGCGCAGAGTCATAACCCGCATTTCTCACCACGCGGCGTAGAATACTGATAAAACATTGGCTCGTTTTGAAAATCTCGGATGATCGAAAATACAATGTGTTTTTCAACAATGCCTATCACGGTTCAGGCTGGTCTTCGAGTCCGTAAGCTTGCTCTTCACTCAAACCGTAGCTATGGCTAGGCTTTTCGCTCCAGAGCGGCGCTTACGAACACGAATCCTGCGCCTGCTCCCGTGATCCTGGTGAGAAAAGCGGGTTAACGATACCATACTTCGCTGACAACTGAGCCTATATATCATTGCGCGCGGTATTGCCCGCGCGCGCTAACGTGACCCGGCTGAGAAATGCGCGGAAACGCACTGCTGTGATGAGTCCTGGTCATGGCGAGCCGCCACAGCGGCGTGGCAATCTCTTCAATCGTGTGCTGTCGCTGAACCACGGAATCCAGGCCGTTGAAGCGGCGGCATTTCAAGTTTCCTCGAAAACACGAGCTGTAACTTCGGCGTTCGACCTCATCGCATACCTTGCGATGTGAGACAGCAGTGGGAAAATGCCTTATGATTCTCTGATGAGAAATATTTTCGTTTACGGTTCATTGATGTTCGATCGTGTCTGGTGCTCAGTTGTTACCAATTACTACCCAAAATACGATGCGCGGCTCGATGGCCACATTCGTTTGCGCGTCAAAGGTGAAGAGTATCCCGGGTTGATCGAATTTGGAGGAGCGACGGTGGCTGGCAAAGTCCTGCTTGGCATCGAGCGTGCTGATATCGATCGACTTGATCAGTTCGAAGGGGCGTATTATCAGAGAAAGAGTGTCACAGTTCGACTTAATGGCAATAGGTTAGCCCAGGCGGAGACCTATGTTTTTCGCGACGAGTACCGGTTCCTGCTAAGTGACAAGGCATGGTGCGCGCAGGAGTTCAGAGAAAAGGGCTTAGGCAACTTCCTGGCGCAGTACCAGGGCTTTCGCCATATTCATGGTCGCTAGCCCGCATTTCTCACCAGGATCACGGGAGCAGGCGCAGGATTCGTGTTCGTAAGCGCCGCTCTGGAGCGAAAAGCGTAGCCATAGCTACGATTTGAGTGAAGAGCAAGCTTACGGGCACGAAGACCAGCCTGAACCGTGATAGGCATTGTTGAAAAACACATTGTATTTTCGATCATCCGAGATTTTCAAAACGAGCCAATGTTTTATCAGTATTCTACGCCGCCTGGTGAGAAATGCGGGCTAGTCATCATCAGGCTCAAGTCCGGTGGCGTGAGTGCAGGCCAGCGCAGGCTTTCTTGGTACTTGGCTTGGCGTTGCTGCGACCGATAAATCCGTGCAGGCCGATCGGTGTTGGCCCGGATGTGAACGAATGCGATCTTCGAGCAACATCCGGGCCGGTTTGCTTGTTAGCTATGCAAAGGTGCTACAAAAGCGATAAGCACGTGGATTGCTCACTTCATATTTTTTGATGATGTCTTTTACAATGCCGCTACGCACGATGTCATCGTGGCTGAACTCGTGTACATGGACGCCGCGAACATCGTGCACACGATTGATCGCATCATGCAGGCCTGAGCAGTCATCGAGATCGGTCTGGCTCAAGTCGCCGTTGATAACAACGGTAGAGTTTTTGCCAATGCGCGTCATGAACATCTTGATTTCGTCAGCCGTGCAATTCTGGGCCTCATCCAGAATTACAAAGCAATGGTTGAAGGTCTTGCCGCGCATATACGCAAGTGGCTCGACAACAACATTTCCATTCTTCAATGCACATTCGACCACGCCCCTGCCGGCATTGCTAATCAAACACGATTTGAACGCGGCGAAGTAAGGGTCAAATTTGTCCTCGATCTTTCCTGGAAGAAAGCCCAGGCTTTTCCCCGTTTCGACGGCAGGTCGAGTGAAGATGACTCGGTCAGTCTCGCCAGCTAGCAGTGCTTCGGCAGCCATCGCTGCGGTGCAGTAGCTCTTGCCGGTTCCGGCAGGGCCAAGGCCAAATATCAGCGTATTGTGCTTGATCGCGGCCATGAAACGGGCTTGAGACGGGTTTCGGGCTTGGATCGGTTTGGGTGTAGCGGTGTGTTTGGAGGGGGGTGTGAAGTGAGCAGTGTTTGTTTGCAGTTCGATGACTTTTGGGTCTCCGGTCAGGTAGTCATTGTAGTGATAGTTATGCTTATTCTTATGCCTGCCATTCTTTCGCGACATGTATACACCTCGGACGAATGTTAATGAACCGTTGGATATCGTTGTGCTATCCAACGATATCTAACTTAACCATAGCAATTATATATGTCAATATAGTTACCGTCGCGATGGAAGCTATCGCGGGCCAGCCATGTATAGAATTGTAACGGGGGCAGCAATGGCCAGAATTTTGATCGCGGGCTGTGGGGCAACAGGTGCGGCGGTTGGTGTGAGCCTGGCCCAAAATGGACATAATGTGGTTGGGCTGAAGCGCAATCCACCCGCGGACCAACAAGGCATTCGTTATTGTCGGGTCGATCTAACGCGCGCTGCTGATTTGCAGGGCATGGATGCAGACTATGACCTGGTGACCTATATACTGGCTCCCGATGATCGCACAGAAGCCTCTTATGTAGCGGTGTTTGATGTTGGGGTAGAGAACCTGTTGGCTATGTTTTCGCGGCAACGCAGGCACACCCGCTTTTTGTTTGTGTCGTCAACCAGCGTTTATGGTCAATCGCAAGGCGAGTGGGTTGACGAAGAATCGCAGACTGTGCCTGCGAGCAGTCAGGCGAGAACGATCCTACAGGCAGAACGCAGATTTCTGGCTTTCTCCCCGCAAAATTGTATTGTTCGGTTCTCAGGTATCTATGGGCGCGGTCGTCCCCGTTTGTTGAATACCGTAATCAACAGCAAAGAGGTTCAATATGAACCGCCATATTACACGAACCGAATCCACTGGCAGGACTGCGTTCAGGTCTTATGCTTCGTCGCCGGCAAAATGATCAAGGGCGAGGAGCTTGAGTCCGTTTACCTGGCTTCGGACGACGATCCAGCGCCACGATGGGAGGTGTTCAATTATCTCGCTGACAAGCTGGGCATAGAACCACCGCAAAAGGCTATCTTGGCCCAGGGTGCTTCACAAAATAAACGCTGCGACAATCGACGCCTGAAGCAGCTCGGCTATAGCTTCCAATACCCTGGCTATCGGGACGGTTATGGCGCGGTTTCACCGTCGGATATTGAGCCATAGCCCGATTAATGAGGTGAGACAACCAGCGGTGGCATCGGGCAGTCAATGATCGCAGCGATAGCCCGGTAGAGTTCGACTTCCTGCACAGCGATGTATTGGTCTGCGGTAATCGCGACGGCACAGGCTTTGAGCAAGCGGGGTTTCTCCAGCGGTTTCAAGCGGACAAGTTGGTCGAGTGCCCGATCGAGTCCGCTCAGCTTGATGCTGTTCTTGGGCAACAGCTCCAGTTCGGCGGCGTCGAGTTCGGCGCTGGCGCGTAAGAAAGCCTCGTGATCGGATATTCCTCGTTGTTTACCTGAGTAAACCAGCACAGATAGCAAAATCGCGCAGGCCTTTCCTGCCTGGTGAAGGCGCAAATTCTGTGGAGTGGTGCCGGGCCGCTTGTCGAAAACAGGGTCGAGATGATGAAACACGATTTTGCTGATCGACCACTCGAATAACGTGATCTTGCTGTCGATCGCTATCAGGGCATTAAGATTCTGACGGAACAGCGCGTACTGACGATCGGAGAGTTGATGCAAGCTCGCCAGCGCCAGATCGACAATAGCCAAGCGATGTTCTCTCCTGATTTCGTGGCCGGCGCGCACCAGCTTCATGGTCTCCTCATATATGCCGGTATCGGCTGTTGATTGCAGTTGTTGCAGCTGCGCATCGCGCATGTCCGTGGCCTGGTCCAATATCAGATAATAGATCACTGCGCGCGCGGCAAAGGGATCACCGACGGCAACAGTGAATGCTGCCGGCAAGCTGTGGATCAGTTGGTGGGCATAGGCGAGGTGTGATGCGGTGGGCTGCGCTGTCTGTTCGACAACGGTTCCGTTGGTCATGGCTGCTGCGATTGCAGCCATGGTTACCAGTTGCTGTCGATTTTGCGGTGCTTCCATTTCGGCTTCGGTTTCGCTGGCCTCAGCTGTTCTGACCCGGCTTGAATAATCAAACTCGCCATCCCAGTTGGGCTCGATGTTCAGGATTCTCTTTTCAAGAGGCGGGTGTGTGGCGAAAAGACTGTTCAGCCATGTCTTGATTCCCTGACTGAACAGCGCGTGGCTTATTTGCACCCCGGACGGGTTTTCGATAATCGAACCTGCTGCGTCGCCGCCGATACGCTTGAGCGCGCCTGCGATACCGTCCGGGTTGCGCGTGAACTGGACGGCGGACGCATCGGCGAGCATTTCGCGTTGCCGGCTCACCGCAGCCTTGATCAGGTTGCCGAAGAACGTACCGGCATAGCCGATCGCAACCAGACCGAGGCCGAGTATCGCAGCGCCGCCGCTGTCTCTGGAGCGCCGTGAATGCGACGTGCTGCGCAGGATGTAATAGCCTACTATGCCGATCAGCAGTATGCCGTGCAGCAGGCCAATCAGGCGAATGTTCAGTTTCATGTCGCCATTCAGAATATGACTGAATTCATGCGCGATGACGCCCTGTAACTGTTCGCGATCCAGTTTTTCGATCGCACCTCGGGTGATGCCGATGACCGCATCACCGGGTTTGTACCCCGCAGCGAAGGCGTTGATGCCGTCTTCCTCGAGCAGGTATACAGGTGGTACCGGTGTGCCCGACGCAATGGCCATTTCTTCAACCACATTGAGCAGTCGTTGCTCGTTGAAATCGTTGCTGCCATGGACCACCAGTTTCGCATCGAGTAGTTCGGCGACACGGGCACCACCGCCAGCGAGTGTAATTATCTTGTAAAGGCTGCCCAGTGTGATTACGCCAGCGACGGCGGCGGCAATGATCAGAAACACCCGCCAGTCGAGTTGCTGCAGCAGTAGCTGGGTGCTGAAGGTACCTGTCTGCTCGAGCGTGAAATAGCCGAAAACGAACATGATCAGCAGATTGGTCAACAGGATCAGTGAAATCACCGCCAGCGAGAACAGCAGAATGAGTCGTCCCGTATTGCGACGGGCTTCATCCTGCGACTTGAAAAAATTCATCGAGCCTTGTCAGGGCGGCACTAGCCCGCAATTCTCACCAGGATCACGGGAGCAGGCGCAGGATTCGTGTTCGTAAGCGCCGCACTGGAGCGAAAAGCGTAGCCATAGCTACGGTTTGAGTGAAGAGCAAGCTTACGGACGCGAAGACCAGCCTGAGCCGTGATAGGCATGGTTGAAAAACGCGGTGTATTTTCGGTCATTCGAGTTTTCTCAAAATTGCAGATGTCTTATCAGTTCTCTACGCCGCCTGGTGAGAAATGCGGGCTAGAAGGATACTTTTGGTGCGTGCTGAATCTCGCTGCTGTCCTCAAACTCGAGCAAAGTGGCGTCCTGTGCATGGCCAAAGCTGGCCGCCAATACTACCGGTGGGAAGGATTGTTTGTAGGTGTTGTACTCCATTACGGCATCGTTGAATGCCTGGCGTGCGAAAGCCACTTTGTTCTCTGTGCTGGTCAACTCCTCGCTGAGCTGCATCATGTTTTGATTCGCCTTCAGATCAGGATAGGCTTCCATGACAACGTTGAACCGACTCAGCGCACCGGTGAGTGCGTCCTCGGCGCCGACCAGCTGCTTGATCGCATCGGCATTGCCTGGATCTGCTGTGGCTGCCTCAAGGCCACTGATTGCGGCGTTACGGGCTTTGATCACGGAATCCAGCGTTTCCCGTTCGTGTTTCATATAGCCCTTGGCAGTCTCGATCAGGTTTGGAATCAGGTCATAGCGGCGCTTCAACTGGACCTCGATCTGGGCGAAGGCATTTTTGTAGCGGTTGCGCAGGCTGACCAGTCGGTTGAAGATGGTGATGATGTAGAGGGTGATCACTGCCAGGGTGACCAGAACCACAATCGTCGATGTTTCCATGAAGGCTTCCTGTTAATGAGTGCAAACGATGTTAACAGGATTAAAGACCATAACATGAAACCCCGCAAGGACCTTAACAGTAATGGCACTGACTTAAGCCGATACGGGTGGCTTCTGTAGGAAATGTCGGCGGCAGGGAAGCCGCCGTCGAGCCTATACGGATGTATTCACGGCGTTTTCCGGAAGAAGTAACCCGTGTCGGCGGGCCGATTGCCCGACGATAGCTGTTAAGTCAGTGCCATTCACCTTAACAGCGGTCTTGATGTTGATTATTCGGGAACACGACCCCAGTTATTAACCCCACTACTGCCCGGCATCAGGAACAGCACCAGGTAAAATACCAGGACGAC
>Ga0272441_10013516_pt1 | contig 11722 bp, 10 predicted proteins | sample SSMProp6N_FD_193582 | JGI IMG/M metagenome (GOLD analysis project Ga0272441, IMG submission 193582) | Marine sediment archaeal communities from Little Sippewissett salt marsh, Falmouth, MA, United States - SSM-Prop-6N | ecosystem: Environmental > Aquatic > Marine > Wetlands > Sediment ... | reverse complement strand
AACGTGTACGACGAGCCGTGGTAGACTACCCGTTCCTAGATACCACAAGCCATCGATCACGGCCCCGCGGCCGAAGAGAAACTGGTCCGTGCCGGACCCCGAACACAGCAGGAGGAACACAATGTCAGTTGCAAAGGTAACCGAAATATCCGCTTCGTCGTCCACCAGCTTCGATGACGCCGTCGCCAAGGGGATCGACCGCGCCAACAAGACCCTCGACAAGGTCAAGGGTGCATGGATCAAGGAATTCAAGGTGGACGTCAAAGACGGTAAGGTCATGGCCTATCGAGTCAACATGATGGTCACCTTCATCCTCAAGGACTGAGTGGACGAGAGGGCGGACATCCGCAGTTCATCAGGGCGGGGTCATCCCCGCCCTTTTTCTGATTCCGGTCGAGACGACGAGGCGCGTTTCGGGTTGAGCGGTGGAAGGGGTGGTGCCTGTGCATTGCCCGGTGCACCATCGAGGAGCGTGTCACGGAGCCTGGAAACCACGGCGACGAGGTGCTTCGGCGACCACGTGCCGGCCGCTCCGTCGGGTGCGTACACCGAGTCCTCGAGTGCTTCGAGCTGCCGGTCGAGCTCGGCGTCACCGTACCTGCCCGCGACCTCCCGCAGGGACACGGGCCCTTCAGCAGGGAGCGCTCTGTCAAGCCACGCCATGAGGCTCGAGTAGGTGGCGGACGGGTCGCCGGATCGGGCGGTGGAGGTGAACCGCTTGAAGGCTTCGGTCTCGGCCGCACGGCCGTCGTGTCGTGTATTTTCGATCTGGTGGAGAAGCGCGCCGAGAGGCCGGCGCAGGGCAAGGACGACCACGATGACCGCCAGCGCGATGAGCGGCAGACGCCACCACGGCGGCTCGGTTACGGCGGGCTCGGGGGCCTGCTCGGAGGCGTCCTCCTCCGGTATGCCAAGGTGTTCGGGCGCGAGCTCGGGATTGGCTGCGATGTCGAACTCCACCGCGGGCAGGGTCTCGGTGCGGAGGCGGTTGGCGCCGAGATCCCACCAGTGGATCTCGATCGCCGGCAGGGTTGCGCTGCCCTCGGATTCGAGCACGAAGCTCGCCGATTCGGTCCGGCTGCCGGTGAATAGACCGCGATTGCGGCGATCCTCCAACTCGGGCCGCGCGGGGTAGACCGCCACCGCGCCACCGGCGGTGAAGGAAATCGGCGGTAGCAGCATGGCCACCGAACCCTGGATGGTCATGGTGATGGTCCGGTCGAACGCATCGCCCACCTCGAGATCGTCGAGCGGGCGGCTGTAGCTCTCGGTGACAGTGAGACGAGGCGTGGCCGGCACCACGCCGAGATGTTCCGTTCCGGGTGGAACGTCCACGCTCAACTCCAGGGACGGGGTGTGCAAGGCGATCTCGGGGCTCGGTTTCGCGTTGTCGTCGGCCACCACGAGGGTCACCTTGAACGACGGGACGACGAGGCGTCCGGAGACCTGCGGAAAGATCGGGAACTTGCGGGTCTGGCCGGCAAAGCTCTCGCCCCCGATCGTGTCGGTGAAGTTGATGCCGAAGGCCTCGGGCGACGGAGTAATGGCGCGATCGATGTCGAGGCTTGACGGGTATTGCGGTGCCCGGAGGAACCAGGTGGAGGTGAGCACGTCCACGATCAGCTCGGCCTTCTGGCCGACAAAGACCCGCTGCGGCTCGACCCTGGCCCGGATCTGCACTCGCCCCGAGTCGATGAACTCTTCCGCACTTTGCGCCTCCGTCATCGTCGCGCAAAGACACATGCACACCACCGCCACCACAACCCCAGGGGCTCCCCTAACCCCGATCGTCCTCTTCATCATCATCTTCATCACAACCGTTCACAGCCTCGCCGCTTTGATTGGACGGTCCGTGTGACCGACCCGTCCAACAGCGAACACAACATTGACCCGATCTCGCGAACACGGGACGTGCCTGTTGCGCAGCCGGTCCGTTTGAGCATGGACCCGGCAACCATCACGCCCGTTGCAGCCGGGCAGTCGAAGGCCGAACCGACTGCGATGGCCGCCGATGCGCAATCCATTTTCGGTGCTACCGGCGATTTCAGACGCAGGTTTCCGGTCAACTCGTGGCTCCGGGCCAGGAATTCGAGGGCCCCGCGACACACAGTCAGCGGCTCATGGGAACAAGCGGCCGGTCCGCACCGGGAGCGCTCGCCGCAATCCCCAACCCTGAACCCTGCTCGCACGGCCATCAATCCGTCCCGCTCTGACTGGCCTGATACTGGAACTTGTACCTGAGAAACGCCGCCGGGCTCGCATCCACCTGACGCAGCCAGATCTCGGCCAGCTGTGCATCGCTCACCATGCCGCCCGTTTGCTCCATGACGGTGTCGGTGCCCTCCTGGTCGAGCCGGTCGGCGTCGGCATCGAAGACCACCTCGTCGGCGGCGGCGTCCTTCCCCTGGGTGCCCATGGTGCCGCCTTCGAACTCGAGCGGCAGGAAGAGCCGGACGTACTCGATATTGGCGGTCGCCTCGGGATACTCGGGGCGCAGCTCGAGGGCGCGTCGGTAGGCGGCGATGGCCTCGTCGTAACGCTCCGTGTGGGCCAGCGCGTTGCCCCTGTTGAACCACGCCTCGGCGGTGTCCACCCGGGCCCACTGGCTGATGGCCGCGCCGAACTGCTCGGAACGGTAGAGCGCGGCCCCCTTCCACATGGGGTCTTCGAAGCGCGCCGCCGCCTCGGCGTACTCGCCCCGCTCGAACAGCCGCTGGCCCTGCTGATCGGCGGTCAGCCACAGATCAGCAAACCCCACCCCATCCCGACACCCCGCTCCAGCCGCCACCACCACGACCAGACACAGGAGCGCCGTCCAGTCCCTTCGCCCTTCACCCTGAGCCCTGCATCCAAGAACCCCCATCATCCCTCCCACTGCACCAGCCAGCCGCGGCGGAACCACACCAACGTGATGGCGGCCACCGGAAAGACCAGCCACCAGCCCTCGTCACGCCAGCGGCCCCGCTCGTCCTCCTGCTGGACCGCGGCGAGGTGGTTGGCGATCCGTCGGGTCACCTGCTGCACATCGCTGTCGTCCACGGTGACGGTGACGGTCGAGATGCCTGCGTCGCGTTGGAATGCGTCAAGGGTGCTGCGGTCCAGCGCGGCGATCTCCGAAGTGCCGGGAACGAGGCCGCCCGCTTCGGTGGCCACGGCCAGAGCCACGAGCTGGTCACGTGACAGCTCCCGGTGCTCTCCAAATGCCGGCAGGTTCGCCGGTGAAAATCCGTCGGTGACGAAGAGGATGGTGCCGGGGGTCGGCTCGTCGGCGAGCATCCTCTCCGCCACCGCGAGAGCCGCCGCCGCATCGTCGCCGGCCACCGGCATGAGATCCGGCTGGAGATCGGCGACGTAGGCCTCGATGACCGATGGGTCGTCGGTGAACGGCATGACGAGATGGGCGGTTCCGGCGTAGACCAGAAGGCCGGTGGGTGCGCTGGCCCGCTCGGCCAGGAGGTCACGGATCTTCTGTTTGGACCGTTCGAGCCGGGACGGCTGCACGTCGCCCACCAGCATGGTGTCGGTCAGTTCGAGCGCGATCACCAACGGTGCGGTGTCCTGGGTGAACGGCGGTGGCTCGCGACGCCACGACGGCCCGGCCATGGCGATGGTCGCCAGCAATCCCGCCACGGCCAGCAGGTGCAGCGGTCGGATGCGGCGTCGGTTCTTTGGTTGGACGATGAGGTGCTCCAACAGATGGGGAGCGATCACGCCGCGCCACCGCGCGGCGGCGCTGCCCTGGCGGGCCAGCGCGATGGTGATCGCGGCCAGCGGCAGCAGAGCCCACAGCCAGTCGGGCCTGAGAAAGTGAAAGGCGACCGATGGCGCGCTGTCCATCATGCGCCCCTTCCAACGCTGATCGCTGATTCCTGATCCTCGAACGTCTGTGCTGCGGAGGTGCGCCGCGCCCTTGACCCCAAGGTCCAAAGCGCCAGGAAGACGTGATAGCCCATGACGAGCACGAGAAAGGCTCCCATTGGCCATTGAAAGAGCTCGTGCGTGGGGCGGTAGGAGTTGGTTTCGTAGTCCAGCGGCTCGAGTTGGTCGAGTTCGCTGTACACGGCCTCGAGCTGGTCGCGGTCGTTGGCCCGGAAGTAGCGGCCACCGGTGGCATCGGCGATACCGCGCAGGGTGTCCTCGTCGAGCGGGGCTTCACCGGCCGCCGCCGGATCGCCGACGCCGATTGTATGCAGCGTGATGTCGTTCTGGCTTGCGATGTCGGCGGCCTTGAGCGGCGGTACCTTGGAGCCGGTGTCGTTGCCGTCGGTGAGTAGGATGGCGGTGCGCTGTTCCGCGTCCGATGCATCGAACGCCTTGATGGCCAAACCGATGGCGTCGCCGAGCATGGTCTGGGGTCCGGCCATGCCGATCTGGGCTTCGTCCAGCAGTTGGAGAAAGACGTCGTGGTCCAAGGTGAAGGGGACCTGGAGAAAGGCGGCGTTGCCGAACAGAATGAGGCCGAGACGGTCGGTCTCCCTGTTGGCGACAAAGTCCTCGAGAACGTCCTTGACCGCGGACAATCGATCGACGCGTTGACCGCCGGGATCGGTGAAATCCGTGGTCCCCATGGAGCCTGAAAGATCGACCAGCAGCATCAGATCGCGGGCGGATAGGATCTGTTCGATGGGTTCGCCGACCCACTGTGGGCGCGTCATGGCGGTCACCAGCAGCACCCAGCACAGGGGCAACAGGAGCCACTGGCCGATGGTTCGGCGCAACACGACAGCGCCCGGTGATGGCTCGAGACCGGTGGCGGTGGCGAGCTCGGAGAAGAAGGGCGTGCGGACCGACGTCCTGCGCTCCGCGTAGGCCGGCAGCAGCAGGCGCACCAGGATCGGCGCCGGCAGAAGGAGCAACAGCCAGGGATGGGCGAGGGTCAGCATGGTGGGTTTTCCGGAACTTTGGCGGAGGTGCCGGGCGTCGTGGGCGTGGTGTGCCGCGTGATCCAGGTTCTCGAAAGATCGATCAGTGCCCTGACCTCCCGGTCCCCCAACGCCGGCGATGTGTAGGCCAGGTCCGGAAGAAGACGGCCGGCGCCCTGTGAGAATTCGACGGTGTCCAGCGTGCGGTCGAGGAAGTGGAGCCAGGCGTCGCCGCTGAGGGCCGCCACGTCGCTGCGCGGGTAGGCCACCAGAGCCACCCGCTTCAGAAGCTCCGGCAGATCGGAGAGTCCGGAGGCTCCGGATTCGGCGATCGTGCGGAGTTCCCGAACGGCGTCGCGACGGTAGGCGTTGGACTGCCAGCGACGAAACCTGTGCCACGCCAGCCGCAGGACGATCAGGGCGAGCAGCCCGGCCAGCAGGTACCAGCCCGGGGCCGGAGGCCACCAGCCGACCGGATCGGGGGTGCCGATCTCGGTCAGGTTGGCCATCCACGGATTGCCGAACTCCTCGGCTGCCGCGGTGGGAACCGGGGTGGGGGTCATCGGCCCACCTCCCGAATCCCGAACCCCGAACCCCGAACCCTCCTCACTGCGCCCTCCGCGGCCCGCCGCCCCGAGGGACGTATCCGAGCTGCTGTCGGATCTGTTCGGCCGGATCCAGCGCGGTGTGGATCAAGAGCACCGGCACACCCACCCTGGCGAGTTCGTTCTTGGTCCGTTTGAGGTCGGCGTCGAAGTACTCCGACAGGGCGGACCGCCTCCGTCCCTGGGAGGTGTCGAGCTCGAGCTGGAGGTCGCCGTCGGAAACCACCAGCCGACCGGCGTCGGGGAGCTCGACCTTGATGGGGTCATAAAGGAGGGCGCAGATGACGTCGTTGTGTTGCGCCATGATGGTCAGCAAACGGTGCGTGTCTTCGTCCTGGCCGAAGAAGTCGCTGATCACCATCACCAGGGCATCGTGGGTGACGGTTCGAGCGACGTTCTCCAGCACCTGATTGAGCATCGCCGCGTCGGGTTCCACCGGGGCGTCCACCCGAAGCTCACGGTTCATTTCCACCACGGTGCCCAGCAGCTGCATCACCCTTTGCCGGCTGCGGTGGGGACCAATGACGATTGGCTCCCGGTCGTTGAAGACGACGCCTCCGACACGGTCGCCCTGAGCGAAGACCCGCCAGGCCGCCAGCGCCGCCAGCTCAGCCGCCGCCACCGACTTCATGGCCGTCTGGGTGCCGAAGAACATATTGAGCCGTTGGTCCACCGCCAGGATCGCAGGACGGTCGCGCTCCTCGGTGAAGACGCGCACATGGGGCGTGCCGGTGCGCTGGGTGACCCGCCAGTCGATGGTCCGGACGTCGTCGCCGGGCAGATAGCGCCGAAGCTCCTCGAAATCGAGGCCCCGGCCGCGGACCCGCGACACGTGTCGGCCGGTCAGCAGCGAATGGACCGGTTGTCGGGGAAGAAAGCTGAACCCCGAGGCCTTGTGCTCGAGCCGGGCCAGCTCGTCCAGCGAGGCGTACACCCCCGGCGCGATGTCGGGCTCGCCACTTCTCCGGGGAACCGTGGGGTATCTCACCGGCCCGGCTCCGCCCTTTTCGACCGGAGTCCAGGGTGTAGTGGTTCAAAGTTCAGGGCACTCCGGGGTCGGGTGCCGCGCAATCTGAACTCAGAACTCTGACAACCGAACACTGGCGACCCCCTACGCGACCGCGACCACCTTGACGATCTCGGACACCACCTCGTGCGCCGTCATCCCGGCGGCGTTGGCCTCGTAGCTGAGCATCAGCCGGTGCCGCAGACAGTCGTGGGCCACGGCGCGCACGTCGTCGGGAGTGACGTGGTCGCGGCCCTCGAACCAGGCGTGGGCGCGTGAGGTCTTGTCGAGCGCGATGCCGCCCCGTGGGCTGGCGCCGACGTGGATCCATTTGGCCAGGTCCTCGGAATACCTCCCCGGGTCGCGTGTCGCCCAGATCAGGTCCACGGTGTACTGCTCGATGGCCTTCGCCACATGGATGGTGTGGATTTGTCGGCGGGCTTCGAACACCGTCTGCTGGGCGATTGGGGCCGTGGTCGTTGTCTTGTTGTCGCCGCCGGTCTGACCGTCGTCGGGCAGCTCCTCGGATCGAACCAGCCGGAGGATGTCGGTCTCCAACGCCTCGGGGGCATACTCGATGAGCACGTGCATCAAGAAACGGTCCATCTGGGCCTCGGGCAGTGGATAGGTGCCCTCCTGCTCCACAGGGTTCTGGGTCGCCAGCACCATGAACAGATCGGGCATGACGTGGGTGGTTCCCGCCACCGTCACCTGGCGCTCCTCCATGGCTTCGAGGAGGGCCGCCTGGACCTTGGCCGGCGCCCGGTTGATCTCGTCGGCCAGCACCAGGTTGGCGAAGATCGGTCCGGGATCGAAACGAAATTGCCCTCCCCCGCCCGCGGAGTAGTAGGTCTCCGAACCGGTGATGTCCGACGGCAGCAAATCCGGGGTGAACTGGATTCGGCTGAGCTCGGCATCCAGGTTCTTGGCCAGGGCCTTGACCGCACGGGTTTTGGCCAGACCGGGCAGACCCTCCAGCAGCACGTTGCCGTTGGCCAGCAGCCCGATGAGCAGTCGCTCCACCACATGGTCCTGACCGATGATGGATTGGCCCATGCGTTGTTTGAGTTCGAGCATCTCTTCACGTGCACCCATGGAAGGTCTCCTTGCGCAAGCCAGCCGCGGCCGTGTGATGCGGTTGATGGTAACTGAATACGGCGCCCCGGAGGGCGCCGGTCGTGGTCCGTGGCCGATGGCGCTCGCGGCCGGGGATCAGCCGCCCGGAGGGGACAGCTTCTCCATCACCTGGTCGAGGCTGAAGCTGGCCGCCTTCTGGCGCGGCGGGAACTCCTGGAAAGTGGCCATGAAGTTGCCGACATAGGTCTGGGCCGGCACCAAAAGGTAGGCGCGGTCGAGCATCCAGTCGTAGTAGGTGTTCGACGTGATCTCCGCCCGCTCGTAGGGGTCCCGGCGCAGGTTGAAGATCAGCGGCACGCGCAGCGGCACGAAGGGCTCCATCCAGACCCGGAACCCACCCGCGGTCTTCTGCTCCATGAAGATCAGCTTCCAGTCGTCATAGCGCAGCGCGGTGAGGTCGCCGTCGTCGGAGAAGTAGAAGATCTCGTGCCGCGGACTCTCCTCGGTCTCGCCGGTGAGCATCGGCAGGATGTTGTAGCCGTCGAGGTGGACCTTGTAGGTTCGTCCGATCGCCGAAACACCGCCGGCCTTGAGCTTGCCCTTGATGTCGGGCTCGCCCGCTACGGCGAGGAAGGTGGGGAGCCAGTCCATGTGGTGGACGATCTCGTTGGTCACCGATCCCGGAGCGATCTCGCCCGGCCAGCGGACCATCGCCGGCACCCGCCAGCCGCCCTCCCAGTTGGTGTTCTTCTCGCCGCGGAACGGGGTCGCCGCCGCGTCGGGCCAAGTGTTGTAGTGGGGGCCGTTGTCGGTGGAGTAGAAGACGATGGTGTCGTCGGCGAGTCCGAGCCGGTCGAGGGTTTCGAGCAGCTCGCCGACGTGCATGTCATGCTCCACCATGCCGTCGGAGTACTCATCCTGGCCGGAGATGCCGCGGTGCTCCGCCTTGACGTGGGTGCGGAAATGCATCCTGGTGCCGTTCCACCACACGAAGAATGGTTTTCCGGCCGCGTTGGCGCGCTCGATGAAGTTGATGGCCGCGGCCACGGTCTCGTCGTCGATGGTCTCCATGCGTTTCTTGGTCAGCGGTCCGGTGTCTTCGATCCGACCGTCGGCATAGGAGTGGATGACGCCTCGGGGGCCGAACTTCTGCTCGAAGGTGGAGCCATCGGCCAGCACCATGTCGCCCGGGTAGTCCTCGTTCTCGGGCTCCTCTTCGGCGTTGAGGTGGTAGAGGTTGCCGAGGAACTCGTCGAAGCCGTGGTTGGTGGGCAGGAACTCGTCCTTGTCGCCGAGGTGGTTCTTGCCGAACTGGCCGGTGGTGTAGCCGCGGGCCTTGAGCAGGCCGGCGATGGTCGGGTCCTCCTCGCGAAGGCCGAGGTCGGCGCCGGGAAGTCCGACCTTGGACAGACCGGTGCGGAACACGCTTTGGCCGGTGATGAAGGACGATCGGCCGGCGGTGCAGCTCTGCTCGCCGTAGTAGTCGGTGAAGATCATGCCTTCCGAAGCGATGCGGTCGATGTTGGGGGTGCGGTAGCCCATCATGCCCATGGTGTAGGCCGAGATGTTGGACTGGCCGATGTCGTCACCCCAGATCACGAGAATGTTGGGTTGGTCCTGGGCAGCGGCGGGTCCCGCGCCCGCCAGCACGACCAGGGCGAGGGCCGATGCGATGAGTGTTTTGCCGATTCGAGATGCCATGTTCGAGTCCTCCTGTGGGTCCGGTTGTTCTGATTCAGATACTGCAACCGGCTGACGAATGGCTGAATTCCATGGGTTTCGGGTATGGTCGGTGACTGGAAATGTCTCTGCGGCGCCGCCAGGCGGGAGCAAGCTGTCGAGGCACAAGGGAGATTTTCATGAGACGAGTTGGACTCGGTGTCATCATGGCGGTGGTCGTCGTTGGGGCGGCCCGGCTCGGACCCGCCTGTACCAATTTCCTGATCACAAAAGGGGCCTCTGCCGATGGCTCGGTGATGATCACCTATGCCGCGGACGCCCACGATTTTTACGGGGAGCTGAGCCTGAGGCCTCCGGGCGTTCACCGGCCGGGCGCGACGCGAGAGGTCATCGAGTGGGACACCGGGAAATACCTGGGCCAGATCGCCCAGGCTCCAATCACCTACTCGGTTGTGGGCAACATGAACGAGCATCAGGTGGCCATCGGTGAGACCACCTTCGGCGGCCGCGAGGAGCTCCAGGGTTCCGGTCTGGTGGATTACGGCAGCCTGATGTTCATTGCACTGGAACGCGCCACCACCGCCCGCGAGGCGATTCGGGTGATCGGCGACACCGTCGCCGAGTACGGCTACGCCTCCGACGGCGAGTCCTTCTCCATTTCGGACCCCGACGAGGTGTGGATCATGGAGATCATGGGCAAGGGCGAGGAGGACCCGGGGGCGGTGTGGGTGGCCCGCCGGGTGCCGGACGGCTTCATCTCCGCCCACGCCAATCAGGCGCGAATTCGGACCTTCCCGCTCGACGATCCCGACAACTGCCTCCACTCCGATGACGTGATCTCGTTTGCCCGGGACAGGGGGTACTTCAACGGTCCCGACGCGGAGTTCAGCTTTGCCGACGTCTATGCGCCGCTCGACTTCGGGGCGCTGCGCTTCTGCGAGGCCCGGGTGTGGTGCTTCTTCGAGCGCGCGGCGGCCTCCCGCAACGTGCCGTCGAACTGGGTGGAGGGCGACGTGACCGCCGAACCCGTGCCGCTGTGGATCAAACCCGACCGCAAGCTCGGGGTGCGCGACGTCATGGCCATGATGCGCGATCATTTCGAGGGCACGCCGCTCGACATGACACAGGATATCGGCGCCGGTCCCTACGGTCTGCCCTACCGTTGGCGGCCTTTGACCTGGGAGGTGGACGGGGTGACCTACTTCAACGAACGCGCCGTCTCCACCCAACAGACCGGATTCAGCTTTGTCGCCCAGTCACGATCGTGGCTGCCCGATCCCGTGGGAGGCGTCCTCTGGTTCGGCGTCGACGACACCGCGAGCACGGTCTACTTCCCGGTGTACTGTGCCAGCCGAGAGGTGCCGCCGAGCTTTGCCGCCGGCAACGGGTCGCTGGTCGACTTCACGTGGGACTCCGCATTCTGGGTCTTCAACTGGGTCGCCAATTTCTCCTACCTCCGCTACAACCTGATGATCGAGGACGTTCACCAGGTCCAGCAGGAACTGGAGGGCCTCTTCCTCACCGAGCAGGCCGGGGTGGAGAAGGCTGCTCTGGAACTGCATGGGCGATCTCCCCGGCTTGCGGTCGACTACCTCACCGACTACACGGTTCGGATGGGTGAGATGGTGACCGAACGGTGGCGCAGGCTGGGTGAGGACCTGCTCGTGAAGTACCTCGACGGCAACGTGAAGACGCCCGATGGCGAGGTCGAACACCCCGGATACGACGACAGCTGGTACCGGCGCGTGGCCGAGCAGGAGGGCGAACGGTTGCAGGTGAAGCCGCAGCCCGAGCCTGAGGACGAGGGCGAATGAAAACCCTGCAGCGGCAACAGTTCAAGATGGACAACGTAGAATAGCCCGATGCGCGTCGCGGCACCGATGCTGGTCGTTCTCCTGGCGCTGTCGGCGGTGGCCGCGGCCCAGGCGCCGCCGTGCGCGCCGTGCGGTGGGATCACGATTGACGATCCCGGAGCAGTGCTCGAGTTCTTCGAGTCGATGCCGGCCCTGGAAGAGGACTCGCGGTTCTATCTCCGCTGGAAGGTCGCCCTCGACGGCACGGCCGACTTTGACGCGGCGCAGCGGGTGGCTCGAGCCGGGGCCACACCCTGGCAGGTGCTGGTGTTCCAGGTTCCCATGCCCATTTCTGACCACCTCGATGGACTGGCGAACGAGCTCGAGCAGGCGGCGCGGCTGGTTTCGGCGTCACCGTCGGATACTCATTTCGAGGTCGAGTGGTCACAGAGCGTCGCCACCACCGAGGCCGTCCAGGACTACGCCTTCCTGCTCAAGCGGGCGTCGGTGGCCATCAAGGGTGCCCGTGACGAGGCCCGCGTCATCGCCGCCGGTCTGCCCTTGGACAGAGGTTTGCTCGAGGAGCTGTACGCCGCCAACGTGGCCGCCTACATCGACGGCGTCGCCTTCGAAAATGCGACTGAAGAGGACCTGACCGAAGTGGCGGAACTGGTCATCGATCTCGACCCCGGCCGGCCG
>Ga0272441_10013515_pt1 | contig 11723 bp, 4 predicted proteins | sample SSMProp6N_FD_193582 | JGI IMG/M metagenome (GOLD analysis project Ga0272441, IMG submission 193582) | Marine sediment archaeal communities from Little Sippewissett salt marsh, Falmouth, MA, United States - SSM-Prop-6N | ecosystem: Environmental > Aquatic > Marine > Wetlands > Sediment ... | reverse complement strand
GCCGGATACTCGTCCATCAGCCGCAGCACCGTGCGGAAGGTGTCGTTGGTGGTGGCCACGGTCTCCGGCCAGGACCACATCCAGTTCATGTCGATGTGCCCGTGCCCCACGCAATAGATGGTATAGGTCTTGGCTACCTTGGCGACGGGGGCCAGGGTCTTTTCTGCGGCGGTCACCGCACGTTGGAGCGCGGCGGCATCGCCCCCTTCGAGCGCAGCGGCGACCCCGCGCACCGCCGTCTCGATCAGCTTTCGCCAGGCGGGTGCGCGACGGGGGTGGAGCCCGCACAGCCCCTCGGCGAAGTTCGCCTCGGCGAGGAACCGTCCCAGCCAGTGCTGGGCCTGCTGTGAAACGCGAAACTGCTTCTCCTTCAGTCCCGAGGTCGCCGACTGTGCCATCGTGGAGTTCTCCGGTCAGGGGCTGGGCCGGTCCCGTCTCGCGGCAGATGATAGCACATCGTCGGCGGAGTGGAAAGGTGTGGGGCGCGGTTCCGCGAGGCGCGGCGAAAGAAACTGTTGACTGCTGCGGCGGGCGCCTATAATGTCCGGCACGGCCCACTCAGAAAGGGAGAGCAACTGATGAGTCTGAAATCGGGCGGCGGATTCGTGACGGACCTCCGGCTGCGCGGCTACGCGGTCTTGCCGGAGCCGAGGCAGGTGGAACTGGACGGCGGCGAGCTGGACCTGGCTCTCGCGGACTGGGATTTTCAGTTCGAGGGTGTGGCCGAGGACGACATCGCCGTCCAGATGCTCCAGGCGTTTCTGGTCGACGAGTTCGGCGTTCCGTTCGGGCTCGGCGAGGAGACGGACGGGGCCATCACGATGGCCGTGCGGCCCGGTACCGTCGAGACGGGCACCGGCGACGGCCGGGACGAGCAGGCCTACGTGCTGGACATCTCGCTGGACGGCATCGCCCTGACCGGGAACGGCCGGCCGGGCCTGTTCTACGCGGTCCAGACCCTGCTGCAACTGCTCGACCACCCCAGCGGCGCGCTGCCGACCGGCCGCATCGTTGACTGGCCCAGCTACGAGCTGCGCCTGGTGCACTGGGACACCAAGCACCACCGCGACCGGATGGAGACACTGAAGCGCTATCTCGACTGGTCCGCCCGCTTCAAGGTGAACGGCATCCTGTTCGAGCTGGAGGACAAGTTCGAGTATCCGTCGCATCCGGTGATCGGGGCGCCGGGCGCGCTCACCACCGCGGAGCTGCAGGAGCTGACGGACTATGCGCTGGAGCGGCACATCGAGATGGTGCCCGACGTGCAGGCCCCCGCCCACCTGTCCTACGTGCTCAAGCACGAGGAGTTCGCCCACCTGCGCTGCGACGGGAGCAACTACCAGATTTGCATGGACGAGCCGGAGGCGCGGAACCTGCTGTTCGACATGTACACCGACGTGTGCAACGCGACCAAGGGCTGCAAGTATTTTCACGTGTCGACGGACGAGGTGTACTACGCGGGCATCTGCGAGAAGTTCCGCAAACCGTATAACCCCGAGAACCGTTCGCTGACGGTAATCGACTACGTGAACGCGGCGCACCAGCACCTGTCGAAGCTGGGCCGACGGGTGATCATCTGGCTCGAATACCCGATGCTGCCCGAGCACGTGAAGCTGCTGCCGGCGGACCTGCTGAACGGGATCGGCGGCCGGAAATCCGCACAGGTCGCCGAAGAAAACAAGCGCGGCATCCGCCAGTTCGCCTACTCCCCGATCCAGGGCGGCGAACTCACGTTCCCCAATTACTTCGCGTACATGGACCCCAGCGGGTCGCGGGTACAGGGCCGGCTCCAAGACACCTGCGACGTGCCGGTCAAGGGCCTGGCGATGGGCGGCCACCCCATCGGCACCATCTGCGCGGCGTGGGACGATGCCGGGCTGCACAACGAGACGTTCTGGCTCGGCTGGGCGATGATGGCGCAGGCAAGCTGGACGCCGGGCGCACTGGACGCGGCGGACGCCGCCAGCCGGTTTATGGATATCTACTACGGCCCGGGCCAGCTCGAGATGTCCGAGGTCTATCGCGAGATTCAGGCCGAGGCGCGGTTCATGGAGCACACGCTCGAGAAACTGCCCTCCACGGTACGCGGACCCTCTTACGGACACCCCTACTGGAAGGGCGAGATGGAGCGGACCGACCGCACCCTGGTGCCGCCCGCTCCGCCGGTGATGCCGAACGACACCGCGGTCTCGATGATCCCGCGGTTCGGCCAGCGCTACAAGGCCGCTCTGGCCGCGGCGCCCGCGCGCCTGGCGGACAATGACCGCCTGCTCCTGCGGCTGCACCAGAACCTGCCCCATCTGCTCCGCAACGGGTACAACCTGGAGGTGTTCCTTTCGCTGGCTCACTACCTTCGGCACTTCATGGAGATGATCCTGGCGGTGGGCGACGCGGAGGAGCTGCTGCACCGTGCGGCGGTCGAGGGCAAAGGCGGTGGAGCCGAGCGCGCCATGCACCACCTGGTCGGCGCCCGCGAGCGGCTGCGGCCGGTGGTCGACGACCTCTACGTGATGTTCGGCCGGCTGACCGCGGTGTGGGAGAAGGCCCGGCTGCCGAAGAACGCGCCGGTGGACGGGAAGGAGTTCGTGCACGTGATGGACGATGTGAAGGACCACTTCGCGGACCGCCGGGTGGACCTCAGCTACCTGATCGCGCCGGAAGAAAGCCTGGGCCTTCGGGACTGGCTGGCGAAGCTGGACGAGGTGATCGAGCGGTATGGCGTGGCGACCGGCCTGCGCGCGAAACAGGCGGACAAGGTGCCGGTGGACGAAGGCTGACCCCGGGCCTGCGGTGCGGCGCATCCCGCGTGGACGGCCCCTTGTTGACGCCTGCGCCCGACACCACTAGAATTGCGGATAAAGACGGCCTGCCGCCCTTCCCGGAAGACGCGGGCGGCGGGGCTTTCGGCTACCCGGCCTGACCTTTACCTTGGTAACAGACGAGCGAGGGATTGACCATGCGATCACGACGGGTCTGGGCGTTCGCCTTGTTGGGCGTGATGGCCGCGGTCGGATGTGGGCCGGCGGCGGCGCAGATGGCGGTGGTTCGGCTGGGCGCGGGGCCGGTGGCGCCGGGCTCGGCGTCCGTCCTGCCGCAGGGCTGGGCGGCACCGACCAAAACCCCGCCCACCATCGACGGGAAGCTCGACGACGCGGTCTGGCAGCAGGCCCTCCCGCTCGGCACGCGTAACGTGCTGGGCCGCGGCTCCATCAAGGCCCAAACTCGCATCCTGTTCCTGTACGACAAGGACCGGCTGTACGTCGGAATCGACATGGACGAGCCGGAGATCGGCAAGATCAAGCGCAACGTCTCGGCACGCGACGGGCGCGCCTACTCCGACGACTGCGTCGAGGTGTGGTTCCAGGTGCGGCGGCGGGTCTACCAGCTCATCGTCGGGGCGGGGGGCGCGCTCTACGACGCCAGCCCGCAGGGGAGCAAGGGCTGGAACGCGAACGCGGCACATAAGGTGCACGTCGGCGAGAAAAGCTGGTCGTTCGAGCTGGCCCTGCCGTTCTCCGACTTCGGGGTTCGGGCCACGCGGCCGGGCACCTGGCGGGCAAATGTCTACCGGTGCCGGGGGCCGGGCGGCGGCGAGTACCAGGCCTGGTCGCCCACCGGGCAGAAGCACTTCAACATGCCCGAGCGGTTTGGGTTCCTGAAGTTTGGCGTGCCGCCCAAGCCGAAAGTGCTGGCCGGGCGGAAGCCGGCGAGGGTGATGCCCTCCGCGAACGGCGAGGCGGTGGTACAGTTCGACCTGTCGGGGATCCCGAAGGGCGCTCGCGTGTTCCGCGCCGACCTGCTCCTCTCGCGCGTCTCCATCATCGACGGCCGAATGGACGAGGTGCTGACCGCCACCGAGGTCTATCCGCTGTTCCGCACGGTCAAGGTCGGCGCGGCCGCCACGCCCAAAGGCGAGCCGCTCGCCATCCGCGGGCCGTGGTACGACCGGCTCGACGCGACCGGCGCCGTGCAGCGCTGGGTCAAGGGCGACGCGAACGGCGGCTTCTTCATCAAAAGCTGCCCGTTCCTCAACACCCGCGCGACCGCGCTGGACATCTACTACGAAGGTCAGCCGGCGAATGTCCCGCAGCAGGTCAGCGGGGTGAAGGCGTTCCACCGGTCGGGCCAGACGTTCATCACCTGGAAGGAGCTGGCCGAGCCGGTCGGTAAAGACGAGGTGACTTGGGGCGAGTTGAAGGCCGCGCTCGACCGGCTGGACCAGCGGGAGCGGCTGCGCTACTGCGTCTATCGTTCGGCGGGGCCGATCACCGCGAAGACGCTGCACGCCGCAGAACTTATCGCCGAGGTCAAGCCGCTCTCCTGCTGGAACGTCAACGGGCGCAGCGTCGAGCGCGGGATCGACTGGAACCTCGAGCACAAGTACGCCCACATGCACGGACACTGGAACCCGTTCGCCCGCGCCTCGCAGGACGGCGAGTGGGGGCGTGACTGCCCGATGGACCGGCTCGCCATCGAGCCGGGCAAGCCGCTCCCGCGCGGAACGGGGCTGTATGTGCACACCGCCGCCAAGGCCGGCAAGGCGTACTACGCCGTGGTCACCGGCATCGACGGGACGCAGAACACGGTCGACGTCTCGTCGAAGAATGCGACCGGCGCGGTCAGCGAATCGGTCGCCGAGCCCGAGCCGGTCCTCCAGAAGGAGTTCCCGCCCAAACCGTACTTCAATTACCGCGAGAAACGGCTGCACTACGTCCGCTGGGTGGGCCCGCCGTACACCAACCTCCCGTCCCAGTACTACAACTGGGCGGTCGGCGTCCCCACGGTCAAGCTCGGCAAGACCCATCCGCTGGAGCTCAGCCTGCATCGCGACGACCGGTCCTACTGGCGGACGCAGTACCGCATCGAGCGCGACAGCGTGGTGGTCAGCCCGCACGACTTCCCGGTCGCCACCTGGTGGTACGGCTATCACGAATCGCTGGGTACGCTCAAGTCGTTCAAGCAGGGGACTGTGCAGCCCTACACCGAGCGGCGGCTGTTATGGTTCGTCGACTGGGCCGCCAAGAAGTGGCCGGTGGACCGCGCCCGCGTTTTCGTCACCTCGGTGCAGCGCCGCGCCGGCGGCGCCGGGCGAAGCGGCCGTGGCGGCGGATGCAGCGGCGCACTCCACCTCGCGTTCCGGCACCCCGAGGTCTTCAACCTGTGCCTGCCGGGCCACGGCGTGAATCCGGACTACGCGTCGGCACCGCGCCCGAGCATGCAGGCGCTGTGGGGCAAGCCGGAGTGGAAGCTGAAGACCGACACGGGCGACAGTGTCTGGGATGACCTCGACCTGGTCAAGCAGGTGGACTCCTATCCGGCGACACGCGAGCTGCCGCTGGTCACGTTCACCGGCCGCACGGTACCGAAGCGCGTCGGAGCCTTCATCGGGGCGCTGCTCGCAAAGGGTGGGGCGACGATGATGTTCTTCGACCAGTGGAGCGGGCCGAAGCTGATCCCCGTTTCCGCCAGCGGAACCTGGCCCGGCGCCATGGTCCGGCTCGACGTGCGGCGCGACCGATTGATGCCGGCGTTCAGCCGGTCGGCGGCGGCGGGGTTCCGCGCGGGCCAGATGAAGTACACCCGGCTCAACCTCGGCTACCGATGGAAGAGCGACGACGTGATCGACGCCGCGGACCGGGCCGAGCTGACGATCTGGAGCGGCGGGGGGCGACGGGCCGCGCCCCAGGCTGACATCACCCTGCGCCGGGCGCAGAAATTCAAGCCGAAGCCGGGCGACGTCTGTACCTGGAAGCTCGGTGGCAAGGGCGGCGAGGTGACGGTCGGCAAGGATGGACTGCTGACAATCCGGAACGTGCCGATGCCGACGACGCCGACCAAACTCGTTGTGACCACGAAGTAGGAGGGCTCGACGATGAAGCGAATGCTGCTGATTGTCGGGCTGATCCTGATGGCGAGCGCCGCTCAGGGCGCCGCAGTCTGCGAGCGCTGGGGCGGGACGGGCGCCGGGCTGGCGCATCCCGGCACGATGAAGATCGTGTCGAAACGCGGCGAGCCGACGGTGATGATGTTCGACCTGTCGGCGCTGCCAAAGGGGACGAAGGTCCACTATGCATCGCTCTACTGCTTTACCCGCCGCGGCCAGCCGGCGCGGCCGGTACGGATTGATCTGATCCGTCCCAAGGGATTCCGCGGTCTTGTGGAGATGCTCGGCCTCGAACCGCCGCGATACCGGTCCTTCGACGCCACCAGCGCGGTCTACGTGTGGGTGAACCACCCGGTGGCGAATCTCGGCCTGGCGGTCAAGAGCTTCGACGGCTGGAACCCGGGGCGCACGTTCCTCGAAATCACGTACGATGGCAAGGCGAGCAAGCCGGCCGAGCCGGTCACCGGCCTTCGAGCCGTGCACCACGACGGCCAGACGTTCCTGGTCTGGAAGGAGCTGCCGCTGTTCCGGCCGGACCCGAAGAAGGTGTTCTGGATGACCGAGCACAAGTACGTCCAGAGCGGGCGGTCGGACGTGCCGTGTAAGGGCTACAAGGGCTACCCGGCGGTCCCGGCGGTGACGCTGAAGACGCTCCGCAACCTGAAGGGCCTGTCGGTGCGCGGGAAGAAGGGCCCGCGCTCGATGCAGCCCATCCGCGTGCTCAAGAAACTCCCGCACATCCGCTACCGTGTCTACCGTCACACCGAACGCATCACCGCGCAGAACATCTACCGGGCCGAGTACCTGGGCGAATCACAGCCCTGCAACGCGTATGTCGAGGAGATGCTGACCGTCGTCACGCACGGCGAATATTACGACCCCTACGAGCATCCCGAGTCGGTCATCATGACCTGGTGCTACGACGACTCGAAGCCGGTGATGCCGGGCGAGGCGTTCTACGTGCACACGCCCCGCAAGGCGGCGAAGGCGTACTACGCGGTGACGGTGATGCAGGACGGACGCGAGGACTTGGTCTCGCTGGACGACGGCAACAGCCTGTCGAAGCCGGTCGCCGAGACGCCCGCCACGCCGCGTCCGGTCTTCCAGTTCGCAAAGAAGCCCGGCCGCTACATCTTTATCCCGGGCAAATACGAGCCGGTGTCGTTGTGGCACGCGCTCTGGCTGGCGCCGCCCATCGCGAACGTGCCGAGCAACCATCCGCGCTACGTGGTGGTCGGTGAACCGCCGGCGTTCAAAGGGCCGGGGCCGATGAAGGTGAGCAACAGTACGCCGGGGATGTTTTTCGAGGGACCGCTCAAGAACCTGATGCGGGCGAAGAACACGCTGGTCGTCTTCATGGCCGGCGGCGGCGAGCTGGCCTACAGCGCCGGCCGCAGCACCCTGCGCTCGTACTCGCAGTGCCCGGCGGATTATTTCGCCGAACGCTATACCCTGGCGGTCACGACCTGGGCGATGAGCAAGTGGAAGATCGACCGCAGCCGCATCACCGCCGGCACCAGCACCCACTTCGCCATCCGGCACCCAGAGCTGTTCGGGATCAAGCACATCGGGCCGTATACGATGGACTTCGACAGCAAGTGGAACCCGCACGGCTGGTCCCTGGCGCGGTTCCTGGGCCCCGCCGACATCGCAAAAACCGTCGACGGCCACCGGGCCTGGGACATCTTCGACATCCGCTGGTTCCTTGCACAGAATCCGGCCAAGGACATCCCGTACATGGCCGTCTTCTTCACGCAGCCGAAGGACGGCAACCACGGCGCCGAGTATGGCTGGCAGGACGACCCCAAGGGCCTGGCCGCGCTGCGCGACTTCCGCCAGCCCTACTGTGCACAGTGGGGCGGAGCCTCCGTCAGCCGCGAACTGAACGGCCTGCTCGACACCATGCGGTGGGACAAGTCCCTCCCCGCGTTCAGCAACTGCTCGCTCGACAACAACCCCGGCAACGGGGACTGCGACGACGGCGACCCGTGGGGGCAGATCAACGGCTGGCTGCTGTGGGACTACGCCAGCGTGGTGGACAAGAAGGACGAATGGGCGGCCACGGTCTCGCTGGCGCGGAGCTGCCCGGAAGGGACCTGCACGGTAGACGTCACGCCGCGCCGCCGCGCGGCGTTCAAGCCCAAGCCGGGCACAAAGTTCATGTGGACCAACACCGACCTCGCGACAGGTGAGGTCATTCAGGGCGGAGCCATTGCCGCCGATCCACACGGCCTGGTCACGCTGAAGGGCGTGATCGTGGGCAAAACGAAGAATCGGATCAGCGTCGGAACACACTGACGCCTGAGAAAGAACGGAGAGGAACAGTGAAGCGGAGATTGTTTGCGTGGGTGGCCCTGCTGGCCTGGGCGCCGGCGGGTTGCGCCGCCGGCGTGATCAGCGAGAGCTGGGGCGGAAAGAGCAAGGCCTTGTCCCATCCCAACACGTCCGAGCTGATCAAGAAGAACGGGGTGCCGCACGTGGTCTTCGACCTGTCAGCGATCCCGAAGGGTGCGAAGGTCCATCACGCTTCGCTGGTCTGCCCGGCGCGTCGGCAGCCGCTCCAGCCGGTCCGTATCCATGTTGCCGGGGCGCCGCTCAAGCTCGAAGCGCCGTGGTACAGATCGTTCGACGCGACCGCCGCGGTGCAGGCGTGGGTCGCCGATCCGGCGAAAAACACCGGCTTCGCGGTCGAGCGGTTCGACGGCTTCGACGCCCGCCGCGTGCGTCTGGACGTCCGCTACGAGGGCAACGCGGGCAAGATCCCGCCGCAGCTTACCGGACTCCGCGCCGTCCACCGCCACGGCCAAACCGTTCTGCTCTTCAACGAGCTGCCGGCGTTCCGGCCTGCGAAGGACAAGATCATCTACATCACCAAGTGGCGGGGCGCGGCCACCGAGGTCGCGGAGGGGTCGGGCAAGGACGAGGTCGGTAATCCAACCCAGCCGGCCATCCGGCTCCAGACGCTTCGTGACATGCAGGGGCTCAAGGTGCGAACCAAGAAGGGCAAGGGGCAGCGGATGCCGCCCTTCGAGCGGGTCCGTGCGATTCCGGACGTCGCTTACCGGGTCTACCGCCACACGAAGCGGATCACAGCGGCCACCATCGCCGACGCAACGTTGGTCGGCGCAGCACGACCGCTCTGCGGATACGACCACAAGATGCTCATCATTTTCTCTCACGGCGAGTACTACCAGAAGCACGAAAAACCCGACAACGTCATCTCCACGTTCTGCTACGACGACCTGAAAGCCGTGATGCCCGGCGAGGCGCTCTACGTCCACACCCCCGGCAAGGCGGGGCGCGCGTACTACGCCGTCACGGCGGTGATGAACGGTACGGAGAACCTGGCGGTAAGCGATGCAAACAGCCTGGCGCAGCCTGTGGCCGAGACCGCGGACACCCCGGAACCGATCCGCTACTTCACCACGCGCAGCACCGTCCGCGCCCGCCATGACAAGTCCACCGAGCACTGGTTCCTGTTCTGGGAAGCGCCGCCGTTTAACAACCTGCCGTCCAACACCCCCCGGCGGATCGTCGCCGCGATCCCCGACACCTTCAAGGGCCCCGGCCCGATGCTGATCGACATGCGCGGCAGCATCGGCCGTGAGGGACACCAGTCCGACACCCCCGGCGCCCTCTCGCTGCGGATGGAGGTCCACGGCTCGCTCGCCCACAACTCCGGCAAGGGCACCCTGCTCAGCTATGCGGAGTCGAAAGTCGAGACGTTCACGGAGCGACACGTCTTCCACGTCGCAGACTGGGCGCGGAAGAAATGGAAGATCGACCCGGCCCGTGTGAGCGGGACCAAGGGGATGTCGCTGCACCTGGCGATCCGGCACCCGGAGATGTTCGGAGTGTTCTGGCCCGACCGGCCGGAGTTCTACTCGAACAACTTCGACAGCAAGTGGAACCCGACCGGGTGGAACCTCGGCAGGGTGATCGGCCCGCCCGACGTGGTCAAGACGGCCGACGGCAGCCCCGGCTGGGACATCTACAACATGGCCTGGTATCTCTCCCGCAACCCGGGGAAGGACATACCGTTCATGGGCTGCCTGTTCAGCCAGCCGAAGGACGGCAACCACGGCGCGGAGTACGGCTGGCAGGACGACCCCAAGGGCTGGTCGGCGCTCCAGACATACCGCCAGCCGCACGTAGCGCAGTGGGGGGGAGGCCGCATCGCCAGGGAGGTCCGGAGCGGACTGTACGGCCTGCGCTGGGACAGGTCCGTCCCTGCGTTCTCCCGCTGCTCGCTCGACAACAACCCCGGCAACGGCGACTGCGACGACGGCGATCCGTGGGGCCAGATCAACGGGTACCTGTTGTGGAGCTACGCCGACGTGGTCGACAACAAGGACCGATGGGAAATGACCGTGTTCCTGGTGCCCAGCTCGCCCGAGGCGGCGTGCACCGTGGACATCACCCCGCGCCATCGCACGGCCTTCAAGCCGAAGCCGGGCGAGCGATTCAAGTGGACCAACACCGCGCTCGCCACCGGCAAGGTCGTTCAGTTCGGGACGGTGACGGCCGACAAGTGGGGGCTGGTCACGCTGGCAAAGACGATCGTGACAAAGGACAGGAACCGGATCGGCATCATGCGAGAGAAGGAATGAAGCGACTGAGCGCTGGCATCCTGATCGTGCTGATCACGGCATCAAGCGCCGCCGGCGCGGGTGTGACGCACCTGAAGGCCGAATGCCGCAAGGGCAAGACGTACGTTACGTTCACGCAGACGCCCGAGGGCAAGCTGTATCGGGTCTACCGCTCGACGGAGAAGATCAGAGCGGTGGCGGATATGAAGCCGGTCGCGACGCTGGACGACACCTCGAGCCGAGAGCCCCACCACGGTTGGCAGCACATCATCGCGGACGGCGGCAAGCCGCTCGCAAAAAACACCGGCCTGTTCGTCTACACGCCGAAGAAGGACGAAGCCGCGTATTACGCCGTGACGGTCGACGATCACGAGAACATTGCGCCGGGGGTGAACGCGTTGGCCGAGCCCGTCGCCGAGACACAGCTCGAATGGCCGGGCGCCGTGCTCCGCGAGATCAAGAAGGACCGACGCGGCCAGGTCCATGTCTTTTACTATTGGATGGACCACGCCGACTGGAACCACGCCGCTGAATACTACGGCCACTACTTTGTGGTGTGGGTGCCCGAGACGCTGAAGGGCAAGGCGGGCAACCCGCTGATCACGAATCTGCACAGCGCCGGCGGAGCCAGCACGCCCGGAGCGACCGGCGTCGAGCTGCCGCGGTTCAGGAACGCCGTCTTGGTCGCGACGTCCGATACTTACAGGCGCTCGCCGGTCAGGAGCTACGTGGGCTCGACCGGCTGGAGCGGCTACACGAACAACTTCAAGAAGCATCGGCCGAAGCAGGGCGATGTGGTCGTAGGGTACACCGAGTTGCGGGTCGTCGCCTACACGCACGCGGTGATGGCCGATCCGAGGTTCGGTATCGACCCCAACCGCGTCTACCTGCGCGGCAGCAGTATGGGCGGGATGGGCACGTTGTTCATCGGCCCGCACTTTCCCGATCTCTGGGCGTCGATGCGTGCGAACGTCGCGCCCATCTTCCGCGGCAACTCGGAGCCGCGAGACTGGGGCAACGTCAAGAAGCGCTGGGCATCGCCCGGCGAGTGGTTACGCGGCGCCGGCCTGTTCGGGCCGCGCGACCTCGGGCTCACACTCGCCAATGGCGTCCGTGCCTATGACTGGTATTCGATCAGTTGGATGGCTCGGAACCGGCTCGATACCGACCTTCCGCCGCTGGTCCACTCGCACGCCTCGAAAGACTGGAAACGCGCCATGCGGCTGAACCGCAACCTGTACCGGGCGTTT
>Ga0272441_10013514_pt1 | contig 11724 bp, 6 predicted proteins | sample SSMProp6N_FD_193582 | JGI IMG/M metagenome (GOLD analysis project Ga0272441, IMG submission 193582) | Marine sediment archaeal communities from Little Sippewissett salt marsh, Falmouth, MA, United States - SSM-Prop-6N | ecosystem: Environmental > Aquatic > Marine > Wetlands > Sediment ... | reverse complement strand
AACCCATACCGTCGGTTGCCGAGTGGATAGATAACCAGATACAGGTCATGTGGTCAAAGCAGCGGGAAGACGGTATCATCGAGGGCTGGCACGGCGACGGGAATTTCGCCCGGACATCCATTATGTACGCATTGTGGAAAACAAAGGGCGTCACCATTGAACCCTGGAAACCGGATATTTATTATGGCGCGGAAATGAAGGGCAATACACTATATATCAGCATCCGCGCCGATTCAACCCAACAATGCCGGATAATTTTTGACCGGCAACGATTTAAACACAATTTACATTTACCCATTGATTATCCGCGTATCAACCAATTCCCGGAATGGTTTACTTTAAAAGCGGAAAAAAATTATTCGATAAAATCCAACCTGAAACTAAAATCCGCTTACAGTGGAGAGGAATTGGGAGCCGGTCTTGCTGTAGACCTGCAAGCAGGCAATACCGTCAAACTCATTATAAGTGAAAAGTGAAATGTCAAACATGAACAAGAGCAATCAAATTAACTGGGAATTCAGTTCGTTTAAAGAATTATCTCCGGAAAAACTTTACCTGATTTTGGCCGAAAGGCAGGCGGTTTTTGTCGTTGAACAAAACTGTCCGTTTCAGGAAGCGGATGGAATAGATGACAGAGCATGGCATTTACTGGGTTGGCAGGGGGATCAACTTGTCGCGTACGCGCGTATCGTTCAGCCGGGCGCTAAATTTGCGGAGCCGTCCATCGGCCGTATCATAACCACCAGCGCCGGTCGCGGCAAAGGATTTGGAATGGCCCTCATGAATGAATCGATTAAACGCACCCAGGAATTATATCCGGGCAAAAATATCTCGTTATCCGCGCAACTGTATCTGGAAAAATTTTATAACAAATTCGGATTTGTACGTTTCTCAGATATTTATGATGAAGACGGTATACCGCATATTGATATGTTGAGAAATGCAATTTAATATACTATGTTAATTTATTTGACCTCATCAATTACACTGGACGCTTGCAGATACAATTTTTTTGTCCACGCATAAAAAACGACAGAGGACGATATGACAAGAGATAACAAGCATTTATCCGTATACAACCTGACAATTATACTGATCCTGTCAGGGATGATCCGTGTTTTTGCAAGTCCTGTTGAAGAAATTTCATTAAATGGACTATGGCAATTCGGTATTAACCAGGAATATGTAACCGATGTCACTGTTCCGGGGCTGGCGACCAATCCGGCTAAAATTGACACAGGGGTTTTATGGTACAAGCGTACAATTCAATTGCCGGAGGAGCCCTGGACACATGCGACTTTAATACTGCAAGGCGCCCGGTTTTGTCCCGCCGTTTATATTAACGGTGTAAAAGTATCCGAATCGGAAGGGGGGATGACAATCACCCGGCACGCGCTTACCCATATTGATATGAAACCGGGAAATAACGTGGAACTGGAGATCGCCTTAAAACCATTGGATCAGGTTGATGCCCGAGACGCGTCAAGAATACCCGATGCGGATATGTGGCGTTCCAATGTCTCTTCATGCCTGTGGGATGATGTCATATTGAAATTACATGGTCCCGCACAACTTGCACGGATCATTCCATTCACGGACTTCCATAATGAAAAATTAATGTTAAAATGGCAGATCGAAAAATACGCAAACGATAAAAGACTTATGATCATCGCGGAAGTTATTGATGCGACCGGCCTGGTTATCGCAAAAAATTCAAGTTCTGTTATTTCGAGTGCAAAATCAATCAGGGGACAAACGGATATAGATTTGAAAGGCAAATGTAAATACTGGAGTCCGGAATATCCGGTGTTGTACAGCATAAAAGCGACACTTTATAAGAATGATGAGATCATTGACATTTCAACCATGAATTACGGTTTCCGGGAATTCAAAGTGAAAGATTTGGGATTTATGTTGAATAATTTACCGGTTGAACTCCGCGCCGGCACTGTTGTGTGGCACCGCTGGGTGCGCGATCCCGAGGCGCGAGAACTCGCCTTTGATGAATACTGGTTCAGGGAAAACGTTGTTTTTCGTTTAAAAGACCATGGCGCCAATACTCTGCGTTTTCATCTCGGCATGCCGCCCGAATCATTTTTAAATCTGTGCGATAAATATGGCCTGATGGTGCAGGCGGAATGGTCTTTTTTTCACGGTATGGAAGGCTCCAAACAAAGCCTGTTAAAGCAATGGCGTGACTGGTTTGATTTATGTATGCGGCATCCCAGTGTTGTACTGATCCACGCCTGGAACGAGACGGAAGGTGACCGGCTACAGATTGCCTGGTCGGCCCTGGATAAATTATTACCCGAATATCCGCCGCTCATTATCGGCCATAAAGATGTGATCCACATCCACAAATACTGGTGGAGCTTGTTCGAAAATTTAGGTTTGTATTATGATTCCGCCGCACAATTTGACCGTCCGATCATGGTCGATGAGTTTGGCGGCAATTATCTGGATGGAAACGCAGAGCCCGGTTTTTATCCGACCGTCAAGGAAAGCTTTCTTCGTTTTTTGGGTAAAGGTCATACAAAGGTTGATCGTCTGAAACACCATACCCTTTCAAATGCCCGGGTTGCGGAATACTGGCGCCGAATAAACGCGGCCGGTTTCTCTCCGTTTTGTATCCTGGGCAGTCCTGATGACGGCAACCACTGGTTTTCAGGACCGCTGGTAAACGCGACACCGAAACCGGTATGGAATGCTCTAACCGCATCATGGTCCCCGAAAAGTGTCAGTGTGGAACTATGGGACCGCAATTTCGTTACGGGAGAGACGGTAAGCATACCCTTGTATTTTTTTAACGACACAAACAAACCTGATACGTTTAACACAGAGATACAAATTTATTCAACGGGGGATAACCGGGTCGTTTTTTCAAAACCATTCAATGAATTTGTGAAAGCGTTTCAGACCATAAAAAAAACGGTATCCCTGAAATTGCCTGAAACTGCAGGAGATTGGGAAATCAAAGCAATATTAAAGAATCCCCCTGATTTTGTCAGGTACCCGGTTATTTCTTCATGGGAAGTGAAAACAATCGCGGTCAAGGTGCCTGAAAAATTAACAACGGCCAAAATAGGTATTCCTGAATACGAGACAGAATTAAACGAATTTCTAACAAAATATAATATTCAAACATGTTCAATAACTGATCCAGATGCGGACATATTAGTAACGTCCAAATTGTTCTGGGAACAGTATTCGGAAAATCAAAATAAAATAACACCGCTCTACAGTGCAATTGAAAACAAATGCAATGTTGTCATGCTGGACATCGGGCCCCTGTACCTTGGGCAGGGATACCCCAGGAATAATGAACTTGGGCCCCTGCAGGGAGCTCCACGTATTAAAAATGCGAATATAGATGAATATGATTTACCAGGTGGGATCAAGTTGAGTTTTATTGAGGCGCCCGAACCGGAAAGCCATATTCACCCGGCAGATAATAATGAATTTTTGTGGTATAATCTGGATAAAGAGGCGACTTGGCTCTGGAACGGTTTAAGGGGCGGATTAATTGTTCCCGCGGCGTATATGAATGTGTCCGGTTTGAATGCCGATGCCTTCTGTAAGATGTGGATTGATCGCGGGGCTGATAAATCGCTTTTCAAGAGTAAAAGTTATTATGCTTATGAATTGCAGGGATATTATGCTTTTTCAAAAAAGAATAATGATGAAGCAGTGATGAATGGACTGCGACATAAAGTCAGATTTTTATTTCATGACGCTCCCGCTTTGCAAAATGTGATCAATCCGGGCGCTCCGGTTCATATAACAGACCTGATTTCGGAATATCAGTACAGTACATCGGCTGAGGCACATAATTTAGTGCCGCTGATATACTGCGGTAAAAATGTGACCCGCACGCCGGTTTCAATTATCGAGTTTGGGGGAACTAAAGGAAATTTAATAGTATCTCAACTGATTACCGCAGGCAGACTCGCGCGCGGATTTGGGCAGGATGGACTTTATGGTATCAGATTTGATCCTGCCGCAGTTCAATTTGTTTTTAATTTATTAGCATATACAATAAAAGAATAGTTAAGAATTTTAACGTAAAATTTTACTTCGCATTGATGTAAAAAATCATTATTTTCTATAAAAATAATTTGTTAGCTTTTATTAATTGCACATTAGAAATTAAAATAAATCCAAAGATCAAATGAAAAGAATAATTCAATATTCAGCATTATTTATTTTTCTGGTCATTTTAACCGGTCAGGCGAAAGCCGAAAGTGAAACGACATTTTATATGGTGGGAAACGCGCATATTGATCTCGCGTATCGCTGGCGCTGGAATGAAACTGTAGATCGAGTGACGCCGGACACCTTCGAAGGCGTTCTGCGCATGATGCAACAAGAGCCGGATTTGACCTACGCGCAAAGTCAGCTTGCTTTATATGAAGTCATACAAAGCAACAGACCGGACATTTTTACCGGCATAAAAGAAAAGATCAAATCGGGGAACTGGTCCGTTGTCGGCGGACAATGGGCTGAACCGGACGCCATACTGCCGTCCGGTGAATCGTTGATCAGGCAATTTTTGATCGGCAGGGAATACGCCGGTAAACACCTTGGCGTCCGGGATATCGATATCGCCTGGGTTCCGGATTCATTTTGCGGCCAGGCCCTGACACTGCCGCAGATATACAGCGGCTGCGGAATGAAATACTATGTCTTTGGCCGGGGCGCACCGAAGGATAAAAGGATTTTCTGGTGGCAAAGTCCGGATGGATCCAGGATACTTGCCTATAAAATGCCGCACCATTATAATTTAAAGGTCAACAAAGATTTGAAAAAGATCGCCGATGAATGGTCGGCCGTTTCAAAATGTCAGCATGTGATGATGTTTTATGGTGAAGGCGATCACGGCGGCGGCCCCCGGGAACCGGATGTAACCGGTTTTAAAAAATTATCCGCTTTGAACGAATTCCCGGAAATGGTATATTCTACTCCGGAAAATTATTTTAAAATTTTAGATTCATTGAATATTGACTGGCCCGTTTATGAAGGAGAAATGGGCATTGGAAAAGGGGAGAGCGGGAACGTAAACGGCAGCTGGCGCGGTTCGTATACATCGCAGGCGCGTACAAAAAAAGCGAATCGTGACATGGAAAATTTGTTTCTGACGGCGGAAAAATTTGCCGCTATCGGTTCGATGCTGCAAAGAAAGCCACTGTTTCCGCGGGTGGATTTCCGGGAAAGCTGGAAGATCATTCTCCGCAATCAATTCCATGACATATTACCGGGAACATCAATTGGCGATGTTTACGATGACGCCATGAATGATTATTTATATGTAAAAGGCGAAGGGGAACGATTATTAAAATTCGGTCTGGAAGTGATCGGTTCACGGATAGACACAAGAGATCATGAAAATCCGATAGTCGTATATAATCCGCTGTCATGGACCCGGACCGATATAGTTCGCGCGTCGGTCACGTTTATCATTGTCCCGGAAAAATTTTACATCAAAGACAACAAGGGTAAAAATGTATTATATCAAATAGACGGCTGGTCGGAAGACGGTTTAACGGCCTATATCAGTTTTCTGGCCAAAGATATTCCACCGATCGGTTATAAGGTGTACCAGGTTATTGAAGGCCGGCCGCGGTTTATGGACTCTGATATAAAGTGGGGCCCGGATTTTGTCGTTAATAAATATTTCAAGATCAAATGGGATGAAACTGGTGTCAGAAGTATATACGATATTCGCCAGAGGAAAGAGATCCTCGCCGGAACGGCAAATACCTTAAGATTGCTGGGAGAAAAACGCAGTTCCTCGTGGGACCTGATGTTGTCCGGGGAGGAATTTCCGATAGAGAGCGAATCGTCAAATCCGGAAGTGATTGACAAAGGTCCGGCACGGGTATCTTTGTTATGGCAGGATCATTCTGAAGGCGCCTTTATTACCCGGGAATTGATCCTGAAAGCGCAAGTCCCCCGTATTGAATTCAATATGACGGTTGACTGGCATGAGCATGATAAAATTTTAAAAGCGGTTTTTCCGGCTAACGTGGATTCGGGCAGCGCGGTATTTGAACAACCGTACGGATATATCCAGCGTGAAAATGACGGCACGGAGTGGCCGGCGCAAAACTGGGTTGACCTGTCCAATGATTTGAGCGGTGTGGCGTTGTTGAATGACGGCAAATACGGTTTTGATGTGAATGAAAATGTCATCTCCATGTCCGTTGTGCGTGGCGCCAGGGATATGGACCCGAGAATGGATGAGGGAACACATTCGTTCGGTTACGCGTTGTATCCGCATGAAAAGGACTGGCGGACGGGCAATGTCACCCGTCAGGCCCTGGAATTGAACCGGCCGCTGATCGCCATGCAGGAAAACAAACACAGCGGCATGTTGCCGAAATGGGGCAGTTTAAACCCGGTGGAAAAGAGTCTGTCGGATGAATATTCATTTTTCAGTGTAAACAGCGATCATGTCATTATTTCCGCCATCAAGGTGCAGCAAGGTAACTGGTCGCCGGCCAATATTGTATTACGTTTATATGAAACCGATGGCAGGGATGATACCATTACTGTGAAATTACCGGCACAACCACGGAAGATTATTGAAACAAACCATATAGAAGAACCGCTGCCGGAGCAAAGTCAAATTAATATCAAGGACAGAGCTTTTACAGTTCAAATCGGACATAATCAGATCCGAACATTTTTAATAGAGTTTTAAGTGATACTTTACTTAAAGTACTACTTGAAATTTTTCAACGTTAAATTGGAAAGATCCAAAACTGAAAAGCAATTTATTTTTTATTTTATATTATAAGTATTTTTTATAAATATTTTTATAAAAATTGAAAAAATTATTTTATACAATGTATAGAATATAATAGAAATTGTAATTCATTCTTAATGAATATATTAAAAAAATCACTTAAAGTAATAATTAAAGTCATAAGCATGGAGTTTTAAATGAAAGTATACAAGTTTATTGGGTTATTTTGGTTGTTGTTTATGGTTTCCGTCAATTGCACAAATTGGGGACAAGAAAAACCGGCAAAAGGTACATTACAAATTTCCTGGGAATTGGCAGATTCCGAGGATAAAAGTGTGGTACCGTCTTATCAAACGGTAATCTGGCTTCAAAATGATAATGCTGATACCATAAAATCTGTGCTGGTCAGTGAATATTTGTCATACGGCGGATATAATGATACCACCATATGCACCGACTGGATCAAAGTTGCGGATTGGGACAATGCTTTAGAGGAGACGTTTGACGCGGTTACCAAAGCAACACCACCAATAGGGCCGGACACAATCAGCATTGACTGCAAATCAGAAAATATTTTCCCGGGTACTTATAACTATTTTATAGAGACGCACATCGTGGAAAATTATAATATTCTCTACAAGGGAAAAATAACGATCGGTAAAAAGCCCGCAACAAGTACCGCTGAACATGTTTATATTCCCCAAAAACATCCTGTTAGCGGCGATGTGTTAAAAAATGTAAGCGCAAAATATCAGCTTTGACAGTACATATAAATTAATATAACAAAACATTCAAGGAGGCATAACATGTCAAAAGAAAAAAGAGCTTTATCCCGGCGTCAGTTTATGAAAACATCCGCGGGTATCGCAGCTGTTTCAACAGGAGCAATATTAGGTTGTTCGAAAAATAATGCTCCTCTTGATACGGCTGATGCTTTACCCACACGTGTGCTGGGTAAAACCGGATTAAAAATACCCACATTATCATTTGGAAGCGGTTCACAATTTTTGAAAAACAAAGATGGCGACTGGCAACCCATGCTTGAACGGGCCATCGAAACGGGAATCACACTTTTTGATACCGCGTCCAACTATAAATTCGGGGCAGCCATGTGCAGCGAAGAGCGGCTGGGTGTTTTTTTGCCAAAATATCGGGATAAAGTGATCATATCAACAAAATTTGATTCCCGAAATCCTGATGAAGCCATGAAGGAATTCGAGACAAGTTTGAATTATATGAAAACCGATTATGTAGATATGTTACTGATCCACAGTATAGAGCCTTCAGAGGATATTGCCGGGCTGGAAAAGGGTGTCTATAAAAGGATGTGTCAGCTCAAAGAAGAGGGAACGGTCCGATTTATCGGTTTTTCGAGCATGAACAGCGCGGAAAAATCCAAAGAATTGATCGAAACACTGGACATAGATGTATGTATCCTGGCTATGAACCCGACAAAATATGGTAATTTTGCTCAAGTCGCGCTTCCGGCAGCCAGAGAAAAAAATGTCGGCGTCATCGCCATGAAAGTCATGCGTAACATCGTTGGTAAAGAGGCAACATCAAAAGAATTAATGGATTACGCCCTGTCACAGGACGGTGTGGCTTCGGCCGTCATTGGGCATTACAAAATGGAAACGTTGGAAGAAAATTTGAGACTGGTGAAAGAATTCGCCGCGAATAAAGGTGCTACCGTCCAAAATTCGGAATTGGAGAACCGGCTGGCACATCTTGCCGGACCGCACGCATTATGCTGGGCGCGACCGGATTACTATGACGGTAAAATGTGTTAATCAGTCAATCAAACGTTTATAAAAAGGAGGGATCGGTTGAAATTTTCCGGTAGTCGATCCTGTTTTATATATTTTTTTATTTTGTTTTTTCTCATCTCAGGTTGCCATAAAAACCTGAAGACAAAAATTGAAATCCAAAAAAATAAATGGTATATAAACAACAGAATTACATATCAAAATACGCCTGCCGAGGGTCTTTTATTCAATGTACGAATGGTCAATTCGACATTCGAAGATTTGAATAAAGCCGGTTTTTATCCCGAAAATAATACCGCAAAATTTGTATCCCGGATACCGCAATATACAGACGCCGGTATCCGGGCATTTACTCTTAACCTGCAGGGCGGTATGCCCGGGTACGAGGGCGCCCTGAATTCCGCATTTGATAAAAATGGTAATTTAAAGCCGGAATATATGCGCCGGATCGAAATGGTGATCAGAGCGTGCGACAAAGCCGGCGCCGGGGTGATCCTCGGATGTTTTTATCAACGACAGGACCAAATATTGGAGAATGATACGGCAATCCGCAATGCCGTAAAGAATACCGTAAACTGGATCAGACAAAACAAATTCAGCAATGTTATGCTGGAGATCGCGAATGAATATCCTCACCGGGGATTTGATCACCGGTTGATCCGTGAACCGGAAGGACAGATTGAGCTTGTCAAATACGCCAAACAACTTTTTCCCGAGTTGCCGGTTTCCACGAGCGGATTGGGCAATGGAAAATATCATGACGATCTGGCCAGAGTGGTTGATTTTATCAGCATTCATTTTAACGGCACACCCGTTGATTCGATACCGGCCCGTGTAAAGGTTTTGCGAAAATACAACAAACCCCTCATCTGTAATGAGGATAATAAAACCGGTATAACGGCCGTGGGCGCGTTAAGGGCGTCGCAGGAAAATTCCTGTTCATGGGGTTACATGAATATAAAACTCAACCAGCATATGCCTTTTGAATTCAACGGTATCAGGGATGATTCTTTGTTATACAATGCGTTTCGCGATATCACAACCCGGCCGGACCGTTTTTCTGAAAAAGATAAATTGGTTCTGACCGAACTGGAAAATTATGTTGCCGGCACACTGGACGCACTGCGACCCTGTTCAGCCGGAATAGTCGTCAGCAGGGGGGACTCGATCATTTTTGAAAAGTATTTAAAGGGTACTTTGTCACACAAGCCGGTTGAAACGGTTAACGAAAATTCGTTGTGGCCCATGTGGTCGTGTACCAAATCCTTTATCGCCGCGTTGTTATTGTCTCTGGCGTCGGATAATATTATAAATTTTGATGATCCGGTCGGTAAATATTTACCGGATTTCAATACTCCCGGCGATGGTCCGTTTGACCGGAGAAATATCACTATCCGGCATTTGGCTTCGCACACATCAGGTGTCAGATTTGCAGGGAAACAAATTAGCAATTTGATTTATGATCCGCCATTGGATTTGTCCAAAATACAGGTTGTTACGGCTCCCGGAGAACAATTTGAATATTCATCCCTTGGTATGCATATACTGGAGCGTGTCATCGAAGCCGCAACCGGCGAAGATATGTTCAAGTCTTTACAGGATAGAATACTGAGACCGCTTGAATTAACCAACGCCCAATATATATACCAATATACAAGTGATTTAAATATGCTACCATGCAGATCCGGTCCTTATAATAACACGGCTGATTATTACGCCTTGTCGGAAAAGGGCAGGCGCTGCGGTACCGGATTATATATGACGACCCGGGAATTGAATAAATTCGGACAACTCATGCTGAGTGACGGTTATTTTAAAAATAATCAATACTTTAACGTCGATCTGAAAAATGAGATATGGAAATACCATGGCACCCGCGCGTCCGATAGCGGGCGTTACGGCTTGTTATGGTGGCTGTTTGAAAATGACGGCGGTTATGTGATATCCGGAGCATCATACAGTGTTGCGGCCGTGGTACCGGCTGCCGGTGTCGTTGTAACGGTTACGAGAAACCACATCGGGCCTCATCCGGGGCCATTCAATTATTACAAAGACAAACGTGCCCTGGTCAAATTTGCCGGAAATTTGGGATTATAACCTGAATAACAATGACCGGGTAGAAAAAAAGTGCTTGTTTTAATTTAAAATACTATTAAATTTCCACAAATATAAATAATCAGATAAAAGGAATATGCATTAAAACTTATGACTGAATTAAATTCAACCGAACAAAAGGAACTGAAAAATAAAGTATTAACAATAGAAATATTGCTTGTTGATTTTATTGAAGAATATAAGGACCTGCAACTTTTGTCCGAGGACGAACAGAACAGTTCTATTGTTGAGTTAATAAAAGAGCGCTATCAGGGTGCGGAAAAACGTCAGGAAATGCAAATACAAGACGGAAAAGCCATCATAAAATGGTATTACAATAAAACCATCCCGGAAGCGGATTCATTAAACCAGGAAGCCCTGAAATTTATCCGGCAAAAAAGTTATGATCAAGCCATCCAGAGCTGGCAAAAGGCGATTGAAATCAATCCAACAGATCCGGATTATTATTATAATCTCGGTCTGGCTTTTCTGGGACAAAAAAATACGGAAAAAGGCATAGACAGCTGTTTGGAAGCGCTCAGGATCTGTCCATTATATTATCGCGCCAATTTTGTATTGGGTAGTCTGTATTCGAAAATGCGCAAATATGAAAAAGCTGAAGAATTTATGCGCAGCGGCCTTTTATTGAACAGGAATAACGTACAGGCGCTTGTCAATCTTGGCGCGTTGTACAGTATTTTACGTAAATTTGACGAAGCCATAAAGTGTTTTGAACGTGCAATAAAGATATCTTCAAAAGAAATAAAGGCTTATCTTGGCATTGGCAAGATATATCAAATAAAAAAAGATTATGATAACGCTATTCGCAATTACAAAGTTGTAACCAAACTTGACCCCGACGGAGAATTGGGTAAAATTGCCCGAAATTTGATCGCGAGCCTCAACATTACCGATTCGCCGGAAGAAAAATACCAGGTTGAACCTGAAGAAGAACCCGAAGACGGCGAAGCTCCTGAATATGTTAATACGCTATATGCCGAAGGTTATCAATACTTTATCGAAGGACATTTTGATAAAGCCGTAATTGCCTACAAAGAATATTTGAAATATAACAAGTCGGATGCCGATGTTTGGTCATCATTGGCATCATGTCAGGCA
>Ga0272441_10013513_pt1 | contig 11724 bp, 12 predicted proteins | sample SSMProp6N_FD_193582 | JGI IMG/M metagenome (GOLD analysis project Ga0272441, IMG submission 193582) | Marine sediment archaeal communities from Little Sippewissett salt marsh, Falmouth, MA, United States - SSM-Prop-6N | ecosystem: Environmental > Aquatic > Marine > Wetlands > Sediment ... | reverse complement strand
ATCCGACGGCAGGTAGTTGCTGGAGTATATGATTTTTTTATTGGCATTCATCAATGACTCCAGCGTATTGGACAGTTCCTCCTGAGTCCCGCTTTTTCCGCTCAAAAAGTGAACGTCCTCCAGCAGAAGGACGTCGCAGTTCCGGCGGTACTTTTCCTTGAATCCATGGATACTGCTGCTGCGATAGGAATCGGTCATCTCATTCATGAAGTCTTCGGCCGTAATATAATAGACCCTTTCAGTGGGAAATGTCTTGAAAATGTGGTGCCCCACCGCCTGGGAGAGGTGGCTTTTTCCAAGACCGGTTTTCGAATGCAGATAAAGGGCATTCTGGTTTCCCAAGTTGCGCGCTGCCAGTGACAGAGCGGCAGAGTATGCAAAATCACTGTTCTTGCCGACGACGAACTGATCGAATGTATAGTCTTTTCTGAGCAGTCGGCCGCCATTGGTCGGCAAATCGATGTCCGGCAGTTTCATCTGCCGGCCCTGTTTAATTTCTTTGCATTCTGTGGCTTGGCTCGACGAGACGATCAGGCGGACCTTAAAGGCCCTGCCCGCCGCCCTGGAAACAGCCTCTTCGATCATTTGACCATAATTGTCGGATATTCGCTTTTTTGAAAAAAGATTGGGGCAGGACAGCACCATGGCGCCGTTTTCATTGTCGCTAAATGCGATGGGTTCAATCCACATTCGGTAGCTGTGGCCAGGAACTTTTTCCTTAAGCAGAGATTTCACTGACGTCCAGATCTGGTTCATTTAGAAAATAAATTCCCTTCATCAGCATCTACAATTGACTGCACGCTTTGATGAAACAGCCGATTACTGGTTTAAAATATGAAGCTATTGGCTAATTATCTGAGGTTTTCGGAAAGGTAGTCGCAAGATCCGACGACTGGCGAGTTATTTACAAAATAGGATGTTTCAAGTCAATGTCAAAGACGGTAGGTTAATCAAATTGCTAACGTGTTGCTCATAAAGATTTTTTATCTTAATTTTTTCTATAAGTTATCATGTTTTGACCAAGCAACTGCTTCGAAATACAAGGTTTTTCAAACCCGTGATTTTTCCATAAGCATTTTAAGCAGATCGGGAGTTATCAACATTGTGTAAACAATCGGGTAAACTCTGGTTTTCACCGTTTTATCCAGTTTTTCTTTGATTTTCGTTTTTTTATCTTTATTTCGATACAAAAGTGACAGGATGGAATCAATCATCAGCGATCCGACTGATAACCGTGTTCCCATCAATGCAGGGTTCGCCCTTTGTTGATCGTACCCATGACCGACATCAGGCATGGGTTGGGCCGCAAAAGGGTTGGATGTCGGGATAAATGGAAATGAATTTACAAACCCGAATCGGCTAAGTATGATAGCAGAATTTTTGAACCCAACAACCCAACCGAATCCGTGACGACCATAAAGGCAATTACCATTGAAGGGGCCAGGCAGCACAACCTGAAAAACATCAGCCTGCGTCTACCCCGCAACCAACTGGTGGTGATCACCGGCCTGTCCGGCTCCGGCAAATCCACCTTGGCCTTCGACACCCTGTATGCGGAAGGCCAGCGACGCTATGTGGAATCTCTTTCCACCTATGCCCGGCAGTTTCTGGAGCGCCTGGAAAAACCCGATGTGGATCTGATCGAGGGTCTCTCTCCGGCCATCGCCATCGAGCAGAAAACCGCCATTCACAACCCCCGCTCGACGGTGGGCACGGTGACCGAAATTTATGATTTTATCCGGCTGCTCTATGCCAGGGCCGGAATCGCCCACTGTTACCAGTGCGGCCAGCCCATCCTTGCCCAGACAATCGACGAGATGGTAGAAGCGGTCATGAGACGGCCCGAGGGCTCCCGGCTCATGGTTCTCGCACCGCTTGCCAAAGAGCCGGTGGGCGGTTTCGAGGACTTGCTAAAACGATTGAGAAAAGATGGATTCGCACGGGTCCGCATCGATGGGAAGATTCAAGCGCTGGACACTGCCGTCGATCTTTCAGACACCCTTTCCCCACGCATTGATGTGGTGGTTGACCGGTTGATTCTCAACCCAGGCATCCGCAACCGCCTGGCAGACTCGATGGAACTGGCCATTGCTCGATCCGAAGGACAGGTGGAAGTGGCATTTGTCGGCAAGCGCATGGAGGAGGTCAAAGAAGCATTGCACTTTAGTGAAAACGCTGCCTGCAAACGCTGTGGCATCAGCTATCCGGAACTGTCGCCGGCCAGTTTTTCCTTCAACTCTCCCCACGGCGCCTGCCCGCATTGTGATGGGTTGGGTACGATTAAACGCTTTTCGCCCCTGCAGGTCGTCCCTAACCCCGAACTCTCCATAAGAGAAGGAGCGCTTTCCGTCTGGGCCCATCGCCGTTCGGTAGCCTTTGGGGAGTTTCTGGAAGATCTCACCACCTTTTACGGCGTGGATATATACACCGCTTACCGGGACCTTCCTGAGGCGTTCAGAACGGTGCTCATGTATGGTTCGGGGGACCAGCAGATCCTCTTTACCACCCATGAAAACGGGCGCATAAAAAAAGAATTAAAGCCATTTAAAGGGATTATCCCGAAATTACAGCAGCAGTATGCCGAAGCGGCATCGTCCGCTGAAAAAAACACCCTGAGCGACTACATGGCCGAAACACCCTGCACCCATTGTAAGGGTTCTCGGTTGCGCAGGGAGAGTCGATTTATAATGATAAATGGAGAGTCAGTCGGCGATTTGACCGCTCGATCCATCACCGATCTGCAGACGTTTTTCAACGACTTCCGGCCCGATGGCAAACGCGGCCTGATTTCCGAAAAAATCATCAAGGAGATTTTCGCGCGCCTGGCCTTTCTGAATGATGTGGGCCTTTCCTATCTTACCTTAGATCGGCCGGCCCACACCTTGTCCGGAGGAGAGAGCCAGCGGATCCGCCTGGCCACCCAGATCGGCGCCAAATTGACGGGCGTGCTCTATGTGTTGGACGAGCCCAGTATCGGTCTGCATCAACGGGACAACGAACGTCTGCTGGGTACGCTGATTAATATGCGAGACATGGGAAATTCGGTGCTGGTGGTTGAGCATGACGAAGATACGATCCTGGCCGCAGACCACGTCATCGACATGGGGCCTGGTGCGGGCATCGACGGTGGCCATGTGGTCTTCCAAGGCGCACCGGCCTTGATGCTGAAAGACGACCGGTCCCTGACGGGCAAATATCTTTCCGGCAGACTGCAAATCGATGTGCCGGCCAAGCGACGGACCGCCGGCCAGGGCGAGATCCGTATTGTCGGGGCAACTCAGAACAACCTAAAAAATATAGACGTATCTTTCCCCACCGGTGTGTTCACCTGCGTCACCGGCGTCTCCGGTTCGGGCAAATCTACGTTAGTGCTGGAGACCCTTTACCGGGCAGCCATCCGCAGCCTTCAACAGCTCAACCTGCTGGCCGGCCACTATGAACGGATCATCGGTCTGGAGAAGATCAACAAGGTCATCGACATCGACCAATCCGCCATCGGAAAGACTCCCCGATCCAATCCTGGCACTTATACCGGCCTGTTTACCCCGATCAGGGATCTTTTCAGCCGGACCCCGGAAGCAAGAATGCGGGGCTACAAACCCGGTCGGTTCAGCTTCAACATCCGCGGCGGTCGTTGCGAAGCCTGCGAAGGAGACGGCATCATCCGCATCGAGATGCATTTTCTACCCGACATCTATGTTCCTTGCGATATCTGCAAGGGCAGGCGATACAACCGCGAGACACTGGAAATACGCTATAAAGGCAAGAATATTGCCGAGGTGCTGGACATGACCGTCGACCAGTGCCTGACCATGTTTCAAAACATCGGTGTCATTCGATCCAAGCTTCAAACACTGGTGGATGTCGGACTCGGCTATGTCCCCATCGGCCAGTCCGCCACGACACTCTCCGGAGGTGAAGCCCAACGAATCAAACTGGCACGGGAACTGAGCAAGCGGGACACAGGCAACACCCTTTATATTCTGGACGAACCCACTACGGGGCTGCATCCCGACGACATCCGCAAACTGCTGGGGGTGTTGAACCGTCTGGTGGATGCGGGCAATACGGTGGTGGTCATCGAACACAATCTGGATGTGATCAAAACCGCCGATTATGTCATCGATTTAGGACCCGAAGGCGGCGAGGCGGGCGGGGTTGTGGTGGCGGCAGGCACACCGGAAACCATCTGTGAGGTGAAAGAATCCCACACTGGCCGGTATCTTAAAAAGGTTCTGCGTTCTGGGTTCTGAGTTCAGCGTTATCGGTTCGGGGTTATAGACCATGAACCCGGAACCCAAACGTAAAAAGGGCCGCGGCAATCAAGCAGCGGCCCTTTTCATGTTTTGCTCTGGCAGGTACGGACTTATTTTGCGAACAGCGCGGCGATTGCGCCTGCCTGGGGATGTGCGTAGATCAGAATCAGGGACACGACGAGTGCGTAAATACACAGAGACTCGATCATGGCCAGACCGATCAGCATGGTTACGGTGACCTTACCGGAAGATTCGGGATTCCGGGCGATACCTTCAACGGCGGACTTGAGGCCCATGCCCTGTCCGATACCGCAACCAAAGGCGGCCACTGCAATACCAAAACCAGCTGCTGTCACACACGCGATGAAGAACTGCAATGCTTGAGCTTCCATATCCTACACTACCTCCTTTAAAAGATTGATAATTAGGGCTTCTTCCAGTTACCCCAAACCGATTGAAATCTAGCCGACTCGCCGATATTGGCTTGATCCGCACCAGCGAATCGACGGGCTACCCGTTAACGCTTCCCCATCAGTGGGCGTGTTCCATGGCCCCGGAGAAGTAGATTATTGACAAGAGAAAGAAAACGAATCCTTGCACAAAGGCAACGAAGATACCCAGGGCCATGATCGGCAGCGGAGCAAAGAAGGCACCGGCCAGGCCGAAAAGGATACCCAGCACAATCTCGTGGCCCATCATGTTTCCGAATAGACGGAAGGAGAGTGACAGGATCCGCGCCATGTGGCCGATGATCTCGATGATGAAGATCAACGGCGCCATCCACCAAACCGGTCCCATAAAGTGCTTGATGTAGCCGAGGCCATGGTATTTGACGCCGATAATGTGGGTGAACACCACTACGACCAGGGCGCAGGACCCCGTGGTGTTGAGGTTGGCGGTGGGCGGAAAGAACCCGGGGATAATCCCGATCAGGTTGCCGATGAAGATGTAAAGAAAAAGGGTGGCCGCCAGGGGAAAGAGCCATCGCGCCTCTTCACCGGCCGTTTCCACCATGAACTCTTCGATGCCCGAGACGATCACTTCGAACAGGTTCTGGGCTTTTCCCGGTATCATGGAGATGGTTTTGGTAGCCAGGGCGCCGGCAATGATCAGTATCGCCATCAGGACCCAGGAGTATACCACATGGGGGTATGTGTGGGCAAAATGCCCCAGCCCGATCGCTTCAAAAATCTTCACGAAAAATAGATAGGGATGCTCCATCCTTAGACCGCCTCCTTGAAAAATAGTTTTTTAAGCTCAACCATGGTGGCCAGGGTGATACTGGCGACCACGACGGAAAGACCGATGAACAGACCGATGGGGTTCACCACCTGCTGGCTGATGAGGAAAAAAATAATCACGCCGCTGACGATGAATCGGATGTAGTATTTGATCAGGACCACGTTGGGAGAAGTCAGCCGCTTTGGGCAAAGGGCCTTGTTCAGGGTATGGGCCAGGAGGTGAAAATTGATCGTGACGATGAGTCCGCCGAAAATGATGCCCCGGGCGAATGCCGGCGTCGCCGCCAACAGTCCCAGTAGGCTGACCGCCGCCAGAAGCACCCAGTTGGATCGCGTAACGAATGTGAGTAAGCGCTGCTGAATAGGTTTCACGGTATACAATTTTTCGCTGCTGTAGGTTTATTAGGTAATTAATTTGGGCTGTGTTATCGGTCGTTGCAGTATTACAATACGGCGTCCTCCCTTTATCCTTGCCAAATTAGTTACCTTTAAGCCTATACGGGTCACAGTTTCCGGCTTTTTTTGATTGCCAGACCGATGTTGCGGTATCCGGCGGCGATGCCGAGCCCCAAGAAGACAAGCGTCAACCACGGTGTCGTTTCAAAGCGCCTGTCCAGGTAGACCCCGATCCCAAGTCCAATAAAAATGGAGAGTGACACCGAGAAACCAAGGCTCGAATAATAAGCAAGATCTCGTATCCACGTTCGCGTTTCTTTTTTCATGGGATTCGACCCTTCTCCGACCGCAGAGTGGCGTCAGATCAGGCCTTGATCAGAATGTTTGCGTCTAACACAGCCCGGGATTCAAGTCAATCTCAAAGTGGTTCCGAAGCGCCGAAAACCATCACCACACGAGCCGGTGGGCCTCGAAAACCGGGCCGTCCACACAGACGTGCCGGTAGCGTGCGTTGTCGTCCTGCACTTTCACGGCACATCCCAGGCAGGCGCCCATCCCACAGGCCATCATGGCCTCGATGGAAACCTGACAGGGAATGCCGCGTTTGGCGGCAATGGCGGAAACCGCCTTGAGCATCCCAGACGGGCCACAGGCGCAGATGAGATCCACCGGACCGGCATCCAGGGCCTTCTCTAGGCTGCGGGTCACCATCCCCTGATTCCCCTGACTGCCGTCATCGGTAGACACGTCCAACAAAAAACCAGGAAGATCGAATTCGGTGATGCAGACCAGGTCGTCCTTGGTCCGGCCGCCGACGAATACCACGCACCGATTGAGACTGCCCTCCCGCTCGAGCATCGACTGGGCCAGAAAGCGGATGGGGGGCACACCGACCCCGCCGGCCACGAGGATCAGTTGCCGGCAGTTGTCGGGCACCAGAAAAGCGTTTCCCAGCGGCCCGATGACGGATAATCGGTCACCGTTCCGGCATCGGGACAACCGTTCGGTTCCCTTTCCCACCACTTTATACAAGATTTCTACCCCCGTCACACGATCCGCGTCCCGGATCAGGCCCAGTAGGGAAAAGGGGCGGCGCAACAGGGGTGTGGCTTCGGTGCCGACGCGGACCATGATGAACTGGCCGGGTTTAGCGGTGTCGAAACCGGCGGTGCAGGATAGCCCCATGCGGTAATAGCCCGGTGCTGCCGGCTGGTTACTCAATACGATGGTGTCTTGTTCGATCATTCCTTCTCCGACTGCCGGATTCGATTAATATCCTTATCTAACCCGATCAGGGCGGCAAAACGACCGGTTTCCCGCACCGACCGGTATGAAAAAAAAAGGTGGGGATTGCACCGGGTGCATATGCCGGGACCATGTACGTTGCCGTCCACCAGGCCGGCCGTGGTTAACTGATGCCGACTGATGCGCCAGAAATCAAAATGGTGGGCACCTACACGAAAGGGCCAGAATTGCCGCGGGATCTCCTTTTTATAATTGACAAACTCGGCACAGCAGGGACCCAGGGAAGGACCGATGGCAGCGATCATCTGCCCTGGATCGCAACCGAATTCGGCAACCATCCGCAAGACGGTGTGGCCGATGATGTCGACCACACTGCCCCGCCAGCCACAGTGGATGTTGGCCACCACGCGTTTTTTCGGATCGACAAGCATCACCGCCTGGCAGTCCGCCGTTTGGATCAACAGCCGGATACCCGGCACATCTGAAATCAGCGCATCGGCCGAAACCGGCACCGTTTGAATCGCCTCCCCGCGTTTAACTGCCGCCCGGGTAATGGTCCGGATGGATGTGCCGTGACTCTGACGGGTGTAAACGTGAATGCCGCCACCGGTCATTTTCCGCAACCGTTTCCGGTTGGCCGTGACTGACGCCGGGTCGTCACCCACCCCATGGCCCAGGTTTAATCCGTCAAAGGGCGGCCGGCTGCCCCCTCCCATTCGGCTCACAACTGAATGGACCAGTCCCTGGATACGCAAAAGCGGCAAAAATTGAAACAGATAGTTTTGTTTATTTTTTACCAGAAACAGTTGTTTACCTCTTTCTTGAAAATCATTGCCAATTCTCATTGGTCGCTGGAATTCTTCTTAAATTGAGGATTTTGGTTCAAGATCAAGGCGGGATAGGGTTTCAAACCGCAGGCATACTCCAGTATGTCGAGGATTTGGAACGCGGTTCCAACGCAGATATTGGATCAAAAGTCCTATTTAAAAAGAATTCTACAGCGCCCTGGCCAAAGTCAGCACATCCACCCGTTCGGCCCCGTCACGCATCAGGGCATTGGAACAGGCGTCGACCGTAGCACCCGTGGTCAAAACGTCATCCACCAGCAACACCCGCTTGCCTGCAGTGTGACCGCGACGATTCACGCTAAATGCATTCCGGATGTTAATCCGCCGCTGCTGGCGGTCCAATCCGGTCTGAGGGGCCGTAACCCGGGTGCGCACCAGCAGGTCACGAATGATGACGGTCTCTTCGGGCAGCGCCCACCGTCTCACCAGCAGGTAGGCTTGGTTGAATCCCCGCTGGCGGAATCGTTGCCGGTGAAGGGGAACCGGTGCCACCACATCGACCTCGCCGACCGTCCAATAATGCAGGAAGGTATCGAAAAGCACGCTTCCCAACGGATTGGCCAGGCTCACCTTGTCCTTGAACTTCAACGCATGGATAGCTGCTTTCAGGGTGTTATCGTAGATACCGGCGGCGCGGGCCCGGGTGAAGGCACTGGGTCGGTCCAGGCATCGGCCGCAAAGGTGATCCTCCCCCTCGCGACTGCTAAATACCAGTCCGCACCGGGAACACAACGGGGAGGCCACCGCTGTCCACCGGTCTCGGCAGCACAGACAAAAATGAGGGGCCATTGCAGCGGAAAACCCAATTGGATTGGCCGTTGGCGGCGTTCTGCGGTCATGCTGAAAAAGCCGGCCGCAACCCAGGCATTTGGCCGGAAAAAGGGCATCACCCATGCCGTGCAACAGCCGCTGAAGCACCCCCGGCAGCATCGTTCGGCTCAGCATGCTGATGTTCTATTTGATCTGCGCGACGATAGCCGCGGCAAACTCGGAGCATTTCACTTCCTGAGCGCCCTCGATCTGCCGCGCCAAATCGTAGGTCACCCGGCGGGCCTTGATGGCCGCCTGAACGGCGTCGCGAACGGCGGTACCTGCCTCTTTCCACCCCATGTAATCGAGCATCATGGCGCCAGACAGAATCAGGGAGCCGGGATTCACCTTATCCAGCCCGGTATATTTCGGGGCGGTGCCGTGGGTGGCCTCGAACACGGCGCAGACGTCGCCGATATTGGCCCCCGGCGCCATACCCAGCCCGCCCACCTGGGCGGCCAGGGCATCGGATATATAGTCGCCGTTAAGGTTGGGCGTGGCGATGACGCTGTATTCATCGGGTCGCAGAAGCACCTGCTGGAACAGCATATCCGCAATCCGGTCCTTGACCACCACCTTTCCTTCGGGTGCCTTTCCATCGTATTGGTCATAGAGCTGTGCCTCGGTGATCGTCCGATCGGCAAAGCGCTCCTTGGCCACTTCGTAGCCCCACTGGGCAAAGGCGCCTTCGGTGAACTTCATGATATTGCCCTTATGCATAAGCGTGACACTTGGAAAACCGTTCTCCAGGGCGTGAACAATGGCGCTGGCAACCAGACGTTTGGTATTGGCCGGGCTGATGGGCTTGATTCCGATGCCGGCAGCGGGCGGGAGGTCGACCCCCATTTTCGTTTTGAAAAAATCAGCCACCATGTTGGCCTCATCGCTTCCCGAGGCCCACTCGATTCCCGCGTACAGATCCTCGGTGTTTTCCCGGAACACAACCATGTTGATCTTTTCCGGGTGTTTCATGGGGCTGGGAACCGTTTCGATATAACGCACCGGGCGAACGCAGGCATACAGATCCAACTTCTGCCGGATGGCCACATTGAGGCTCCGTATCCCCTTGCCAATGGGCGTGGTCAACGGCCCTTTGATGGCCACCACGTTGGATTCAATGGCATCGAGGGCCTCTTGGGGCAGGTAGTTGCCGGTTTTCTCGTACCCCTTTTCCCCAACGGGCAGTTCCATCCAGGATATATGTCGATTTCCGACGTAGGTTTTTTCAACCGCTGCGTCGATGACCAAACGGGTCGCCCGCCAAATATCGGGCCCGATGCCGTCGCCTTCGATGAATGGAATGACAGGATGGTCGGGAACGTTAAGACTGCCGTCACTGTTTTTTTTAATCTTTTCTGCATCTGCCATGAGGCGCTCCTCCTGGGTTAAAACCCAATGATAAATTCTAAACTTTTTAATTTTGAATTAAGGGTTTTGTGCCGTTTTAAAAAATGGCTCCATCCACCATTCAGCATTAAAAATTCATCATTCAAAATTATATCGTCACCCCGCCATTTGGCGCTGTCGGAAGGCTTCGTAGAGTACGACGGCGGCGGCAGCCGATGCATTGAGCGAATCCACGAGGCCTCTCAGCGGAATCGAGACCAGGAAATCGCAATGCTGCCGGACCAGTGGACGCAGGCCCTTTTCCTCTCCCCCCACCACCAGGGCCAGGGGACCTTTCAGGTTGGCCTGAAAAACAGTCTGATCCGCTTGCATGGAAAGACCGGCAACCCAGACGCCCTTTTTTTTCAGCCATTGAATGGTCCCGACCAGATTGGTCACCCGGCACAGCCGCGTGTGTTCCAAGGCACCGGCGGAGGCTTTGGATACCGCCGGTGTCGCCCCAACGGCGCGATCTTTGGGAATCACGAGTGCATCGGCGCCCACACAGTGCGCCGTGCGTACAATGGCGCCCAGATTGTTCGGATCCACAATACTGTCCAGCAGCACCAGCAGGCAGGTGCCATCTTTCCGACCGGATTCGGAAACGATCGATTCAATGGAATCGGCAGGCAGGCGGGCCACGGCGGCGGCAACGCCCTGGTGCTCGTCGCTGCTGCAGGCCGCGCGAATCTGTTCAGGCGTCAGCGTCTGACAGGAAATCCCTCGCTTTTCCGCCAGTTCAACAACCCGGGTCTGACGGTCGGAAAGCGTCTTCCGGTCCACCATCAATGTATACATGGTTCGCCGTCCGGCGGTCAATGCCTCCATGACCGGGTGAAATCCGTAAAGCACCTCCCGGCTGTCCGGCGCCGGCCTTCGTTTTTTGGTTATTCCGGCCATGTCAAGCAGCCCCGCCTTTTAGTATTGACACAAACCGGGCGATGGCCGCCTCCAGATCATCATTGACGACCACGTGCCGGTACATCCCCCGGCAGGCAATTTCGGCTTGGGCGTTCTTCATGCGTTTGTCTATCACCGAGCCGCTGTCCAGCCCTCTGGCGGTGATCCGCTGGCGAAGGATTTCCATGGACGGTGCCATGATGAAGATGGTAACCGCATCCGGGTAGCGTCGCACAATCTGCGCGGCCCCCTGGACGTCAATATCCATCAGGACATCCCGGCCGGCATCCAGATGATCCTCGATGAACCGGGCGGCAGTGCCGTAATAGTTGTCATGGACCCTGGCCCATTCAGCCCATTGCCCGGTGTCGATGCCCTTGCGGAACTGCGCTTCGGTGACAAAAAAATAGTCCCTGCCCTCCTGCTCCCCGTACCGGGGCGCACGCGTGGTCGAACTGACCGAATAGACCAGATCAGGCAGGTGCCGGCGGGCCGCATCACACAGCGTGGTCTTCACGGCCCCCGATGGCGCGGAAACCACAAAGAGCCGACCGCCATGCGTTCGCTCCTCATGCTCGTCTGTCGACATCATGATGGCCATCTGGGATCACTTTTCCGTTGTCAGGTCTTCGAAACGCTGGG
>Ga0272441_10013512_pt1 | contig 11724 bp, 9 predicted proteins | sample SSMProp6N_FD_193582 | JGI IMG/M metagenome (GOLD analysis project Ga0272441, IMG submission 193582) | Marine sediment archaeal communities from Little Sippewissett salt marsh, Falmouth, MA, United States - SSM-Prop-6N | ecosystem: Environmental > Aquatic > Marine > Wetlands > Sediment ... | reverse complement strand
CGCTGCGGGCCGGAGAGCGGGTCTGTTCGCTGATGCTGGCCGCCCCGGGCGGTTTCGGTCCCGAGATCAATCACCGCCTTCTCGATCACTATCGTCAGGCCGTCGATGTCGAGACCATGCGCATGGCCCTGGAAGGCATGTTTGGCTTCAACAGCGCCATTGGCGATGAAACCATCCGCCGGCTTGTTGCCATGCGCCGACAGCCGGGTGCCATCGAGGCCCTGAAGATCATATTCGATGCCATGTTTATCGGATCAGGGGAGACGTCTGATGACGATGCGTCGCGTTTCCAGGGCGTCATCGCCGCCGACGCGCTGGCTGAGATTTCCTGTCCGGTGGCCCTTGTCTGGGGACGGCTGGATGGTGTGCTTCCGGTTCATCAGGCCGCGCACGCGCCGGCAGGCTTTACCGTCACGATCCTGCATGGTGCGGGTCATATGCTGCCTGAGGAACGCCCCGATGTGCTGGCCGAGATTCTTCAGGCTGCGATAAGCGGCTGATTGTAATGAAGTCTCGCACTTTGCGACGCAGCATGTTAATCTCTTGATAACCATAGAGCGTGAAATTGGCTCGTGCAGCGAATGCACGCTCAGATTGTTGTTCGAATGTGTTTTCTATTTTGACGGTTCCGTTAAAACTTGAAACCGTTCATGATGGCGTCAGGTAAAAGGCCATGGCAGACAAGGCTAGTCCCGTCACCGGCGAACGCCGGCTTTCCGAGATCATCCGCGAAGTGAAGACGGCCGTTGCCGAGCGCAGCGATGTCGTCATCGATATGAAAGAAGCGGATCAGGCGCGCATCTCCCTGCTGGCTGAAGACTTGCGCCCGATCGTTGAGGCCGTGCCGGATGAGGTCGAACTGTTTGATTTCGCGATCTCAAACGGATTGCAACCGCGTTTGTGGATCGATTCGGTTGCGCATGTGCATATGGCGCAGGATCGCCGGACCTATCGTTTCATCCGTGAAACCCGGATCGGCCGGGTTGTTCTGGCCGAAACCAGCGATCTGAAGACCATGTCCGCCGCCGTGGCCCGCTATATTGCCGACCGGCTTGTTGAGCGTCAGCGCATTCTGGAAGGCGATTTCGACCATCTGCGCGTGCTCTATGGCGGATCTGAAAAACCCGCTACGGTTCAAGGGGATGAGACGTCGCTGTCAAGCGCGACGAAAACCGTTGAGCAATCCCGCGCGCCGGCCCTGTCGGGCAAGACGACGCCCTCAAGGGCCGGGCCGGCATCAGGCGTGAGCACCACAACCCATCCGCGTGCCGATCGCGGGCATGATTTCGTGATCGGGCTGTTGTGGTTCATTCTTGGAACGCTTGCCGGCGGGGGCGTGATCATTGCAGCGCTGTGGCAACGTATGACAACCGGCTGAGCGCATCGTGCTGCCTGACCCTTTGCTGCCGTCTCAAGCGAGAAACCGGTCGGAACGCTCCAGGCAGAAACCCTCATCCATGCTTTTGAGGACATGGAGGTCGCGCGACAGGCGCCACGCATCCGGCCCGCCACTGATCGAGAACATATTGTAGCTGCTGGCAGGGCGCCTTGCGCCGGGCGCCTGGCTCGCCGAGGCGATGCCGACGACCGGGACGCGTCTGTCCGGCAGATCGATCCAGTGCACCGTGTTGAGATGCGTGTGGCCATGCAAGACGAGTTCGCCACCGCCTTGGGCAAGTGTTGCAGCAAAGCGATTAATGCCGAACAGGCGCTTGTGTTGCTGAATCGCCCCGCGAACCGGTGGATGGTGAATGAGAACGACGCGAAACAGATTCGCCTCGCCGGCTTGTGCCAGAAGCTGTGCGGTTCGCCGTGCCTGATCCGGGCCAAAATAGCCGCTGGCGAGCGGCGGCGGTGTGGCGATGGCCGTTGAAACACCGATTATGGCGACTGGTTCGCGCACCCGCATGAAGGGAAATACGGGCTCTGTCCGTGGCGTTTTGCAATCGGCCTTGCCGTCTGCCTTCATCCAGGGGTACCAGGCACGCGAAACCTCTGCCAGCGCGCCAGGCACATAGGCATCGTGATTACCCGGAACGACCGTCGTATCCTCCGGTTTGCCCAGCGCCTCGAGCCAAAGCCGTGCATTTTCGATTTCCGCATGCGTTGCCAGATTGATCAGATCGCCGGTGATGGCCAGATGATCGCCTTGTGCCTGTTCGACATGCACCAGCAGGTTTTCAACGATCGCCCCGAACATGGACTTGCGCCGGTTGCGCTGCCAGTTCAAATAGCCGGTCAGACGTTTGGAAGCCAGTTCACGCCAGGTGAGTTGCGGGATGGGGCCAAGATGCAGGTCCGAAATATGGGCGAGTTTGAACATTTCTCCTTGATGCCGACTGTTTGCCTGTCTCGCAAGCTGAAAGTCACCGCGCGTTTCTGTCAGGTGCCTTGCCTGTGCTGAAGTTCATTCCCTCAAGACTGCGTGCCAGGCTGTTTCATGGTTTCTTTCTGATGACGCGCCCGATGACGCTCGGGGTGCGCGTTGCCGCATTCGATGCCGATGGCCGGCTTTTTCTGGTCCGTCACTCCTATGTGCCGGGTTGGCATTTTCCCGGCGGCGGCATCGATAATGGCGAAACGGCGGCCCAGGCTGTGGAAAAGGAACTGGACGAGGAGGGCAATTTGCGCCTGAGCGCAGCACCGTCACTGGTCTCGGTGCATTTCAATCATCAGGCGAGCCGGCGTGATCATGTCCTGTTTTATCGCTGCCATGGCGTTGTTCAGGAGCGCGCGAAGCAATCTGACCGGGAGATCAGCGAAGCCCGTTTCTTCGCCTTGTCGGATCTCCCGCAAGACACCACGCAGGCGACCTTGCGGCGTCTGCGTGAATTGCAGGGCGATGCGGCCATATCCGAATACTGGTGAGGATGGGTCCGGTTGTCAGGCCGCGGCCTTCAACCGGTCACGCTCATGCGGCGCATCGAGATCGAGAGCCGGGCCGACGGGCACGACCTGCGTCGGATTGATGCTGGTATGGCTGCGGTAGTAATGTTGTTTGATGTGCAACATGTCGACCGTTTCGGCAATGCCCTCTATCTGATGCAATTCACGCATGTAACCCGACAGATGCGGGTAATCCGCAATCCGTCTGAGATTGCACTTGAAATGGCCGACATAGACCGCATCGAAGCGGATCAGCGTGGTAAACAGCCGCCAGTCGGCCTCCGTGATCTGATCGCCCGTCAGATATCGATGGCGTGCCAGGCGTTGTTCCAGCCAGTCCAGACTGTCGAACAACAGTGCGAAATGTTCCTCATAGGCCTCCTGCGTGGTGGCAAATCCGCATTTGTACACGCCATTGTTGATCGTGTGGTAGACCCGTTCATTGACGGCATCGATCTCGTCACGCAGCCTCGGCGGATAGAAATCCTGTTTCGACGAGGCAAAATCATCGAAGGCGGAATTGAACATCCGGATGATTTCGGAGGATTCGTTGGAAACGATGGTTTCGTTTTGCCTGTCCCAGAGCACCGGCACCGTGACCCGTCCGGTATAGGTCGGATCGGCCTTGACGTAGAGTTGCCAGAGATAATCGAGATCATACAGGCGATCGCCCGTTGCTCCGTCATCCTGCCTGAACTCCCAGCCATTCTCCATCATGTAATGGTGAACGATCGAGACGGGGATGACCGCGTCGAGACCCTTCAGCCTGCGGATGATCAAGGTGCGGTGTGCCCAGGGGCAGGCGAGCGAGACATAAAGGTGATAGCGGTCTTTCTCCGCCTTGAAACCGGCCTGTCCGGAGGGGCCGGCCGAACCATCTCTGGTCACCCAATTCCTGAACGATGCATCCTTGCGCTTGAATTGGCCCTTGTTTGCGGTCGTGTCATACCAGATGTCTTTCCAGACACCATCAACCAGTTTTCCCATTGTGATCTCCCTTTGCCTGTTGCGGACATAAGCAATCGTATCGCGGAATCGAGCAAAAAATGCTGAACGGACTGTTTTCAGTTGAAGCGCTTGCCAACGTGATGTAAAGGCGTGCGGCTTCAAAGCGAAAGGCGTGAAGATGAACCGGAGAAACCTGCGACGACGCTGAACCCTGAAAACCGGATTGCCAGGCAATCCGAAACCTCTATCTCATGCGTTTACAGGTTTGCTTCATGTCTGCCCTTGATCTCGTCTACATGACCGAGGACGCGTCGCACGACGCGGCCATAACTGTCATCAATGAAAATGCCTTTGGTCCCGGCCGTTCGACCCGGGCTGCCGAGCGTGTGCGCGAACAGGGCGGCCATGACCGCTCGCTGTCCTATGTCTGTGCAAATCGCGGTGAGACGATCGCCTCGGTTCGCATGACACCGGTCTTCGCCGGTCTGGTGGCAGGCCATCTTCTGGGGCCTCTGGCTGTCAGCCCGTCCTACAAGAATCTCGGTATTGGTCGTCAGCTCGTACGCATTGCCGTTCTGGCAGCCGAACAGGCCGGAAGCGAGGCCGTCATCCTGGTCGGCGATCTTCCCTATTACCGGCCGCTCGGCTTCGAACCCGTCATGCACAAAGCACTCGATTTTCCCGGACCGGTCGATCCGGCGCGGGTGCTGGCCCTTTGTTGTCAGGGGGTCTCGCCTGACCGGCTGCGCGGGGTTTTGCGTCACCGGCTGCTGGGGCCGGCGGATATCTGAGCAGGGTAGGCAACTGCCTGGAACGAGCGGGGCATTTGACTTTGATGGCGGCAAATCCCTTGCCCGGGCATCAAATCGAGATGCTTCATGGGGATCGGGGGATCGCAGGATCGTTAACGTCCTTCGCGATACCAGGTGGCCATCAGCCCTGCCAGAAGCAGGGCAAGACCCAGGAACCCGGCAAAAAGCGGCAGGCGGTTGACACCGACCAGCACCGTTTCGTCCGTCATTCTGACAACCAGTCGCTCGGAGCCGCCACGCACCGTGCCGCGAACCGGCAAGATGGCGGGAACGCTCACACGATCGGCGTCACTGGCACTGGCAAGCCGCGTGACGAGACCGCCGGTCGCCCCGGCAAGCGGTTCGAGCACGTCGAGCCTGGATATGGTTGCCCTGAATTCCGGCGCATTGACAGCGCCGACATGGGCCAGTGTCGTGAATGCGCCCTGTACCATCTTGAACAGCCCGGTTTCGGTTGAGCGAATATCGGCCCGGAACAGGCCGTCTGCGGCTTTTTCAAGCACGGTTTCCATCATCTCGCCGGAGGGAAGGCGGATCGTGACGGGGTCCGTCATATCGGCCATGGTCTGGCGTTCGATCCGCAAGGTGCGCCCGATTGCCGTCGCCGTCAGCGCTTCTTCTTCCAGCGCCGGTTCCTGCATCAGCCAATGGGCAATTCGCCGGTACAGGGCGACATGCGGGCCGCCGCCCTCAAAGCCGCGCGCCCACAGCCAGCCATGATCGGACATCAGCATGGCGATCCGCCCTTCGCCATAGCGATTGAGCACCAGCAATGGTGTTCCGTCCGGGCCGTTCATGACCGTGTTGCCAGCCGTGTTGGAGACCTCGACGGCGCGAAACCATCGACCCCAGCCCGGCGGTTCGGATGTCGATCCTGGCAGGTCGCGGGTGACCGGGTGTTTGCGGCCGTCTTCCGACAGGCGCGGGTAAAATCCGGCTTCGCGTACCGCACCCGTCGGACTGGCCGGCAGGATCGGCGCAAGCGGTGTCGTGGCGATCGAATCGCGGCTGGCGTGTTCCGGTCCGGCCGCGATCAGCAGCGCTCCGCCCTCTTCGACATATTGGGCGATATAGTCATAATAGAGAACCGGCAGAACGCCACGGCGCTGATAACGGTCGAAGACGATGAGATCGAATTCGCTGATCTTCTCGACGAACAGTTCACGCGTGGGAAAGGCGATCAGCGACAATTCGTCGATCGGTGTGCCATCCTGCTTTTCCGGCGGACGAAGAATGGTGAAATGCACGAGGTCGACCGAGGCATCCGATTTCAGCAGATTGCGCCAGGCGCGTTCACCCGAATGCGGCTCGCCGGAAACGAGCAGCACCCGCAAATTCTCGCGAATACCCTCCATGACCGTGACGGCCTGGTTGTTGGCCTGTGATATCTCGCCTGCAAGGCTCTCGACGCTCAGTTCGATGATATTGTGCCCGCCGCGCGGCAGATCGAGAACAAACGGGACTTCGCGGCCAACCGGTGTGACCTGCTCGCCGATGACCGTGCCATTGAGCCGGATCGTCACATCCGCCAATCCGTTGCCGGCCCGGCCCTCATCCAGTATCCGGTAGATGATTTCCTGATCTTCGCCGACGATGCCGAAGCGCGGTGCCCGCACGATTTCGATCCGCCGGTCCGTTTCATTCGGCTGGCCGGTGATGAGCCCGTGCACCGGGGCATCAAAACCCAATTGAGCAAGACTTTCCGGCGCATCGTGAATCTGCCCGTCGGTGATGAAGATGGCCCCTGCCATGCGTGAGGGCGGCACATCCTGTATGCTCGATTGCAGGGCCTCGAAGAGCCGGGTCGAGGGGGCGTCGCTGGCCGGGTCATTGCTGACATCGACGATCTGCACGTCAAGATTTGGATAGCGGCCAAGCCGGGCGGTCAGATCGGACAGCGCCGCATCGGTTTGCGCCTGACGTTGCGGTGACAACTGGCTCTGGCTGCGGTCGACGACAACCACGACGATGCTGTCGAGTGGTTCGCGGTCTTCCTGCTGCAAAACCGGATTGACGAGAGCGAGGATCACGGCAGCAAGCGCCAGCCCACGAACGAGAACACCGCGCACGCGCCGGTACAGGCCAAGCGCGAAAAGCAGGCCGCCGACAATGGCCAGCGCCACAATCACACCGATCGGCAGCAAGGGGGCAAATTCGATTGTCATCGCATCTATTGTCCCAGTCTTTCAAGCAGTGCCGGGATATGCACCTGGTCTGCCTTGTAGTTGCCGGTCAACATGTACATCATGATGTTGACACCGGCGCGGTAGGCAAATTCACGCTGCATCGGATCGGCCGGTATCGTTGGAAAAAGCGCCACGCCAAGATCATCGATCGCCCAGGCGCCCGCGAAATCATTGCCGGTGATGATGATCGACGACACACCATCACCGGCGCGCGCCGGGCGTGCCGTGTCCTGGCTGTCCGCATCCGCCAGCGCCTCGACCCACAATTCGCTGCCACGGTAGCGTCCTGGAAATTCATCCAGCAGATAGAAGGCCTTGGTCAGCACGTGGTCGGGGGGAACCGGTTCGAGTTGGGGAATATCCAGATCGGCCAGAATGGCGCGAAGCCGCATGGTTTCTGCGCTGGTCGCACCGGTGCCGAAGCCGGACAACTGGTCGCGCGTGTCAAACAGGACCGTGCCGCCTGATTTCATGAAATTGTCGACACGGCTGATCGCGGCGCTCGATGGCATGGGCGCGTTGGCGCTGATCGGCCAGTAAAGGATCGGATAAAACGACAGATGGTCACTGCCGATATCGACGCCGACCGGATCGCCGGGTTCAAGTGCGGTGCGGTAGGTGAGATAGAGCGAAAGACCCTTGAGACCACGCTCGCTGATGCGGTCGACCTCGACATCCCCGGTCAGGACATAGGCGATATGGGTGGCATCGAGCTTGTCCAGGACCTCGATATCGCCTGGCTGCTCATCGGCAGCCCCGGCGGGTGACGCGAAGAGCGCCCAGGCCAGGCCCAGCACGGCGATGGCGCTCAGGGATGCGCTCGCGCCTGGTGGCGATGGTACCGCCGATACCCGTGAACGCAGCGCATGTGCGCGCTGCAGGGCGCCGGCCATGAACAGGATGATCAGTGTATCGACGAGCAGCAGCACCAGCGCCATGACAAGCAGGACGGGTTTCAGCGACTGGTCTGCGGCCGGCTCGAAGCTGGCGCGTGTCACCGGTACCGACAGGTCCGGCACGTCAAGCGGCATCAGCCGATAACCGGCGCGCAGGATGTTCAGGGCCCTGAAGCCGTCTTCGGAGCCATAAAGACCGGGCGGGTTGTCGAAGGAGGCGGGTGGCAGGAGGCCACCGGTCACCTCGACCGGGCGCGCCTCGCCGGAGGCCGGAACCAGCACGCCATTGGCATTGAGCAGACGGTAGGGCGGCAGTGTCTGGCCTTGTGCACGCTCGTTGGCCGAAACCCCGCCGGCCCGCGACAACACGATGGTGCGCCGCAGCATTTCGACGAAATCCCCTGAAATCGGCAGGTTTGACCAGGTCGCCTCGGCCGTGACATGGAACAGGATGATACGGCCATCGCCAATTGCCCGGCTGGTAACCAGCGGCGTTCCGTCGGCCAGACTGGCCCAGGTCCGTGTTGCCAGATCGGGTGAAGGTTCGGCCAGAACCTGTCGGCTCACCGTGACGCCATCCGGTGTTTCCATGCCTGCAAACGGACTGTTTGGCGAAAAGCCGGCCAGCGGTTGCGGTTCGGTCCAGGACAGGGATCCGCCAAGCGCCCGTTCGCCGCGTCTCAGGCGCACCGGGACAAGCGGATCGTCACTGGCGGCTCCTGCCAGGCGCGGACCGGCAAACCGCAAAAGGGTTCCACCGTTCTCGATCCAGGTCTGGACCGGCTGATAGAGATCTTCCGGCAGGGTTCCGATATCCGCCATGACCAGAACGGATGGTCTTTGCTCGAGCAATTCGGGAATGGCGCGGGCCAGGTCCGGATCGGCCGGTTCGAGCAGATCGGCATAGGGCTGCAGGGCGCGGCTGATGTAATAGAGCGGCGACAGGAGTGGTTGCGACAGATCGAAAGCCTCACCCGACAACAGGGCGACACGGCGGCGGCGAAAGCTGTCGTCGAGCAGGAAGGTGGCGCCTGCCGATCCGGTCCCATCAACCCTGATACGGGCAAAATCATTGCGCAGCTCGAAGGGTGCATCGATCACGCCGGTGGCGTTGGCCTCGCCGGGCGCAAACGGCACCGTCGCCGAGGCAATCGGGCGACCGCGGATATCGAGTGCCGTAATCGCGACCGAACGGGCGGCGGCCTGAGGATCTTCCACCCGTGTCAGCGACACGGTGAAACCGTCAGGTCCGTTGTCGGCATCGGTGATGGCGACGATTTCATCGCGCGCTCCCTCGATCACGTGCACAGTGTCTGGTGACAGGCCGGCGATCTGCTCAAGAGCGTTTTCGGCTTCCGGTGTGGCAATTCCGTCCGTCAGCAGCGCCAGTGTGCCAGGCCGGCTCGACGCAAATGCCGAAACGAGGGCCTGGGCCGCGATCGCGCGGTCGGGAAAAAGCGGTCTTGGTCCGGTTGCCTCCAGACGGTCGCGCGCCAAGGAAGCCGGTCCGGGTGTGGCGTTGGCGGTGGGCTCTGCGGTGAAAACCAGCGATATCGGCACGTTGTTTTCTTCCGCGTCATCGATCAGCGCATGTGCCGTATCGACGCGTGCCTGCCAGTCCGGCGCGCTCGTCCATCCGTTGTCGACAACCATGGTCAGCGGTCCGTCGCCGGAGACGACATTGTCACGCGGATTGAGGATCGGATCTGCCAGGGCGATGATCACCAGAGCCGCCATCAGCAATCGCAGGGCGGTCAGCCACCACGGGCTTCGCGAAGGCGTTTCTTCCTTTTTCAGGACGCGGGCGAGAATGCGCACCGGCGGAAACACCTCCGTGCGCGGCTTCGGCGGGGTCAGACGCAAGAGCCACCAGATGACGGGCAGCGCGACCAGGGCGGACAGGACGGCGGGAGCACCAAAGGCAAGAGGAAGCCCGAACATCACGACGCCTTTCCTTTGCCTTCCGGCGGCTGGCCGGAAAGATACATGTGAATGGCGACAAGAGCCTCGGAGGCAAGGCGGTCGGTGTGATGGGTGATCATCGTCCAGCCGAGTTTTTTCAGGGCCTCGGAGACCCGCTCGCGGCGCATGAAATATTCATCGCGATAAGCGGCCTGCAGGGCTTCCGCGCGCCCGGCGGTCAGGTTTTCGCCGGTTTCAGGGTCGCGGAACCGGGTCCGGCCGGTATAGGGGAAATTTTCCTCCGCCGGGTCGGCAATCTCGATCAGATGACCGCGAAAGCCTCGTTTGGCAATGGGTTCGAGACGGGAAAGAATGATGTCGGCCGGGTCAAGGAAATCACTGACCATGACGATTTCGCTGCGCTGGTGAATGGTGGACAAATCCGGAAAATCACCGGTGACCGGCTGCAGGGAAAGCGCCAGTGCCAGGCGCTCGGCAGCATTGCGCCCTGCGGTCGGGTTAAGCACGCCGGGAGAGGCGATGCGTTCGCCCGAGCGCGCCAGGATCTCGGCCAGCGCCAGGAGGATGACAAGCGCCCTGCTTTCCTTGGAGACCGTCGCCATGGATGATTTGAACATCATCGAGGCCGAGGCATCGGCCCACAGCCAGATCGTGTGTGCCGCCTCCCATTCCTGATCGCGGATATAGGTATGATCGTCCCGTGCAGACCGTCGCCAGTCGATCCGCGACAGGTTTTCGCCCAGGACATAGGGTCGGAATTGCCAGAAATTTTCGCCGATGCCACGGCGGCGCCGACCATGCCAGCCGGCAATGACGGTGTTGGCGACACGCCTTGCCTCGATCAGGCAGTCGGGGATGAGAGCGGCCCTTTGGCGGGCGCGAACCAGGGCTTGTGATGTCGGCGTGGGCTCGACCGTGCTGCCGATAAGGGCGCTCATGTCCGGGTCTATGCCTCGATTGCGGCGCGGGCCGACTGAACGAGATCGGTGATCACATCACGAACGCTCATGCCTTCTGCACGTGCGGCGAAAGTCAGGGCCATGCGGTGCTGGAGAACCGGTTCGGCGAGGGCGAACACATCGTCGATCGATGGCGCCAGGCGACCGTCATAAAGTGCGCGCGCGCGGGCACACAGCATCATCGCCTGACCGGCCCGCGGGCCGGGTCCCCAGGCCACGTGGCGGTCGGTCTCGGCATGACCCTGGCCGGGCCGGGCCGAGCGCACCAGGCTCAGGATCGTATCGACGACCCGTTCACTGACCGGCATCTGGCGGATCAGCGACTGGATTTCCTGCAGGCGCTCGCTTGAAAGCACCGGCTTCGGCAAGGCCTCGGAACTGCCTGTCGTTTCCAGAAGGATGCGGCGTTCGGCCGCCAGTTCGGGATATCGCACATCGACCTGCAGGAGAAACCGGTCAAGCTGGGCTTCGGGCAGCGGATAGGTGCCTTCCTGCTCGAGCGGATTCTGGGTGGCCAGCACATGGAAAGGCGCCGGCAGGTCGTTGTGCGCTCCGGCGACCGTGACATGATATTCCTGCATGGCCTGCAGCAATGCCGACTGCGTGCGCGGCGAGGCACGGTTGATTTCATCGGCCATCAGAAGTTGCGTGAAGATCGGCCCCCTGACGAAGCGGAAGGAGCGCCGGCCGGTCTCGTCCTGATCCATGACCTCGGAACCGATGATGTCGGAGGGCATCAGATCGGGGGTGAATTGAACCCGGTTGGAGGTCAGTCCCAGAACGGTGCCGAGTGTGACCACGAGCTTTGTCTTGGCAAGACCCGGCACCCCAACCAGGAGCGCATGGCCGCCGGACAGGATGGCTGTCAGGCTTTGCTCGACCACGCTTTCCTGGCCGAATATCACCCTGGCGACTTCGTCACGCACCGTCGCGATATCGCCGAGCGCTTTTTGCGCCGCCTCGACCATCGCCTTGTCGTCGAGCGCATTTTCGTCCTTTACGATGACACCCATAATCTGTCTCCGGTCTTGAGCGGGCAGTGATGATTGAATTGCAACGCCTGCATCACTCTATCGCAGTTTGTTTGCACATGGCAGGGTCACAATGGCAGGAT
>Ga0272441_10013510_pt1 | contig 11725 bp, 2 predicted proteins | sample SSMProp6N_FD_193582 | JGI IMG/M metagenome (GOLD analysis project Ga0272441, IMG submission 193582) | Marine sediment archaeal communities from Little Sippewissett salt marsh, Falmouth, MA, United States - SSM-Prop-6N | ecosystem: Environmental > Aquatic > Marine > Wetlands > Sediment ... | reverse complement strand
CAAGTATTTGAAGGATCATGACACCTGTGGGTTAGAAATCCATATTATGTCACCAGTTCAAGCTACGCGTTTTTCTATGGAGAGGATGAATCAAGGTAAAGACACCATTTCGGTGACTGGTAATGTGTTGCGTGATTATCTTACAGATCTTTTTCCCATTCTTGAGGTAGGGACAAGTGCAAAAATGTATTCGATTGTACCATTGATGAATGGTGGTGGATTATATGAAACCGGTGCTGGTGGTTCTGCTCCAAAACATGTCCAGCAGTTTGTATCAGAAGGGCATCTTCGATGGGATTCGCTTGGTGAGTTTTTAGCTCTTGCTGTCTCAATTGATCATTTTGGACAATCCACCAGTAATCAAAAAGCTTGTGTATTAGCAGAAACACTTGATGAGGCAACAGCAAAATTTTTAATTAATAATAAATCACCCTCAAGGGTAGTTAATGAGCTGGATAATCGAGGTAGTCATTATTATTTGACATTATACTGGGCACAGGCACTTTCAGAGCAAACAAAAGATGAGGAGCTTAAACAAAGATTTACAAAACTTGCAGAAATGCTAACACAAAATGAACAAGCCATCATCCAAGAGATGAATGATTCACAAGGAAAATCTGTTAACCTCGGTGGATATTACAAACCATCAGAAAAATTAGCACAGAAAGCAATGAGACCTAGTAAAATCTTTAATGAGGCAATAGCGTCCTTAATTGTGGATGAAAAAATACAAGTATAATATATTCTCGATTAGATGTTTTTTGCTTAGAGATGAATATACATCTATAAAAAAATATTAAATTTTTATAAATGGATATTTATTATATGAATAAATATAAATATAATGAAAAACAATAGTTATAAAAAAGGATGCGTAAAAGATCATGAAAATAACAATCACAGTTGTATTACTTATGTTAATTTTTACATTCTTTGACCCTGCAGTGGCTAGAGGCATTGATGAAAATAAATCTGCCAATAATGATTACGAGATAGTAGAGAAGCAAATATCTAACTACGACGGCATAGCTTGTGATGATGTCGTTTCTATTCGTTTCAAATTCTCCAAACCGGTTGTAACTAAATCAGATGTATATGACCATTCGTTTGATTCGGTGAAAATAAAGGATACACTTACCTATAATAAAGCTGGTGAGCCTCGACTACCATATAAATCGTTTAGTGCGGTTTTGGAATCGGGAAAAACTTTGGATTACATTGAAATTATAAAAGATTCAAAAAATGTTGTCCATGGAGAGTATCTAATCGAACCAGGTCAAAAACTATTACCTACATTATACAAATCAGAAAAGAAAGATATCACAACAGAGGAAAACGATATTTATCTTGATTTAAGTATTTATGAATCCTCAAATGCATATCCTCCTTTTTTATTCCAGGATGAATCACTTCATAGCTGCAGAGGATACGATATTCTTATAATAAATGTAAATCCCGTTCAATATATTCCAAAATCCGGTGAGATATGGTATTATGATGAGTTGGTTTTAAATATCCATACAAAACCCTCTGATATCAATGACAGAAAATACTTACGAGGGTCTGAAGAAGATAAAGAATTTGTATCTAGAATTGTTGATGATTCCTCAAAAATAAAAACATATCCTCAGGGACAAGGGAGAGAGTTGTATGAGTATATTATTATCACAACTGAGGAATATGAAGAAGAGTTTCAAAACCTTGCTGAATGGAAACAAACACGTGGATCATCAACACAACTTGACAGTATCTCCGCTCAAGTTGTTTTACTTGAAAATATTGTAGAACAACCAGATTATTGGTGGAATGGAATATGGGGTGATGGGGGAGATGAGGCTATATTTAATGATACGCAATGTAAAATAAGAAACTTTATAAAAATGGCCTATAATGAATGGGGAACTGAATATGTTTTGTTAGGTGGAGATGCTGATGTGGATGATCCTGTAATACCTCATAGAGGAATGTATGTAAGTAAGGGGAAATATACTGATGATGACATTCCTTGTGATATGTACTATGGCTGTCTGGATGGCTCCTACAATTACAATGGTGATGAATTGTGGGGTGAACCAACTGATGGTGAGAATGGTGGTGAAGTTGATTTATTTGCAGAAGCTTATATTGGAAGAGCACCAGTAGATAGTTTATCGGAGGTTGAGAATTTTGTTGCAAAAACAATTGCATATGAACAAGCTGTTGGAAACAATGAAGCATATCTAAAAGACGCTATGATGATAGGGACAAAAGGCGACGATATAACAGAATTTGGGAATTCTAAAGATGTTGTTACAAATGAAATCCCCCAATATACAACAAAAAAGGCATACGACAGAGATCAAACCTATAATGAAGAATTTGTTCTCAATGAAATGCAAAATGATGTTCATGTGATAAATTATGCAGGGCATGCAAATGTTCATCAGTTTTCAAATGGCATTACTATATCTGATATTACTTCGTTGACCAATAATAATTATTCTTTAGTTTATAGCACAGGATGTTATTCAGCTTCTTTTGACAACAGAGGGACAACACATGATCACTATTTTACACAGGATTGTGTTGGAGAATATTTTGTAACGAGTTCTGGAGGCAGTTTCGCATACATTGGTAATTCAAGATACGGTTGGTATATTTCGGGACAGACAAATGGTCCAGGGGATAGATATGACCAGTCTTTTTTCAGGCAAATAAACGACGACTTAGTGCCTATAGGTAAAGCATTGCAACACTCGAAAGAATATCTTGCTACCCAATTTAATTATATAAACAGGTGGACATACTATGCTCTAAATTTACTTGGAGATCCTGAGACCCAAATTATAAAAGATTTTAACTCACCGACCGCTCATATAAAAAATATGGGAGGATATACACTTTCTCCTCCTTGTAAAAGAGGCGTTATTGATATTCTTGGTACTGCCAAAAAAGGCGATCTTGATGGTTCAACATTTAGTCAGTATACCATTGAGTTTGGTGAAGGAATAGAACCTACGGATTGGTTTAATCTTGGAGTTTTATTACATGAGAATGGAAATAATGAAATAGAAAATGGGTTTTTAGCAAGTTGGGATACAAGTTTAATTGAAGATGGTATTTATACAATAAATCTATCAGTCTATGATTCAAATGATATTTGTAGTTCAGATTGTTATGTAATCTATGTTGACAATTCTGCGATTATTTATCCTAATGAAAATGATTTTTTTAGAGCCGGTGATGTACTTGAAATAGATGGCTTTGTTGATGGGACGAACTTCCAATATTATGAAATAGAATACGGAAAAGGAATAAATCCTTGCGAATGGTCTAGTGAAGGAATCACATTAATAAATAATGGGGAAGAGCCAGTAATTAATAACGTACTCGCACTCTGGAATACAAGCTATATTATCACAAACGACTATTATACCTTAAGATTAATAAGTAATTTTTCTGACCATGATAATCTAGAATATAAAACAGTTGTTGTTGATCCAGATTTCAAAGAAGGATGGCCGAAAAAAGTAGAATACGATATCTATGAAGCTGCTATAGGCGTTGGCGATGTAGATGCTGATGGCTATAAAGAGATTTTTTCAAATGTCGAGGACAATACGTTTTGTGGATGGGGCCATGATGGAACGGTTCTTGATGGTTGGCCAATTAATTCAAGACAATATTATGTACCTGCTTTTGGAGATCTTGATGGCGATGGAGATTTAGAAATTGTCAGTGGACGCGCAAATAATATCTGTGCTTGGCATCATGATGGTTCAATTGTATCAGGCTGGCCTTTTGGTAACGATGGACCAGATAGCTCAATTACTTTAGAAGATCTTGATGGAGACGGATATTTAGAAACTATTTTTACGATTGATGAAGAACTGTATATGATAAATAATGAAGGCGATATATGTGATGGTTTTCCTATAGATATCAACGGAATGTCTTATGCATCCCCGGCTGTTGGTGATCTTGATGGCGATGGAGATTTAGAAATTGTTGTTAGTTCAAAAATTAATGGTTCACTTGATTGCTCACTGTATGCTGTTCAATTTGATGGGACAATTACTATGATTTACCACATAGTTGATGCATGGTATTCAACACCTGTACTTGCTGACCTTGATGAGGATAATGATTTAGAAATCATCATAGGTGCTAAGGATCAATTACATGTTCTACATCATAACACCACACCATATCTGAATTGGCCAAAACCTCTAGACGGAGATAGGTACAATGGTATTGCTATTGCCGACTTAGATAATGACGATGATCTAGATATTGTAATTAATGGAAAACAATATCTTGCAGCATTTCGTAATAACGGAGAAAAATTATGGTCTGTAGATGCAGGATATTCAAATAAAAACCGTTTTCCAGTGATTGGAGATATTGATGGAGATCTTTATTCAGAGATAATATTACCATCAGGCGATGATAAGATTCGCGCATGGAATCATGATGGATCAGTTGTTTATGGTTGGCCAAAAATTAAACCAATGAGGCCATCTTCAAGTGGCTGGCAGACAATTCAACATTGTTCTGCAATTCTAGTTGATATTGATAGGGATTTTGATCTTGAAATTATTTTTGGCGAATATAATCATATTCTAATTTGGGATCTAGATGTTTTATGTTCACCAGGTACCATTGAATGGGGATCAGTCCATCATGATAATCGCAATACAGGAAGATATGACAAAATTTATGATTTTATATTGGTAGATGATGATTTTGATGAGGCAACAAATGGTTGGGGAATCACACATTTCAATACCATACAAGACGGCATTGATGCTGTAGGAGAGAAAGGAACTGTATATGTATTTAATGGAACGTATTACAATAGTGTAATCATTGATAAACCTATAAACCTACAAGGAGAATGCAAGGAAAACACCATAGTAACCTTTGACATTATCCCCTCGCAAACATTACTGCAAATTCAATCCCCTTTTGTTTCAGTTCAAGGTTTTACATTCACTAATGCAACAGAGGGGATTATTCTCAAAGATAGGGTACATGATTGTATTATTTCAAACAATTACATTACCAATAACCAATTTGGTATTGTTATAGAAGAAGGCCGTAACAATATTATAAAAAATAATTATATTGAAAATAATTCTCTAACTGGAATTCAATTATGTATTTTAACGTCTAATAACCAAATCCATAACAATTTTTTGTCAAATAATAATAACGCAATAGACCAAGGAACAAATTTTTGGAATACAGACGTCATATTAAGAAAAAATATAATTGGTGGACCATTTATCGCTGGTAATTTTTGGAGCGATTACACTACAATTGACGAAAATCTTGATGGAATAGGCGACATACCTTATTTTATCGAGGGTGAAACAATTGCCGATTGGTATCCGTTAACAAACACCTGGTCTAATGTAACAATTTATGTTGATGATGATTTTAATCCTTCAACAATGGGTTGGGGTTTCAATCGTTTTAATAGTATACAACAAAGCATTCTTGCATCTTCAAAGAAATCATCAATATTTGTGAATAACGGCACATATGATGAGAGAGTAATTATCGATAAATCAGTCGATATTATTGGGGAAAATATGAACACTACCTATATTACCGGAACGCGTATGGATGTAATAGTGAGTATAGAGGCAAATAATGTAAATATTAGTAATTTTAGCATTAGTGGAAATTCGGTAGGTATCTGTTTATCAATGCATTCAAAAATATCTGTGAAAAATATTTATTTTTATGGATGCAATACAGGAATTTTTTGTAAAGATATAGAAAATTCCGTTATTGTTAATAATGTATTTGAAAATAAAGACATTGGAATTTCTATATCAGATTCTTCAACTATAACAATTTATCAAAATAAAATATGCAACAGTAATGATATTGGCATCTTTATTGACAAAAGCTCAACTGGCTTAGTTATAAGAAAAAATATGTTCTTTAACAACTATATAAGCATAAAAATTGGAGAATACTCGTTTGCAAACCATTTCTTTGAGAATAGTTTCATAGATAATATATGTGGGGTTTATATTGAAAATTTACCTGCCAGCTCTTATGCAAACGTCTTCTACCATAATGATTTCATAGATAATAATCTACATGCTTACGATCCTTCATTTAATTCTTGGAATAACTATCAGATTGGAGAGGGAAATTATTGGGACGACTATACCGGTGTTGATGCTGATGGTGATGGTATTGGCGATAGTGAGTATAGTATTGATGGGGGAGATCAGTTTGATTATTACCCACTGATGGACCCTTGGAATTATCAACAAACAATACATCTTGATCAAGGATGGAATCTTATTTCATTTAATTTAAAACCTAATAATATGAGTATGACAAAGATTGTCAGCCCTTTAATTGCAGAAGGAAGCTTTGAGATTCTGCAAGATGATCAAGGTGGTGTTTTGTGGCCTCTTTATGGCATCGATACGGTGGGCGATATGAATATAGTCGAAGGTTACAAAATTAAAATGTCTCAAGAAACAGATTTAACTATTAGAGGAATCCCTGTCTCTCTACCGATTAATATACCTTTGTCTGAGGGGTGGAACACCATAGGGTTTCCGTTATCTAACCCAAGATCTGCATATGAAATTTTTAACCCTATGATTGAAACTGACATGCTTATTATCGTTACAGATGAAAATGATAACCGTCTTTTTTTCAATGGAAATAACTGGATAAATGAAATAGGATTGCTTCAACCTGGTGAAGGTTACAACGTAAAGGTTAGAGAGAAAAGTATTATTGAGCTTTAAGATACTTTATATCAGACATAGTAACCGATTTAAAATATATACTCGGCTTTGCATCAACAAATAAAGTGAGATAGATACAATGTTTTCAGTATAACTGCCCTCTACTAATAAGTAAAGAGAAATAAAAAAGATAGATTTATATAATGTCACTTATATATTTATATTGGAGGTTGTACCTATGAAAAATAGAAAAAACATTAGAGGAAGTATTTTTATCTTGTTAGTAATAGCAACACTACTGATATCAACAATTCCCATGCCCTCTGCTAATAATAAATATGAAATTAATAATCAGTCATTAAACCTAAATCCATCAAAACCATCGTACGTAACAAAAGAAAAAGACAAACCTAACTACAACACAGGTATACCTAAATCATATTCAGATTCGGTAATCGATAATTGGGACTGGAGAAACAGACATGATGCCACAGACCCAAACTCCCCATATTACGATAACGACCCTCTTGGAACAGGCTGGATTACCCCTGCAAAAAATCAGAACGATCCTTTCCCATGTGGCTCATGTATGGCCTTTGCTGCTGCAGGTCAAACAGAAGCAATGATAAATCTGTATTTTAACAAACATCTTGATTATGACTTATCTGAACAACAACTATATTCCTGTTGGGATGAATCTTATAGCCAATTTAGCATTTATGAGATTATTCGAGATTTTGGTGCAATCAATGAGTCTGTTTTCCCGTATGTTGCTGAACAAGTTGAATGTATGTACAAATGGGATTCTGAAAGCGATACATTAGTGAGAATTAATGAAAGCTCCAATTTATATATTGACACAGATAATGGAGATCGCGATATAGAATTGCTAAAAAGAAACCTGATTGAACATGGCCCATTATTTTCAGCATGGCATGCAGAAGACTGGGGTAGTGCTCATGCAATCTTAATAGTAGGATATGGCACAATTGAGGCAGGGGACAACATCCTTGAGAAACCTTATGAAAACAAAATAGTCCTACCAGATAGCCCTCTCATTGGAGAACCATATTGGATAATAAAAAACAGCTACGGCCCCGAACATCAAGATAACGGGTTTTTTAATTTAAGCCTTAATCAATCTCATCTGTATGGTATAAGATCAATAGAGACACCTCTTTCAATAACTGTAGATGGAGAATCCATACAAGAAGTTGAATGGTATGATAAAGACGGGGATGGATATTACAACTGGGGAATAGGCCCCAAACCCGAAGAATGCCCTGATGATGTTCCTGATGAAGAAGACGGAAATGACAACAACGTTCATCTTGGTCCTTTGAATGATTCCTATTACTTTACGATTATCGGCGAGAATATACTTGTCAAAAAAGATAATTATCCGATTTTAAGCAGAGGCTCGTATGATTTAGGTTTCACATGCTATCAAGAAAGTATAACAACTACCTTTACCATTGAAAATCCGGGCGTTCAACCGTTGCATCTAACAGGAAATCCCATTGTTGTCCTAGTGGGCGACGATGAAACAGATTTTTCCATCATTAAACAACCAGAGTCAAATTGTTTATATCCTGGGGAAACTGCAACGTTTACAATAAAATTTACACCTTCAACTGGCGGTCTAAAAAAAGTGAAGGTAATGATAAAAAATGATGACCCATATGCCAATGAGTATGTCTTTACACTATCAGGCAAGCAATATGAAGTGTTCAATAGAGATCTAGCTACATGGTATAAGACAATTCAGGAGGGTATAAATAATGCCAATTCTGGGGATCTTCTCTTAGTTCCCGAAGGAGAATATTACAGTGAAAACGAGATAGTAATAAACAAAGGAATAACTCTGCAAAGTCTTCGTGGAGCATCTGTAACAACAATAAACGGTAAAGATTCTCATCGATGCTTTGTTCTCAATCATAAAAATGCGATTCTTAGAGGATTTACTATAACCAAAGGATATAATGATAAATACCAGGGTTATGGCGGTGGAGTTAAAAATAATGCTGGCACCCTTGAAAACTGTATACTAACAAATAATTTTGCCGATATGGGTGGCGGAATAGCAGCAATATCGGCCGATAGTTACATCAAAAAATGTGTGATTATAGATAATGATGCAATTTTAGGTGGAGGGATCTATGCTTTCAAAGGTGCTACTATTGAGAATTGTCTGATAAAAGCCAACCATGCAACATCATTAGGGGGAGGTATTTGTTTAGGCATTTGCATTAATGATAATGTAAATACTGTCGACCTTTGCACAGTGGTAGAAAATAACGCGGGCACCTCGGGTGGGGGTATCTATTCCTTTGGCAATAAAAACAGTGTCACAAACTCCATTGTCTATTTTAACGAAGTAGAAGGATCAAATGAACAGGATAACTACAATGCTCAAGTAAACTTTGGCTATAGTTGCACCACTCCACTTCCAGAACAAGGCAAAGGAAATATCGATGACGACCCCGTATTTATCAATACCGGATCGCGGCCCTATTCACTGTATAAATCTTCACCATGTATTAACGCAGGAGATCCAGATGATCTGATTCTTCCTCTGTTGGATTTAGCTGGAAAAACACGGCTTGTCGCAGGACGTGTTGATATGGGAGCATACGAATTCCAAAAAAATGGATACAACTGGCCCAGTGTAAGTAACGAAGAAACATCACCAGGTATTGAATAAATATACCTTGTTTCAATAAAAGATAATATCTAAATAGAAATAAAACAAGGAGTATTAAAATAGAAATATTTATAATTATAGAAAACAATTTATTTAAGTGATATCTATGAAAATAAGAAAAATTAGGAGAAAAAGCATCTTCATATTCTTAATAATAGTTATGTTACTAATGTCTACAGCTCCCTTATTCTCTGCAACCAATGAATATAACGCTAGTAATCTACCATCTACACAACACACAATAAAAACCATGTTTTCACCCATGAAGAATAATAAACCTAGTTACACCGAAATCATTCCAAAATCATATTCAGATATACTAGTCGATACATGGGACTGGAGAAACAGACACGATGCAAACGATCCAAACTCCCTATATTACGATAACGACCCTCTTGGAACAGGCTGGATTACCCCTGCAAAAGATCAGTACGATCCTCAACCATGTGGCTCATGTGTGGCCTTTGCCGCAGTAGGTCAAACAGAAGCAATGATAAATCTTTATTTTAACAAACATCTTGATTATGACTTATCTGAACAACAAATATATTCTTGCGGTACTGGACCTCTTTTCGACTATATTAGAGATTTTGGTGTAATCAATGAGTCGGTTTTCCCTTATGTAGCTGAACAAGTTGAGTGTAACTACACGTGGAATCCTGCTCAGGATACATTAGTTCAAAGTAGTGGAAGCTCTTATACATCATCTTCCGATCAGGAAAAACTTAAAAGGTACCTCATAGAAAATGGCCCATTGTATACAGGATGGGATGGGCAAGGCTGGGGTTCTGCTCATGCAATTTTAATAGTAGGATATGGGACAATTGAGGCAGGAGATAACATCATTGAACTACCTTACGCTAATATTATAGTTGAACCAGACAGCCCACGGATTGGAGAACCTTATTGGATAATAAAAAACAGCTACGGCCCCGAACATCAAGATAACGGGTTTTTTAATTTAAGCCTTAATCAATCTTATTTTATTTGTCCATGGGCAATGCAAACTCCTCTTTCTATAACTGTAGATGGAGAATCCATACAAGAAGTTGAATGGCATGATAAAGATGGGGATGGATATTACAACTGGGGAATAGGCCCCAAACCCGAAGAATGCCCTGATGATGTTCCTGATAAAGAAGATGGCAATGACAACAACTCCCATTTAGGCCCATTAAATGATGGTTACCATTGTACCGTTATTGGAGAAAATATTGTAATAAAACAAGATGAACAGATAATTTTGAGTAAAGAAAAGTTTGATTTTGGCCTCCTTACCCAACAGTACAGTAAGACAGTTGCTTTTACTATTGAAAATCCCGGAACCCAACCGTTAACCTTAACAGGCAATCCTTTTGTCACCATCGAAGGAGTAAATTCTGATAAATTTGAGGTGATTCAACAGCCATCTTCAAATAGTATAAATCCAGGAGAATCTGTAACATTTAAAATACGATTTTCACCAGGTATGGGTACTGGTTTTCAACATGCTATAGTCTCAATACAAAACGATGACCCCTATGCAAACCCATATATCTTCACAATCAGTGGGAAAAAAACTGTTGCCTACAATTTCAACACATTTACCTGGTATTCAACAATACAAGGTGCAATAGATGACGCCAATGACAATGATCTTATCTATGTCCTGCCCGGAGAATATTATATTAATGGTAAAATTATGATAGACAAACCAGTTACGCTAAAAAGCTTACGGGGACCTGCTGAAACAATTATTAATGGAAGTGATGAACATCAATGTTTTGAAATTCGTAACGAATATGCTACCCTTAATGGTTTTACCATAACCCATGCATATAATAAAGTGCTTACGATTTATTCAGGAACTGTTAAAAATTGTATCATGAGAAACAATACGGCATATTTCGGTGGTGGTATCGCAATTTTGGGGGATTGTTTAGTTCAAGATTGCTTTATCGTTTCAAACTATGCTGAATATGGAGGCGGCATATTTATTCTTCCAGAAGAATCAGGACATATTGTACAGATTAAAAACTGTCTAATTCAAGATAATCATGCTTCTGTAGATGGAGGAGGTCTGTATTTGTTTGGGCTTCTTGGGACTCAAGTATATATTGATTTAACAACAATTACCAATAATATTGCTGGAGAATCTGGTGGTGGTATCTATGCTAATTATGAGTTCTGGGAAGATTTCAACAGCGTCACAAACTCCATTGTCTATTTTAACAAAGTAGAAGGATCAAATGAACAGGATAACTACAATGCTCAAGTAAACTTTGGCTATAGTTGCACCACTCCACTTCCAGAACAAGGCAAAGGAAATATCGATGAC
>Ga0272441_10013509_pt1 | contig 11726 bp, 11 predicted proteins | sample SSMProp6N_FD_193582 | JGI IMG/M metagenome (GOLD analysis project Ga0272441, IMG submission 193582) | Marine sediment archaeal communities from Little Sippewissett salt marsh, Falmouth, MA, United States - SSM-Prop-6N | ecosystem: Environmental > Aquatic > Marine > Wetlands > Sediment ... | reverse complement strand
TATCGACGTTCCGCCTGCCGGATCCCGAGTGAGGCGAATTCCGAGCGCTCCCAGGAGATCATCGCCTCGCTGCGCTCGATCTGCCGCAACGTCGGCATCCAGAGGTCCTCGAGGTTGCGTCGGGCCAGCCTCACCGTCCGCATCGCCTCGGCGGCGGCGGCATCGTCGGACCGGATCGAGCGGAGACGCTCGATCGCCTCCGCAGTGCGATGCGCGAGCGAGCGCACCCGACGAGGGTCGTAGCCGGTGTCCACGCCGTCAGCCGGCGAGCCCGAGCCGAGCGGCGGCGACAGCGTCGAGTTCGGCGGCCTGCTGCTCGAACCGATGGGCGTGCCAGCGCAGGTCGTCGGCAGCGCCGTGGAGCTGCTGCTGGTTGGTGCGCAGTATCGAACGGCACAGGTCCGGCCGCGGCCCTCGCCACGTGTGGTTGTCGGCGTGGGTCTCGAGGGACATGATCGTCAGGTTCTCGATCGCGGTCGCGAGGTCACGGAGGTGTCCGGCTCGTCGGCGCAGGTCGTTCGCTCGGGCGGTGGCGTCCATCGCCGGGCAGTGGGCGCCGGAACGACCGCAGCGGAACGTTCAGAGACTCGACAGCTGCACGGTGCGATCGGCGATGACCGCCGCCTCGTCGGGATCGTGGGTCACGAGCAGGGTGGTCACGCCGGTGAGCAGCTGACCGAGGTCGATCGCGAGTCGGTCGTGCAGCTCGCGGTCGAGGCCGGTCAACGGCTCGTCGAGCAGCACCACCGCCGGTTCGGCGGCGAGCGTGCGGGCGAGCGCGACCCGCTTGGCCTCGCCACCGGACAACTCGGTCACACGGCGTGGTCCGAACCCGGCGAGGCCGACACGATCGAGCCAGACCGAGCCGCGCTCGTCGCGACGAGCCCTCGACTCGCCCGCCATCTTCGGCCCGAAGGTCACGTTGTCGAGCGTCGACAGGTGAGGGAACAGCTGATCGTCCTGGAACACCATCCCGATGCCGCGCCGATGGGTGGGGACGTGGGTGACCGCCACGCCTCCGACCGCAACGGTGCCGGCGTCCGGTACGACGAGACCGGCGATCACACGCAGCAGCGTGCTCTTGCCGCTGCCCGACGGCCCGAGCAGCGCGACGATCTCCCCGCCGGCGATGTGCAGCGACACGCCGTCGAGCACCTTCGTGTCGCCGAAGGAGACGTACACGTCTCGCACGTCGAGATCAGCGACACGGGGGTGCCCCGCAACGGGAACGGTCACGGCTCGACCCTCCGACCGGCCTGCAGCTGCTCGACGACGATCACGAGCACGACGGTGGTGACCGCGAGCAGCGTGGCCAGCACGTACCCCTGGGCCTGCAGGGTCGTCCCCGTCCGGCCGAGCAGTTGCTCGATCGCGATCGGGAGGGTCTCGCCGCCCGATCGTGACAGGAAGCTCGTCGCACCGAACTCCCCGAGGGAGATCGCCGCGGCGAGCGCGGCACCGACGCCGAGGGGTCGCCAGAGATACGGCACCACCGTGCTCCGCCACGCCCGCACCGGCGCCGCTCCGAGCGTGGCGGCGGCGGCGGTCATCTCCGGATCGACGGATCGGAGCACACCCACACACGTGCGCACGACGAACGGCACGGCGACCAGGGCATGGCCGACCGGCACGAGCCACCACGATGCGCGCCAGTCGGCCGGAGGCGCGTCGAACGTGATCAACATCCCGAGGCCGATCGTGACCGCCGAGGTACCGAGCGGGAGCATCAGTCCACCGTCGATCAACCGACCGTGGCGCTGAGCCGCCGTGATCGCGAGGCTGGCGACACCGCCGATCACCACGGCGAACAGCGTCGCCCAGGCCATCGTCGACAGTGAGTTCGCGATGGCATCGACCGGATCGACGCCGACCCGGATCCCGGGCCGCACCTCGGTCCGGCCGAGCTGGGTCCATGCACTCGTCGACCAACCCGACGGCGTCGAGAACGAGCGCACCACCAGGGCCGACAGCGGCACGAGCGCAACCAGCGCGGCCCCACCCGCAGCGACCGCGACGAACGCCCGCTCGCCTCGGCTCCGAGCACGCCGTCGTACCGCCTCCGGCCGCAGTGCGAGCGCCCGGCTGTGGCGACGCTGGGCGAGCGTCGACCACACGAGCGCCACCGCGAGCACCGCCAGCTGGAGCAGCGCCAGGACCGCAGCGCCGCCGATGTCGCCGAGCTGGGTGGCGCGCCGCCACACCTCCACCTCGATCGTGCGCGTGCCGGGCGCGGCGAGGATGCGGATCACACCGAACGAGGTGAAGGTGAACAGGAACACGATCGTCGCCGCCGCCGTGATCGCCGGCCGGATCAGCGGGAGCGAGATCTGCGTGAACACGCGCCAGCGTGACGCGCCGAGCGTGGCGGCCGCGTGCTCCATGTCGGTCGGCAGGTGCTCCCACAGGGCGCCGACGACCCGGACGACGACGGCGAGGTTGAACGCCACGTGCGCGCCGATCACCGCCCACACGGTGCGATCGAGCGAGTCGGGGAGCAGAGCGAGGAACGCAGCGCCCATCACCACGGTCGGCAGGACGAACGTGGCCGTCAGCAGGCCGATCAGCACGCTGCGTCCGCGGAACTCGAACCGGGCCACGACGTACGCGGGCAGCAGGCCCACGCAGATCGTCACGATCGTCGACACGACCGCCTGCCACAGGGTGAACCAGACCACGTCCCAGGTCTGCGAACGCCGGAGGGTCTCGCTGAGCGCCTGGCCGGTGACCGCCTCGGCGAGAAGTGTCCCGAACGGCCAGGCGTAGAAGACCACGAGCGCCGCGACCGGACCGATCGCCAGCGCGGCGATCAGCCGGCGCGGCAGGCGGTTCACCCGAGCACCAGCTCCGTCCACTCGTCGATCCACGTCGAGCGGTTGGCGTCGATCACCGCCGGGTCGAGCGTGCGGGGCTGGTCGGGGATCACGGCGAAGTCGACGAACTCCTGCGGCAGGGTCACCGCGGGGTTGCTCGGATACACGAACAGGTTGAGTGGCACCTCGCGCTGGAACTCGTCGCCGATCAGGAAGTCGACGAGCAGCCGGGCGGCCTCGGGCGAGTCGGTGCCGCGCAGCACGCCGGCGAACTCGACCTGACGGAAGCAGGTGTCCTCGACGACACCGGTCGGGGCATCGTCACGCGGTGGATCGGCGAAGATCACCTCGGCGGGTGGACTCGAGCCGTAGCTGACCACCATCGGTGTGGGGCCTCCGCCCGCCCAGCTGAAGCGTTCGTAGTAGGCCTCGGTCCAACCCTCGACGACCTCGACACCGTTCTCGCCGAGCGCCCTCCAGTAGTCCTGCCAGCCTTCGAGGCCGTATTCGTGGATCGTGGCGAGCAGGAACGCGAGCCCGGGCGACGACGTCGCTGGATTCTGCACGACGAGCATGCCGGCATAGGCCGGGTCGATCAGGTCGGCGAGCGTGCTCGGCGGGTCGAGGTCGCGCTCGGCGAACCAGCCGATGTCGTAGTTGACGCACACGTCGCCGTAATCGACCGGCGTCGCCTCGCCGTTGGGCGTGAGCGCCGTGAACTCCTCGGGCACCGGGATCGATCCGTCGGTGATCCCGGTGGCGACGTGGGGCTCGAACACGCCGTCGGCGATCGCCCGCGACACCAGCGTGTTGTCGATGCCCCACATCACGTCACCCTCGGGGTTGCCGGCTGTGAGCGACGCCTTCGAGAGCATCGTGCCGGTGTCGCCGGCGACGAGGATGTCGACGCCGATGCCGGTCTGTTCGGTGAACGACGCCAGGGCATCGTTGAGCGACGTGTCGGCTTCGGGGAACGAGTCGTACACAACGAGGGTGATCGTGTCGCCGGAGGGGTCAGCGGTGTCAGCGGGATCAGTGGAGTCGGTCGGCGCGACGGCGGGCGGGTCGCCGACCGCGACCTCGTCGGTGGTGCCGGATCCCGAGTCGGATCCATCGCTCGCGCAGGCGGCGAGTGTCACGACCACGACGGTCATCGCCGTCCAGCGCCTCGACATCGACCGGTCGGTTCGTGGTGCTGCAGTCATGACTCGGTCGGCTCGTCGGCGGGGACGTCGAAGATCGTGAGTGTCCCACCCGACAGCGACACCTCGACGTCGACGGGGCCGGACGCCTGAGGCACCTCGTTGCTCACGCCGAAGCCCACCAGCGGTGCGAGATCGACACGATCGAGTTCCCATCGTGTGTTGCGCAGGGTGACGTGGGTGCACGGTCCGTGGAGCGCCAGCAGCGACAGCGTCGAGCCGGGCACGAGGCGGAGGACGGCAGATCCCGGGCCCTGCACGACCCGGACGTGCTGGCCGTCCCACCACGCATCGAGGACCGGCACGCTCGTCACGGCCAGTGCCCCCAGCGCGCCGATCCCGGCGATGGTGTGGTCGAGACGGTCGCCGCCGCCGATCAGCGTGATCCGATCTGGGTCGAAGGTGGCCGCCAGCGCCAACGCGAGCTCGGTGTCGGTGCTGTCCTTGTCGGTCGGGTGGCGGTCGATCGAGGCGTTGCGCGCCGCCCATGCGAGCCCGTCGTCCGACACCGAGTCGAGGTCGCCGACGAGGTGTCGTGGCTCGAGGCCGATGGCGAGCGCGTGGTCGAGGCCACCGTCGACGGCCATCAGCATCGCAGACGGTGGGATCCGGTCGGCGACGGCCGGTTCGATCGGGGAAGCCCCGGTGACGATGACGATGTGTTGGTTCACGTTTTCCTCCGCCGGCATTATCCGGATCAGGTTCTCGGGTCGGCGACGGCGGTCACCCTCTCAGCCCGCCGTTCCAGCGAGCTCCCCTGTGTGGGCGGAGTCAGCCTACCGCCGGTCGGTGTCAGACGAATGTCTGCAGGCACAAGGCGATGGCCGACACGCCGAGCATGGCGATGATCGCGAGGTCGAAGCCGCGGCCCGACACCGAGTTGCGCAGCCGGGTGCCGACCGGAATCGACGCGAACACCGGGATGCAGGCGAGCAGCGTCGCGGGAACGCGACCGGCGAGTTGACCCGTGCTGATCAGCACGACGAGCTGCGCCAGACCGGTGATGAAGAAGAGCGATGTCACCGAGAGGATGTGGGCACTGCGGGGGAGTCGGTAGCTGTGGATCCACGACCCGAGGATCGGCCCGGAGATCCCGACCGCGCCCTGGAAGACACCGGCGACCCCACCGACGACCGGTGCGAGCTGCTTCGATCGAGTGGGGGTCGTGCGCAGCTCGGGGTGGGCGAAGAACAGCACGATGTAGGTGAGGATCGCCACGATCACGGCGATGACGAGTGGCGTTTCCGGCACGTTGACCAACAGCAGCGTGCCGGCGACGGCGCCGATCACCCCGACGATCGCGAGGGTCGGCAGGTCGCGCGTGTCGGGGTAGCTGTGACGCTCCCTCGCTGCCAGCGTTGCGTTGGCGAGCACGTTCGGGAACGCGATCACGACGATCGCTGTCTCCACGTCGATGAACAGTGAGGCGATCGGAATCGCGATGAGGGGCAACCCCATCCCGGTGACCGCCTTGGCGATCGCTCCGATGACGACGGCGACGAGGACGATGGCGAGTTCGGTCGCCGTCACCGGGCGTGGCTCCCGACATCCCTCACGGGTTCGGGCCGATGGCGATCGGACGTTCGGGGTCGGCCGACCAGCCCGACCACGATCCGACGTACACGCGCGGCAGTCCGAGCCCGATGTGCTCCATCGCGAGCGCGTTGTGGCATGCGGTGACGCCGGACCCGCAATAGACGATCGGATGGTCGTCGCCCGCCGCCACGGCGAAGCGGTCGACGAGTTCCGCGCCGGTTCGGAATCGTCCGTGGTCGTCGAGGTTGTCGGGGTACGGCAGATTGATCGCACCGGGGACGTGGCCGGCGACCGGATCGATCGGTTCGTTGTCGCCGGCGTATCGGGAACGATCGCGGCTGTCGATCACGACGCCACCCGCTCGAATGTGGTCGGCAACGATGTGGGCATCGGCCACAGCGGTCGACGGCCACGGACGCGTCGTGCGTTCGACGGCGTCGACGTCGACGTCGCCGGCCTCGACCGGCTGGTCCCATGCGGCGAGCCCGCCGTCGAGCAATGCCGCTGGTTGGCCGATGACCCGCAGCATCCAGACGAGCCGAGCAGCGAGTCCACCGCCTCCCCGACGGTCGTAGGCCACGACGGTGTCGTCGTCGGCGATGCCGATCGCACCGAGGCGTCGTGCGAAGTCCTCCGGCGACGGCAGTGGGTGTCGGCCGGCGGTCGCCGTCGGGGGGTCGGCGAGCACGTGGTCGAGGGAGACGAACCTGGCCGCCGGGACGTGGCCGCTTCGATGGTCGGCGCCGGGGTCACCGCCGCCCATCGTCGAGCCGACCTCGCACACGACCACCCGACCGACATCCGTTTCGAGCCGCCGGTGGAGCCAGTCGACCGTGACGATCGGCGGCACGGACTGCGGGCCGGCCTGCGCTCCGGAGGTGGTCGACGACGATGTCACGGCGCCACTCTGCCACGCACCGACCTGCTGCAGGCATCCGACGATGTGCGACGATGATCCCATGAGCGACACCTTCACGGCACTCGTCCTCCGAGAGACCGACAACGGTCCTGTCGGGGCGCTGGAGCAACTGACCGATGCCGATCTGCCGGACGGCGACGTCACGATCGACGTCGACTACTCCTCACTCAACTACAAGGACGGCATGGCGCTCACCGGCAAGGGCCGGATCGTGCGCAGCTACCCGATGGTGCCCGGCATCGACCTCACCGGCACGGTCGTGGCGAGCGATTCACCCGACTTCGCCGTCGGCGACGCCGTGATCTCGACCGGTTGGACCGTCGGCGAGCGATTCTGGGGCGGGTACACCCAGCGGCAGCGTGTGCGCTCCGAGTGGTTGGTGAAGCGCCCGGACGACATGAGTGCACTCACGGCGATGTCGATCGGCACGGCCGGCCTCACGGCGATGCTCTGCGTGATGGCGATCGAGGACGCGCACGTGATGCCAGGCGAGGGGCCGGTGCTCGTGACAGGAGCGGCGGGTGGGGTCGGATCGGTTGCGGTGGCATTGCTCGCCGGGCTCGGCTTCGAGGTCACCGCCGTCACCGGCCGCCCCGAGACGCAGGACTACCTCGCCGGGCTCGGGGCCACGGCGTTCCTCACCCGCGAGGAGATGACCGAGCCGGCCAAGCCGCTCGAGTCGGAGCGGTGGTCGGCAGCGGTGGACACCGTGGGTTCGAAGATGCTCGCCAAGCTGCTCGCCCAGATGAAGTACGGCGGTGTCGTGGCGGCCTGTGGACTCGCCGGCGGTGCCGACCTGCCGACCACCGTGATGCCGTTCATCCTGCGCAACGTGAGGCTGCAGGGAGTCGAGTCGGTGATGACGCCGACGCCGGTTCGTGACCGGGCGTGGGCGCGCCTCGGGCGCGACCTCCCCTCGGATCTCGTGGATTCGATGACCGAGATCGTCCCGCTCAGCGAGCTCCTCGACCGTGGCCCGACGATCCTCGACGGCCAGGTCCGTGGCCGATGGGTCGTCGACCCCAGCGTCTGATGTAGTCCGCTACGCGGCCGGCTCCTCGACGGGGGCGCGGTCCTTGTAGTCGGCCCATTCCCATTCGCTGCCGTACTCGTCGAGCAGGTCGAGGAACGGCATCGGCGGGAGCGCTTCGGGGCCGACCACGCCGGGACGGTGCCAGATTCCCTTCGCGATCAGTTCGATGGCGACGGCGGGCATCACCGCGGTCTGCCACACGACGGCCTGGTGGCCGAACTCGCGCATCGACCAGGCGTTGTCGACCACGTGGTACACGTACACCTCACGCGGCTCGCCGTCCTTGCCGAGGCCGGTGACCCACGTGCCGGCGCACGTGCGACCGGTCATCATCTCGCCGAGCGTTGCGGGGTCGGGCAGGGTCGCTGCCACGACGTCGCGAGGTGACACCTCGACCCCGTTGACCTCGATCGTCTCGGTCGAGTGCAGGTCGAGCTTGCGGAGCGTCTTGAGGACGTCGATGAACTCCTCGCCGAGCCCGTACTTGAACGTCACGCGCTGTGTGTCGATCCACCGGGGGATCAGGATGACCTCCTCGTGCTCGACGTTGACGCACTGCAGCGGTCCGATTCCCTCGGGGAAGGTGAAGATCTCCGGTTCGGAGAACGGCTCGGTCGTGAACCAGCCCCGCTCACGTTCGTAGATCACCGGCGGGTTGAGACACTCCTCGATCGTCGTCCAGATCGAGAACGTCGGTGCGAAGTCGTAGCCGTCGACCACGAGGTCGGCGCCGTCACGGACCCCGATCTCGTGGATCTCGCTGAACAGCTCCTCGGCGGCGTAGCGGGCGGCCACGTCGGAGAAACCGGGCTCGACGCCCATGCCACACAACGCCATCAGGCCGCGGGCCTTCCACGTGGGCGACTCGGCGAACTGCCCGTCGCCGAGCCGGATCCCGGTCTTCTCGTACGGCTTGGTCGGGTGTGGCACCGACAGGTTCATCGCCATGTCGACGTAGTTGCACCCCGCGGCGAACGCACCGTCGAAGATCGGCGGGTTGAAGCGAGGATCGCAGGCGTTGAGGACCACGTCGGCGCGCATCGAGCGCGCGAGTTCGGCGACGGAATCCTCCGAGGACGCATCGATGTGCGTGGCGACGATGCGCCGGCCCTCGTCGTTGCCGCTCGCGGTCTCGACCGCCGCTTCGGCCTTGGCGACGTCGATGTCGGCCACCGTGATGTGGGTGTAGACCTCCCTCGTCGAGGCGATCGCCACGAACGCCGAACCCACGCCACCTGCACCGACCACGAGAACTCGCATGGGCTGGCAATGTACTGCGCCGATGACATCCGAGAGCAGCCTGCCCGACGGCGCGCCCGGCCGTTGCTGGGTACGATCCGCTCCATGGACGACGCCCATCTGCGGTCGCGGTCGCTCTGGCTCGACCAACTCGACGGACCGATCCGGCGCCGCCGGCCGCTGACCGGGCCGACCGACGTCGACGTCGCGATCGTCGGAGCGGGCTACACCGGCCTGTGGACGGCCTATTCGCTGTTGCAGGCCGATCCGTCGATCCGGGTGCTCGTGATCGAACGCGAGGTGGTCGGCTTCGGAGCCTCGGGCCGCAACGGCGGGTGGTGCGTCGGGGAACTGGCCGGTGGACTGCACGGCGCAGTTGCCGCTGCCGGTCCCGAAGCGGGTGTCGCCATGACGCGAGCGATCATGGACACCGTCGACGAGGTGGGTCGCACCGTCGCCGACGAGGGCATCGACTGCGGATTCGTTCGAGGGGGCGTGATCCGAGTTGCCCGGACCGTTCCGCAGGCGGACCGCCAGCGCGCCGAGGTCGACGCCCATCGACGCCACGGTTTCGGCGACGACGTGCTCCGGCTGCTCGACGCCGATGAGGCGATCGGCCACATGGCGGCGTCCGACGTCCTCAGCGGCGTGCTCTACGCCCCCGCGGCTCGCGTGCAGCCTGCACGACTCGCCAGGGGGCTGGCCGACGCCGTCGAGCGGCTCGGCGGCACGATCGTCGAGGGCACGACGGTCCGCGAGATCATCGGTCGGACGGCGACGTCGTCGGCTCGGGTGATGACCGACCTCGGCGTCGTCCGCGCCGACGTCGTGGTTCGCGCCACGGAGGCGTACACCAGGGATCTCGTCGGCCATCGCCGCACCATGGTCCCGCTCTACTCGCTGATGGTCGCCACCGAGCCGTTGCCCGCAGACGTGTGGGACGGCATCGGCCTACGCGGGAGGGAGACCTTCGCGGACGACCGCCGCATGGTGATCTACGGGCAGCGGACGACCGACGATCGGATCGCGTTCGGCGGGCGCGGTGCGCCGTACCGGTACGGGTCCGGCATCGACGCAGCAACGGAGGCGTCGTCAGGCGTCCACGAAGGGATCGTTGCCACGCTTCGTGACCTGTTGCCGGCGATCCGAGACGCTCGCATCACCCACCGCTGGGGCGGGGTGCTCGCCGTCCCGCGCGATTGGCGGCCCTCGGTCGGCCTCGACCGGTCGACCGGTCTCGCGTGGGCGGGCGGATACGTCGGTGAGGGAGTCGCAGCCACCAACCTGGCGGGCCGCACGCTCGCCGACCTCATCGTCGGGAACGACTCCGACCTCGTGTCCCTCCCCTGGGTGGGGCACCGGTCACGGCGCTGGGAGCCCGAGCCGCTGCGCTGGACGGCGATCAACGGCGCACTCCGCGTCGCCGGTCTGGTCGACGACGTCGAGCAACGCACGCAACGAACCTCACGTCTCGCTTCCGTCCTCGACCGCATCGTGGGATGATGAGCCGATGAACGCCGACAACCTGTCGCACGTGTGGTTCAAGGTCACCGACCTCGAGGTCGCCTCGGGTGAGGGATCGTGGGTGACCACCACGTCCGGAGATCGCTACCTCGACTTCAGTGGGGGGATCGCCGTCACGTCGACCGGCCACAGCCATCCGCAGGTGACCACGGCGATCGCGGAGCAGGCGACGCGCTTCGTCCACGCTCAGGCAAACGTGTACACCCACGACCTGATGCAGCCCCTCGCGGCGAAGCTCGCCGAGATCTCACCGCCGGGCATCGACACGTTCTTCTACGCGAACTCCGGCGCCGAGATCACCGAGGCGGCGGTGAAGTTGGCCAAGCAGGCGACGGGCCGTCCGAACATCATCGTGTTCCAGGGCAGCTTCCACGGCCGCACGCACCAGGCGATGGCGATGACCACGTCGAAGACCGTGTACCGAGCGGGCCATGCGCCGCTCCCGTCGGGAATCTTCATCGCCCCCTACCCGAACGTCCGCGCCGACGACGTGCAGGCGGAGGTGGCGCGCGCGATCGCCGGGTTCGACGAACTGCTCACCAGCGTGACGGCGCCGTCGGAGACCGCAGCGGTGATCATCGAGCCGGTGCTCGGCGAGGGCGGCTACATCGCTGCACCTGCCGGCTTCCTCGAGGCGATCGACCGTCGCTGCAAGGAGCACGGGATGCTCTTCATCGCCGACGAGGTCCAGTCCGGGTTCGGGCGTACGGGCAAGATGTTCGCGATCGAGCACTACGACGTGCAGCCCGACATCGTCTGCATGGCGAAGGGCATCGCTTCCGGGTTCCCCTTCTCGGCACTCGGCACGAGGCGCGAACTCGACGATCGGTGGCCCACCGGATCGCATGGCGGCACCTACGGCGGCAACCCGATGGGGTGTGCAGCGGCGCTCGCGACGATCGAGGTGCTCACGGCCGACGGCTTCATGGCTGCGGTCAACGACCGTGGCCGTCAGCTCGCCGACGGGTTGCGCCGGCTGCAGGAGCATCACGAGTCGATCGTGCAGGTTCGTGCGCTCGGGCTGATGATCGCAGCCCAGTTCGACACATCGGCGCGGACTTCGGCGATCGTCTCGCACTGCCTGCGCGAGGGCAAGCTGATCACGATGACCGCCGGAGCGGCAGGGACCACACTGCGGTTCATGCCGCCGTTGACCGTCACCGCCGACGAGATCGACCTGGCGCTCACCGTGCTCGACAAAGCCCTGATCGACGCGACCTGATCGGCGCTGGTCAGCCGGCCAGGTCGGGACGCGGGCACGCCGCCGGCCATCCGTTGCGGTCCGCCATGATCTCCGAGATCAGTCGAGCCAGCTGCAGCGTGGTGCGGTCGTGGAGGAACGGGCCGACGATCTGGACGCCGATCGGGAGGCCATCGGTGCTCGTTCCGACCGGGACGACCGTGGCCGGGAGCAAGCCGACGCCGGCGGGAGCGATCCACTTCCACAGGTCGAGGTACGGGCG
>Ga0272441_10013508_pt1 | contig 11726 bp, 13 predicted proteins | sample SSMProp6N_FD_193582 | JGI IMG/M metagenome (GOLD analysis project Ga0272441, IMG submission 193582) | Marine sediment archaeal communities from Little Sippewissett salt marsh, Falmouth, MA, United States - SSM-Prop-6N | ecosystem: Environmental > Aquatic > Marine > Wetlands > Sediment ... | reverse complement strand
CTACGTTCTTCCGACGCTTCGCGGCTGGGAAGGCAGGGGGCCTGGCTGTAGTGCACAAACCTACGCTCCACCGAGGCAAGCTCGGTGGGGGCGAGTTCTTCCTTCGCTGTTCGGCGTTCGATGTTCGTTGTTCGGCGTTCCTCGCCGCGGCCGTCCTCACCCCTTCGGCCTTGCTCAGGGCAGGCCCCTCCCTCTCCTGCTGGGCCGGGGTGGCAAGCTGGGGGAGGGCGAGGCTCCTGCCGAGCCGCATCCCCGCCCGCGAAGCGGCCGATCCGGCCCGTAGCCCAGAGCCACCAGCGCGAGTTCTGGATAATTTCGGGACACCATATTAAATTATTCCCCCGTGGTCATCTCGCGACACGGTTGTTTCAGCCCGCGATTCCCTGTCCATCGAGTCCATGCAGTCGACGCCGTCCATTCTTCCGCCGCCTTCGGGGCTTTTCGTGAGGGGGGCCGCGCGTCCCGGCGGCTCACGCCGCCGGCTACGTTCTTCCGCCGCTTCGCGGCTGGGAGGGCAGGGGGCCTGGCTGTAGTGCACAAACCTACGCTCCAGCGAGGCAAGCTCGGTGGGGGCGAGTTCTTCCTTGGGGGTTCGGTGGTCGGGGCTCGGGGTGAGGGGTTGCGGGGCCTGCGCGGCGGTGGTGGCCTGGGGGATGGGACCTATGGGACGAATGGGACGTATGGGACAAGAGCGGATCACGCCTCATCGCGGGCCGGCCCGTTGTGTGGGACAGGGGGATTTGTGCGTGGTGAAAGGGGGACGCGGGAGCGCCCCGGGAATCAGGGAGAGGCGAGGAGGCGGGTGGGGATCCAGTCCGCTTCGTCGAGGGAGTAGAAGTCGCCGTGGCCGGGGAAGAAGCGGGGGGACCGGCCCTCGGGGCGGAGGCGGTCCGCGGTGTCGACCATGAGGCGGGCGAGCTGCTGCATTTCGCGGCCGAAGAGGTGGCCGTCGCTGTTGGTGCTGGTCATGAGGTAGCGTGCGATGCTGAGGGTGGACTTGGTGCGGTCGGAGAGGCTGGGGAAGTCGATGAGGTAGTCGCCGCAGAAGAGGAGTCCCTGGCGTGGTGCGAAGTGGGGCATGGGGTCACACCTGCTTATTGCTATTATAGCTCTCAGCACGCGTCTGTCGCCGCGAGGAGCGGTTTCGAGATTCCGCGTGATGCCGTGGCGAGTTGCCGTGGAGGCGGTGTTGTGGCAGGTGAAGACAGGGGTCGGAGCTGCTGCGGCGGCAGGTTCGGGATGCTGGGCGGGTGGCATTTCATGGATCCCCCTCGGTGTGGGTTCCATTGTGCGCCGGGGGTGGCGGGATGTCAAGGGGAAGGGTGGTAGAGTGATATGGTGATAGCGGAATGGAGGCTCGGATCCATCGATCTCGATCTGGGATGGGATTGAACCACGGAGGCGCGGAGGACACGGAGAAGACAGGGCGAGGAGTCTCACGCAGAGGCAGCAGAAGCGGCAGCCCAACCACTCCGAGCCGGCACGGGCGCCCAACTCTCCTCTTACGGATTACGCATGACGCATCATCTTCTCGATCTCGTTCGTCGCGCGTCACGCGTCATGCGTCATCAGGAAGCGACCCGCTGGCCGCGCCGCGATTCTATGGGTGTTCGGTGGTCGGGGTTCGGGGTGAGGGGTTGCGGGGCCTGGGCGGCGGTGGTGGCCCAGGCGGATGGGACCGATGGGACGTATGGGACCGATGAGACAAGAGCCCGCGTGGCCGCATCGCCCCTCCGGCCCCCCACGCCTCGCGGCGGACGCTTTCGGAGTGCTGTGGCTTGACACAGCTTTGTCTTCTCGCGGAGCGAGGGCGGGATGTCACGCCCTCCCTGGCGCAGCACCTGCTCCCCGGCGAAGCACGCTCCGCGTGCATCCAAGGCGGCGTCGAGCCGCCGCACTCCACAATCCGCCACGACTTGTGGGCAAAGGTGAGCCCGCAGGGAGAGGCTGAAGACCACGCACGCCACGCTCTTCCCTATTCATGACGCGTGACGAGCGACGCGTGATGCGTGCCTCCTCTCCGTTCGCACCCCTCCGGGGGTATCACCTGCTGGTGTGTGATACTCCAGGGTGCGTAGGGCGCGCTCATGCCGGGCTAGCCTGCCTTCCCCAGTGCCTTCTCGATGGCTTCCGCCACGTCCTTGCTCTCCGGCGTGACGCGGGAGCCGAAGCGCGCGACGGTCTTTCCCGTGCGGTCGATCAGGAACTTGTTGAAGTTCCAGGAGATCTTGCCGCTGAACTCGGGGTTGGTCTGCTTGTCGGTGAGGTAGCGGTAGAGGGGATGCATGTCCGAGCCGCGCACGGAGATCTTGGCGAACATGGGGAACTGGACGCCAAAGGTGAGCGAGCAGAATTGCTTGATCTCGAGCTCGCTGCCAGGCTCCTGGCCGAGGAAGTTGTTGGCGGGGAAGCCGAGGACGACGAAGCCGCTGTCCTTGTGGGTCTCGTAGAGCTTCTGGAGGCCGCCGTATTGCTTGGTGAAGCCGCACTTGCTGGCGACGTTGACGATCATCACGACCTTGCCCTTGTAGGTGGCCAGGCTCACGTCGTTGCCATCGATGTCCTGGACCGTGAAGTCGTAGATCGATTGCATGGCGGCCTGTCCTCCTTGGCTTCGGGGCGGATTCGCGTCGGGCTTACTGGTGGCGCAGCCGGCTGCGGCGAGAGCGAGTGCCACTGCGAGGGTGGGGGCTGCGTTCATGGCGGGGTTCCTCTCATTGTGCGGTGCGTTTGCGGAACAGGTAGTGGGAGACGAGCCACTCCTGGCCTTGTGCGTATCCCCAGAGTTCGGCGCAGGCCATGAAGAAGATGCGCCAGCGCTGAAGCCACCGGGCGGCGTCGGGCTGGCCGTAGGTGTCGGCCAGGATGGGGAGGACGTGGCTGGAGCGGGCATCGAGGTTGGCGAGCCAGGCTTCGGCGGTTTTCTGGTAGTGGGTGCCGTTGACTCGCCAGTGGTCTTCGATGGCCAGGTGGTCCTGGAAGTAGAGGAGGAGGTCGTCGGAGGGCATCAGTCCGCCGGTGAAGAAGCAGCGGCCCATCCAGTTGTCGTCGCCCTCGGTCTCGAAGGGGTAGGCGAACTCGCGATGGGTGAAGATGTGGACGAAGAGCTTGCCGCCGGGCTCGAGCCAGGAGGCGACGCGTTCGAGGAGGCGGGAGTAGTTGCGCATGTGTTCGAGCATTTCGACGGAGACGACGCGGTCGAAGCGGGCGTCGGTGTCGAAGGCATTGGCGTCGGCGGTGTGGACGGTCACGTTGTCGAGGCCGCGCTGGGTGCAGGCGGTGCGGATGAAGTCGCCTTGGGGGCGCGAGTTGGAGACGGCGGTGACGCGGCAGCGGGGGTAGTGCTCGGCGATCCACAGGGAGAGGGAGCCCCAGCCGCATCCGAGGTCGAGCACGGCCATGCCGTCGGCGAGCTGGGCGCGCTCGCAGGTGAGTGCGAGCATCGCCTCCTCGGCCTCGTCGAGGGACTGGACGCCCTCCGGCCAGAAGCAGCCGCTGTATTTGACTCGGGCGCCGAGGACGTTCTGGAAGAAGGCGGGCGGCACCTCGTAGTGCTGCTCGTTGGCCTTCTCGGTCTCGATGGCGATGGGGCTGCTGCGGAGGTCGGCGATGAGGCGGCGCTTCGCGTCGGCTCGGCTCTCGACGTCGCCGCAGTCTTCGAGCTTGAGGCGCTGTCGGTCGAGGCCGCGGATTCCCCATCGGATCAGGCCGTCGGGCAGCACGCCTCTCTCGGCGAGGTCGATGAGCAGGCTCACTTCGATGTCCCCTTCGGGAACCACGGGAAGAAGGCGCTGGTGGTGCGCTGGTACTCGCGGTAGTCGTCGCCGCGGCTGGCGATGGCGCGCTTCTCGGTGTAGGGAATGCCCGTGATTTTGTAGAGGAAGACCATCATCACGATCGGCCCTGAGAGGGCGAACCAGCCCCACGCGTAGCCGATGGCCATGAGCACGTAGGCCCACCAGTGGAGCCACTCGAAGAAGTAGTTGGGGTGGCGCGAGGCGCGCCACAGGCCGGCGCGGCAGGTCTTGCCGCGGTTCTCGGGGCGGGCGCGCCAGCGGGCGAGCTGGAGGTCGGCGAGCGTCTCGCCCGACACCGAGACGGCCCACACCGCGATCCCAGCGATGTCCCACCCGCTCAGGGCGGCTGCCGGGTTGAACGCGACGACGAGGAAGGGGATGGAGAAGAGCACCGACCAGGAGGCCTGGATCTGGAAGAAGATGAAGAACCAGAACTGCGCGCGGTCGCCCCAGTGCTCGCGGAGCATCTGGTAGCGGCCGTCCTCCTCGGGGCCGAGCACGCGGTTGACAAACAGGTAGGAGGCGAGCCTCAGCCCCCACACGCCGCCGAGCACGGCCACGGCGATGCGCCGCGCCACCGCGCCGTCCGCCATCACCGCATACCACACGGCGAGCAGGGCCAGGCCGAAGGCCCAGCCTGCATCCACAATCCCCGCGTCGCGCCGCGCCCGCTGCACGAAGTAGAGCACGATTTGCATGGCCGACATCGCGGCCAGGCCGATCAGGGCAAGCAACAGTGCGCTCATAGCGTCTCCTCCCAGAGCTTTTCCGGCTGCCAGGGACAACGGCCACAATTGCTGCTCCACGCATTGTACCCCACGGAGCGCGCGGGGTCACGGAATTCCTGCGCGAACGTCTTTTGCCTTGACAGCGGGGCCATACCTGCTTAACTAGGTGTATGCGGCGGGGGCGGCTACGGGCGAATCGCCTGGGAGGAGAACTATGGCAGACGACACGAAGCGCGTGTGTTCGCTCGCCGACAGGGAGTGCGTGCCGTGCAGGGGCGGCGTGCCGCCGCTGAGGGGCGCCGAGCTGACCGCCCTGGCGGACGAGCTTGGCGGCGGGTGGTCGGTCGTCAACGCGCACCATCTCGAGAAGGAATTCACGTTCCGGGACTTCCGCGAGGCGCTCGACTTCACGAACCAGGTGGGCGAACTGGCGGAGCAGGTGGGGCACCACCCCGACATCCATCTGGCCTGGGGCAAGGCGAAGGTGGTGCTCTGGACCCACAAGATCGGCGGCCTCTCGGAGAGCGACTTCGTGTTCGCCGCCAAGACCGATGCCCTGCCACGCCCCGACTGACCGGACTCAGCCACTGATGGCACAGGAGCACGCATGGCGGACCGTCAACCCGTGGAAGGCCAGACGGCTCTGGTGACGGGCGCGGGGAAGCGCCTCGGCCGCGCCATCGCACTCGCCCTGGCGGCCGAGGGCGCCAACGTGGCCGTCCACTACCGCTCCTCGGAGCGCGAGGCGGAGGAGACGGCGGAGCTGGCCCGCCAGGCCGGCGTGCAGGCCGCCGTGGTGCAGGCGGATCTGGGGCGGCCCGAGGAAGCCGAGTCGCTCCTCGAGCGGGCCGTCGAGGCGGCCGGCCCCATCCAGATCCTCATCAACAGCGCCTCGATCTTCGAGCAGGACCGCATCACCGACGCCACGCTCGACGCGCTGGCCAGGAACATCCAAATCAACGCCATCGCCCCGCTTCAGCTCGCCCGTGCCTTCGCGCGTGCCACGGAGGCGGGGGCGATCGTGAACCTGCTGGATGCGAAGATGCGGGACTACGACGACATCCACGCGGCCTACCACGTGAGCAAGCGCATGCTCTTCACGCTCACGCGGATGATGGCGCTCGAGTTCGCACCCGGCATCCGCGTGAACGGCGTGGCCCCCGGCCTCATCCTGCCCCCCGCGGGCCAGGACGAATCGTACCTCGAGCGTCTCGCCCCGACCAACCCGCTCAACACGTACGGCTGTGCGGAGGATATCGCGGACGCCGTGCTCTTCCTTCTGCGGGGCCGGTTCATCACTGGCCAGGTGATCTACGTGGACGGCGGCCGGCACATGAGGGGAGCAGTGTATGGCTGAGCGGCCCCTGGACACGATCCACATCCGCGACCTGCTGGTCCGTTGCGTGGTGGGTCTGTACGACTGGGAACGCACGTTGCGGCAGGACGTGCGGATCAACGCGTCGCTCGACGTGGATCTGAGCGCGGCGTGCCGCAGCGACCGGCTCGAGGACACGGTGGACTACAAGGCGATCAACAAGCAGCTCATCCGCGAGATCGAGCGGTCGAAGTTCTTCCTGATCGAGCGGCTTGCGGGGCGCGTGGCGGAGATCTGCCTCGAGGATCCCCGCGTGCAGAGCGTCCGCGTGACGGTGGAGAAGCCCGGTGCCCTGCGCTTCGCGCGGAGCGCCAGCGTGGAGATCTTCAGGGAGCGGGAGGCGCATGGATAGCCCCCGCTCCGTGGATGCCTACGTGGGCGTGGGCTCGAACATCGAGCCCGAACACCACATCCCCGAGGCCCTCGAACGGCTTGCCCGCCACGTGGAGCTGCGAGGCATCTCGACCTTCTACCAGACGCCGCCGCTGGGCCGGCCCGAGCAAGAGCCGTTCCTCAACGGCGTCGTGAAAATCCGCACCGCCCTCGAGCCGCAGGCCCTGAAGTTCACGGTGCTCCGAGGCATCGAGGCAGAGCTGGGGCGCGTGCGCACCGACGACCGCTACGCCCCCCGATGCATCGACCTCGACGTGCTGCTCTACGGCGACCGCGTGGTCGCACGCGAGGGCATCGAGATTCCGGACCCCGACATCCGCCGCCGCGCCTTCATCGCTGTGCCCCTGCTCGAACTGGCACCATCGCTCGTGCTGCCCGACACGGGCGAATCGCTCGCGGCGCTTCCCGTTGCCGAGCCTGCTGCTGCGATGCGGCCCGTTCCCGAGTTCACCCAGTTGCTGAGAGCGAGGTTTGCATTATGAACATCGCCCGAGTTGCGGAGCTGACGCGTGAGCTGCTGATCGAGATGGGCGAGGACCCCGACCGCGAGGGATTGCTCAAGACGCCCGAGCGGGTCGCGAAGGCCTGGGCCTTCCTCACCAGCGGCTACCGAACCGACCCGGACGACGTGATCAACCAAGCGGTGTTCGAGGCCGAGGCGAACAACATGGTCATCGCCCGCAACATCGAGGTCTACAGCCTGTGCGAGCACCACATGCTGCCGTTCTTCGGGCGGTGCCACATCGGCTACATCGCTCGCGACAAGGTGCTGGGGGTGAGCAAGCTGGCGCGGATCATCGACTGCTTCGCCCGTCGGCTCCAGATCCAGGAGCGCCTGACCTCGCAGGTGGCCCGCACGGTGATGGACGCCGTGGACGCCGAGGGCGTGGGCGTGGTGATGGAGTGCCAGCACCTGTGCATGATGATGCGGGGCGTCGAGAAGCAGAACTCCGTGATGACCACGTCCTCCGTCCTGGGCAGCCTGCACGACGACGCGGCCACGCGAGCGGAGTTCCTGAGCCTCGTGGCAACGAAGGAGTGAGCGGCGCCCACGGAGAAAAGCCTACCCCTGGCGCGGGAGCCGCGCTATCATCCCGGATGGGGACGGGCCGAGGAGGTCAGCGATGAGAACATGCCTGGCCAGCGGGCATCGGGCGGCTGGCGTGGCGACGCTCGCCATGCTCCTCCTGCCCTGTGTGGCGAGGGGCGGCGAGACGCGCTCGTACCGCGGCAACGCCTCCGATCTGAAGACGGGCAAGCCGCTCTACTCCGAGAACCACACGGAGCACTACGAGGGGGGCAAGCACGTCTACTCCATCGTGAGCTACCGCGACATCGCGGAGAAGGAGGTCTGCCGCAAGGTGATCGTGTTCCGCAAGAGCCGGTGTGCGCCCGACTTCCGAATCGACGACAAGCGCGACGGCTACATGGAGGGCACGGTGGTCACGGACGGCCGCTACAAGCTCTTCACCCGCAACACATCGGGTGAGGCCGACCGCATCAAGACCTACAAGATTGCCTCGCCCGTGGTGATCGACGGCGGCTTCGACTACTTCATTCGCGACAACTGGGCGAAGCTGGTGGGGGAGGGCGAGACGCTCAAGTTCAGCTTCGTCGTGGCCAATAAGCTCGATTATGTGCGGTTCAGCGTGGCGAAGGTGGGCACGGAGACGGTCGCGGGGATCCGCTGTGCAACGTTCAAGCTGGCCGTCACCAGCCTCCTGGCCGGCCTGTTCGTCGATCCCATCTATGTGGCCTACGGCGTCGAGCGCAAGCGGCTCATGGAATTCCGCGGCACGTCGAACATCAACGATAGCGAGGGCAAGAGCCACAAGGCGCGCATCGCGTTCACATACCCGTGGATGAAGGCCTCCGCAGCTTCTGGGGCGGCGAAGGCGAAGTAGGGGAGGCCCGAGGAAGGCGCGCCGTGCAGATCATCGTTTCAGGCTCCAGCGGGTTGATCGGGTCGGCCGTTCTCTCCGCCCTGGCGGAGGGCGGGCACGAGGCGGTGCGCCTGGTGCGCAGGGAGCCGGCGGACGCGGGGGAGGTGCGTTGGGATCCCGCCGCGGGCACGATCAATGCGAGCGGCCTCGAGGGCGCGGACGCCGTGGTGCACCTGGCCGGCGAGAGCATCGCCAGCGGCCGGTGGACCGCACGGAAGATGGCGCGTATCCGCTCGAGCCGGGTGGACGCCACCCGGCTCCTCGCCGAGGCTCTCGCGGGCCTCCGCAAGAAGCCGAAGGTGCTCGTGGCGGCCTCGGCCATCGGCTACTACGGCAGCCGCGGCGAGGAGGTGCTGCGGGAGGAGAGCCCGGCCGGGGAAGGCTTCCTGGCCGAGCTGTGCCGGGACTGGGAGGCGGCGGCGCAGCCTGCCGTCGAGGCGGGGATTCGTGTCGTGTGGCCCCGGATCGGGGTCGTGCTGGCGGCGGAGGGGGGCGCCCTGGCCGCGATGCTCACGCCGTTCCGCCTGGGACTCGGCGGGCGGGTCGGCAGCGGCAGGCAGATGGTGAGCTGGATCGCCATCGGCGATCTCGTCCGGGTGATCCTCGAGGCCATCCACAACGACGAGCTGGCGGGAGCCGTGAACGCCGTGTCGCCGTGGCCCGTGACGAACGGCGAGCTTGCGGCGACCCTCGGGCACGTGCTTCGTCGGCCGGCAGTGCTTCCACTTCCTGCGTGGGCCGCACGCCTTGTGCTCGGCAGGATGGCGGATGCGCTGCTGTTGGCGAGTGCGTGCGTGGAGCCGGCCCGCCTGCTGGCGATGGGCTTCGAGTTCCGCCACCCCGAGTTCGAGGGCGCCCTGCGCCACGTGCTCGGCCGGCCCGCCCCCTAGCCCCCCCTGGAGAAACGCATGGCTGAGGGCCATCTGGTCGTGCGCTGGGCGCGTCGGCTGCGCTCGCTGGTGGGGCAGCCGCTGGTGCGCGTGGAGTTGCCTACGCGCTTCGCAGAGCGTGCGCCTGGCCTGGTGGGGCAGCACGTGGCCGAGGTGGCCTCGAACGGCAAGCACCTGCTCGTGCACTTCTCGGGCGGCGACGTGCTCCATTGCCACGCCATGATGTTCGGCTCGTGGCAGGTGGGGCGGCCGGGGATGAAGCTCCGCAAGCCGCCCGAACGCGTGCGCGTGCGCCTTCGCACCGCCGAGCGCGAAGCCGTATTCTTCAACGGCCCCGTGGCGGAGCTGCTCACCGCCGAGGAGCTGGCCGCGCATGCCCGCCTGAACGCCCTCGGCCCCGATCTGCTGGCCGAGGAGTTCGACCGCCAGGAGGCCTGGCGGCGCCTCCAGGCCGACCCCAACCGCGAGATCGCCGACGCCGTCCTCGACCAGACCATCGTGGCCGGCATCGGGAACATCTACAAGAGCGAGGGCCTGTTCCTGGCGGGGATCGACCCCCGCACGGCGGCGGGAGCACTGCCGCGGCCCGTCGTGGACAGGCTCTGGCGCACGCTCATCCCCCTGATGCGCAAGGGCATCACCGACCGCCGCATGCGCACCCGCCCCAAGCCCAAGGAGGGCGAAGACCACCACCACTGGGTCTACCGCCGCCGAGGGCTCCCCTGCTTCCGCTGCGGCAGCAAGATCCTGCGGATCGTGCAGGGGAAGATGAAGCGGTCGACCTACTGGTGCCCCACGTGTCAGTCCGACGAGGCGGTCGCTGGGGAAGACCGCCCGGCGACGCGGCACACGCGGCAGAGGAAGCTCCCCGGCATGGAGTGACGAGCGGCCGGCAGGGCCGTGCTGTCCTTGACGCGGCTCGGGCGGGGGGCTATAGTGCGCCGCACGGGCGCGTGGGGCGCAGCCGCCAAGGGTCGCGGCAACCGGCCGCCCGCACACCAGGAGCAGAGGATGAAAGCCGTAGCCGTTCCCGAGCCGGGTCGCCTCGAGGTGGTCGAGATTGCGACGCCCGAGATCCAGGACTACGAGTGCCTGGTGAAGATGCGGGCGTGTGGCCTGTGCACGGGCACGGACCCGAAGGTGCTGCACGGAAAGGTGGGCGGGCCAGGCAGATACCCGTTCATCCTCGGCCACGAGGGCGTGGGCGAGGTGGTCGAGGTCGGCAGCAAGGTGCGCACCTGGCAGGTGGGCGACCTGGTGACCGACCCCGGCGTGCGCCTGCCCGCGCCCTACAAGGCAAACTGCGGCCACTTCGCCGAGTACGGCATCGCCCAGGACTTCGAGGTGATGGACGAGCTGGGCATCGAGGAGCGGGCCTTCCGCGCCTCGTGCACACTGAAGATCCCACGCGACATCCCCGCCGTGGACGCTCCCGTGCTCCTGACCCTCAAGGAGAACTACAGCGCGCTCACCAACTTCGGCTTCCAGCCGGGCATGAGCGTCCTGCTGTTCGGCGACGGCCCGGTGGGCCTCGGCCTGGTGAGCCTGCTCCATCTGCGGGGCGCCGGGTGGGTGACCGCCGTGGGGCACTGGGACGACCGCCTCGCCCGCCTCCGCGACATCGGCGGCGCGAACCAGGTGGTCAACACGAAGACCGAATCGCTCGACGCGGCCCTGGCGGGGCGGGAGTTCGACCTCGTGATCGACGCCGTGGGCTCCTCCGCCATCATCCGTGAGGCCACCCGCCGAGTCCGAAACGGCGGCAAGGTGTGCCTCTACGGCGTGATGAAGCACGACGACTGCACCCTCTCCGTCCGCGAGCACTTCCGCAATAACACCTCGCTCCACGTCCTCCAGTGGCCCAACGGCGAGTTCGAGGTCCACGACGAAGTCGTCGCAATGGTCCTCGAGGGCAAGGTAGACCTCAAGAACTACTACACCCACGTGATGCCCGTGGACGCGATCGCCGAGGCGTTCGCGATGGTGGCACGCCGCGAGGTCTACAAGGTGATCATCACCTTCTGAGGAGACGACACTCCGGTGGAAGCGATGCATCTGTGCGTGGGAGTGCTCGCGCTGCTGCTCTCGCTGTGTGTCCCTGCCAGCGTGCTGGGCGATCCGGGGCGGATCATGGGCGGCGGCAACATCCCCATCAAGGGCGACGCGGCCCGCTTCAGGGCGCTGAACGCCGTGGGGGCCGGCGTATGCCGCATCCCCATCGACGTGCGCGCCTACTGGAACGGCACGGCGGCCACACCCGAGAAAGCCGATGCCGCCGTGCTCATGGCCCGCCGCTTCGGCATCACGCCGATGATTCTCTTCGAATACTACACGCGGTGGCACGGCGACCTGGGCGGGCGGGAGAAGTGGCACGCCATCGGCCGCGCGTTCGCCACCCGCTTCGCACCGAACAGCGACTGGCTCAAGAGCCAGGGCATCGCCGACTGGGGCGTGACGTTCTTCAGCGCAATGAACGAGCCGATGTGGCGGCGCAACAATCCGGAGCCAATCCCCACCGCCGCCTACGCCGCCGCGCTCGAGGGCCTCGCGGACGGCGTGCACTCCGTGGACCCCGGCCTGCGCGTGAACCCGGGCGGCTT
>Ga0272441_10013507_pt1 | contig 11727 bp, 9 predicted proteins | sample SSMProp6N_FD_193582 | JGI IMG/M metagenome (GOLD analysis project Ga0272441, IMG submission 193582) | Marine sediment archaeal communities from Little Sippewissett salt marsh, Falmouth, MA, United States - SSM-Prop-6N | ecosystem: Environmental > Aquatic > Marine > Wetlands > Sediment ... | reverse complement strand
GGACCAGCAACTCGAGGTCGTGGCTGTGACGGAGCACTGGATTCCCGTAGACCGGTTCCGCCAGTGCAGCCCCTTTGAGAACGACAAACTGGATTCCGGCGCGATCGAGCGTGGCAAACACGGTCGCGGTCACTCGGGCGAAAGCCCTGGCGCGAAGCTCCTCGCGCATACTCGCCATGCGGCAGCGGGTGAGGAGATCGGAACCGGCATCGAGATCGTTCCTGGCCAGGGCCTCGTAGAGCAGAGGCGCGAGCCGACGCATTCCATGTCCCCCGTGCGTGAGCAGGTCGGAGACGTTGACGCCACGCTCGGCCAGCGAGTCCCACGCCCGGCGGCTCCCTTCCCGATCGAGAAGACAAGCCTGCAGGAGCAAGGTCTCGGTGGCCCCCGGGAGATTCGCGGCGACTACGGCCGTGTACGCTTCTGTGCGGGCCATGTCAGGCCGCGCTCCCCGCGGCGCGTTTTCGGTCGAGGGACTGCTTCAGAATCCCAAAGAACTCATCGAGACTCCCGGACGCCTGGACGCGGCTCCTGTTCTCGGCATGCATGCGGCGGTACGTGAGGACGTCGGGCATCAGGTCTCCGGTCAATCCGGCTTCTCGAGCTCTCAGGAACCAGTCTGCCGAGTCTCCGTGCTCAAGGTCGCTGTCGAAGGTCCCGATCTTCTCGAACGCCCGGCGGCGAACCATCAGACACTGAGTGACGTATCCCGCGATGGGCTTGCCGCGAGCGTGGTCCCGATATTCCTCGGCCTCGGCGGCGAGTTCTTCTTCCCAGAAATTCTGAATGTGGTGCACGCAGTGGTCCAGGTCCGGGTCGGCAGCGAATCGGCGTGCCTGGCGCACGAGCTTCTCCGGGTGCCACAGATCGTCGGCGTCCAGGAAGCAGATCAAATCGCCCTTGGCGTGCGAGATCCCGTTGTTCCGGGCGACACCGGGCCCCGCGTTGGCCTGCGAGACCACGAGCACTTCGGGCGCGCGCTCCGCCACCTGCGTGGCGACGGCCGGTGTGCGATCGGTGGAGCCGTCGTCCACGACGATCACCTCGAGGGGCCGCCACTCCTGGGCGAGGATGCTGTCGAGCGCTTCCTCAAGGTGGCGCTCACCGTTGTAGACGGGCACGACACAGCTGATCAGGGGCCGCATCATGCCGAAACCTCCGCCAGGATACTCTCCACTGCCATCGGAATCTGCCGAAGGTCCCGGCCGAGCTCGAGCCAGAACGTCGGAACGGCGGAAACGAACTCCGTCAACACGTCCAGCCCGCTCGCTCCCGAGTTCGAGTGAGGGAGCGCCATGAGCGAACTGGGCGCGAGACGGAGAACGGCATCGAATGTAGTCGCCGGTCGGACGATGGTTCGTTCCCTGTCCACGACGCGAGGCAGAGCCACCGCCCGGATCTGAGCCACCGGAGGCAGCTGGGCGGGAAACAGCTCCGCCAGCAGGACCAGAGACTTGTCCTCGTGCGGCAGCACGCCGGGAATCTCGTGCTCCACCAGGTGCGGGAAACAACGCCTCATATGCGTGGGATCCACGGCTGTCGATGAGTAGAGGCTGTAGCCGCGAAAGCCTCCTTCACCGTCCGATTCGAGACCCACGTAGTCGTCGGCGAGATAATCGAGGCCGGCGCCCAGCGAGGTCAGGGACACCGTGGACTTCCCGGACCCTCCGGGTCCTCCGAACAGAACCCCATGACCGTCCCTGGCCACGAGCCCGGAGTGTACGGCCTGTACGCCGCGATCCCGGTGCCAGAGCAGCAGATGCGAATGCAGGGGTCGGCCGAGCTCGTACCGGGTGAGTCGCCGCGCGTCGCCGACCCAGCCGACGATTCGCCCGGCAGCCCGATCGAATGCGGACACGAGTTGGGCTCTCTCCTCGACGACAAACCTGCCCTCATGCGATGCCGTGACCTGGCTTTGTATGGTCAGGTCGTCATGGGCCACACATCCTGCGCACGCCAGCCTGATGGCCGACTCATCCCACAAGTCGATCGTCAGCTCTGGTTGGGTCGGCGCCCTGCCCTCGTCCCCGGCCGCCACGGCCAGGTGGGCGATCGGCCGGTGCACGCAGCGGGCCAGTTCTGAGCCGAGCACTCGAATCCTCACCAGCCGACCGGCCAGGCTGTACGTGCCCTCGAAGGCAGCCGAGGCGTTGGACTCCAGTCCCGTCTCGAACGTGTAGCGCAGCCTGCCGAACACCTGCGCCGCACGCTCGGAGAAGAGCGGATCTCCCCCGGTCGACGCAGATCGCCGTACGGTCGTCTGTGCCATGAGTCTCAGACCTCTTCCGACGGAATGAAAGTGGTTTCCGCCAGTCCCGGCATGGGCGGATCCAGAGCGAGCAAGTCCGCCATGTCCGAGTACGAGTTCAGCCTGGGGACCGTGTACGGACCGTCTACGTCGAAAGCGGCTAATGCCGGGGCCTCGGTGGACGTGGATGCGCCAGACACAGCGACCAGACCCTCGTCCACCAGTTGGATAGCCAGATCGGTGACCTCATCGAGCGTCGCGGCCGGATCCACTCCATACGCGGAGGCCAGCACGTCGGCTGTCTGCAGCAGGCTGTGCCCCGCGGCGAGCAACCGCCACGCGACGGCTCCCGCTCCGTCCAGGCTGTAGTACATGCCGTTGGCCACGTTCATGACCAGGATCTCTCCATCGATGTCCTTGGCCGCTACGTCGGCCGAGTTGAGCTCGATTCGGTGGGTCGAACTGATGGCCGCGTCTGTGACGGCCTGGGTCAGCGGGTTCATCTGATGCTCCTGTTAAGCGGTTTTCGTGGCCCGACCTTCGACGGCCGGACCTTTCGGGATATCCACCGGCGACCAGTCGAGAAGTCGCCGGGTCGAGTCGAGATTGATTGCGGCGCCGGGAACCGGTGAGACGCCGTACACCAGGTGGAAACCGTGCAGCGGACGCTCCAGGCAAAGCCTGAGAAGCATCCTCAGGTCGGTCCTTCCGATGGTGATACGGTCCTGGATGGACAGCCTTTCCCTAGCGATCGGTCGCGGCTCGACGCGCCCGATTCGGGCGGCCACGAAGCAGTCGATGCGGCCGTCCTCGACGGCCATCCGGCCGGCGAGTTCGGCTGCCGCCTTGGACAGTCCGTACGCGGTATCGGGACTGGTGCCCTCAGGCGGCTGCAGGGGCAACGAGTCCCGGGCATGAGCGGCTTGAAGCTCGCGACGAACGACCCAGTTCGAGCTGGCGTACACGACGCGAGAGACCCCTTGTCGAGACGCCGCCTCGAGGACGTTCCATGTTCCCTCGACGTTCGCCCGCAATGCATCCGGCAACGAGGCCCGGGGGCTGGGGTTTCCGGCCAGATGCAGAACCGCGTCGGCCCCGTCCAGGTGGTGCTCCCACGAAAAGACGGTACTGTCGGGTCGATATCGACGTCGGGGTCCGCGCTTCGTGATGTCCGCGCGAATCCACTTTCGAGCCTTCGGTGGCTTCCGATCCAACAGCACGAGCTCGTGGGAGTCGGCGAGTTCGAGCCTCATCTGGCGTCCGATCCTTCCGGCCGCCCCCGTGATCACGATCCGCACGTCATCCCGCCTTTCTCTGGTAGCCGGGTCGTCCTCCGAGCCTGCGGTACAGTGCGTCGTACTGATCCACGTATCGCTCGAGAGAGAACACATCGAGACCTCTCCGGCGCGCGGCCTCGCCGCACCTGCGAGCCTCGGTCGGATTGTCGAGAAGGCGGATCGCGGCGGTGGCCAGCGATTCGGGATCGTCCCTGGGGACGGTGCGTCCCGTCACCCCGTGGCGGACGACCTCGGGCAAACCACCCACGTCCGAGGCGATCACGGGCCGGCCCATCAGTCCGGCTTCGAGAGCCACCAGGCCGAAAGACTCCTCGCGCGAGGGCATCAGCACCACGGACGCGCGATTCATGACCTCGGGCACGTCCTCCGGATCGATCAGGCCCGTAAATCGCACGGCCGAACCGAGGCCGAGCGATTCCGCCTGCGCCTCGAGAGCGCTTCGCTCCGGTCCGTCTCCGGCGATCGTGAGGCGAGCGGACGGGAATCGACGCCGGATGGACGCGAAGGCCTGCACCGCCACGTGGAATCCCTTGTCGTAGACCAGCCTCCCGAGACACAGCAGCTCTGGCGGCTCAAAAGAGAGTCTCGTCGGGAGCTGCTGAGGTGCCTTGAGCCCATTGAGGATTACCGAGCTCCTGGGCTCGATCTCCGGAACAACGGCGATCGCCTCGGCAAGGGTGGATCGGGAGTTTCCAGTCACCCAGGTCGAGGCGCGAAGGAGCCGGCTTACGAGGCTGTCCGCTTTCTCGGTCATCTTGTCCAGAGGATGCCGGACCGCCATGACGAGAGGCGGATCGTCGGGTCCAGCCGTGGCGAGCAGGTAGTAGCCGCTGGGACCAGAGAAGTTGAGTTGGATCATCTCGGGCCGAAGCTCGTTCTTCAGCCGGGCGAATTCCGCGCGACATCGGATGATCGATTCGAGATCCCGGGTCTCCAATGCCCGCCGGAGGGGAAGTCGATACACCGGGATCCCCTCCACTTCATCCCGCTCGGGTACATCCTCGCCGGCAAAGGTCGTAATGACCGCGGGCTCGTAGCCTCTCTGCCGAAGCCGGACGAGGGCCCGTTTGCTGAGAACCTGTATACCGCCGACCGAAGGCCAGAACGTCTCCTGAAGGAATACGAGTCTCATACCGACCTCCTTACCGTACTGCCGTGATCGGGATGGGACGGCCCGAGGCTGGCGGCACCGTGGCGTCTGCATGGCCGGCCACGTTTTGAGCCCCCCACAACTCTACGTACAGCGGGCACTGCCGAAGCAGGTCATCGTGCGAACCGACACCCGCGACACGCCCGGCATCCAGGACCACGAGCTTGCCGGCGTTGCGCAGCGTGGAGAGCCTGTGCGCCACGATGAACGTGGTGCGGCCTTCCATCAGGCGATCGATGGCCTTCTGAACCCGCACTTCCGAGATCGAATCGAGACTCGAGGTGGCTTCGTCCAGCAGCAGTATGGGAGCGTCCTTGAGCAAGGCCCGGGCAATCGACACCCGCTGGGCCTGTCCGCCGGAGAGACCGTGTCCACCGATCCCGATCAACGTGTCGTAGCCGTCCGGCAAGGCCTGAATCTCTTCGTCGATCCCGGCCGCCCTGGCAGCGGCGACGATTTCCTCGCGGGAGGCACCTTCCCGGCCGAACGCGATGTTGTCGGCAACCGACGCAGAGAACAGGAACGGTTCCTGTGTGACCACGGCGATCCTGTCGTAGAGATCCGAGAGTCGAATGTCGCGGAGGTCGCGGCCGTCCAGCAGAACGCGACCGGACGACGGGTCGTAGAATCGCGCGATGAGGTTGAGCAGCGTCGTCTTCCCGGCCCCCGAGGGACCGACGATTCCGATCGTCTCCCCAGCGTCGACTTCGAAGGACACGCCCTCGAGGACCGGTTCGTCCTCGTAGGAGAAGGAGACTTCATCGAAGCGCACGGTCTTGGGCCTCCCCTCCAGGGGCCTGGCGCCCGGAACGTCCATCACCTCGGGCTGTGCATCCAGAATCTCTCCTATCCGCTGAACGGCCGCCGCGTTGTTCTTCACCGTCACGTACGTGGCGTTGACCTGGTTCAACGGACCGTGGATCGAACGAAGCGCCATCAGGAAGGCGAGCAGGGAGGGCCATTCGAGGCGACCATTCATTACGTCGAAGCCTCCGACCACGATCACCACGACGATGCCCAGGCCAGAAAGCGACCCCAGGTACACGGAAGCCAGCGAGCGTACGCGTACCATCTCGATCAGCTGATCGAAGTACGCTCTGCCCTTCTCCACGGCCGCGTTGGCTTCGGCTTCCTCTCCCTGGAACACCTTGATGACCCGGATACCCTGCAACAGCTGCAAGATCACATCGTACAGCACGTAGCCAGTCCGCCTGACGGCGAACGAGCGGGCGAGTATGCGCCGCGCCGTCAGCACGATCGGGATCACGGCGAGCGGCAGGACCACGAGCGACCAGAGCGTGAGACGCACACTGAGCAGCAGCGCAGCCCCGAACAGCGCCACCACCATGCACGTGTTGAGTACGAAACGGGCCATAGCCAGGACCACGGTCCGGAGCTGCGACACGTCGGTCCGGATGGCCTGGATGATGTCGCCATGGCTCTGGCGATCGAAGAACGGCACGGAGAGACCGAGAATGTGCCGGATCAGCCGCTCCATCATGCCGAGTTCCAGCACTTTCACGATTCGCTGCTGTGTGACCTGATTGTCGAAGGTCACCAGACTGCTCGTCACGTACGTAGCGATCAGCAGGGCCGCGACGAACCACAGCGCCGCAGTGGGGCCGAACGCGGTCGCGACCCAGGCGGCCATCCCGCCTCCGTTGCCCAGCACCCCTTCCAGGAACTCCCGGATGAGGAGGATCGCCGCCATCGACAGCAGCGACGTGGCAACTGTCGTGGCCAGGAACCGGAAGAGAAGGCCCTTCCTCCGGCGAAACAGGCTTACGAGGTAGTGTTTGCCGGGGAAATCCACGGGATTCCTTTCTTGAAGCGGGGCTGTTGTCGGAAGCGCGCGTGCCGCGCGGGCCAGAAGGAGCCTCGCTCCGCAGATGGTCTCGAGATGACGGTGCCCACGGCAGCGAGGTAGAGCAGACCGTGGTAGGCCCCCACCTTCACCAGGCTCCACGCGCGCCGCGTCCTGGCCGCGACGCTCTGGCTAATCACGACACCGCGTCGCGCCGAGTAGACATGCGCCATCGAATTCGTGCTGCCTCGGATGATCCGACGAGCCCAGCGTGCCCGGGTGCCCCAGCCGGGCTGGAGCCACAAGTGCAGGGCCCGGCGAGCCACCGTGCTTCTGAACGCCTGCTGGGTCAGGACGAAGGCCTCGGGCCGCAGCAGGGCGATGTGGGTGCGGACGAGCGGATCGACCTTCAGGCATTGAACCGCCTCCGTCGGTACCGGCGTGTCGAGCAGGCGACGGGAGAGCTGAAGCGCGAGTCCCAGGACCGCCTGGTGGCCGCCCTGCCGGGCCTGTCGCGCCAGGTAGTCCCAGTCCATGTCGTGGCCGGAAGCCACGGCGGTGGCGACCACGCGGTCGATATCGAGGAGCCGCTTGAGCTTCGAGAAGGAGTCCTCGCGAACCTGGTCTGCCAGGTGCAGCACCATGTGCTCCGGCGAAGGCACCCGCACCGGCGGCGCTCCCTCACGGTGGTGCAGCACCGACCGATTGAGAAACGCGGCAGGATCGAATCGGAAACCTTCCGTGCGAGGGGCCAGGTCCCAGTGCAGTTCCACCTCGAACCCATTCCTGTGTGACAGCGAAAGGTGATATCCGCTGCGGACGTGCTCCTTCCGGGCGTAGTCGCTCCAATGGTCGACGTATCCCGCCCCGGCCAGCGCCTCGAGTCCGTCGCGGACACGGTGCGCGGGCACCAGAAGATCGAGATCGCCCGAGAGCCTCTCGCCCGGCTCGGAGTACACGGTCATCCGAAGGGCTCCACCTTTCAGGACCACGGGCACGAGACTCTGCGCACGCAGGACTTCAAGCAGACGGTCGCGCTCCGCGTCCCACAGTGCCGCCTGGAACGCGAACGGACGAAGTGGAGCCGTGACGTGATCCTGGCTCTCGCGGTCCAGCGTACCGAAGGCGTCGCAGCGTCGAAGTGCTGTGAGAGCCAGGCCGATCACACCGTGCCCCGTCATGACCGAGTGAAACGCGGACCGGAATCCGTGATCAGTCAGGCGCGACAGGCGGTCGACCGACACGCCTGTCCGCGCGTCACGGCGCACCACTGAGAGCAACAGCTCTTCGGGCTCGCTGAAGCGTGACCGAGCCAGCAGCGGCCGGGGCTCACGCCGACCGGTGTCCCGGCGTAACGGATTTCTTTCGGATCCGTTCGAAGACGGCACCGATTACTCCAGGGCTTGCAGTTTGTAGTGAACGGTCTCGAACTCGCCGGAGTGAGGGGCAAGGGATGTGCCCGCCATCCGTGGCGCGGAGAGGACGGTCGTCCAGTCCAGGTCTGCGTACCGCGACAGGGCCCATGAAATCAACGTATTCGGAGACTGTCGCCTGAGGTTTCAGGAAATGGAGCGGTCCGTTTGAGGCGGGATCATCGACTGCCGGGGATCGGACTGTGGCGTTGACTCAACACTACAATCAGGCGGGCGATGCGCCGCTTCGGGTCACCCGAAACGCGGGTCACGGCCGGGGCGGCCTACTCGTGCCTCAGGGCTTCGATCGGGTCGAGGCGGGCCGCCCGTTGCGCCGGCCACATGCCGAAGAAGACTCCCACGACCGCGCTGAAGGCGAAGGCGAGCACCACCGCCCGAAGTGAGACCAACGTGTTCCAGTCCTTGAACCGGTGCAGGGCCGCGGCCCCTCCCGCTCCGACGATCACGCCGATCACTCCCCCGAGCATGCACAGGGTCAGGGCCTCAACGAGAAACTGATACATGATGTTGCTGCGCCTGGCACCGACCGCTTTCCGCAGTCCGATCTCACGGGTCCGTTCGGTGACCGAGACGAGCATGATGTTCATGATCCCGATTCCGCCGACCAGCAGGCTGACGGCCGCGATTCCGGCCAGCAGGAACGTGAAGGTCTCTGTCGCCTCCTGGGCCGTGGTGAGGAACTCGGTGCCCGTTCGAATCTGAAAGTCGTTTTCCGCCCCCGGCCGTATTCCGTGCTCGCGGCGCAGTACTCCTTCGATGCCGATCATCGCCACGGTGATCGAGTCGGGATGCACCACCTGTGCGGTGAGCGAGCTGATCCGATCGGATCCGTGAACGCGGTATTGCCCTGTCTCGAGCGGGATCAGGATCCGTTCGTCCGGATTGGAGAATCCCTGGCCTCCCTTTTCGGCTAGCAGCCCGACGATCTCGAACCTGAGGCCCCGGATGACGAGTTCCTGGCCGATCATGGCCGGACCGTTCGCTTCGACCATGTCCGGGACGGCGCTCCCGAGCACCGCCACACGTCTGCGGACCTCACCGTCGCTCCGGGTCAGATTGCGCCCGGCCACCACTTCCATGTTGTTCACCGTCACGTACTCGGGCGTCGTCCCGAGGACGCGGATGTTCGCGTTCCGGCTTCCGAACTTGATCTGGAAGTTGCTGGACAGCTCCGGGACGACCGCGGCGAGAGCCGGGGCGTCGGCCGCCAGGGCCGCTGCGTCGTCGGTAGTGAGACTGACCCGGCTGTTGCTCGCCACTCCACGACGGAACGACTGGCCCGGATAGACCGACAGGCGATCCGTTCCCAACGCCTGGATCTGAGCCTCGATCGCCGCCTGCGCTCCAGAGCCGAGGGCCACCATGGTGATGACGGCCGCCACACCGATGATGATGCCCAGCATGGTGAGCGCGGATCGGAGGACATTCGCTCGAATGGCGGCGAGCGCTACGGCGATCGTTTCCATGATGCTCTAGCGACCCGGCGGACGGCCGCCGCCACCGGTCATCCCGGGCATGGCTCCCCCGGTGCGCTGCTCAATCCGGTCCTGCAGTTCCTGCTGCGACTGGACCAGCGCCGCACTCGGAAGCACGAGCACACTGTCGGACGCCGTCAGACCACTGAGCACTTCGGAATAGTCCATGTCCGTGAGACCCGTGCGGATCCGGACGGCCGTCGGAACCCCGTCCCGCATGACGAACACGACGTAGCGACCCGCGAGGTCGGTGATCGTGGTGCGGCCGACCGGCGCCGCTTCGGCCTCCGCACCGTCCTCCGCCGGAGCGGCCCCAGAAGCTCCTGCCTGTGTGGGTTGGCCTGCCGCACCTCCGGGCCGCTGGCCTCCAGCGCCTCCGGGTCGCTGGCCCCCTGCCCCGCCAGGACGTTGGCCTCCGGCCCGCTGTCCGCCCATCCCGCCAGCTTCACGCACACGCGCCATGATCGCGCGATCCTCTTCGGTCATCGACTGGAATCCGCCGCTCTGAATCTTGTCCAGCACCGGCTGGACCTCCGCCGCCGTCAGACCCTCGGGAAGGGCGATCTCGCGGTCGCGAAACGTGATCGTCTCGCCGCCTGCTGTGGCTGCCGGCTGACCGGACGGCGCCGCGGACGGACGGGAGCCGGGCCTGGCCTCCAGTTGCTCGCGCACGACCGTCATATCCAGTCCGAGTACCTGGGCGGCCGACGCCACGTCGCCGTCCGTGCGGAGGGCCGCATTGGGAACCGCGAGGACTCCCTTGCTCGAGCCGAGGTGAATTTCCACTTCGCAGCTCATACCCGAGCGGAGCAACCCCTCCTCGTTTCCGATTCTCACGAGCACTGGGAACATCACGACGTTCTGCTGCTCGAGCGCCTCCGGCTCTATCTTGAGCACGCTCCCCCTGAAGTCTCGACCAGGATAGGCGTCCACGGTAATCGTGACCGGCAGGCCAGCCGACAGCTTCCCGATATCGGTCTCGTCCACCAGCGTACGCACCTGGACCGTGTCCAGGTCGGCCATTCGGAGAAGAACCGAGCCGCCGCTCACGTTCTGGCTGGCGGACTGGATCACCGAACCGACCTCCACGTTCCGACTGAGCACCACCCCGGCCGCCGGGGCCCTGACCTCCGTGTCTTCGAACGATATGCGAGCGTCTTCCAGGTTGCGCTCGGCCCGAACGAGAGACGCCCTTGCGTTGGCCAACGCCAGGCGCGCGGCTTCGTACTCCTCGTCCGAGATGTATTGGGTCGCATGCAAAGCCTCGGATCGCTCGAACTGGGCGCGCGCGTTGTCGAGCTGCGCCTGCGACACCTCGAGGTCGGCCTCGGACTGGGTAAGGGCGTTACGGGCCACGCGCTGATCGACGCGCACGAGGAGGTCTCCGCGAACGACCCGGTCGCCGGTCTCCACGGCGATCTGGATGATCTCGCCGGATGCCTTGGACTTGACCTCAATAGTGGTCACTGGCTCGATCGTGCCGGCAGCCTCCGCCGATAGAACGATATCGCGCGTCTCCAGGGGAACGAGACGGTATACCGGGATCTCGGCCTCCTCGGCACAACCCGCCACCAGAGGCGTGAGGATGAGGAATCGCGCCAGCTTCGCAGTCGCGCGGAATGTCATGGCACCACCGTTGGAATCCGGAGCATGGTCGTGTGGCGGTCTCGCGGACCGCGGCCCTGTGAATATCAGACGGCACCACGCCAGCGTCCATTCCATAGGGCAGGATGAGAAACGGACCCCTCGCGAGTGAAGGGGTCCGCTGCTCTCTCGATTCCGGTCTCCGGTCTACGGACCGGACTCACTCGAGGTGATGTGCTCCGCGTCAGTCACCCTGGCCGGTCGGATGGCACGCATAGCAGCGATCACTGTCATACGCGTACCCCGATACGTCTGAGTGCTTGTCGTCCATCCGACTCTGATCGTGCTGATGGCAGGCGAAGCATGTGAAGTTCGAATAGTCGGAGGAATCCGTGTGGCACGTGACGCACCCGCTCCACTTGCCCTGGTGCTTCCCAACGGAAATCGGGAAGTACTGGGCGTCATGATCGAAGCTGGCCCCCGAAAACGAAGCGCGCGTGTGGCAGGTGAGGCACGTGGTCGGATACCCGGACCCCGAGTGCTCCGCGTCATAGTCTGACTGGTGGCAGGCCACGCACTGGTTGTCGCCTACTCCCGGGTACTTCGGCGTGCCATCGGCCTGGTGACAGGCCGTGCATGCCAGCGACGTGTGTGCACCCAACAGGTCGAATCCGGCGGAGGCCGTCGAATGATCGAAGTCGGCCCCCGACCACGAATTCCGCGTGTGGCACTGCA
>Ga0272441_10013506_pt1 | contig 11727 bp, 9 predicted proteins | sample SSMProp6N_FD_193582 | JGI IMG/M metagenome (GOLD analysis project Ga0272441, IMG submission 193582) | Marine sediment archaeal communities from Little Sippewissett salt marsh, Falmouth, MA, United States - SSM-Prop-6N | ecosystem: Environmental > Aquatic > Marine > Wetlands > Sediment ... | reverse complement strand
TCGTCGGGGTGGCGACCCGGCCCGCCGACCAGACCCGCGCCGTCGACCAGCAAGACCTGCAACCCCGCCAAATCGAGCGGTGCGGTGAGGACGTCACGCGTCGTTCCAGCGAGCGGCGAGCAAATGGAGCGGTCCAGCCCGGTCAGTCGGTTCATCAGGCTCGATTTGCCCACGTTTGCAGGACCGACCAGCATCACCTCAGGCAGCACCGCCAGGCGTTCGGCGGCGACCGACGTCCGCAACAGAGCATCGATCTGTGACCGGATCGCCCCCACACGGCGCCCCGCATCGGCAGGCGTGATGAACTCGATCCCCTCTTCCGAGAAATCGATATCGGCCTCGACCACCGACACGAGATCGGCCAGTTCGTCGCGAATCGAGCCGACCTGGCTGGACAGCACACCGTCCAATAGTCTGCCGGCGGCGACGAGCTGCGCGTCGGACTCGCCGGCCACCGCAGCGGCAACCCCTTCGGCCTGGGCCAGATCGAGCTTGCCGCCGAGGAACGCACGAGCCGTAAACTCCCCCGCCTCGGCGGGACGGGCACCGGCCGTCAGCAGCGATTCCAATACCATCAGCAGCAGCGGCGGCGAGCCGATCGTGTGCAGCTCCACCAAGTCCTGGCCGGTATAGCTGGCCGGTCCGCGGAACAGGTACACCTCGACGGGAACGGCTTCATGTCGTCCGATGCGCAGTCGCCCCAGGACACGGGCATGACCGGCCAATTGACCGGAACGGCGACCGCCCGAACATGAAAACACCCGCTCCGCCGTAGCCACGGCGTCGGGACCCGACAGGCGGACGATCCCCCGCGCCGCATGTCCTGCGGCCGAACTGATCGCCGCGATGGTATCGTCGCTGCTACGCAACAGGTTGAACCGCCGCAGGCACGCCCCTCGGTGACAGTTCGCCGTCCGGTACGGTCAGATCGTTACTCGGGCAAAGCTCGACGGGTCGACGCCCTTGACTCCGGCCTCGGCCAGAACCTCGGCAAACTCCTTGATCTCGGCGTCGGTGAACAAGAGTCCCCCGTGCTTGGCCGACAGCAGCGACCCCTCGTGCTCGATCTGCCCGGGCAGGATGGCGCGGTCGTTGCCGTGTCCCAGGATGTCGTCGATGACGGCCTTGACGTTGTCCTTCCAACCATCGGGCTTATCGAATGAGCCGCCCGACATGGCTTCGGGGTGGACGGCTTGGAAGTAGTAGCAGCTCGAGCCCTTCTGCCCGCTGCCCTTCTGACCGCGGAGCGTCGGCAAAAATCCGCCGGTAAACGCGGCATAGAGTTCGTTGATCAGCCCCAACCCGTAGCCTTTGTGTCCGGCCATATTGCCGCCGAACGGCATTAATGCGAAGACGTCGTCCGGCTGCTGGGTGTAATGACCGTCCTTGTCGATGGCCACCTCGGGCGGGAGCGTCTGCCCCTCGCGTTTGAGCTGCTGCACGCGCCCCATCGCGACAGCCGACGTGGCCCAGTCGACGATGATGGGAAACCCCACCGCGTCCTGCGTGGGGAAGCCCCACGAGTGCGGGTTGGTACCGATGGTGGGATACTTGCCCTTGAACGGAACGACCTCGGCCAGTGTGGCTGTGCAGTTGGTGTAGGCGATGTAGCCTTTGTAGGCAGCTTCCATCACATAGCCGCCGCCCCACAGGTAGTGGAACGGCTGATCGACGGCCACCACCCCCACGCCGTGTGCGTCGGCCAACTCCATGCATTTTTCCATGGCGAAGCGGGCCACCGGCTGGCCTAGCTTGTAGTGGGCGTTGAGCTTCACGACGGCGTCGAAGCGGGTGGGAACGACCTCGATCTTCGCCCCGCCTTTGGCAAGACTACACGCGCTGCCGAAGAGGTGCTCCAGATGCAATGCCTTCAGGGCCGCGTGCGTTTTGATACCGTATCGCGTTGCCAAGCCCGCATATTCAGCCGCAACGTCCGACTCCTCCTTGTCGTACCCTCGAGCCTGATAGACCTGGGACACCAACCGGTTGTGCAACTCCTCCGGCACCACCACGCGCGTGCGATCGCCTGCGTCGGCCACTTTGGCTACCTCCTGATTCGTCTCGATCTACTACGGGTTCCATCAATAGCGTCAAAGGTAACGACAGCCCCCCTGATAACGCAAGCCGGGACAGCCGAGGACGCTCAGCGAGCCCGGGTGGTCCGATCGAGACCCCACATCCCCACACAGCCGACGACAAACAGGACAGCCGCCAACACCAGTGGCACGGCAAACGAGCCGGTCATGGTATAGAGCAGCCACCCCAGCGGCTGGAACACGATCGCCCGCACACCGACCATGCTGCCATGGACCGACAGATACCGCGACGCATCGCCCGCTCGCCGCGCCAGGGTGATCGGCCCGAGCGTCCAGATCACGTTCACCGGAGCCATCCCCATGGCGTAGATCACGGTCGCGATGGTGAGCGACCACACGCCCTGGGCAAGCATCAAAGCAATCGGATACAAAGCCAGCCACCCGAAAGTCAGCGCAGCCAGCCGCACCGGACCGAGCCGATCCACCAGCCGGCCGGCAATCAGTATGGCCACCAGCATCGTCGCCTGGAATGCAACCTGGGTGCTCTCATTGAAGTCGTCGTATGCCAGGTTCAGCCTGTGGTAGACCAGCAGCGGCAGCAGGGCCTGGCAGATCATCCAGCCCGCGCCGTAGAACATGAAGAACACTTCGAACCGGCGGAAGTCGCGGTCTTCGGCCAGCACCGACCACATCTTCACAAAGCGCCGCAGAAGCGACGTTCTGCTATCGTCGGCGACAAGCGATTGCTCCCGCTCGAGAAACAGCGGCAGGCGCCCGATGCTGGCCAGCAGCGCCACCCCTCCGAGCTGGATAACCACCGCCAAAGGCAGGTACAAGCGAAATGCCTGACTGTCGAAGTCGAGCCACTTGCCCACACCGTAAGCCGCCAGCCCATTGGCGATGATCGACGCGAACATCAACACCGACATGACGCGCCCGCGGACCCCCGGCGGGTAGCACGCCCGCATGATGTCGCCGCTGATGGGAACCAGACCGGCCGACGCCACCGACCCGACCAGCAGCCAACCGAGTGCGGCGGTCGACGAATAGCTGAGCGCAATTCCCGTGATCGGCAGCACGCCGACCAGCCAATACACCCACACGTAGCGCCGGGTGGCTGTGCGGTGGTAGAGTCCGCCCCAGAACACCGACAACAGCATCATGGCCGGTGTGGCCATCGTGGCGATGATGGAGTAGAAATCGGGGGCCCCGAAGTGCTTGACCAGTTGATAGGGCAGTATGGCCAGCACCGCCCATCGCGTAGACAACAACACCGACGCCACAAGCTGGCGTCGCAGCACCTGCGCGCTTTCGGGATAGGCAACCACTTGCGGCAGAACAGGCATGGGAATCAACCAGTTGGAAACCCGCGGCGACGGCGCCTTGCCCGGGGCACATCATCCATCAACGAACCATCGGGCCTCACACAGAGAGTCCCGCGAGCAATGCGGCTACTCACCTGAGCCAAAGACGTACACAACATCACAGGCGGCGCAGTGTAACCGGGAACGTCGCCAGCCGGGGCAGCGGATCGTCAAGTAAGTACACCTGGAGCAGATGCGGCCCTTCAGACATCTGCCCGAGCGTCAGCTTCAAGGGGAGCACGATCGCCTGTTGAGCGGGAACGACCACTGGCCAGCACCCGCCAACCTTCTGTGCGTCGACCTCGATCTGGGTGCCATTCAGCCGAACCACAGGCCACGCTGTAACGGGCTTGGACGATCGGTTGGTCAGCTCAATCGAGAGCGAATCATCCGAAGCATAGTAGACCACCCCGAACCGGGCCTGACGCTCCTGAAACGTCAGCTCCCGCGACCCCAACAGCGAAACCGACACCGGCACGGGGCTCGGGACCATCCCCTTCGTGGCCGCCATGACGCGGACGGCGCCCTTGTCGGGCAGGTCGACAGCCAACTCGGCTACAAGATGGTCTCCGCCGTCGAGGACGCGAACCAACCTGGCGCCGCCAACTGTGATCTGCCCGCCTGGCGCCTGGCCACCTGCACCTGAGGCAGCGGCAGATGGCGCGGGCTTGGCCAGCTTCAACCAGAGTCGGCAGTCCTCGAACGGTTGGTTCAGCCCGTTCTGAACCGTTACCAGAATGCGGTGCTCGCTGCCGTCATTGGCGGCGCGGCCCACAATCGCGCCCGCCTCATCCGCCACGTTGTAGAAGACCCGCAATCGGCCGGCCGGCACCGAATGCTGCGCCGGCGACCTGGCCTGATCGTCCGGGTACACATAGTGGACGCGATCGCCATCCACCTCGATCACCCGATAGTGGCTCACGCCGGTAGCCTTGTCGCGCATGCACGTGCTCGATTGGTGGGTACGGATGTAGGCCAGCCCGTCGAAGCCGTCCAGCTTGTCGGCAAACTCGCCCATATCCCAATCGACGTGCCCGCCGCAGATAATCATCCTGACCTTGGATTGCTCGACGAACTCACCGGGATCGTGCGTCCTCCGCCAGTAATCGAGCACGTCGAGCTCATCGTTGTGCGTCACGACAAAGTTCATCACCTTGTTGTGATTCTCCGCCAGATCGTCGGTCAACCAGCGCAGTTGGTCGTAGTCCTGATTGATGCGGTTGGCAAAGTGGTCGCGGAGCAGGACGCCGTGGTAGTCGCCATAGTCGATCGTGCCCACCAGACTGCTGGCCACATACTGCGTAAAGCTGGCTTCATGATCGTGCTCGCCGACGACCATGAACACGGGTGCGTGAAAAGCGGCAAAGTACTCGAGGATGCGAGGCCACCAACTGGGATCGTCCCGCTGGCGGCTCCACTGGGTATAGTCGCCTGTGGCGACGATGAACTCGGGGTTGAGCAGGTTGATCTCGTCGGGCAACGTCCAGTCGAACTCGGGAGCCGTCAAATCGCCTACGTTCATGTCCGACAGGTGGACAAAGCGGAAGCGGCGCCGAAAGCTCTCGACGATGCGAAGACACCTGCGCGACCACAAGTCGCCCCGCTGCGTCTCGAGCTTCAGGTCGTATAGACCCGGCGTCGCATCCGGCGGGACCCGCAGCACGGCGCTGGCCGCTCGTCCTCCCGCGCGGGCAAGCTGGTTATGCTTGGGCACCTCGAAGCTGACCGCCGGCACCCATGCATGAATCATCCGAACCGTCATGGGGCCGGCCACGCCGGCCGGCTGGCGGATCAGAAAATAGAAGGTGTCGCCCGGCGTCAGAATCAGAGGATGCCCCTGAGACGGGTCGAGCACGACCAGACCCGCCTGCTCGACGTCCGCCACGTCCTCGCCTTCGTCAGCAGGTTGCGAAGCGGCTGCCGAATCGCCGCGATTCGCCGACGGGCGTGTCTGCTCTGCCTGCAAGGCCTGAGACGAAGGGCTGTCAATGGCACCTTGCCCCGACACACCACCCAGCCAAGCCACCAGCAGCATCGATGCAGCCTGCAAGGTATCCGTCCTCCCATTCACCGGGGATGCGGCCTGCTCGCGTCGCTTCCGCCTGGTATAGTATGGGACGGCTACACGACGGGGAAGCAGCCCGCCGCCGCGTGGCATATCGTCGCCCAGGCTGCTGCCCATAACGTGCAGTCCAGCAGCAACGGGAGAACGGCATGACCTTACGCATCGGCACCCGACGGAGCCGACTCGCCATCGCTCAGACACAGATCATCGCAGAGTTGCTGCGGCAGGTTCGCCCCGAGGTTCAGGTCGAGCTCCAAGAAATCACCACCGAAGGCGATCGCCGGCAGGCAGCGCCGCCCACCCCGTCAGACAGCAAGGCGGCCTTCACGGCCGAACTCAGCCAGGCGCTGGTCGACGATCGGATCGACCTGGCAGTGCATTCGGCCAAGGACCTCCCGGTCGAGCAGCCGCCGGAACTGTGCGTCGGGTGCGTTCCGCCGAGACTAGTGCCGAATGACGCCCTGATCAGCGACATAACGGCCGACGTGCAGACCCTGCCGACCAACGCGCTTGTGGGCACCAGCAGCCTTCGCCGGGCGGCCCAACTGCTTTCGCTCCGGCCAGATCTGCAAATCGTGCCGCTGCGCGGGAACATTGACACACGGATCGGCAAGGTGCGGGCCGGCGAATGTCAGGCCACACTCCTGGCCGTTGCCGGTCTGCAACGGGCAGGGCTTGCCGACCAGGCCGCCCAGGTCATCCCGGTCGACCTCATCCTGCCCGCTCCGGGACAGGCGGCTCTGGCGGTGGAATGTCGGCGCGACCGCGACGATCTTCTCGAGATGCTTCGTCCGATCCAGCACGAGCCGTCGGCTTTGGAATTGGCGGCCGAACGCTTGCTGGTCGTTCGGCTGGGGGTGGGCTGCCGGGCGCCGCTGGGAGCGCTCGCGCGATCCGACGCCGCCCACCTGACGCTGACTGCCGCCCTGTTCACCCCGGACGGAGCCCGCTGCTGTCGTGCAAACCACCAGGCGCCGATCGACCAGGTCGAGCACCTTGTCGAGCACGTGGTGGCCCAACTCCATCGCCAGGGCGCCGCTGAAGTATTGGCGCTGTGCTGAAGCGTTCTATCAACCAATTCGCCACGCCGACGGCCAGTACATGACCATCCCCGTTACGCCGCCGACGAACGTGATCACAAAGAGCACAAGCTTCACCCACCAGAGGCTGCGAGTGAACCGTCGCAGACCCGCCGTGTCGCGCGCGCACGATCGAGCGAACTCCATCCGAGAGGCGATGCTCGAGTGCCGCCAACTGCGTGCCTCGGGCGCGATGCCGTTCAGGACGGCGATGCGGTAGAGGGTGGCTGCATACAACTCAGCCGCCATCGTCTGCCGGACGGGCAGGTCCGAGTCGGCGTCGCCCACCTCGCTTGCCAGGCAGGTGACCGCAAACCAGTCCGCCTGCCGCTCGAAGCGCCGTGAGACCCACCCGAAGCCGCCCAGCCAGATCGGCAGCATCACACTCAACGCCCAGAGCGTCTGCTCACTCGGCGAGATGGGCAGCGTCCAGAATCGCCTGGCCAACTCGAACCCCCCGAAGGCGATCATGGCGGCCGCCGCCGCAAACAGAACGTAAAAGAACAGATGATGATGCTTGACGTGACCGGCCTCGTGACCGAATACCGCCTCGACCTCTCGCGGTGCGAGGGCTTCGATCAGTCCGTCGGAGAGCATGACATAGCGCACCGGCCAGAGCAGCCCCATGACGGCAGCATTGACCACCATCCGTCCCGTCCGCCACAGCAGAATCTCCCGGTACCGAAGCCCGATGCGCCCGCAGAGATCCTCCAGCATCTGCCGTAGAGACCCGTCCGCCAGACGAACGGTGGTCCACATACGGCGCATGATGACCGGCGCGACCAGGAACATGACGCCGGCCGTGGCGGCCAGACACGCCTCTGCTGCCCAAGGCGCACCGGTCCAGTCCGCCAACTCGCGCCGATAGCTGTCCGCCACGTCTTTGGACAGGAGAATGACCGCCATGGGAACCGCCATCAGCAGCAGATGATGGCGGATATTGAACATCATGTATTCAGCCAGAGGCCACACGCGTCCGCCCACGCCCGAATCATCGCTCGTGCCCGACAATGGGCCGCCCGCCTCATCGCTCTTGGACCTGGAAGGCGGCAGGAGGCGAAGGACCCGCTCGGCCGGGTACGCCGCAAGCCAGCAAAGCAGCACGCCGGCAAAGAAGGGGATCAGCAAGACCAGTTCATCGACCAGGGGCACGGCGCCCAGACCTAAGGTGTTTCTGACGATGTCATGCCACGAGGTCCCCACCAGGGTCACGACGAGCCCGGCGAGCAGCCCGACCCGAGCCGCCGCCGTAAAGCCACCGTACAGCCGATGTGCCGACCCGTCCGACCCGCCGCGCCTCAGGCGCCAGGTGGCAAGCACTGCTCCGGCCCCGGCCAGCAGGCCCGGTACGAGCATTTGCGCTGCGACCAGCGCCAGGGTAAGCGGCAGCGATTCGACCCATACGTCAGGCCAGCCACGCGGAGGCATGGACAGGACGATTGCAAATGCCGCAATGACAATCAGTTGCATGGAACACCGCTTTACGGCGAAGCTGCCGCCATCTACTGTGTGCAGGATTCTATCGGTGCGGAAGAGCAGCCACAACCGAGCGACCACCCGCGGGTATGCAATAGAGACCGATACACAGCGTTAGGATGGGTAGGTACAATGACGGATCCAGATCACGTTTCGACCGACCCGGCGGTCGGCGCACGAAAGGAGAGTGGCCGATGCTTCACAGACATGTTTGGCTGGCGACGGTGGCGACGCTTTTACTGGCGCTCACGGGCTTTGCGCAGGAGCGTAAGCCGAGACTCGGACCGGACCCGGCGAAACGGCCCGATCGTCCGCGAATGGGTCCGCGCCGCAATGTGATCGTCGATCGCCTTACACGAGAGCTCACGCTCACCCCGGAGCAGCGCGAGCAGGTCCAGCGGCTCGTTGATCGTCATCAGCAGCAGACGCGGGACGCCTTTTCCGAAGGCGAGCAGGCTGCCGAGCTGCGCGAGCATCGTCAGAAGATGCGCGAGCTGCGCCGCGATCTGCGCGACGCCCGCCGAGAGGGCGACGACCAGAAAGGCACAGACCTCCAGAAGCAAATCGACGAGTTGGCCAAGGAAGATCCGATGCTCAAGCAGCGAAAAGCCATGCTCGATCAGATCGAGCCCGTGCTGGACGATGAGCAACTCGCCAAGTTCCGCAGAATGAAGGACGATCTTCTCGGCCCGGACAGGTCGGCTCCGCCCGACCTGACGAACCCGGCGGTCTTGCGTCAAGCGTTGCGGTCTTTGCGCTTGGACGACGCGCAGCGCGACCAGACCCGTGACTTGTTCAGGGAACATCGTGACAAGACGCGAGAAATGAGCGATGCCACGCCCCGGCAACGGGCGGAACTTAACAAGAAGCTCCACAACGACGTCGTCGCCCAACTTACGCCCGAACAACGTGAGCAGCTCAAGAAGTGGCGGCCCGACCCCCGGCGCATGATGATGCTCCAGAACCCGCGGATGCTCAAGCGTATGCTTGGGCGCGTCGAACTTCGTGAAGACCAACAGACGGAAGTCGACGCCCTCTTCGAGCGCTTCGAGGCGGACCGTCAGAACCTCGACCGCGAGGATCGCCAGGGCCGACGTCAACTGGGCGAAAAGCTCGTGCAAGACGTGATGAAGCTTCTCGACGACGATCAAAAGGAGCAATTGGAGAAAATGGGCTCGCGTCCCGGCATGGGCGGTTGGGAAAGGAGAATGAGAGGGCCTCGCGGCCCGCGAGTTGCCCCCGCACCCACCGAGTAGCGAGCAGCCGCAACACGCCGTTGTCGGAAGGCACAACACAAGGACGGCCGGGTTTGGCGACGGGCCCGGCCGTCATTGTCTAGCGCGAGACGGCTCGACGGTCGCTTCTGCTCAACGGGCAGGTTGCTTACGCACTTGGGGTGTCACAGAAGCGTCGACCGCGTTCGGGGCGTCCGCGTTCGGTGCATCCGACCGACCCGCCAGCAGCCCCAGGTCTCGGAGCATTTGGTGATCTTCGCGGGCGGGGCGCCCCGCTGTCGTCAGGTAGTTGCCGATCAGCGTTGAACTGGCGCCCGCGAAGAACATCCAGCTCTGGAGGTCTCGAAGGTTTGCTTCGCGACCGCCGGCCACCTTGATCCGCACGGCGGGAAAGAGGAAACGAAAGACGGCAATGATCTGAAGAATCTCCATCGGCGGCACCGGGGGCGCCTGCGCCAACGGCGTGCCGGCGATCGGGTGCAGAAAGTTGAGCGGCACGACGTCGGGCCGACAGTCGCGCAGGGCAAAGGCCATGTCGAGCCGATCCGTCCAGCTTTCGCCCACCCCGAAGATGCCGCCGCTACAGATCGACAGACCCGCCTCGGAGACGGCCGCCACGGTCTGAAGACGCTCGGAGTAGGTATGGGTCGTGACGATGTTGGGGAAAAAACCGGCCGATGTCTCGAGGTTGTGGTTGTAGCGGTCGATGCCCGCCTCGCCCAGGGCGCGAGCCTGCTTGCCGTCGATGCCACCCAGCGCGGCGCACAGGCGAACAGCCACTCGGCGCCGCAGCTTGCGCGCCAACTCGGTCACCCGCTCCAGCAGAGATGCCGTCGGCCGACACCCCGACGTCACCAGCCCGAACCACTCGGCGCCGTTTTCGGCGGCCTGCTGGGCGGCCGAAAGTACCTGATCGTCATCCAGGGCCTGCCGCTGGCGAGCGTCGGCCCGGTGCCGGGCCGACTGAGCACAGAACGCGCAGTCCTCGGTGCACCCCCCCGCCGTCAGCGCCGCAATCGAGCAAAGGCTCACTGCCGGGCCGCACCGCTCGATGCGGATGCGGTTGGCCCAATACAACAGATCGTAGACGTCCGCGCCGCTTGTGCGTGCGAGGATCTCCGCCTCCGGCCGCTGGATATCGCCGCCGGCCAGCACTGTGTGCGCAATCTCGGCAATCTGCTGGTTCATCGTCAGTAGAATAATTGGGCTGGTCGGCGTCCTTCAGCCCGGCGACCTCTATGGGCGGGGCCCCCGCAGTTGCGACTTCAGATCGAAGGCGTCGAGCGCCTGTAGCTGTCGGCGACTGATGTCGTATACGTAGACGTTGAGCCGACCCGCGGCCGCGTCGGCGATGTAGACCACCTCCGTGGAATCCTGGAGTTGCCCGGTAGCGACGACGTAGTCGCCGGCGCGGTCCATCTGCCCGACGGCCATCGCCTGTTGCGGACTCAACGTGCTGACCACCACCAGACCCACGAACAGGATCGAAGCGGTCACCGTCAGAACGGCCAGGGCAAGGTTTTTGCTGTCCATGCTTATCCTCCTACGGCCGTGCGCCGGAGCCGGCGGCCGGTGAGCTTGCTCGGCGGAAGTCGGCCACCAGGCTGCGGTAGCCACGGTACTGAAGCCGTCGCTGAGTGGGCTCGATCGTCAGTACGTGCAGCATCCGCGTATTCAGGTCGACCAGGTACAACGCATCGTAGTCGTCCATGACCTTGCCGGTCACCATGATATAGTTGCCGCCCTGTGCGACGGCCTGGGCATGCGCCACCGGAGGCCCGGGCGCAATGAACAGCATGGCCGCCACCAAAGCCAGGTTCACCCCCAGCAGCAACACAAATAATGTGCGTTTCAGCATCAAAGCCACTCCCTCAGCCGTCACACCGTCGCGCGCCGCCCTGTCGATCGGACGACCGATCCAGGCATGTCCGTCTGCCGTTTCTGTACCTCTGGCCCTACGCGTACAAAAGCCCACGGGCCATTGTACGGCCGTAGCTTACAGCTACCCCGCCCGTTTGCAAGGGCTGGCGGATCATGGCTCGGGCGGGCGCCTTGTCGGGGTGTTTGCAGGAGAAAGCCCTTCGTTATCGGGTTCGTTGGGCTGTTGCCTGCCCCGCCCGGTTGACGACGGGAAAAGAAATTGCCCCGTGCGCCGTCGGCTGGATAAGAAGAATGTGTCGAATTTGCTATGATAGAGCCTGTCGGAGGGCGAACGATGCGGGCAGGTGGGGCTTGCCCATCCTATTCGACTGCGAGAATGCGAGGGGCTGTTCTTACCAATCACGGAGATGCACATGTTTCGGCGATCGGTATGGTGGGTGGCGGCGGTTCTGACGGTGACGGGCGTACTGGCCGGCGAGGGTCCGGCGGCGACGATCCAGCACGTAGCCGGGCACAGTTCGGGCTGGAAGAGCCGGACCGGCATCGCGGCCAACTGGGCGCGAATCCAGTTATGGCCCCAGGACGCAGCCG
>Ga0272441_10013505_pt1 | contig 11728 bp, 5 predicted proteins | sample SSMProp6N_FD_193582 | JGI IMG/M metagenome (GOLD analysis project Ga0272441, IMG submission 193582) | Marine sediment archaeal communities from Little Sippewissett salt marsh, Falmouth, MA, United States - SSM-Prop-6N | ecosystem: Environmental > Aquatic > Marine > Wetlands > Sediment ... | reverse complement strand
CCAAAGGGTGTGCTGCTTCATGGACCTCCTGGAACAGGAAAAACGTTGTTGGCTAAGGCGGTAGCCAGCGAAACAAATGCAAACTTCGCCAGCATAAGTGGACCAGAGATAATGAGTAAGTTTTATGGTGAAAGTGAGGGTCGTCTAAGGGAGATTTTTGATGAGGCTCAAGAGAATGCGCCAAGCATAATCTTCATCGACGAGTTGGATTCAATTGCGCCAAAACGAGAAGAGGTAACAGGAGAAGTAGAGAAGCGGGTTGTTTCCCAGATGTTGGCTGTCATGGACGGCCTTAAATCCAGAGGAAAAGTCGTAGTCATCGGAGCAACTAACAGACCCAATGCTTTAGATCCTGCCCTACGTAGACCAGGACGGTTTGATCGCGAAATCGAGATTGGGGTACCCAACAAGGATGGTCGTCTCCAGATTCTGCAGATACACACCAGAGGAATGCCCCTAGACAAGGACGTAGACTTACAACGTCTAGCAAACGTTACGCACGGTTTTGTTGGCGCAGACCTAGAAGCTTTAAGCAAGGAAGCTGCCCTTCATGCCCTTAGAAAAATACTGCCTGAAATCGATTTCCAAGCCGAAAGCGTGCCAGCGGAGATACTGGACAAGATAATCGTTAACATGAACGATTTCGAAGAGTCCCTAAGAGAGATTGAGCCCTCTGCCATGCGGGAAGTACTGATTGAGGTTCCGAACGTCAAATGGGAGGACATCGGCGGCTTAGCAGAAGTCAAAGAAGAACTGCAAGAAGCAATAGAATGGCCCCTGAAGTATCCTGAAATCTTCTCTTACATGAACACCTCTCCACCCAAGGGAGTGCTGTTGTATGGTCCGCCTGGAACAGGAAAAACCATGCTGGCAAAAGCCGTAGCTAATGAGAGTGAGGCAAATTTCATCAGCATCAAAGGTCCCGAATTGTTGAGCAAGTGGGTTGGAGAATCCGAGAAAGCGATTCGAGAAGTGTTCAGGAAGGCAAGACAGGCGTCGCCGACAATCATATTCTTTGATGAGCTTGATTCGATAACTCCGGTTAGAGGCTCAGGTTTTGGCGGCTCGCAGGTGACGGAGCGGGTTATCAGCCAGATACTTACAGAACTTGACGGACTCGAAGAACTGAAGGATGTAGTGGTGATTGGAGCCACAAACAGGATAGACATTGTTGACCCTGCGTTGTTGCGTCCTGGACGATTCGATAAAATGCTGAAGGTGCCAGTTCCTGACGTGGATGCCCGAAAACAGATACTGAAGATTCATTTGGAAAAGAAGCCGTTAGCTGATGACGTGAAGATAGATGAGCTGGCAGATAAAACAGACGGCTACTCTGGAGCGGACTTAGCTGCATTAGCTAACACAACGTCGATGCTGGTCATCAAAGAGCACATAGCTAAAAGCAAGACACTGGAGAAGGCAAAAGAAACTCTCAAAGACCTCAAAATCAGCATGAAAGACTTCGAAAAGACACTAGAAAAGATGAAGCCATCGTCCACAGCAAAAACCAACGCCAAGCTAGCAATATAATTCTGAGCATCCGCGGGGAAACTTTCCCCCATTTTTCTCTTTTTTTGTTAATTCGGTTTTTTATAAATTAGAATTTTTGACAAGAACTAATTCTGTTAGCAGTTTCAGAGGTTGTTTAGAAAATTAGTCGATATGCTGGGAAAAAAAGTTAATCCAGTGGGCTTAGGGTTGAAAATTAACCAAAAAAATAGCACCTAAAATGGACGTTTGGGGGATGGAAGAGGTCTTACTGGACCTGATGGTTCATACGGGTTTAAAGGATAGAACTGACTTGGAAGCTTTTCGATTTCTGCAATTTTCGAGTTCATTTACAATACACCACGGTAATCACTATTAGTTAAGGCATGGGCGATATTTGTTGACGAGGAATAACGAAAGTTAATCACATCAAAAAAGAGAGCTTAGTTGTTCTCTGCCTTCGAAATTAATTTTGTAATGTAACCCATTAACTGGTAAGAAACACTTAATCGAGCGGAAAAATCAGTTTCCGAGAGGGCTTTTGAATATATCTGGAGCATTCCAGCAGTGAAAACAGCAGAGACAATAATTTCGCCATTAGTTGTAATCCACTTCAATTCCACAGTCTCCTCTGAAAGCGAGTAACCTAACCAGCGAAGACTCCCAAACCATTTACCCTTTAGATCAGAGGCAATTTTGTCAACTGAAAGTTCAGGAGGAACAAATGATTGAAGTACAGGTACTCTTGCTGGGGTAGACTTCTGATTTTGTTGTTCTAGTAATTGTTTACCTTTTGTTGTTAAGGAGTAACCGTTATCGGTTTTTTTGAGAATCTCGTCTTCGGTTAATCTGGCCAGTATTCTAGAGAGGGTTTCAGGATGAATTTTCAGTCTTCTTTTCAAGCCTTCAAAGGTAAAATACGTAAGATGCTCTACGTGAATTACATGAATAACGTCGATGTCTTGTTCTTTAAGTTCCAGAACGTTGGTCCAAGATTCATCCAATATTATATCGCTCAGAAATTATTTTGGATTCGGTCTCTTTTGAAGCTTACCTTTTTGTAATAAATATTAGCGCCATCCTAAATATACTATTATAGATAAAACACCTAGAACAGTCTGAAGGGTTGGTGTGAGCTTTGGGGGTTGTTGCTGATCTTCATATTTACCAGTTAAGCCTTGCTTCAAGCCAGAGTTAACCATCAAAAACTTACTGTTTAACGTGAGGTTGCTATGCTAAAAATAACCCGCCTTATGTTAGGTTAGACATAAACTAAACAGAAATTAAAATTTTCAATTGGATAATTTTACAATTCTAGACTAAAAACATTTTAGACCCGATTTAGCTGATGTTGTCCCATGGTCCAGACCAATCAGGAAAAGTCTCAGTTGCTCCAGCTTCCTCTATAATCTTCTTGGGATAGGCAGGAAACTGTTTTCACAAGTGTTGTTTTTAATGAGTTAGTTTCCTCTATTTCTACATGGGTCTTTGACAAAGAAGAAGATTGTTGCTGAAACAATGATTAATATTGCAAAAGTGAAAAACATTCCAGTGTAGTTAAACATAGCTAGTGATAATCCACCGATTGCAGCTCCTATTGCTGCCCCGATGGTTGAGAAAATAGAATTGATTGAAATTATTGTTCCCCTGAACTCAGGAGTTTGTTCAAGTAACAAATTGGTCATTGCAGGAAAAGCTAAGGCACCAATAAAAGTTCCTGAGTAAAAAATCGCTAAAGCAACATAAAGATCAGGCAACACACCAATTAGTGGGAGAGTTGCGCCATGAATTAGCAAAGTTATAACCGTTAAATTTTTTCGTCCATACCAATTAGCCATGTAACCTCCTATGATATGACCAAGAGTAATGATTACTGCCATAGGTAACCCAGTTAATAAAACAGCTGAACCTAAATCCAAGTTAAACTCTATTCTTAAAAAAGTTGTAAAATATAACCCCCAAAACAAACTAGAATATCTGATGAGGCTACCGAATAAACAAGTAGCAGCTGACTTGTTAAGAAGAACCTGTTTAAAACTTCTTAAATACGCTCCTTTTTCAACAATATCTGCTATTTTCTCTTTTGAAGAGGGAATACCAAAACAAGCTGCAACAATAGATATCAATGTGATTGGCAGTGCGTACCATAGAAGAAATGAGCGCCAATCTCCACCAGAGAAAAAAGAACTTACAATAATGGATCCTATCATCGCTGCTATAGTTGGACCTGACATTATCCATCCAGTAGCTTGTGGTCTTTTATTCATCGGTAATATATCTGCAACTAATACAATTGCCATTGTTGTCACAATCAGTGAACCAATTCCTTCTAGAACAAAGAAGAGTTGCAAAAAAACGTAGTTTGGAGCGAGATAACACCCTAACGCTCCTATTGGAACACATAGAGTACCAAGAACTAGTAGTTTCTTGTGGTTGAACCTGACGGTCATCATTGCAAGAAACAAAGCGAATACTGCTGAAGCGATACTTGAAGTGGTGGATAATTGACTTGTTATCGCGATGTAGAGGGGTTCTCGAGAGGCAAAGAAAGTCTCCGTAACATCTAGCAAGAATGTACCTGAAATAGAATCAACTATGAACAATGAAAAATATACCACCATTAAAGAAGGAATAAAAAGTTTCCGAACAGAGGTTTGCTCATCTGTTTTTTGTTGCATTTTTAATGTCCTGCAGAAAATAACAACTCAGATTCATATGCTGCAGTCAACCTTTTATGTCCACATCAGAATAAATATTTTATCACAATAATTGCTTTAAAAGCTAAAAAAAGTGGAAAACCCAGAAATCTATCTAAGTGCCTAAGAAGATGTGATCCATTGAGTTCTAAAATCCTATCAGAACCAATACTTGTCGGGAGAGAAAAGGAACTTGCTCAGTTAAATCACTATTTGAAACATGCTACAGAAGGAAAAGGGACAACAATTTTAGTTTCGGGAGAAGCGGGAACAGGCAAAACTAGACTAATTAACACATTTTTAAAAAAAGTAAGAAACAAAGATATTATTGTGCTCTCTGGATGGTGTCTTGCTGAAGTAAGAGCTCCATATTTTCCTTTCATTGAAGCTTTTAATTCCTATTATGGTCACGAGCGTAAAAAAGAACAATCGTTGATTCCAAAGAAAACTAGGTTTAAATCTGGTATTGGAGTAAATCTTAAAAAAACAGATATAGAAAGTGAAATATCAAGTACTACAAAAGGATCTAATTTCTTAGAAAAAATATTTCATTCTAACTCTTCTTCACCACAAATCTGGAAGGATCAGGTTTTTGCGGCAGTAACCAACCAACTATTCTCTATGGTTTCCAAGAAACCTTTAATTCTATTTATCGAAGATATGCATTGGGCTGATTCAGCATCTATAGCACTTTTTCATTACATATCACGATCTATAAAACAATCCGAAAAAATCATGCTTCTAGGAACATTCAGAAGCGAAGGTCTGACAGCTGATTCTGACGGTCGACCGCATCCGTTAGCTGAAGTTATGCGAATGATGAGACGAGAAAACCTTTATGATGAAATTAAACTCTCTAGTCTTAGCCAAGCTGATGTAGCAAGAATCGCTGAAGATATGATTGGAGGAAACTTGCAACCTCAATTAAAGGAAAAGTTAGCGTTTGATAGTAAAGGCAATCCTCTTTTTGTTGTAGAGTCTTTACGAATGCTTCATGAACGCCAGAGTCTCAATTTCGAAAATAATCAGTGGAGTATTGCAGTCACTGAATTAGGATTACCTAGTAAAATTAAAGACATTATCCTAAGGAGGCTTGCAGTTCTTAAGTATTCACAAAGAAGAGTGCTTGATGCAGCCTCTGTTATAGGTGAAAAATTCGATGTGGAGCTTCTAAGCGCTGTTTTGGGAGTAGATTATCTTGAAGTTCTTGAAACATTGAATATCATAGCACAAACTACCCGTTTGGTTTCAGTGGAGGCGAACTACTTCAAGTTTGATCATGAAAGATCCCGTCAATCTTTGTATGAAGAGCTTGCTTTACCACTAAAACAAGGATATCACGCTAAAATCGCAGAGAAATTAGAAAGCACAACCGCTAGTGCACTACCTCTTAGTGACTTGGCTTATCATTATTCTAAAGCTGGAAACAAAGAAAAAGCAATTAAATTTTCTTTAATTGCAGCAAAAGATGAATTAGCTAAGTTTAGTAATCAGCAGGCTATTCAGCACTTCAAATATGTTCTCCTGAATGCGAAAAAGGATGATGATGAACAGAGAAATATTGCTTTGGAGGGTTTAGGGGATGCTTATCTTGGTAATTCAATGTATGCCGAAGCGATAAAGACTTTCAATGAACTTGCATTTTCCAATAGTGATTTGGTTCGTCTTCGTGCTTTGAGAAAAGCAACTGATGCAGCCTTCCATAAGTGGGATGAACCTAATCTTCTCCTTGAGTATGCAAAAAAAGCAGAAGAACTTGCCTCATTTAGTCGTTTGGAGATGGGACGAATCCTTAACAATCGAGGAAGAGCTTTTGCGGCTGCACTGCGAGGCGATTTCAAGCAAGATTTAGCAGATTATAACGCGGCTTTGCAGATATTTGAGGAAGAAAACTCACTTGCTGATGTAGCTGATGCATTATGGCGAAGTGGTCTTATTACTTCTATTTTGGATCCAAAAGAAGGATTAAATCGGATTTTGCGTTCTGCGGCTATTTTTAGGGAGATAGGTGATATTCGCAAAGAAGCCGAAGCTACTTTAACTGCTGGACAGGTATTTTATGGAGCAGGTTTTTTTTCAGAAGCTAAACGGAGGTATCTTTTTGTTCTCGGTAAATGTGAGAAATTAGGTATGTTTTCTGAGCTTAGCTGGGCAAGTGATGGCTTAAGTTCAATTTCTGAACATGAAAAAAATCTAGAGGAAGCTCTTGTATATAGTCTCAAATCAATTGAGTATTCTAAGAAAACAGATGCAAGAGCTCTTCCCAGTTTTGCTTCACTTGCGAGAATTTATAGCAAACTTGGCGATGTCAGAAATGCAGAAAACTTATTTGAACTTATGATGAAAAATGAACAACGGTCTTCAGAAATAGCAAAGACTATGGGAAATGAACTAGTAACTCTTTTTTACCCTAGCAAGGCTGTTTATCTAGCTGTTAAAGATCAATTAGAAGAAGCTAGTAAAATTTTTGAGAATCATATTAAGCTTTTCAACACAACCCGCTCTTTTGTCTCGATTGAAGCTAGAGTTAGAGAAGATTATGCTTTGCTTCTTGAAAAGATGGGGAAAATGGAGACGGCTAAAGCCCAGAGAGAAAAAATTAATTTACTGCTGAAAAAAGTTAATGAAAAATGGGAACATGCAAATGTGTTTTTAAGCGTCATGGCACCAAGCAAAGTGTTCATTGGAGATAAATTCGAGATACGCCTTGATTTAGTAAATGTTGGTAACAGTACTGCTGTGCTTACAAAAATTGAGGGATTAGCTTCCCCAGATATTAAAATTGACTGCCCCCAATCTTTTTGTAATCTAAGAAATAATGAACTTGAGATAAACTCAAAAAAAGTGGATTCATTCAAAGTTGTAACAATAAAATTAAAAGCACAGGCAACAACACAAGCCACTTTCACGTTAAATCCTAAAATTACTTACCTAAATGAGTTAGATGAGATAAAAAAATTCAAAGCTAGAAAAATTACTATCAAAGCAGAGAACCCAAAACCTACATACAAGATTCTACCTGGGAGAATAGCAACGGGGAGCAACACACTTGATGAACTCTTGCTGGGCGGTATCCCAAAAGAGTACGCTGTTGTCTTATCTGGACCTCCATGTGATGAACGAGAATTGTTGATAAAGAATTTCCTGAAAGCTGGAAGCAACGAGCACATTACATTCCACATATCAACAGAAGCTATTGCATTAGAAGATCTATTGGAGAATCCCAACTTCTATTTGCTATTGTGCAATCCCAAACCTAAAACTCCAGTTCCTAACTTGCCAAATGTGTATAAACTCCAAGGCAAAGCAGACATTACCAATCTTGGCATTGCATTAACCAAAGCTTATCGAAGCATAGACAAGTCTATAGGCAATAAGAGGGTTTGTGTTGAGATTTTGTCTGATGTTCTGGTGAAGCATGGAACAAATACAACAAGAGAATGGATTTCTAGCTTGATTACTGACATGGGAGCCAAAGGCTTCACAATGCTGGCTGTTATGGACCCGAAAGAGCATCCTCCAGATCAAGCAACCAACGTTCTAAACCTCTTTGATGGAGAAATCAGCATAACCCAAAGTGACGACCCCCTAGACTGCAAAAAATCAATACTAGTAAAGAAACTTAGAAATCAGGACTATATCAAGAACCCAATATGCCTAAGATAATTTTTTTGAACCGTAACTTTGATTACCTTTTTGTTGGGAAAAATACAACCCGCCTTATCTTAGGTTAGATATGAACTAGCCAATCGGAAAAATGCTGGAGAAACCAAATCTTAAAATTGCTACCCAAAGAAATAAACTGTTAACAAGTCATAGCTGAACTATCTATTAGGCACAATTTTGAAAATAATAAGGAATGTGATTTAAATCCGAGTAATTGCCGACCTTCATATTCATAGTAGGTTTAGTCGTGCTACTAGCCATAGCCTGAACATAACCGAGATAAGCCGTTTTGCAAAAATCAAGGGCTTGAAGCTTGTGGGCACAGGCGATTTTACCCACCCGAAATGGTTCAGCGAATTAGCTAACGAACTGACAGAAGATTCAGACACCAGCCTGTACTACTCCAAGATAAATCCTGAGTCGCCTATTCGTTACATGATAACAGCAGAAGTCTGCACCATTTACCCTGTTGACGACAAATCCAAGAAAGTACACCACGTCATTTTTACGCCCAGCCTAGAAACTGCCGCACAAATCAGTGACAGATTAGAAAAGTACGGCAACTTGGCTGCAGATGGTAGACCAATCCTTGACATGACCTCACCCCAACTCGTGGAAGAGGTTATGGAGGTTTCAGATCAGAACGAAGTCGTACCCGCTCATGTTTGGACGCCATGGTTCAGCCTCTTCGGAGCCTTCAGCGGCTTCAACACCATAGAAGAATGCTATCAAGACATGACACGATACATTCATGCAGTGGAAACGGGACTCTCCTCAGACCCGCCCATGAACTGGAGACTAAGTGCCCTTGACAGGTTCACCTTAATTTCTAACAGTGATTGCCACAGTCACTGGCCATGGAGAATCGGCAGAGAAGCCAACGTCCTTGAACTGGAGCAACTGACATACATGGAAGTGGTTGATACCATACGCAAAAAGGACCCAGAACGCTTCAAATACACCATAGAAACGAATCCCGCGTACGGCAAATATCATTGGACAGGACACCGAAACTGCAACATCTCCCTGCCGCCCCAAGAAGCAGAAAAGTATGGTAACCGCTGTCCAGTGTGCGGCAGAAAACTCACCAGAGGAGTTGACCAAAGAATTGAGGAGTTGGCTGACCGCCCCGCCGACTATGTGCCAGAGAATCCGATAGGCTACAAGCGGCTGCTGCCCCTCTCAGAAATCATAACTGCAGTCTTAGGTGTGAGTTATCAGGGCGCCAAGAAAGTGTGGAGCATCTACACGCCCCTAGTGAACAAGTTTGGTGACGAATACACTGTGCTCATTGACGCAAGCAAAGAGGAGATGAGCAAGGTTGTTAATTCAAGGATTGCAGAAGCCATCATCAGGGTCAGAGAAGAAAAAGCCAAGGTGATACCTGGATACGACGGGGTGTATGGGCAACTTGCCCTCTTTGACAAAGAACAGGAAGATTTGGCTCCCAAGAAACCAAAACAGAAGAGCATGGCAGACTTCATGTAACAGAACAAACAATGGAAATTAGTAACAAGGATTCTGTTTCACTCTAATCACTAACAGTTTTAAGATTGATGTTTAATCTTAATCGACATAGAAGATGGGTTGATACGTTTTGAAGGACATACTCACAAAAGCTGTTGATTACGGCAGAAGCATCGGCGCCGAATACATAGAGGTTCGGACACAAAAACTCTTCAAAACCCTCCTGACAACCAAAGACGGCACAGTCGAAGGAGCAAAAGAGGGAACAGAAATAGGCGGCGGCATCCGAGCACTAGCCGATGGCGCCTGGGGCTTCGTCTCCATCGGAAAACTGGAACCCAAACAGTTGACAGAGGCTGTGACTGAGGCAGTTAGATTAGCTAAAGCTGCGGGTCTCCGCGTGAAGAAGCCTGTGAAGCTTGCAAACGTGAAAGCTGTTGAGGATAGGGTTGTGGCGGCGCCTAGGAAGAATCCGCAGAATGTCAGTATGGAAGAAAAGATTAAGAGCACGTTGACGATGGATAAGACGGTTTTTGGTTATGACAAGCGGATAAGAAGCTGCACCATCAACTACTTGGATGTGACAGGAACAAACATTTTCGTCAACAGCGACGGCACATGCATAGAACAGGACAAACTTTACCTTTGGTCAAGAATTCTAGCCTCGGCACGACAAAATAGCATCTACGCCTCCGCAAGGGAAGAAGTAGGTTCCACCTCAGGCTACGAAGTCTTCGACACCGAAACCCCAGAAAAAATAGGCACAATGGTCGCCAAACGGGTGGTTGAGCAGCTGAAGGCAAAAACGCCAAAGGGCGGAAGCTTCCCAGCGGTCATAGGACCAAATGTTGTCGGCGTCTTCATCCATGAGGCATTAGGGCATCTGGCAGAGGCAGACCTTACCCTGTCTGGCTCCGCACTTTTTGACAAGCTCGGAAAACAGATTGCATCAGACCTTGTTACAGTCTATGATGATGGCACAGTTGATGGCGCTTTCGGCTCCTTCAAGTATGATGATGAGGGAGTTAGGACCCACAAAACTCCACTAATAGAAAGGGGAACGTTAACTGGGCTAATGAATGACCGCGAAACAGCCCACAAACTCAACATGACGCCCACAGGCAATGCCAGAGCCGAAGATTTCAGGTCAGAACCAATCATCAGAATGCGTAACACATACCTTGCAACTGGAGACAGTAGTTTCGAAGAACTGATTGAAGGCATCGATTTTGGTTATTACCTGAAAAGTTTCAGGGGTGGACAGGCGAACTTGGATGGAACATTTCAGGTTGGCATACAGGAAGCCTATGAAATTGTTAAGGGTAGAGTGGGAGAGCCTGTGAGAAGTGCGTCAATAAGCGGAAACACTCTTGAGACATTGCATATGGTGGAGGCGGTTGGCAGAGACTTTGAGTTGTGGCCAGGAAGATGCGGCAAAGGCCAGACAGCCTTCATCTGTGATGGAGGACCCCATATTCGAGTGGGAGAAGTGACTATCGGTGGAGGAGCCTAAAATGCAAGAATTGATTGATTATGGAAAGAAGGCAGTTAACGTTGCCCTAAGAAGAGGCGCTGAAGAGGCAGAAGCTTACCTAAGCATGAGCACAGGCACCTCCATAGAAATTGAGAGAGGACAGATTGTCAGAAGCACCAAGAGTATGGACCAAGGTTTAGGAGTTAGGGCAGTTTACGGGAAGGCAGTCGGCTTCGCATACACGAACACGTTAACAGATAAAAGCATAGAAGAAGCCGCAGGGAGAGCCTTCAAAGCAGCTAGAGCCAGCAAACCAGACAAGAACTGGCACAAGTTACCAAACCAAGGAAGTTACTACGAAACAACTGGCACCTACGACAAGAAGGTAGTGGCGCTTTCTTCTGATGAGTTGGTGGAAACTGCTGCGGCTATGCTGGAGACGACCATGGCATATGATAAGCGGGTTTTGGCGGTTGGTGGGGGAGTAGGAGCGTCTGTCTTTCACACGGCTGTTGTTAATTCTGGCGGAGTTGAAGGCATTGACAGGGGCACTGCTGTTGGATGTTCCATGGAGACTATAGCAAGGAATGGGGCGGATGTGACTCCAGCCTGTTTCGAAGTTGATGCAAAGAGAGTCTATGACATTGATGCTGAGGCTGTTGGAGTTGAGGCTGCGAAGCAGGCTGTTTCATCTCTTGGAGCCAAAAAGGTAGAGTCGGGTGTTTTTCCTGTGATTTTTGCTCAGCCTGCGTTTCGTTCCCTTCTCTATTATACATTGATTAATGCTGTTAAGGCGGATTATGTTCAGAGAGAAAGGTCTGCCTTCAAGGACAAAATTGGAGAAAAGGTTGCTTCAGAAATTGTTACTGTGTGGGATGATGGACTTCTTGATGGCGGTTTGTCCACAAGCAAGTTTGATGGAGAAGGTGTTCCATGC
>Ga0272441_10013504_pt1 | contig 11729 bp, 11 predicted proteins | sample SSMProp6N_FD_193582 | JGI IMG/M metagenome (GOLD analysis project Ga0272441, IMG submission 193582) | Marine sediment archaeal communities from Little Sippewissett salt marsh, Falmouth, MA, United States - SSM-Prop-6N | ecosystem: Environmental > Aquatic > Marine > Wetlands > Sediment ... | reverse complement strand
TGGGACCGGACTCTTTTCTAAACATATTTTAGAGAAATATCCGAACGCACATTTTATGCTTTACGACATGGCGGACAAAATGCTGGGACTTGCCCGTGATCGTTTTAAAAACAACCAGGATCAGTTTGAATATGTCATTGATGATTACAGAGATCTCCCGGACGACAAACATTATAATCTGGTTGTTTCAAGTCTTTCCATCCATCACCTGCCTCATCAAGATAAGATATCGTTGTTTCAGCAGATTATGCGTATCCTGGACGAGAATGGCCTGTTTATCAATATCGATCAGATATGCGCTGAAACAGATTATTTACAAAAATTATACTGGAATCATTGGATAAATCAAATTCGCGGAGCCAACGCACCGGAAGACCAGATACAGGAAAGTATAAAAAGGCGTCAGGATTATGATATTGATGCCACAATGTCAGAGCAGCTTGACTGGTTAAAGCAGGCCGGATTTTCAAATGTGGACTGTATATATAAAAATTTTTTTGTGGGTGTGTTTATAGCTGTCAAACATATAATAGGCTGACATACAACATATCACATGTATCTGCGGACAATCCGGGAGATCTGAAAATGAAACAGACCATTCCAACAATTTTGCTGATGTTTCTTTATGTCTGCTTTGCAGTCAATAAATTGTCCGCACAACAAAATGATCGTATTAAAGCGGAGCAGGACACCCTCTCCAATTACTATGTTTTTGATTATATAAATTCATTGACAACCCGGGACTATCTGACGCAACTTGACAGTTTAAAAAATTATTTTGCATGTGATTTTTTCACCTTACGCATGGCCTATACAAAAACCCCTGATTATTCACCCTATGGTATTTCCATGGGGGATTCCCTAAAGGAGATCCGGAAACGGATAGAATCGAATCAATATAAAAAGGCTTTGCAAATCCTGAATAATGTACAGAAAATTGAATTCGTCAATATACTTTCCCATTTATATTGTGGATACATCTACAGGGAAACAGGAGATTCAATACAGTCTGAATATCATTATTTTATTTATCAGAGTTTATTAAAATCCATATTACATTCCGGTGACGGTGTTTCTCCAAAAACCGCCTATATTGTTATTTCTACCAAAGAAGAATATTTGTTCCTTGACTGGTTTAATTTGAACTATTCCTCGCAAAGTCTTATGCACCAGGACGGCTTCAGTTTTGACGTATTCAGTACCACCGATCCGGAAACAGGAGAAGAATTTGAAATTTATTTTAATATACAACTGCCATTTGACGTATTATCAAAATCCTTTGAATAAACGGATCAACTCTACATCACATTTTTACAATTGGGACCTGTAAGGATGAAAATTTACGGCAAAATCTTTCTTCTTGTTCCATTGATTATGACTGCATGCCATTCAGATAAAAAGGATATCTACCCCATTCAAAAATATACGGATATTTCCTATTCTGATATGGTGAATGAGCTGGGTCCCCCCGTAGATAAAACCGCCTATAAAATAAAAAACGCATCAACCAAATCCTGGAACCATGATGAGCTCTTTTCCCGATATCCGAAATGTCCGGAAAATAAGGACATACAGATTATGGAAATAGTATGGGACGCAGGCGAATATTCTCTTTTTGCCTGTTTTCATATGGTGGATGATACCAATCGATGTCTTGTGGCAAAAAAAATCAGGAAGGGTGTAAAATTTTAATTTCAGAAAGAATTGAATATTAATTATCCCTGGGAAGCGGTTATACAATATAATTGATTTTCAAACACTAGAATAGATTTTGCACATTAATCAGTATAAGTGAGTATCAGAAATCCACACTGAGAAGAAATATTCTTTTTAAATGGAAAAATAATCCATGAAAGTTATGACGACTTATCTGATATTCTTTTTTACTAATTTTACCTCTAATGGGAAAAATGGACGGAACCACCGGACTGCCCATCGGCGGTATTGGAACAGGTGTATTAAAATATAGCGCCAGTGATGGAAGATTTTATGCTAACTTCCGCTCACCGATCAGGAATAGCGATTACCGCGCTCTGGACCAAACCCAATTTCACATATTTACATTGCGCGGAGACCACATCGATTCCGAAGTTCAAATGAAGGCTATTCAGAATACCGGACGTGTGGATTGCTGGTTAAACATGCAATCCTGAATACCCAACAGCATTTTTATTAACATAATTGCCAAAACGGAGATATTCAAATGGGATTAGTATTCAGTCAGATGCAAAAAGAACCTGATATTGTGTCAATCAAAAAACCCATTCAATTTGTGGGTTTATTAATCAGAACCAATGTAAAAAGTATTTATAAAGATGCAGCCCGAATTGGTAAAAAATACAGAGATTTTAAAAAGATATCATCTATTCCCAATCTGAAAGAACCATGGAACTTCGTGGCATACAGTAAAGATTTTGACGAAAAGACAAAATCATGGGATTATATAATGGGAGATGTGGTTTCTGATCTCCATTCGGTGCCAGAGGGTTTGAAGGGGTATACCATCCCAGCCGGGATGTACGCAGTGTTTACAATAAAAGTAAATTATAGATTTATGTGGGGACTGGAAATTGGCAGAATGAAAAAATATATTTTTTCATCATGGCTTCCCAATTCCCTATATCGGGCTTCCGGTGATGAATTTGAGCTCCATGATCAAAGAAGTACAGGCAGACTGCCCAGTATTGATTTATATGTTGGAATTATTAAAAATTAAATACTTTTAATGACAGCTGCTGATAGATATCCCACTGTATAATGTCCGCTTTGCTTTTCGCCCGTTACGTCACCTGAATTGGAATATTTCAGTATTTTGACTTGATCTGCACCCATTTTATTCAGCGTTTCAAGCATGATTGTCAAGGGTACCCTGCCGCACACACTGCAGCCCGGAGACGAAAGAACCGTTGTAATATGTTTCATGTCATAACTTTTCAGAACCTCGAAAACCGTCTTGTCTCTTTTCACAACTTCATTATAATCAGAAATATGGTGCAAATCTGTACTGGCAATCATCAGAAAATTTTTATTCATTAATAGTTTGGACAGAATATCGGAAAATTCTCTGCAAACAGAAACATCAGACAAACCCATCATCAGAGGCAGAATCTGAAATTCTTTCAATACGCTTTGCAGAAATGGCAGCTGTATTTCCAGGGAATGCTCCCCGTCAGCGGGAACATAGTTTAATTCAATCTGCTTTTCCAGTTCTAAGAGCAATTCCTTATCCACGGGCACCTGTCCCAGTGGTGTTTCATAAAAATCTGCTGAATGAACAACCAGATCACCCGCATACATCTGATGCATGGGAGATAGAATAACCACCAGATCATATTCCTTGCCCAATATTTGCTTATAACCATAGGCTGCGACCTGTCCCGAGTACATATATCCCGCATGCGGGGCAACAAGCCCCATAACGCTGCCTTCAGACAACTGAACATCTACCTGATTGATATAGTTCTGTATCAGTTCTTTCAGCCGGCCGGGATCTCCTGGATACCATTTTCCGGAAATAACGGAGGATCGTACATTGGCAGTCATTTTTCCCTCCTATTTCGTGTGAATTTCTATGACATCACGGTCTTCCAACTTATGATCCCTCTCAACCCGCTGACCATCATATTTTTCAGACCCCCATATCCGGGCAAATGTCATGGAATCGGACAATTCCTTATGTATGATTTCTGCGGCTTCCTGAACAGTTGCTCCGTGTTTCAGCAGGTAGGGTTTTTCATAATCAGCCGGTTTCCCGGGAATCTTTGTATACACGCGTATAATATCCATTGAAAGAAAAATAGACCTCTTAAAAACGTCCAATTGATCTTCTTTTAGCAGGGAAACATTTAAGAACGGAATCGACGGATCAAGAAGATTTCGCAGGGCGCCTTCATCAATGGCATTATCTTTCTCATCGGATTTTGTCCCGACGAACAGCGTTGTTTTAACGGCAATTTGACCCTGGGGACGGCTCTCACCATTTTTTTTCAGTAAAATATGGTGATTTTCAAGTATTTGAATAACTTCCTGTAATTGACTTTTTGATTTCGGATCAGACAGATCAGCAAGAAGAAGAACCACATCAGCCATGCGGATAATATTGAACATCCATGATTCCCGATAATTTGGCGATATCGGGGGTATATCGACAAGCTGGATACCTATATCCTCAAATGGCATCATACCGCAAACCGGCCGATAGGTAGAAAACGGAAATTCAGCAACCTCTGATTTTGCATTGGTAAAATAATTTAAGAGAGAAGATTTTCCCGTATTGGGAGCTCCGACCAATACAGCCTGACCGGCTCCCTCATTGGGAATATGGTCCAATCCTGCAGACTTGGCTTTAACATGCTTTTTTTGTGACTGAGAGTTCAGCTTGGCAATTTTACGTTTCAGGTCCCCCTGCAGATGTTCCGTTCCCTTATGCTTGGGCATAATGGCCAGCATTTCTCTCAGGCATTCAATTTTTTGTTCGTATGTTTCTGCCTGACGATACCGCTTCTCTGCGGCATAATAATCAGGAGGTAAATTGGCAGGCATGTTACTTTGGTTTATATTAACAAAATATTTTAATTGCTCCAGGTACAATTTCAATGGTCATCGGCAATTCACCAAGGTAATCACCATCAACCTGGACAAGTGTCCGTTTCCTGGAACGCAGTTCAACACGTCGAACCCTGTAATACTTCACATTTTTCATGGTTAAATGCTGGCGCCAGATCATCTTCAACACAAAATTGACAAGACCCAGCTGAGTTTTCCCCTGATATATACAAAGATCAAGGAAGCCGTCATCAATCTCAGCAAAAGGTGTTACCTGATGGGTACCTCCGTAAAAATGTGTATTGGATACAACCACAAATGTCCCGGATTCTGTTACTTTTCCATAATCAATGATAAGTTCAATTTCAGTTGGAATATAACCCAGAAAATCCTTCAATCCGGCCCACAAATAGGCATACCGGCGTATAATCCTTTTTATTTTTAAACTGGTTCTGCTTACAGCGTATGCATCGTATCCACAGGAAGCCATCATTGAAAAATAGGTATTGTTAACGACACCGAGATCGATTTTTCTGGTTTCACCTTTTGCAATCACCCTTGCGGCTTCGATCAGATCCATTGGAATACCCAGTTCCCTTGCAAGAACATTGCTTCCGCCAATAGGCAGAATCCCCAGGGGAATATTGTAACCAACCATAGCATTGATCGCTTCATTCATGGATCCGTCTCCACCGACCACGACGATAACATCCGCCCCTTCCTGAATGGCCTTTTCGGCAAGAGGCTTGGTTTCTCCGGCACCTCCGGTAAAAATAATTGACAAACTGTGCCCGCTGTGTCGCAGCACCCGAAGAGCGGGCCTTAATTTACGTTTAATGACACCCGGATTTGAATGCGGATTGACAATAACCTTCGTTTTTAATGGCTTAAAATTCATACTGCCTGTAATTTGAAAGTGAGGAAATAGTCTATACGGCTAAGATGCACAATATTATAATACTTATTATTGTAAAGAATGTCAACCTTTTTATAAGTATACAGAAAGAGGAAACACTCTCAATGTGTTTCCTCTTTATTTATTCCATTTTCAGATTTCTTTGAACAATATAAAATAATGAATCGGAGTGCTGATACAATCTCAAACACCTCCAATCTGAGAAAACCTCAATTGGATTTTGCCATATACTGTTCAATCCTGCCGGTTTTTCTGTTGTGCACAAATAACCGTACTGCTGAACCGTATCCGGTTACAGCAATATCGTAATAAACACCTTTATTGAATTTTAAATATATGGGCGTATCCCAATAAATACCGCTCTCATTCAGCAAATGAATTCCATTCCTATCAGCCACAAATATCTGAGGCGGCTGATGTACTTTTTTGCCATCCAGCATGATACCTTCCTTGTCCTCAGCGATGGCAATTCGAGTAGGATAAACAAAACGGACTGTTTTTCCGCTATCTTTTTCAGGATCATTTTCCCCCAGACTGCCGAATGACCTGATAAATCTGCCGTCCTGATTATAAACATGTATACAGTGAGCTGACCAGTCCACAACATAGATATGTCCATCCATATCAACTGCAATTCCTTCCGGATTCTGCAAAAGGGCATTTGAATCAACCTCATTGATCAGTGGGAAATCCCCTTCCTTGGAAACCATGGTATCATTCCGATAAATGATTAAATTACTTTTTTCACTGTCAGTAACAAGAAAACGGTCCAGCTCGGCGATATATACAAAATCTCTGTATTCAAGCTTCGACTGAAAATCATTGTATAAAAATGTGGCTGTTGTAAACGGTGTTTCAGATGGAATAATTAGAACATTTTTATCCAAACGTTCAGGAAACTGTATAAGCCGCAATTTCGGATCTAGACCTTCATCCATGGATACAAGACGTATTTTTGTGAAGAGCGTCACCACCATGTCCTGAATACCCGGTTCCGTGAACTGATGTTCCTTGATAAATGCGTAGCAGTGTTCATTTTCTATTCGTATCTCCATGGATTGATTCAGGGGAATCGGATGTTTTTTATAATAACCCTGTGCATCTTTCTGTAGTTCAAGACCGTCAAGCGTCACCTTCACTTTCTGGGGAATATCTTCAGGAATGATAACCTGAAGCCGAAGTCCCGACGTAATGGCGCTCAATCGCTCCTGGAACTGGGTGGTCACCATTCTGAATGTCCGTATGGTTTCAGGTTTCGACTGGAGCCGGTTTACTGAAGGATAAATCGTTTTCTTCGGAAGACCGAATTTCAAATATAGTGATATAGCGCTGTCAATAAACCGTTTTCTCGCATAATCCGCATCTGCGAATCTTTCCAGTGACACAATTTCGCCATCCACCTGAAGAAGATTTTCAGGGAAGATTACCTCATCAATACGAATATCGTTTAGAACGGTTGTGTCACCCTCTGCCCGTAAATTCTGAATACCGGCTGCGGCATTGCTATACCAGAACGATCCACCTTCCTGACCGCGGGTTTTGTCCATAACCACATTAAAACATTTTAACGCCGCCAGATGATTCCCCTGAGTCCGGTAAATTTCACCAAGATAGTATACAGAACGGAGACTCTTCGCATCATTAATCAAACTGATAAACATAGGTTTGGCCCGTTCGTGTACCTTGTTCCTCCGGTCATCGCTGGATTCATGTTTTGCTGCAGCAAAATAGCTTCGTGCACGGATATAATTGCTTTCAAATAAGTATTCATCTTCCATGGATTTCAACATATCTGCAGCTTCAAAATAGAATTCGCTTTTATCATTGGCCGTTTCTTGTATCTCCGCTCTTAAAAATGTGGCCAGCCCTCGATAAAACATGGTTTCCTGGGTTCTTCTGTCTTCAGTAATCCGGAACAATCGATCCAGATACTGCAGATAAGGTACCCTTTCCTGCCCGGTCACACGGGTTGCTCTCATTAGCATCTGCCGGATAAGAGTAAACGCACTTTTCAGCCTCTGCTCCCGTGTGGATGCACCAAGTATACGTCCCCAGATTGGCTCTCCCAGACCGACACGGACGAGTTGTAGAAGAAAATCAAGCTGTTCTTCAATATAGGGTATATCGGGATGAAAGGCTTCAATGTCTTTTCTTAGCTGTGCAAGATAATTGACATCATCCGCATGCCGGTCAAATCTTAAAACAAATATCCGGTACTGCGCATCCTCCCTGAGTATTTTTTTTCTATCATCCCCGGAAACCATTTTACATTCATCGAGGAAACGCTGAAAAGATTTTTCACTCTCTTCTGAATTGTTAACCGCGAACTGAACCCATCCGAGCCAGTACCATGCTTCAGGGATGCCGGATCCGGCCTTGACATAAATACTGGTTTCAGCATCAGCCAGCAATGCAAAGACACGTGATTTGATATCACTTTGATGATCGCGCATACCCGCCATTAACTGCTTTTCTTCCCGCACTCCGGCATAATGCAGGCTGTCTAAAACCGAATTCAAACGATATTTATGCGCTGGATCGGTTGTTAATAAATAGAGATTCAAATATTTATAGGCAGTCGAATACGTTATAACAGGCCGGAAAACGGTTTTCAGCTGATGACCAATACCATCAAGCGTTTTACCGTAATTAATGAGATTAAACATGGCTACAGCCGATTGATTCGCGGACTCTCTTTTTCTGTTGTCCCTGACCTTTTCAAAAACATAGGCATTCATACTCTGATACAGCTTGCCACGCTGGAAGATTACATCCTGGGATCTGATTCTCGCGCAGACTTTTAAATGATTGTCAATATTTGGAGAAGCCAGCAGATTGTCAAATGATCTCTCTGCTTCCCTCAAATGCTGTATAATATCAGAAGCATAATTTACAATCTGCCCCTCATTTGGTGAGAGAGCCATTTGTATTCTTTCCCATCGAAGCTGGCGCAGGCGGATTTCTCCCTTCATAAATTCAGCAAACAGAGATAACGAATCCTGTCCGGAGGATGTAAGTTCATGAAACTGTCTGTAGGCACGGTTATAATAATTGACCGGATTGGAAACAAGTTCAGCCATTCGAAACAAACACCATCCCAGTTTGTATTTTGCACCGATATGTTTGTCTTTATAAATAGAAACTAAATCCGGCTCATCCAATGCAAGTGTCAGATACTTTAACGATTCCTGAAAATGGTTTAAAGCTTCTCTGGGAACATTGTGATCTATACCAAGATTATAATGACATTCACTGATATAATAATATGCAATACCACGTTCCGCGCTGTGTGTTTTACTCCAGGCAAGCATCGTATCTATAGCAGCGGTATATTCACCTCTGTTAAACAGGGACAAACCCCTGGATTTGAAAAATTGCTGACCATGCAGCAATCCGGTCCAGATAATAAAAATAAAAATATAAATAAAACGTCTTTGGTACATACAAAAACCTCGTATTTATCGGTTTTAAATATTGTATATTTTAAATAATCCCGCCTATCTGTATTTCACTGGATTTAATACCTTCAATGAGATGGATCTGACTGTCATAAACGGGAATGTGCTCCGGAATAGATGATTTTCTCCGTAATTGGCTGGTATCGATAATCAGTTTTTTGCCTTTTGACGGCAGATTGAACCAAAACTTTATGTTACCCGATTTATAGGGTGTATATTTCCAGGTTTTTAAAGCCTGTTGTATCATCATCCCGGCCTTGGTATGTCCCTCCATCATGACATCCCGTTGTGAAAAAAGCAATCTTCCTCTATGGTCGATTTGACAACTAATTTTTACATCTGTATGCGGATCAATGACACGTAACTGCTGCCAGTCCAGATCACGGACACCGGCCCTTGATAAATCAATTGAGAAAAATAGCGGTTGAATCCGGGGACCTGTAATAACAATACCCTGAACGCCGGGACGTGGTGGAATGGCCAGCTTTTCACGTTCGCCAAACGTTGAAATCTGAATTTGATCAAAAGGCAATCTGTATAGAAGATAGGCACGGTATCCAAAAACAAGAGCAACTGCAAAGAAGAGTATGCCTGTGATTCTGAAAATCGGGAACCTTTTCTTTTTTGTCAACTCAGTTTCAAACATAACACACCACGTTTATATTAGAAGTCAATACGGATATTTTTACGTCTTCTGCCTTTGGTGTCTCTTTCAACAACTGTTGAGATACACTTGCAGTTTTGAATATCCTCTAAAGTACCCCCCACACATCCGTATTTTACATTTCGATAATTGGTATCAGATATCTTGGTAATAATATTGATAATGCGATGATAAGGCAAATCATTGGGGCATCGTATCAATATAAAATAGCTGATATAGGGATCATTGTTGGCCCGGGTGACCAATGCCTCCAGTTTTGTATCCAGCTCAGAAGGGGAAATAATATTTCTTGAAATCAGTTCAGACAGGACTTTCCTTCTTAGACGGTCCTCTGATAAATAACCATAACTTTCCTCCAGCTGATTTACAAATTCAGAAACACTTTCATCCATCCAGAAAATCTGGCCGTTTTCCACAAACTGAATAACGATTTGTGCCCTGCCCAGTTCGTTTTTCGGGGTTGGAATATATAAACTGCGTTCCTGCAGTGGCATCTTTATAACAAAATTATTGACCAAAAAGAAAACCAGCAGGATAAATATCATATCCACCATAGATATCAGTTCGATTCGTTCTTTCTGTCTTTTCGGTTCTTTAAATGCCACCAACGGCCTCTTTTGCTGTTAAGGTTCTTAAAACAACACGGGGAATTGTATCGCCATATGCACTGCAAAGTTCCAGAATATAATTGACGATTCTGAATTCTGTGTCTTTAATAGCCCGGACCTCAATTGCGTTGGACAAATCCGGTTTAAAAAAATTCTGATCCTTGTATTCCCGAATGGATTCCCTGATAATTTGACAGGCCGGAGACCTTCTGAATTCCCTGTCTGACAGCTCCAGAAAATTACCCGGAAAGGGACGATAAAGCGAATCTCTTTGAGCAATTAAGCGGGCCCCCTCCAGTGACAGTGAATCATGAAGAGAAGGTTTGAGCACCCAAACCGCTTTAGGGCCACTTTTATTCTTCGGATCCAGATAATCAATTTGAAACAGCAGGGTCTGAAGCAAACGATCCACTTCCTCGGTATCTTTTGTGCGTGATTCAGGTAAATCAAATTCCACACCACGATCGCCACGTCTTTTTGTTTCAACTTTGGCTTCAGAAATAGAAAGGGTTACCAGTGAAAATATTAATAACAGAAAGATAATATCAATAAGTCCCGGCAGACTTAAACCCTTTTTTTCATTCCTTTTATGAAATGACATAATACACCATTATTTAAGATCGAATTACAGTTTTTCTGTTACATAGACATAAATTTCTTCCCACTTGGAATATATCCAGTTCAATTTATTTTGATAATAATAATACAACAGCATCATTAATATACCTACGAATAAACCTTCAATGGTTGTCCAGAGCGCTTCAAAAATACCTCCGGCGAGTTTCACAACCAGAGCGGTTTGTGTCATATCAGTATGAAGCATGGTGAGCATGGCAAAAGCATGTGAAATCCCTGTTGCTGTTCCAAATAATCCGATCAATGGTGACAGGGTACCCAGATTCCATAACCAGTCGAGCAGGCTTTTCCTCCGTAAAGTCTCAAGCTCTGAGGCAGCCCTGTTTTCAATGGCCCGGTCAACTTCCTTGGAAGCTTCCAGCCATCTGAATCCGCCAAGCTCATGATTTTCAAGCCCGGCCTGGATAATTCGGACTGAAGGATATTGATTCATTTTGGGATTGGTGGTACGATTCAGCAGGTTGCGGACCAATTTGGTTCCCTCTCCCTGCCAGAAATTAATGTTGGCCGCTTCAATATCGCATGATTGTATTTCCCGATTCTTCCCAATTTCAGTTCGCATATGATCATTGGCTCTCTCAACAAGACCGCGCCACTCTCTGATAATATCCTTAAATTCACCGGAAATGCCGCCCTGATAGGCGTCATTGAAATTTCTTTGAATTTGTATCGGATTACCGCCCATGGGAAATATTCTTCGGAGACTGAGATGACGGACACAAAAAAACAGCCAGATAAAAACACCTGCAATCAGTGCATTCCATATCATGTGAAACGCCATCTTACCGGCTTTGGTCGCGGTATCAAATACATTGGCCCTTCCAATAATGGACATTGGAATTCGTCCATTGAAAGGGATGAAATGGTGCCACTTGGATTCATCCGAAGAGCCTGCTGCCTGT
>Ga0272441_10013503_pt1 | contig 11729 bp, 5 predicted proteins | sample SSMProp6N_FD_193582 | JGI IMG/M metagenome (GOLD analysis project Ga0272441, IMG submission 193582) | Marine sediment archaeal communities from Little Sippewissett salt marsh, Falmouth, MA, United States - SSM-Prop-6N | ecosystem: Environmental > Aquatic > Marine > Wetlands > Sediment ... | reverse complement strand
GTCGGGGCGGTGGAACTGCCAGGCCATCCACACGTCCTGCGTGAGGCGGTAGGGCGTGAGGGGATAGTAGTCGCCGAAGAAGCAGTCGACGATCGCGCGCCACTCGGCCATGCGGCGTTTCATCTTCGCCCAGTCCATCTGGCCTCGGCGCACGTCGCCCCCGATGCCGAAGGTGGGGCAGAAGTGGCTGCGGACCACGTAGGCGGAGTCGTTGCCGATGCCCGTGCCGAAGTAGGGGAACCAGAGGGCCATGCCGCGGGTGTGGCCCTGGGTGCCGACGGGCTCGGAGCGGTAGTCGCTACGCAGGAGGGGCACCGCGCGGCGGAGGGTCTCGAGGTCGAGCCGCTGCCCGCCGCTGGCGCATGTGTCCATCGGCATGTTCGGGTGGCGGCGGAGCAGCTCGTCCCAGTAGGCCAGCAGGCCCTCGACGTGGCGGATCTCGGTGATGCCCTGGCGGTCGGGCGCGTCGTGGCCACGCCAGTGCCCCAGCGGCTCCATGTTGAAGTCCTGGCGATACAGGTCGATGCCCTGCTCGGTGATGAGCGTGTCGATGTGGTCGGTGAGCCACTGGCGTGCCTCGGGGTTCCCGAGGTTGAGTAGCCCACCGCTCTTGCCGCCGAGCACCCACTCGGGGTGGTTCTCGGCGAGCCAGGAGCCGGCGTGGACGCGCTCGGGCTCGAACCAGGTGACGAGCTTCCAGCCGTTGGCGTGCACGCGGTCGGATACAGCCTTGATACCCCGGGGGAAGCGCTGGGGGTCGGGCTCCCAGGTGCCCACCGTCCACCAGGCTTCGCACGGATACCAGCCGGCGTCCATCCACCAGTAGTCGAGCGGGATGCCGGCCTTCTTGTAGGCGTCGATGAAGGCGAACTGCCCGGCCTCGTTGCTCTTCATGCCCGGGAAGTGGTCGTCGCAGCACATGATGAGCTGGGGCGGCATGGGTTTGCCGCCGGGCCGTCGCTGCACGTGGGCGAGCATCCAGCGACGCCAGATGTTCTGGGAGCGGATGCGGTCGCCGTTCCAGAACTGGACGACGGCTAGCGGGGAGCGCACCTGCTCGCCAGGGAGGAGCTTGAAGTGGGTGAGCTCCTGGCCCGCGCGCACGCGGAGTCGGCGGCCGGCGTCGCGCTCGAAATGGGCGGCCCACTGGCCCGTCCAGCCGACGACGGCGATGAGGCCGCGGCCGGGCCACGCGATGTTGAAGCAGGGCAGGTAGCCGCCGGTGGGGCGGCCGCCTCGGGGCGCGAGGTCCTTGCGTGCCCGAGGCGGCAGGGGCGCGACGAGCGGCTGGAAGTCGTTGGCTCCCGCGTAGCTGCCCACGTTGTAGTGGAGCGTGAACTCCCCGTCGTCGCCCCGCTCGAGAGCCAGGTCGAGCGCCTGGATGTCCGCGAGGACCGGCGTGTCCGCCTTGCCCGCGTTCCTGAAGTGGAGGGTCCACTCGATGGTGGGGAAGTCGTGATACTCGATGGCCACGCATCGGACGGTGAGGCCCGTCTTCGGGTCGCTCCAGGTGAGGGTGTGCTCGGTGCGCTGGGGGTCGAGCTTCCGCTGGGAGTGGGTGCGGGGCCAGGTGGACAGGAGCCGAGCGGAGGGCTCGCCGCCATAGGTGAACGAGAAGGGCGGCCCGGGCAGCCGCATGGCATCGGCGGGACCGAGGAAGGGGAGGTCGCCGAGCCACACGGTCTTGCCGTCGGCCAGCACGGCCTTGGCGTGCGCCCAGTCCGCCTGGTCACATGAGATCCCGTCGCCGGCGTTGTTCACCTCGAGGACGAACTCGGTGGCGCCGTCGAGGTCGACGGCGACGGGCACGGGGGGCATCCCCTCGCGCAGCACCTTCGAGCGGAACGCCTCCTTGCCGCCCGCGGTCACCGCGAAGATCACGCTCCCGCGGCCGGGCACCGTGTCGGGATTGCTGTCCACTCCCACGACGGCGGAGAAGGCGGTGCCTGGGCCGGGGAGTTGCACGACCACCTTGCTGGTCGCGTGGCAGTAGAGGCCGCGCGCGTACTGGGCTTTGCCCAGCGTGAGGGGACGCGGGCCGCGGCTGTTGCGGACCACGACGTCGTGGTTGGCGAGCACGAGCAGGCCCGCCTTGGCCGCCTGCTTTGCCTGCGGGGCGGCGAGCCTGGTCGCGAGCCACTGCCGGGCTCGGGCCATCTCTTCGGGTCGAGGAGACACGGCGTCGGCTCCTGCGCACAGGGCTGCCATGAGGAGGATCTCCGTGAACGTGAGGACTCGATAACGCATCGTGGCTTGATGCCTCCAGGGGCTACTTGCCGCTGCCCTGCGCGGGGCGGTATCGCACGAGAAGGCTGGCGCGGCGCTTCGGGATCAGGAGTGGGAAGTCCGTTGCCATGTCCTTGCCCTTGAGGGTTCGGACGGTCCGCCGTTGGGCCTCGTCGATAAGCTCCACCTCGTAGGTGGTCTCGGGGTGGATGCCGCTCAGGTGCACGCTGAGGCCGAAGACGTTGCAGTCGAGGCGGCGGAAGGCAAGGACGAGGCCGGCGTCGAGATCGGGACGGTGGAACTGGTAGGCGATGAGTTGGTCGGGCGCGGTCGTGCAGGGGGTAAGCGGGTAGAAGTCGCCATACCAGTACTTCTGGTTCTCGCGTGCCTCGGCCACGGTGGCTCGGGCCTGGTCGATGGGGAACCCGCCGTCGAGGAAGGCGAACTGGGTGATGGCGCCAGCCCCCGCGGCACTGCGGAACACGTAGGGCTCGGGCGACCAGCCGCACGACTGGTGGAAGGGGATGAAGAGGCTCAGGCCGCAGTGCTGAGCCTGGTCCCAGTCCTCGCGGCCGGGGACGCACGCCGTGTCGCTCTGCCAGTTGGGCACGGAGCGCATGCAGGTCTCGAGGTCGATGCGGCGGCCGCCGCTCGCGCAGTTGTCGATCTGGAGGCCCGGGTGGCGCGTGCGCAACTCGTCCCACATGGCGTAGTGGCCCTCGACGTAGCGGATCTCGGTGATCCCCTGGCGGTCGGGCGCGTCGTTCGCGCGCCAGAAGGGCAGGGGGTCGATATTGAAGTCGTTGCGGTACCAGTCGACCCCGTACTCGGCGATGCGTGCGGAGAGGAGGTCGGTGAGCCATCGGCGTGCGGCGGGGTGGTTGAGCTTGAAGAGGCCGCCCTTCGTGCCGCCGAACACGAAGTCGGGGTGGTCGCGGGCGATGGCGGAGCCGGGGGCGACACGCTCGGGCTCGAACCACAGGATGAAGCCGAGGCCGAGGCGGTGGCAGGCTTCGCCGATGGGCTTGAGGCCGCGGGGGAACTCGCGGGGCTTCGGGCTCCAGTTGCCCACCCCGTTCGGGAAGTCGCCGGGGAACCAGGCGGCGTCGAGCCACAGGAAGGTAGCCCCGATGTCCTTCGCCACAGTGGCCGCGTGGAGCTGGCCGGCCTCGGTGGGCCAGCGGGGGTGGCTGCGGTAGCGGTCGTAGCCCTGCCAGAAGACGGGCATGGCCATCGGGCGGCCGCTCTCCTGGGGCACGTAGTGGAAGAGGAGGAGGCGGCGGAATCGGTTGTGAGCGTCCGTCCGTGAGCCCTTCCAGGCCATGAGCAGGACGCGGGGGCTGCGGATCCGCTCGCCGGGATGGAGGAGCAGATGAGTGCGTTCCATGCCCGCCCGCATGCGGGTGGCACCCGCTACGTCGCGGTCGACGGCTGCCGCCCACTGGCCCGACCAGCCGATGGCGGCGATGATTCCCTCGTCCTCGAACGCGAGGTTGAAGAAGGGGAAGGCACCGTTTGACGAGCGGCCGCCCACGGGGGCCATGCGGAAGCTGCCGCCCGCGGGCAGCGGCTTCGCGAAAGGCTCGAACGAGTGCTCGCTACAGTTGTCGCCCGCGATGCCGTGCACCGTGCCCGCGATCTTGCCCGTGGGCAGAGCGGCGTCGAGAGCCTGGATGCCCTCGAGGACAGGCGTGTCGTCCTCGCCCTGGTTCTCGAACTCGAGCACCCAGTCCACCGCGGGGAAGCGGTGGAACACCCGCACCGCGGCGGTCACGCGAAGGCGGGTCTTGGGGTCGGACCACTGGACCCGATGCTCCGTTGCGGCGTCGTCCTTGGTGGTCGCTGCCGTGCGCTTCCACTGGCCGAGGAGCTCGGCGGACGGCTGCCCGCCGTAGGTGAAGGAGAACGGGGGCTGGCGGCCGGCGAGCAGTGGCGTGGCGGGCAGGGAGTCGAGGCGGAGGTCGGGGCCGTCGTGCATCACCAGGCGCGCATCCGCCCAGTCCGCGTGGTCCCAGCTTGTGCCGTCGGGGGTCGGGTCCACCTTGAGCACGAGGGTCTTCGCACCGGGCGGGATGGGCACGGAGACGGCCACGGCCTCGTCGCCGTATCGCAGGGTAGGTGTCCGCAGGGTTTCCTTGCCATCCAGCTCGACGACGAAGACGACGCTGCCCTTGCCTCGCCGTGTGTCCTCGTTGCTGTCCAGTCCCACGAGGGCGCTGAAGGCCCTGGCTCCGGGCGGAAGGGTCACCGCGATCTCACTCGTCGCGTGGGTACCGAGCCCGTGGCGGAACTGGCGGCCGCCGATCCGCAGCGGCGTGCCCAGGATGGACTTGCCATGCTGGAGAGCGGCGTGGTCCTGGCGCCGCAGCTCCAGCTTCACCGGCCCGGCAGCCTGCTCGGGATCGGCACCGGCGAAGGCCCCTGCGGCCCAGGCCGCGAGAGCCGCCACTTCGGCCTGGCTGGCCATCACGGCGTCGTCCGGGGCTCGTCGGGGGATGTCCTTGCGTTCGAGTGCCATCGCGGCACCCTCCTGAAGAAGCAGCGCCGCGAGAAGGCAGCGAGTGAGTATCTGATGGGTCATCTCTTGCCTCAGGTCACGAAGGGAACGGGTGCCTCACTCCCCGGTCGCAGCCAGGATGCGGTGGACCAGGCCGCCCGGGGCGCAGGCGGCAGGGATGTCCTGTCCTGCGAAGGCCAGCGGATAGCTCCACACGACCATGTGGTCGTAGTAGTCGTGGCCGTGGCAGGTGCCGCCCGTGGCGGAGCTCAGGCCGCACGGCTGCGACCAGGGCATGGCGTGTGGCCCGCGGAAGATCGTGTCGAGCATGGCTCGTGCGGCTTTCTCGCCCTCGGCTCGCCGGCCGAGGTAGAGGTAGACCATGGCCGCGGTGGCGTTGCACTGGATGAAGATGTCGTTCGCCCATCTCGCCTCCGTGCACACCTTGCCGTCGGGGAACACCGCGTCCACCGTGCCGTAGGCCGACGCGGGAATGTTGAGTCGGGCGATGGTGTCGAGCGCCTTGTCGATGCGGTCCTTCGGCAGGGGGTCTTCGAGCCCGAGCACGCGCGTGCACCACACGCTGCTGAGCTGAGCGGAGAAGCAGGCATCGTTCCTGGGGTGGTCGGGGGTGCCGCTGTAGGTGCGGTAGTAGCTGCCGGTCCAGAGCTTCTGCTCGTAGGCTTTCCTGCCCCTGTCGAGGGCCTGGCGCCACTTCTCGGCCTGTTCGCGGTCGCCGACGATCTCGGCCATCCTGATGCCGGAGACGAGCGCGGCGAGGGCCTTGCCCGCGGTGTAGCTGCTGGCGCCGTACCAGGGCCAGCAGTCGAGGGGGTTGTTCCCCGGGAAGCCTTCGCCGCGGAAGGCGTGCGGGTGGTCTTCGACCAGCCCGTCGCCGTCCCTGTCGAGCCAGAGCATGAAGTTCAGCGAGTCGCGTGCGGAGGGCCAGAAGTCCTTGAGGAACTGCTCGTCGCCGGTTCGGAGGTAGAAGCGGTGGATGAGCTGGGGGTATTCGCCGGCGCCGCAGGTGTGCTGGCAGCGGTAGCGGGGGTCGCGGATGGCGAAGGCGAGGCCGAGGCAGAAGGGGGGCTCGCCGTCGCGCACCTGGTGGCGGCGGATGGCGCCGAGGGTCGTCCGCTCCAGCTCAGGGAAGAAGAGGAGGGCGGGCCAGTGGCCGAAGAAGCGGCAGGGCATGGTCTCGGTGATCGCGCAGGTCGAGAAGCTCTCGTTGACCAGGAAGAGCCCCTCGGGGCCCCACCAGTCGTCGGGGCGTGTCCTGGCGAGCCACACGGAGTTCTTCGCCAGGGTGTAGGGCACGTTCACCAGCTCCTCCTGGAGCCAGGGGGGCAGGTCGGAGCCGTAGATGACATCCTGCCACGCCAGGACGCGGCGGAGCCACTCCTGGCGCTTCCCCATGGCCAGGGTGGCGACGGCCTGGGCGTCGGGGAATCGGTCGGCATACGTGTGCTTCTCCACCCGACCCGAGCCTTCGCGCAGGTAGGGCTGGTGCCAGGCAAGGACGAAGCGGAGGGTCGTGCTCTCCCCGGGCTTGAGGTCGCGGCGCCCCACGGCTCGCGCACCGGCGGCGTCGGCTTCGGCCGCGCCGTCCTCGACGGCGAGTGCGTAGGTGTGGTGCACCCAGCCGGGGAGGTTCTCGATGGGGCGGTGGGTCACCTGGACTCCCGCCCACCCGTCGACGGCGAAGGCCTTGGCCTCGCCCTGCGGGAAGCCGCCGGGCGAGAAGGTGAGGGCGACCGTCTGCGGCTCCGAGGAGGTGTTCGTCAGGCTCACCTCGAAGACGGCGGCAGGCGTGTTGCCCGCCACGGCATCGCCCAGGATGAAGGGGCTGTAGGCGCGGAGCTCGACGGCGATCGGCACGTCGAGCTCGAGCCGCACGTCGGCCACGGGGAAGTGGCCGAAGTAGTGCACGGCCTTCACGGCCCCGCCCTCGACCGCGGTGAGCGGAAGCTGCTTGCCGCCCACGGTGAGCGTGAGGAACGGCTTGCCGAGCACGATCGGGGCGGGGAGGCGGTTGAAGATCGAGCACTTGCCCAGCCGAAGATCCGTGTCGAGGCAGAGGTACCCCGTGCCGAGCCCGCCGAGAGGCATGCCCCCCTGCTCGAGCGACCCGGCGGGGTAGACGGTGCCGCTGGCGGCGTTCTCGAGTCCCCGCACGGGGAACGTCTGGAGCTTGCGGGCATCGGCCGAGGCGGCGTGGACGGGCGGATGCGACATGATCAGCAGAGCCTCCACCAGCGACAGGATGGTGAGATGAACCCGGGATACCATGTGCGATCTCCACGCGGGCGGCCGCGGACGCCCACGACGACTCACTTCGTGCCGGACCCGACGTTCCCGAAGTCGTCGAGGATCACCTTCACGCCCTCGCCTGCACCCGCCGCGCTCAGCGGGATGAGGCAGAGGAATGCGGCCTCGAGGAGGCGGGACATGAGGCTTGCTCCGGAGGCAGTGGGTTCGCTCGCTCCGGCCGTGCGACAGCGAATGGTACTCGGTGGGATGGCAGGTTGCAAACACGCCCAGGAGACCCTACGATAGCGCCTCCACCGTTGGCAGGCGGCGTGGCAGGGCTCCTGCCCTGCACGGTGCCGCTTCCGCAGGATACCACACCGAGGACCGCGATGACCGAGACGACGACAGTCAGCGTTCACCACGGGAGCCGGCGCGCCGTATTCGTCCGAGAGGCCGCGGGCTGGGTGCCCGACTGGTTCTACGAGGGCGAGCGGCCGATGCTGCGGCTCAAGGACCACGAGTGGCTCTCGCTCGGCCACGTGCGCCCCACCCACGCGGCGGAGGCCGAGGAGCTTCGCTGCGGCGGAGCCGTGTTCCGAGGCTCCACGCCCTACGGGAACGTCCCTGTCGCCTGGGCCGTCTCCGTGCGGCCCGACCCCGATGGCGAGGGCTTCGTGGTCGAGTGTGCCTTCACGCCCGAGGAGTCCATCGAGCTCCTCGAAGCCTACACCGCCTTCGAGACGCCGTATGAGTACGACGGCCGGGAGACGGCCACGACGGTCATCGGGATGAACCCCGTGTCGCGCTGGCGCGGGGCGGAGCGCCTCACGCCGCCCATCTTCGAGAATCCAGCGTGGGTCTACTCCCGCCCCCAGGCGGCCCGCATCACCGCCCCGTGCAGCGCCCCCTACCTGTGCCAGACGCTCACCGATGCTCCCGGCCTGCCCGGCCGCTGCATCACCATCGTGGGCGACTGGAACGTGTGCAAGGTGCACGACCTCTACGTGACCCCCACGCGCGACACAGCTCACAGCCCGGCTGGCAACTGGCGGCGGGCGAGCGAGACACGCGGCTACAAGTATATCGTGGGCGCGCTCAACTGGTCGAGTGCTTACGCCAAGGACCCCAACGTGCTGTTCGCGGGCGGGGAGGAGCACCGCCAGCGCGTCGTCGTGGACTTCCGTTCGGCACTCCCCGAGGGCCTGCTCGACATGCTGCTGCTGCGTGCCTGGCAGCGGGCCGCGCTCCTCGACGTGCCGCCCGACGGGCGCGTGGATGCCTTCGACCGCGCCGCCGGCCGCGGCGTCACCTGGCAGGCCGCCGTCCGCTGGCTCCGCGACGTCTTCTGTAGCGACCAGCCGACCGAGGGGCTCTACACGCCTGGCAAGGGCATTCGCACCTACGCCGCGGGCACCCGCCCGAAGGCCGGCGACGATTCGAGCTTCCAGTGGTGGCTCCAGTGGGCCGGGCCGCTGCGCTACCGGGCCATCCTCACCGCCGACGAGGAACTCGCCGCGGCGTGCGACCGCAACGACCAGCACTTCGCCGACAGTGCGCGGCGGTTCGACTACTACGGCTGGATCAACGCCTCGGTGACCGTGCTGCCGAGCCTCTGGTGGATCGCCGGCGGCGGCCGCGACGGCACCCTCCATACTGCCCTGCGCCCCGTGCTCGACCGCGCCCTGGAGACGTCGGCCGCCGAGAAGCCCCGCGAGCGCACAATGGACTATGGGGCTCAGGCCGCCGTCGCCGAGGCCCTCCTCCTCGGCGCCGAGGCCTACCGCGACGACGCCATGCGCCGCCAGGCCCTCGTGCTCCTCGACGAAATGGCCGAGCAACTCGACGGCAGCTTCTGGGAGTTCAACGTCGGCCACCGCGGCAGCCTCATGCACGGCGGCCAGATTCGCAGCCTCGGCCACGGCCACGCCATCCTGGCCAACCTGCTCGCCGCTCGCCACACGGGCGACGATGCCTTCCTGGCCCGAGCCCAGCGGTTCGCCCGCTACCTGCTCGCCGTGAGCTACACCACCCACAACGGATCCGCCGACCCCGACTTCGACTGGCGCGGCTGGTGCAACGGCTCGAACGCTGGCCGCGACCAGATCGCCGAGTTCCCCCCGTGGGAGACGCAGAACGGCCTGCTGTGCATCGCCGCGTTCATGGAAAACGCCGAGCTCGAGCCCGCCTTCTACGACGTGCTGTGGTACATCGCACGCACCGGCCTCGCCCAGTTCCCTGCCGCGCGCACCCTCAAGCGCGTGCTCGACGAGCGGATGCAGCCCCACTACGTGCCCCGCGACCAGATCGCCAGCGAGCGCGACTTCTACGACACCCTGCCCTACCTTGCCTACGAGAACCCGCACGACCAGACGCTCCTGGCCTCCTACCAGGGCAGCGACTGCATCCTCGGCGAGTTCGTCTATGGTAGCGGACTCGCGTCTGCGAGCGACGACCGGCTGGGCGTGATCGTTCCCCGAGCCGCCACGATGGACCTCCGCGAGACGGGCGAGCGGCTCGTGCACGTCTGGAACCCCACGCAGCAGACCATCGCGGCCACCCTCGCCGCAACGTGGGCCGATGGCGCTCGTGCCACGGCACAGCTCGAGCTGCCGCCCCGCTCGGTGGCGCGGCACGTCCTCACGAAGCCGGCGCCGCCAGGCGAAAGAAGCGTGGGCCGAGATGACCGTCACGATTAGCCACCGGGCGGTCCTCACCGTCGCTCCGAGCCCGTGACCCGCAGTCAGGAGGAGACCCGATGAAGATGCGTGCACTCGGACAGGCCGTGCTGGCAGCCGCAGTGCTGGCGGGCATTGCGACCGCAGGGCAGAAGCCGGTGGGCGTGGTGAGCCACATCAAGGTGCTCTCGGACAAGGTCGAGGACGTCTCGAGCCTCGAATCCTGGAAGCACTCCTTCATCAAGGACGGCATGTCGGACAAGCACAAGGGGCTGGCCATCTGGCGCACCGTCGTGGCGTTCCAGCACCAGGACAGCCCGCCCGCGGAGTTCCTCCAGCTCGAGAACAGCGTGATGGACCCGATCAAGATGTTCAACGTCTACGGCTACTCGTTCTGCGGGGTGGCCGCGTCGCACGTGCAGTCGCTCGCGCGCTACGCGGGGCTGAAGGCTCGCGGGTGGACGATCAGCCGCCACGTGGTGCCCGAGGTCTACTGGGACGGCGCGTGGCACATGCTCGATTCCTCGCTGATCAACTACTTCCTGAAGCTCGACGGCGAGCTGGCCGGGGTCGAGGAGATCGTCGCGGGCCTCAAGGCCTGGTATGCCGAGCACCCCGAGCTGAAGGGCAACGATGCGAAGCTGCGGCAGTTCATGGTCCAGGGTGGCTGGCGGCGGGGTCCGGAGATCCTGGCCAACTGCCCGTTCTACGGCCCCAACGGCTGGCTGCCCGCTGCCACCCACGGCTGGTACAGCACGATGCAGGAGTACGACGGCTCCACCCTCTTCGCCTACGAGTGCGGCTACTCCGTCGGCTACGCGGTGAACGTGCAGCTTCGCCCCGGCGAGCGGCTCGTCCGCAACTGGTCCAACAAGGGCCTTCACGTGATGATGGACGGCGGCGGCGCCCCCGGCTGCCTGAAGGCGACCGTGGGCAAGGCGTCGCTTCGCTACACGCCGCGATTCGGCGACCTGGCGCCCGGCCGCGTCGGCAACGGCACCCACGAGTACGATGTGCCTCTCGCCAGCGGCGCCTTCCGCGCCGGCGCTCTTGTGGCCGATAACCTCGACTGCAAGGCCGAGGCCGGCGCCGGGCCGGCCGCCCACGTGAAGGAGCCCGCCCGGCCGGCCACCCTCGTGCTCCGCATGCCCAGCAGCTACGTTTATCTCACGGGCACGCTTGCCTTCGAGGCCGCCGTCGGCCAGGGCGGCTCCGTCGCCGTGTCCTTCTCCGACAACAACGGCCTCGACTGGCGGCCCCTCGCAAAGACCCTCGCGTCCGGGCCGCAGACCATCGACCTGAAGTCCCACGTCCTCCGCCGCTACGACTACCGCCTGAAGTTCGTGCTCACAGGCAAGGGCACCGGTCTGGATTCCCTGAAGATCACCCACGACATCCAGCACTCGCAGCGCCCGCTCCCCGCCCTGGCCAAAGGCCCGAACACCATCACCTTCAGCGCCGAGCCCGCCGAGGGCACCATCGCCATCGAGGGCAGCACCGACCCCAAGAACAAGGGCAAGCAGCTCTTCTACACGGACTTCCATCCCGAGCGGAAGAACATCCGCGACGACCTGCTCGTGCTCTCCGCCGCCACGGGGCACGTGAGCTTCCCCGTCGAGACGCCCGGCGAGATGACGCGCATCCGCATCGGCGTCTACTACCGCGCCCGCGACCGCCGCGACGCGTGGGACGTCCAGGTCTCCTTCGACGGCGGGAAGGCCTACAAGACGATCGGCCGCTGCGAAGGCCCCACGCGCAACAACGGCCACTACTTCGTCTGCCCCGACGTGCCCGCCGGCACGAAGACCGCGCACGTGCGGTTCGTCGGCACCCAGCGCACCGTTGCCATGATCTATCAGATCCGCATCAGTGCGGACTACCGCGAGCCCCACGGCGGCTTCCGCCCCGTGCGCATCACCTACGTGTGGGACGAGGCCGGCGCCGAGAAGCGCAACGTCCACGTGGCCAGGAGCCCCAGGGAGACCTACGCCATCACCTGCGGCAGCAAGCCCACGATGAAGAGCCTCGTCGTGGAGCTTGCCGAGTAGCGACCCAACCCGAACCGGAGACCAGGATGGATT
>Ga0272441_10013502_pt1 | contig 11730 bp, 10 predicted proteins | sample SSMProp6N_FD_193582 | JGI IMG/M metagenome (GOLD analysis project Ga0272441, IMG submission 193582) | Marine sediment archaeal communities from Little Sippewissett salt marsh, Falmouth, MA, United States - SSM-Prop-6N | ecosystem: Environmental > Aquatic > Marine > Wetlands > Sediment ... | reverse complement strand
CCCCCCCGCCCTACAACGTTGCGGATATGCAGCGCTCTGAACAAGAATGTTGCCGCGCGGCACTGTCCCGACCTCCCGGCAACCGCCCCCGTTCGGAGTATCCGCCTGTCCTTCGCCTCATCCTTGACTACGGCGCAGGCCCGCAGATAATGAACGTAGAGCGGGTCCCGGCTGTTTCCAGTACGGGGGGCAACGATGAAAGCTTTCCGATGGTTTGCGCTCGGCGTGATCGTGCTCACCTCGGCTCAGGGCGCCCATGCCGCGGCCCCGGGCCTAGCCGGCGAAGTGCGGCGCATCGGCACCTTGCTGGACAAGTGGCCCCTTGCCATGTCCGAAGCCGCCGCACGCGGACAGATGAAAATCATCGCCAGGATTCTTGGCATGCCTCTCGCCGCGGAGGTCTACCTCGACGACCTGTTCGACGCCACCACCGACCCAGTCTTCATGCCGCCGGGCGAGTCGGGCATCACTCCTGAGCAGCGGAAAAAGCTGCTTGCGGTGCGCGGCCGGGTGCTGTATATCGCCACGATGCTGAGCAAGGCCAGCTACTGGCCGTATATCAACTCCCTGCTGCGCGACGTCCCGGCAGCGGACCGCCCGGCCGCCGCACGGTTCCTGGACCGATTCTGCTCCGAGATCCGCCCCCGGCTCTTCCGGCGGGCCCTCGCCGTCAGTAAGTTGGGCTTCTCTTACGTCGACGGGATCGACGACCTTCGCGTGCGCGACGCGCTCGCCGCCTACTGCAAACGGCACGAACGCCCGATGCACCGCAGCAGCCCTGTCCGCCTGCTCCGTCACGCCGCCGGCCAGCGGGACCTGATGCGCCGGGCCTTCGCCGAGACTTACTCGAGGAGCGCCTTCGACTATCTGCGGCACATGGGCGACAACGCGTCCCTCACTCAAACCCTGCTGAGCCGACTGAAAACCGAGAGAAGCGCGTACACGCGCGGCGAGATCCGCTCCTGGATCGGGAAGATCGACCGCCCCGGCGCCCGCAAGCTGTTCATGGGTTTCCTCGACGAACAGCAGGCGAATCTGAAGGCACACGAGAACGTGAACCTCTGGATCCGGTTCCCGGACTTCTTTGACCAGCCCCGAGCCGCGTGGTACGTCCGCCTCTACAGCGACAAGGCCCGGACCTTCCGGATGAAGCGAGAGGGCATCGGACAACTGCTTCGGTGGCTGGGCCGCCACCGGAGTCGCGAGGGCGTCGAGCTGGCACGCGGGATACTCGCCGCGGACCCCGGCCAGAGCGGCTGGGCCCGTGGACAGGCCACCGACTACCTGCTCGCGCTGCGCGACAAGGCGACCGTGACGCGGATCCGCGCGGACCTCGCCAGCGACGAAGCCGGGGTGGTCAACAGGGCGATCTGGTGCCTGGTGCGAGCCGGGCTCTGGGACGGGCTGCCGCGATCCCTCGAGAAGCTGCTGCTGGAGGGCAAGTATCAGGCAAGCCACGCGGCCCGGATCCTGGACGCGGCGGAGGCGTATCCGGACCGCAAGGCCCACATGTACGTATGGCTCGCCTCGGAGAGCAACGTTTGGAAGCTCAGGGCACGCGTGCTCCTGGTCCGGATGGGCGACCGCGAGGTGATCCCGCTGCTCAAGAAGCTTCTGCCGATGCACTGGTCGGCGGCGCGCATACCGGCGATGGCCGCGCTCTACGAGGCCGGCGAGGCCGACCAGCTCGATGGCCTGCTGGCGGCGATGGGGACCGAGGGCTTTGCTCCCGAGATCCGTGCGACGGCCGCGCGGGCGCTGGGCGCCAGCCCGAAGCCGCTGCGGACCAGGGCCGCGCAAGCCCTTGTGCCACAACTGCTCAGCCCTTACGGCGCCGTCAGCGAGGCCGCGCACGGTGCGCTGACTGTGCTCAGCGGCCGGAAGGATATCGCCTTCAGCCCCTGGGCGACGGACGACGTTCGCACCAGGCAGGCCCAGGCCTGGCGGGCGTGGCTGGCCCGGTCAATCGAGAAACATCACACCAAATAGATGAGGTGGTCGGCGGGGCGGGGCCGGCGGTCAGTCGTCGGTCCGGGTGCAGATGCTGTGTTGCGCGACCTGGTCGGTTTCGGGGAAGTCGGACCGGTAGTGGACGCCGCGGCTTTCCTCGCGTTCGAGAGCGGTGCGGGTCATCAGGTCGGCGACGGTGAGCATGTTCTGCGTTCGCCAGCCGCGCGGCCCGTCGAACTGCCTTACCAGGGCGTAGCCGGACCAGAAGGCGATGCTCTTTCGGGCTCGGTCGAGCTGCTGTGCGTTGCGAACGATGCCGGCGTCGCGCCACATCGAGCTGCGGAGGGAGTTGCGGAGGTCGTCGAGATCGATGGTACCCGAGGCGGGCTCCCGGGCGGGTACCTGGATCTTGTGGAGCGATGGGGAGCCGCGCCCGGCGGCGTGGGTACCGGCGGTCGCGCCGGTGCTCTTGCCCAGTGCCAGGCCCTCCAGGAGTGAGTTGCTTCCCATTCGGTTTGCGCCGTGCAATCCGGACGATGCGGTTTCGCCGCAGGCGTAGAGTTGCTGGATGTTGGTACGACCCTGGAGGTCCGTGGCGACGCCGCCGATCAGGTAGTGGGCGCTGGGGCAGACGGGGATGAGGTCCTCGCTGATGTCGATGTCGAAGAGCATGCAGAGGTCTTTGATTCGGGGGAATCGTGCGGCGAGACGTGCGGGGTCGACGTGTGTGAGGTCCAGGTAGACGTTTGTGTCACCGGTCCGTTTCATCTCGGCGAGGATGGCGCGACTGACGACGTCGCGCGGGGCGAGTTCTTTCATGTCGCTGTACTGCCCCATGAAGCGCTCGCCGAGCTTGTTGAGCAGGATACCGCCCTCGCCGCGCGCGGCCTCTGAGATGAGGACCCTGGCGGCGCCGGCCACGTAGAGGGTGGTGGGGTGGAACTGGACGAATTCGAGGTCTCGCAGTCGGCATCCGGCGCGGTAGGCCATTGCGAGGCCGTCGCCGGTGGCGATGGGCGGGTTGGTGGTCTCTCGGAAGACCTGGCCGGCCCCCCCGGTGGCGAGGACCACGGCGTTGGCCCAGATGAGGGTGAGTCCGTGTGCCTGTGACCAGGTGACGGCGCCCAGGCAGGTGTGGTCGCAGGTGAGCAGGTCGACGACGAAGGTGTGCTCGACGCGGCTGACGGCGGGGCACTGGCGGACGCGGTCGATGAGGACGCGTTCGATTTCGGCGCCGGTCGAGTCGCCGTGTGCGTGGACGACGCGGTGGCAGGAATGGCCGCCCTCTCGGGCCAGGGCGAACCGGTCGTCTTCCCGGTCGAACTGGGCGCCCCATTCGGCGAGTTCGGCGATGAAGCCTGGGGCCTGTTCGACGACGAAACGGACGGCGTGGGGCTCGCAGAGCCCGCGGCCGACGGTCAGGGTGTCGGCAGCGTGCTGGTCGACAGAGTCGTCGGGTGCGACGGCGGCGGCAATGCCGCCCTGTGCGCGGTCGGTGTTCGTTTCTTTGAGTTCGTCTTTGGTGATGACGATGACTTGGCTGTGTCGGCCGGCTTCGAGGGCGGCACGGAGCCCTGCGACGCCGGATCCGATGATGAGCACATCGGTGAACCGGTGGGGCAGTTCGGAGCTATTAAATTCGATCAGGTAACGGGGCGTCATCGGCGTGGTCTTTGAGCGGCGCCCCGAGAGCGTCCCCGGGGCGAGGCCCGTCTTTCCTCAGCAGAACTCCTGAAGCACGAGCTTCGGCAACTGGATGCCGGACCCGGTGGTCTGGGCCTTGACCAGAGCGTGTGTGATGGCGTCGTCCAGCCCTTCACCGGGCTGTTCGACGGTCTCCAGTGCTTCGTTGAGCGGCATCGGCTTCCCGTCACGCGCGGGGTCCGAGACCAAGTGGTCAAACCGGTTGGCGACGGCGACGATTCGGGCGATCAGCGGGATGGCCTCTCCGGACAGGCCTTCGGGCCCGCCGAACCCGTCGAGCCGTTCGTGGTGGAGGCGAACGCCGGGAATGACGTGGTCCAGTCCGGTCATCTGTTCGAGCATTTGGGAGCCGAGATAGGCGTGGCAGAACTGGCCCTGCACGGTCTGGCCGAGGGCGGCGCTGACGGCCAGGCGGGTGTTCTCGGTGATGCCGACCTTTCCGATGTCGTGGAGGAGTGCGGCGAGGGTGACGTCCTCGGACTCTTCCCTGGAGAGGCCCAGCCGTTCGGCGATGGCGGCGGCGTATGCGGCGACTCGTTCGCCGTGGCCTCGCTGCTCGGGGACGCGCAGGTCCATGGCGCCGACCAGTGTCTTTGCGACGCCCATCAGTTCGACGCGGCGCTCGTTGTGAATGGCGACGTTTTCGAGTGCGATGCCGGTCTGGAAGGCGATGGCGGTGGCCAGTTCGAGGTCCGCGTCGTCGAAGGACTTGGCGGCGGCGTCTCGGCCCAGGTACATCACGCCGTTGATGTGGTCTCTGGCGACGAGCGGAGCGCAGATGACGGAGCGGATTTCGCCGATGACCACGCTCTCGCTCTGGTCGAATCGTGTGTCGGAGGCGGCGTCTGCGGTGAGGATCGAATGGCGGAGCTGCATGGCGCGGTTAACGATGGCCCGGCTGATCTGTCGGGCCTTGAGCCGCTGCGGGTCACGCCAGGCTTTGGGCTGGAGATTGCCGGTCGCCTCGTCTCGGATGAAGATGTAGCAGTAGGTCGGCTCGACGGCGGCGATGGCGAGGCCGAGGACCTTTTCGATGACGCCCTGCAAGGTGCTCTCGCGGCCCAGGACGCGGGCGACTTCGTACATGGTGAACAGTCGGCTCATGGTGGATCCGGTGCCTGGCTTGGTGGCATCTCCGACCACCTGTGCGGCCCGCTCGCCGAGCTTGATTTCGACGGTGCTGGCCCCGGGCTCGTCCTGGACAAACTCGACGGCCTCTTGAGTGGCCTCTTGCTTGCCGAAGATGAGAAGCGAGGAGCCGATTCGGATGCGGTCGCCCGCGCGAAGCGGGGTGTCTTTTGCGATTCGGGCGTCGTTAACGAAGGTGCCGTTCCGGCTCTGCAAATCTTTGATGAAGAATATATTGCCGAGTTTGAACACTTCGGCGTGCTTGCGGCTGGCGGCGGTATCGAGCAGTTGGACGTCCCCTTCCCTGCCGACGGACTGGGGCTCGCCGGTGAGGATGAAGACGCGGCCGGTGGCCGGCCCGGAATCGATGGTCAGGCTGGGCATGAGCACCCCCTTTCACGCGGCCCGCCGGGCGGGCCAGGATTTATGTCCTACTTCGAGGTCAGTTCTCTGAACTTGGCCAGGAGCTTGAGCGTCAGGGCGCCGGGCGTGCCGTCGCCGATGGACCGACCGTCGACTTTCACCACCGGGATGACTTCAGCGGCGGTGCCGGTGAGGAACACTTCGTCGGCGCTTATCACGTCAAAACGGGTCAAGGCGACTTGTTGAACTTCGAGGCCCATCTGTTGGGCGAGCTCGATCACCACGCCGCGCGTGATGCCCTCCAGGATGCCGGCGTCTGGCGGGGGTGTTTTGAGTGCGCCGTCGACGACCAGGAAGATGTTATCGCCGGTGCACTCGGCGACCTCGCCTTTGGTGTTGAGCATGATGGTCTCGATGCAGCCGGCCTGGATGCCTTCGATTTTGGCGAGGATGTTGTTGAGGTAGTTGCAGGACTTGATGCGCGGGCTGATGACATCGGACGGCTTCTGCCGGGTGGCGGCGGTGATGACCTCCAGGCCGTTCTGGTAGAACTCCTCGGGGTAGAGCTGGATGCTGGCGGCGATGATGAACAGGGTGGGTTTGGGGCACTTTCGGGGGTCGAGGCCGAGGTCTCCGACGCCTCGGGTGACGACGGCGCGGATGTAGGCGTCGCTCAGGTTGTTGGCGGCCATGGTGTCGTACATGGCCTGCTTGAACTGCTCGGGTGTAAGTGGGATGTCGATGAGGATGGCCTTTGCGGATTGGTAGAGCCGCTTGATGTGCAGGTCTTCCTGGAAGATTTTGCCGTGGTAGGCGCGGATGCCCTCAAACACGCCGTCACCGTAGAGCAGTCCGTGGTCGAAGACCGAGATTTTGGCGTTGCTCTGGTCGACCATTTCGCCGTTCAGGTAAATCGTAAGTCCCATCCGCTCCTCTCCTCACTTTGCGTTCGTCGTGATCTCCGAGACCTTGCCTTGGTGCATCCGGGCGACGCGGTGGCAATGCGACGCCAGGTTCTCGTCATGCGTAACAATGACGAATGTTGTACCCATTTTTCGGTTGATCTTCCACAACAGTTTGTGAATCTGCTCGCTGGTCTTCTCGTCGAGGTTCCCGGTCGGCTCGTCACAGAAGACGATTTTCGGGCCGTTGACCAGGGCTCGAGCGATGGCGACGCGCTGTTTTTCTCCGCCGGAGAGTTCGGTGGGCGGATAGTCGGCGCGGTCGGCGAGCCCGGCCTCGGTCAGCAGGTGGAGGGCCTGGCGGCGCACGTCGGCCCGGGCGGCGGGCCAGGCCAGCCAATTGGTTCGGATCATGCCGGGCAGCATCACGTTCTCCAGCGCGGAGAGGTCGGGCAGCAGGTGATAGAACTGGAAGACGAAGCCGAGCTCCGTGTTCCTGAGCCTTGCCCTGACGCGCTCTGACGCCACGCCCAACTGGGCGCCAGCGTATGTTACCGAGCCACGTGTGGGGGTGTCAAGCAGCCCGAGCAGGTGGAGCAGGGTGCTCTTGCCGACGCCGGAGGGCCCGGTGACGGCCAGGATTTCGCCCTGGTGGATGGCGAGGTCGAGTCCGTCGAGCACGCGGAGCGCCCGGCCGGCTTCTCGGTACTCCTTGACGATGCCCTGTGCGACCAGCAGATCACTCATATCGCAGGGCCTCGATGGGGTTCAGTCGTGCCGCCCTGATCGCGGGCCAGACCGCCGCCAGCAGGCTGACCACCACGGCGGTGAGCGCCATCAGTCCGAACTGCATCGGGCTCTCGAGGTGCGGCATGCGGTCGAGGTAGTAGATGCTGGAGGGGAAGACGCGCCAGCCGAACAGTTCGAAGATTCGGTCCTCGATCCAGTTCAGCTTGACGGAGAGTGTCCAGCCGGCGGCCAGTCCCAGGCCGCCTCCGAGCAGGCCGATCATGGCGCCGTTCATCAGGAAGATTCGGACGATGCCGCCGCGTGTGGCGCCGAGCGACATCAGGATTCCGATGTCACGGGTTTTCTCTTTGACCATCAGCCAGAGGATGGCAAGGATGCCGAACCCGGCGATAACGACGACCACGCCCATAATGACAGTCAGGATGCGCCTTTCGATGCCGACGGCTCGAAGCAGGTTGGCTCGCTTGTCGCGCCAGCTTTTGACGGCGACGCGCCGGTCGTCCTCGAAGCGCAGGCTGCTCACCAGGATGGGTCCGCCGCTGACGTCGATGACGGCCTGGCGAATGTCGGCGGGGTCCAGAAGGTCGAGCCCGTCGGCCGATGCGAAGTTGACCAGGTCCCATCGGCGTGTGCCGCCCTGGTCCGGTTCGGTCCAGCGGGCGGGGCCGCGTTTGGGTTCGCCGCAGTAGAACTCGGTTCCGGATGAGTCTCGAAGGACGACGCGGAACAGGGGGCGTGGTGTTCGGGTCTCGGACTTCGGATAGTGGAAGTCGATTGCGATGGTAGTGGGGTTATCGGCCTTTTTCAGGGCGGTTGCGACGTGGTCGATGATCACCCGGGCGCGCTGTGCGGGGTCTGGCCCGGCCGGAGCGATCTCCAGCCTGGTGCCGGCCCCGGTTTTTTTGAGCGCAGTGGTGCCGGCCGTGACCTGGAGCGGGGCGGCTCCGCCGGGCCGGGCGGGTTCATAGATGGGGGTCTCGTTCCGGATGGCCTTCTGGATGGCTGCTTTGGCCTGGTCCAAGCGGCGTATATCGCGGAGTGCGACGCTGATGGAGGTAACGCGGCCGGGGAGGCCGAGCAGGTTCTGTGCATCGCGGAGCGAGACGTAGACGAGCTGGCTGTCGTATTCGAACAGGCCGCATCGAAAGGCGCCGACGACTTCGAAGTCCTTGGCTTCGAAGGTGAGGAGCGGGGTGGGCGAGGTGATGCTGAGCGGAGCGCCGGGCTGGAGGTCGAACTGGTAGGCGAGTTGGAAGCCGACCAGTACGGCGGGGCCGGTGGGCTTGAGTCCGTTTTCGTGGTCGAAGGTCAACGCGGTCCGTTGCAGGGCGCGGCCCAGGCGGAGTTCGCGCCACTCGCGCCCGGTCCAGTGTTCGGGTCCGCTGGTGCGGTCCCCGGCGGGTTTGCCGTCCTGTTCCTTGCGCCATTCTTCGAGCTGGGCCTGCTTCTTTTGGACGTCGTCCCTGATACGCTTGAGGTGGGCGTCGATGTCGCTGATCCGTCGCTCGCGTTCGAGGTCGACGCCGCGCAGTTGAGCAAAGGTGGTGTGTTTGCCGACGTGGATGAGGACGTAGGGGCTTTCGACCAGGGGCGAGCAGGCCTTGACCAGCGGGACGGTCTCGATGCGTTGGATCAGACGTTAGTAGTCGCCGATGCCGACCAGTTGCTCGCCTTCGACGACCACGTGGGACATGATGCCGCGGATGCGATCCTGGAAGTCTCTGGCGAATCCGCTCATCACCGAGTAGACGATGATCAGGCCGGACACACCGACGGTGACGCCGAGCACTGCGAGGACGTTGACCACGCGGGACCGCAGGTATTTTCCGCTGATGAGGATCTGATACTTGCGCATAGTCTACCGTGGCGAACTGGTGACAGGCCTCAGCGGCCGTCGTCCGCTGCTCATTGTCTACGCCAACTGCTCATCGTCGCCGTCGTGCGGTGCCTCCGGCCGCATCAAGGGGAAGAGGATGACATCGCGGAGCGACGTTTTTTCGAGGAGCAGCATCAACAGGCGGTCGATTCCAACGCCCATGCCGCCGGCCGGCGGCATGCCCTGTTCGAGGGCCAGCAGGAAGTCTTCGTCGATTCGGCCGATGGTCCCTTCATCGCGTCGGCCGAGCTGCTCCTCGAACTCGCGCCGCTGCACGACGGGGTCGTTCAGCTCGGTGTAGGCGTTTGCCAGCTCGAACCCTGCGACGAAGACCTCGAACCGCTCGGACACCCTTGGGTCGTCGGCGCTGCGTCGGCAGAGGGGGGCCATCTCGGCCGGATGATGGGTGAGGAACACGGGGTTGATGAGCTGGGGCTCGACGGCGAGCTTGAAGATTTCGTCGACGCAGGCCATCGGCGGGAGCGATTGGGCGTCTTCGACGCCGAGGGACCTGGCCTTGTCGCGCACGGCCTCTGCGTCGAACAGATCGACTTCGGCGTACTGTTGGAGTGCGTCGGCAAATCGGAGGCGGGGCCAGGGCGGCGAGAGGTCGATCGGCTGCTCGCCGAGCTGCACGGTCAGCTTGCCGGTAACGTCGCGGGCCAACTGCGTGACCATGTCCTCGACCAGCTGCATCATCACGGAGTAGTCGGCGTAGGCCTGGTAGACTTCGAGCATGGTGAATTCGGGGTTGTGCTTGTTGGAGACGCCCTCGTTTCGGAAGTTGCGGTTGATTTCGAAGACGCGCTCCATTCCGCCGCAGAGCAGTCGCTTGAGATAAAGCTCGGGCGAGATGCGCAGGTAGAGGTCGATGTCGAGTGCGTTATGGTGGGTGATGAACGGTCGGGCGACGGCTCCGCCGGGGATGGGCTGCATCATGGGGGTTTCGACTTCGAAGAAGCCGCGGTCGGTAAGGAGCCGGCGAATGCCCGACACCACCTGGCTGCGCTTGAGTGCCTGTTGCATGGACTGGGGGTTTGCGATGAGGTCGAGCGAGCGGTGTCTGGAGCGTGTTTCGATGTCTCGGAGGCCGTGGTACTTTTCCGGGAGTGGTCGAACGGCCTTTGCCAGCAGGGTGACGGTTTCGGCGAAGAGGGTGACCTCGCCGGTGCGGGTCTTTGCCAGGCGGCCGTCTACACCGACGATGTCGCCGAGGTCGAGTTGGCGGACCAGTTCATACTGGGCCTCGCCCACTCGGTTCAGCCCGAAGTGGACCTGCAGCTTGCCGGTCCAGTCGTGCAGGTCGGCGAAGGTGGACTTGCCGTGTCCTCGGATGGCCATCAGGCGTCCGGCGACGCGCGCGGCGGCGCCCTCTTGTTCGTCGGTGTAGGAGTTGACGAGTTGGGCGGCGGGGGCGGTATCGGTATAGACGCCGCCGTAGGGGTCGATGCCCATCTCTCGGATGCGCTGCAATTTCGCCATGCGGTCGTCGACGAGCTTGGACATGTGTGGTGTGGTCTCCAGGGCCTGTAATCGGCGAGCATCATATCACGGCGGGCGCTCGCAATCAAGGTCCGGCGGGGCGGACAGTCGGGGCGGTGATTTGGATTTGCCCCGCCCCCGGTCGGCGCTATAATGATGCGCGATATGCATAGTGAAGGGACAGAGTCAGGTCCGCAAGGGGGCGGACAGCGCTTCTACCGATCCTGGGCGACCGGTCGGGGGCTGTGTGGCTTTCAGGTGACGATCGGCGAGACGGACCTTCAGCTTTTCGCGGACCGGCCGCTCGAGGGGGAGGCGGAGTCGGCCATTCGGCGGGTGCGGCGAGATATTGAGCTGTACGCCGCGGGCCACGACGGGTTCCTGGAGACTCTAGGGGCGATGCAGCCGATGCCGGGTGCGCCCGAGCCGGTCCGGCGGATGTGCGAAGCGTCGGCCTGTTACGGGGTGGGTCCGATGGCGGCGGTGGCGGGGGTGATTGCGGAGTTCGTGGGCCGCGAGCTGCTGGGATACTCGACGCAGGTGATCGTTGAGAACGGAGGGGACATTTTTTTTCAGACGGAGGCCCCTCCGATATTGGGTCTGTACGCGGGCCCTCTCTCGCCTTACACGGGTCGGGTGCGGTTTCGGCCGCGTCGGATGAAGTCAGGCGGCATCTGCACGTCGTCCGGGACGGTGGGTCACAGCCTGAGCTTCGGGCGGGCGGATGCGGTGGTGGTGGTGGCGCGAAACGCGACGCTGGCGGACGCGGCGGCGACGGCCATCGCGAACTCGGTTCGAGACGCGGAGGACGTTCAGAAGGCGATCGACCTGGAGCAGGAACGCGAGTTGATTGACGGGGTGTTGATCGCGACCGGCAAGACCCTGGGGGTGTGGGGTGAGTTGGAGATACTGGAAGGAGCCTGATATGTACTCCCACCGCATCGTGCTGCACTTCCCAAAGGACATTGTCGAGCAACCTCTGATCTGCGATCTGGCGAAGAGGTTCGACGTGACGTTCAGCGTGCTTCGGGCCAAGGTGGACTCGAGTGCGGGGGGCATGATGGTGCTGGGGCTTCGGGGGACTGAGCAGACAGTTCGGGAGGGGCTCGATTTTCTCGAGGAGCAGGGGGTACGCATCGAGCCGCTTCAGCAGGACATCCGCGTGGATTCGGAGAAATGCACGCACTGCGGCGCCTGTGTGGGGCAGTGCCCGACGGGGGCTCTGTATGTCGAGGCGGACACGCGCCACGTGGTTCTGGATTCCGAGAAGTGCATCGCGTGCCAGCAGTGCGTTCCGGCGTGCCCTTACGGTGCGATTTTCGTGGCCTTCACCTGAGCCGTGTTCGATGACCGAGACTTCTGAAGCCGCGTTGGACGGTGCCCGGTTGGGCCCGCTGCTCACCCACGTGAGCGACGGCATTTTCGTGGTGGATGCCGATTGCCGCGTGTTGGTGTTCAACCCGGCAGCGGAGGCCATCACCGGGGTCGACGCTGAGGCGGCCATTGGCCGGCGCTGTCACGAGATTTTCACAGGCGCCGCCTCCGGCGGTGCGTGTGCGATCACCCGGCGCGAGG
>Ga0272441_10013501_pt1 | contig 11731 bp, 8 predicted proteins | sample SSMProp6N_FD_193582 | JGI IMG/M metagenome (GOLD analysis project Ga0272441, IMG submission 193582) | Marine sediment archaeal communities from Little Sippewissett salt marsh, Falmouth, MA, United States - SSM-Prop-6N | ecosystem: Environmental > Aquatic > Marine > Wetlands > Sediment ... | reverse complement strand
GTCGTCGCCGGCCAGGAGCGTGGCGGCCCGGCGGCTGACGCCCTCCAGGCGCCGGAGGCAAAGGTAGTTGCGGCGCCCCTTGACCAGCACCGCCTTGAACTCGCGCGGCCACACCGACTGGAGAAAGGGGATGTCTTTCTCCATCAACTGTTCCTGGAGGCTGATCGTGTAGGTGGAGACGACAGCCCGGCGGCCGTGCTCGGTGGCCTGTGCGAGGGCCGGCACGAGGTAGGCGAAGCTCTTGCCGACGCCGGTCCCCGCCTCGACGACCAGGTGGCGGCCCGACTGCTGGGCCTTCTCGACGGCGTCGGCCATCTGGAGCTGCGGCTCGCGGACCTCGTAGCTGGGGAGCTTCCGCGCGGCCGGCCCGTCGGGCCCAAGGAATTCGCGTGCGTTCATGGCACTACCCGCAAACAAAGGGCGGGCCCGAAACGACCCGCTCCGGTGTCCAACCGCCGCGTGCAAAGGACCGCCGCGGCTACGGCGCCTCGTCACCCAGCCGCCCGGCAACCCAATCGGCCGCAAAGCGGACGAACCGCGTGCACGAGGTCTTGCAGCCGCGCGCGTTGTACTGCTCCAGCCAATCGGCGGCGCGCCAGTCCATGCCAATCAGGTCCTGACAATCGACGGCGTCGAACTCGCGATGGAAGGCGTCGATGAGTTCGGTGACGATCTCGTTGGCCCACAGCTTCTCCGCGACGTGGTCCGGCAGGTGCTTCCTGACGGCGAGCAGGCCAATGGCCATCGCGCCGCCGGTGACGGCGCCGCAAACGTGGCCGGTGTGACCCACGCCGCCGCCCATGCCGGTGGCCAGGCCCGGCAGGCACGCGCACGCGAGGCCCATGGCCTCGGCCAGCGCCGTTGCCACGCCTTCGCAGCAGTTGTACCCGTCGCGAAAAAGCTGTTCGGCCCGGTCGGCCGCCCGGCGGCGATCAATCATCGGCGCTCCCGCGTGGAGTGCCACACTCTGGCCCCCGTTCGTACGTGTTCAGCGTGGCAGGTGACCCCTCTTCTTGTCTCCGGTGCCGTGGCCGCATGCTCGGCCCTGGAGATGTTTCGCGGTTCACCTCGACGGCGTTGACGCTTACAGCCATCGTTCGAACCGCCGGCCAGGCCCTCGAGCGCTGGAGCAACGCATTATACGGACGCCTGCCGGCTTGGGCAACCACAACGGCGGGAATGTCAATGAGATGGACGGGCGCCGCAGCCGCATGGCGCAAGGGGCGACTTCCCGCGGGGATCACTGCCTGAGCGCCTCGATGGCGGCGGCGCGAATCTGGGGCAGCCGGAGCATAACGGCGCCGCTCGCCTCGGCGATGAGTTCGCCCTCGCAGACGCCCGAGATGAGGTACGTTCCATCGGCGGCGACGTCGACCTCGCGGCCGCGCATGTACACGAAGACCCACTGGCCGCTTCCGTGCACCCAAGCCTTGATGAGGTGCTCGTCGCCTACCTTGCGGACCTCGCCGACGTGGGCGCAGAGGGTGATGCCCTTGCCTCGGGCGGCCTTGGGGTCGTTGAGCAGCTTCGCGGCGTCGTCGGCGCACAGTTGCGCGACGCGTTCGCGGTCGACGGCGGCTTTCTGATAGGCGCTTCGGACCGCGGGGCCTCGGGCGAAAATGGGTTTGATTGCCGAGCACGGATGTGCCATACTCGTATCTGAAGAGCTCCGCAGCATTGCCGGGCAGGTTTCAAATGGGAAATGTCGGTGGAGGAAACACCATGTGCGCTAGCCGGCTTTCGTGGGCTGCACTCCCATTCCTGATGTTCCTTCTCGCGGGCACGTCTGGTGGCCAGTCCGAGACCGAGGTGGTACCCGAGCCTGAAAGACTGCCGGTTGTCGAGGAAGTACCTAACGTTACCGTTCCTCAAGATGATGTTGTCACCAGACTCTACAACGATGCGATCAAAGGGGTAGTGCGAGTAGAAGTGCCGACGACCAGGACGATGGGTTCGGGATTCGTGACCAGCAACAACGGGGTTATCGTCACAAACTACCACGTCATTCAAGGTGGGCAGGAAGCTGTTGTGGTCTTTCAAGACGGTGTGAAGCGAGAGGTCCAGGGCGTTCTGGTATATGACCGTTCCCAGGATGTTGCTGTCCTCAAAGTCGATCCCACTGGCCTTTCACTTCATGCTCTTGCGCTTGCCGAAGAAGGTCCGCCACCCAACATGACTCGGATACTTGCCATTGGACATGGGCAAGGTTTCGATTTCACGGCTACCGAAGGGCGAGTGATGGCCGCCATTTCAGGCAAAGAGTTGCAGGAGCAGATGGGATGGCACCACATGAATCTGGGTCCGGACAGCCGCTGGATAAGGATCTCGGCCCAGATTTGGCATGGCAACAGCGGGGGCCCGTCGTTGACGCACGACGGGAAAGTCGTGGGTGTCAACACGCTTGCGGGTCCACCGCTGGATGACCTTGGCCGTCCGACCGGGGCACAGATGTATTTCGCCGCATGTGCTGTCAAGCTGAGGCAGATCATCATGGAGCGGGGAGCCACCGAGCCCACACCGCTGAAGACTGTCGCGGAGCGCGAAAAGGACAAGGTGATCGACTATGGCTGTCCCGGTATGCCAGGCAGCATAGGGGGCTGGATACCCGATCGACTCTACAAACAGATGGATGTCGGCCAGGCGATTTCGGCCTTACGGGCGGAACTGAGATGTCCCAAGTGTCGGGGAACAGGCAGTGTCAAAGCCAAGCAAGTGAAGGAGTACCAAGCGGCGCCCGGGATGGTATATAAGGAGGTGACAACGCACGACGTGGTATGCGGTCGATGCTGGGGCAGACAGGTTGCTTGGTCGGAGAGAGCCTATGCCCGAGCGGCAAGACTGGCGAAGCGCGCCGTGCTTCTTGACAAGGAGTCGTGCCCGGCCGAAGCCGCCGACAGACTTAGGGGTGCCCTGCACGAGGTTTTCCAATCAGCGGCGGTCAACGCCGCCGCCGATGCCCGCCTGTGCAACAGACTTGCTGTCAAAGTGCTGTCTAATCCGGACAAGGAGAAAGGAGAGCCGGTGGTCTTTTATGGTCTCCTTTCTCAGCGGGTGGCCTATGGCGCAGAAGCCGTTCTGTTGGTGACGGTGTATGGCAGTGGCCAAGTGATTGCTGTGTACTGTCCGGAACATGTCCAGGCTCTTAAGGGCCAGTACTGCCTCGTTGCTGGGGTGTGTGTTGGACGGGGAGTGTTTTCTGTTCAAGGGGGCTCCGTGGAGTGGCCCAAGGTGTACGCCTGCGCCGTTGAGTCCATACGCTAACCTCGACTTTTCCCGTTTTTGACGGCGGTTAGGAATCCGCGTGGGTGAACCTGCCGGTTCACCCACCCCCTGCCTTGAATCGACCGCCTCAACGGCCTCACTTCTTTTTGAAGATGTCGTCGAGCATCTTGTCGAACCGCCGGTCGATCTGCGTAAGGAGAACCCGGGTCCGCTTCTGAAGGTCTTCGGGCACGTCGGCGCCGTATTGCCGGCAGAGGTTGAGCGCGCGGTCGATGTACGGCCGCAGCTTGGCCGCCGGCGTCTTGCCGGTGCCGCCGCACACGCCGCACCGGCCGGTGCCGAACCGGCCCGCCCCGTGACAGAACGGGCAGTAGATGTTGTCCTCGAGTTCCGTGAGCCGCCACCCCAACCGCTCGCGATCCTCGAACGGCATGCCGGTCTGGCCGGCCTCGGCCGAGTCGCCGCTCGCGTCGCCGGCATTGCGGCCCCACCTCAGGTTACCGCGCTCATCGAAGCCGACGTGGCGGAACCGCCCCTTGTTGTCGCGGGCGATCCGCGGGAGGGTCAGGCTGTCGCGACACATGAACTCGACGACATCGACGGCCACCTTGCCCTCGCCGTTGAGTCGGCGGACGTGCGCTGCAACCGCGGGGTCGGCGTCCCTGCCGCTCAGCAGGACAACCCGATCGGGCTGCTGATCGAACGCGCGTCGCAGAGCGTCGGTCGGATCGCTCCCGCGCGCGGTCGTGACGGCGTTGATAAAGTCACAGGCGGCGCGACGGTTCTCCTCGCTCGCCGGCACCGTCCGCCGCGAAGGCATCTCGACCGGGGGACCTTCGGAGTAGAACACGACGTAGAAGTGCTGGTCGTCGCCCAGGGACCTGATGCACCGCGTCAGATGTTCCTTGACGTAGGTGATCGTGCCCGCGATCGACTCGGAGCGGTCCATGACGAAGGCGACTCGTTTGGCGCCGCCGAGCGGCAGGCCGAAGAAACTCACCCTCCTGCCGGGACCCACCCCAGGCTCCAGGGCGGGGCCGGCGGGACCCTCGAAGCCGTACAGATCACAGCGCACCAGGGGCGGGCATTGCTTCAGCAGGCCCTCGAGCTTGGCCGCCAGGCCGCTCTTCAGGGCCTCGACCTCCGCCCGGTCGTCCGCGGCGATTCCGGGGACGGCCAGGAACTCGTCGAGGCGGTCGCAGCACTCTTTCCACAGCAGCAGCTTGAAGTAGCTGCCGCGAATGGTTTCGGCCATCCTGTCGAGCGACCGGGCCAGCGCGAGGCACGCGGTCTTGCTCTGCCGGGTCCGCGCGTAGTTGCGCAGGGCGTCCATCAGCTCGAAGGCCGTGCTGTCGCCCGAGGCCACCAGGTGCGCGCGGGCGTCGTCCTGGTTGCGCTGCCTGACGAGCTTCAAGGCCGCCAGGGCCAGGCGTTCCTGGACGTGGTCGCCCGGCGTCTTGATCGCCGCCTCGAATCGCTTGCAGACCTCGTCGAGGCCGCGGAAGAACTCCAGTCCCTTGATCGCGTCGCCGAACTCGCCCGGCAGAGCGGCACCGACCTTGGCCACGGCCGCCTTGACACGGTCGAGCAACGCCTCCGCGGCGTCGAGCTGCCCGGCGCACACCATCATCTCGGCGAGCCGGAGCATGTCCGGGGCATAGACGGCGCCCACCCAATCGGCGGCGGCCCCGGCGTCGACGATCCGGCCTCCGACCTGGGCCATGCGATCCAGGCAGCCGCGCGCCGACCGCATCTTCCCGGCCTTCTGCATCCGCAGTGCGTCGTAGACCAGCCGCTGATGGCCCGCCGACGCGCCGGCAAGCACGACAACCTGATCGAGCGCGTACGCCCGAAACGCGTCGGGGTCGGCGCTGTCAAGGACGCGGGCGTAGATCCGCCCGGCCAGGTCGCCGTCGTCCGCGAGCGTGTCGGTGGCCTGCGCGGCCACCACGTCGGTGCCAAACACCTCGCCGAACGTCTGCCGGACCTTCTCCGGCACCGGCTCGTCGGTCGGCACCGGAGGAACCGGGTCCATGGCGCCGGCCGCCGCGGCACAGGCAAGAAGCAGACAGAAGGCGATCAGAGTCTGACGCATTGTCGCACCCGGATGTGGTCTGGCGAAGCCGGACCCGCACATCATTAGACACATGATACCGCAATCCGTTTTCCCAGAAAAGCGATTTTCGACATCAAGAGGCCCACTTGTTACACTTCGGCCGCCTGCCCCTGCCTCGAGCAACCGCCGCACCGGTCCCCAAAAGCTGAAAGGTGGCCTCATGAGAATGAGACCACCTTCCGGGAATCTGTCGCCCAATCCGTCAGAGGCGCTTCGTGACCGTTGTTCAGCAGAGCCGTCTCTACTCGTACGTGTTCAGCCTGCGACCTCTCACCGCCTGAACCGGAAGAGAAGGTCGTGACCCATCCTGTCGCCCTGCTCACATCATCTGCTCGAACATCTTCTTGATCATCTCCTGCGACTTTCTCAGCTGGTCCTTCATCTGGTTCAGCGTCTGCATCTGGCCGGCATCGAGGATCGGTGCGAGTTCGTCCAGGGCGACCATCATTTCCGCCGGGCCTTGCAGGACATCCTTGAGCAGGGTGTCGCGCTCGGGCGCCAGCGCCTGCTGAATCTCCTCGTCGGTGAGCCGGCCGGTCTCCTTCATCTCGCGGGCCTTCTGCTGCAACGCCTCGACCTTCTTCTGCGGCTCGGCCATCATGCCGAGCATGATGCCGCACATCGTTTCCCGCACCGGGGCGGCCTGATCGCGCTGGGCTTCGGTCAACTGGAGGGCGTCGAACATCTTGTTGACACTCGCCTCGGCCATCATGGCCATGGCCTGCGCCATCCGGGCTTTGTCCTCGGCGGTGCGCTTCGCGGCCCGTTCTTCGTCGCTCAGCGGCTCTTCGTCCGTTGTCGCCTCCGGCGCCTCGGCCGCCGATGCCGTTTCACCTGTGCCGGCCACGGCGCCCCCGGACGCAGGGTCCACCCCCGCAGTGGTCGTGTCCGTCGCTTCAGGCGCTGCAGACGCAGGCTCTGATGCATGGCGGGGGACCGTCATGGCGCCCGGCGCGTCGCCGCCGGCCGCAGGAGTCACGACGGCCGCGGCCGTCGCCGTGGCTTCCGGGACCGTCGCCGGCTGTGTCACCACCGGCTCAGGCGTCCGCCCGGCCAGCCTCATGAGGGCGATGCCCTCACCGACCGCCACCAGCGTCGCCACCACCGCAACTGCCGTCATGATCCGCAACCGTGTTTCCACGTTGCGTCCTCCGCTCCCGCCTGACGCAAGACGTATGTCGCCCATAGAACCAGTGCACTCGGGGCGCGATGTCTCCGCACACGCAGGCCCGACGGGATACTCGCCGCCGCGGCTACTCGCCCTGCTCCGCCGTGTCCGCCTTGCCCTGTTTCTTGGCGGCGCCGCCCCCGAGCTTCGACACGCGCTGGAGCGCGGAGTTAATGTCCATCCCGGTCAGGGCATGGACCACCTCCGGCATCTGTGCCAGGATGTTGGTCACGTCCTTGGTGATGCGGCTGGCCCCGGCCCCCTGGCTGTCGCCGCCGGTCGAGACGACGACGATCTTCTCGGTCTTCGCCAGCGGCTCGGCCACCGCGCGGGCCAGTTCCGGCGCGTGCTCGAAGAAGATCTGCATGATGGCGGCCTCGTTGTACATCTTCCAGGCATCGGCCTTCTTCTCCATGGCCTCGGCGGTGGACTGGCCCTGGGCGAGGATGACGTCGGCCTCGGCCAGGCCGCGCGCCTTGTTGGCGTCCGCCTGCCCCTTGCCGAGCTGGCGGTCGGCCTCCGCCCGGCCCTTGGCCTCGGTTTCCACCTTGAACTTCTCAGCGTTGGCGAGCGTCTCGATCCGGTAGCGCTCCGCGTCGGCCGGGCGGCTCACCGTGGCCTCCAACTCCTTCTGCTTCCGCGAGATTTCCTTCTCCTGGACCTCGATCATCCGTTCCTTCTCGACGCTGATGATGCGAATCTCTTCGGCCTTGACCTCCTGCATCGTCTTGTTCTTCTGGAGGTCGTACGCGAGGTCGCTCTCGGCCTTCTTGAGGTTGACGGCCGCCTGGTACTCCGCGCGCTTCGACTCGTAGTCGCGCTGGCTCAGGGCGATCTGGGTGTCGGCCGAGAACTTGGCCTCCTGCCCCGCCTGGTTGGCCTGGGCGCTCTTGATGACCGCGTCGCGGTCGGCCTCGGCCTGGGCGATGATGGCGTCGCGCTTGACCTGTGCGGTGCGCGGCTTGCCCAGGGCGTCCAGGTAGCCCTGGTTGTCGCGGATGTCGCGGAGCGTGAAGCTGATGATCATCAGGCCCATGTTGGCCATGTCGGCCGCGGAGATCTCCTGCACCCGCTGGGCGAAGGCGTCGCGGTTCTTGTAGATCTCCTCGACCGTGAGCATGCCGAGGATCGCCCGCAGGTGGCCTTCGAGCGTCTGGTGGGCGATCTCGGCGATGCGGCCCCGGTCCATCGACAGAAACTGCTCGGCCGCGGTCGCGATCGACACGTCGTCGCCCTTGACCTTGAGCTGGGCCACGCCGTCCACGATGACCGGCACGCCCGTCACCGTGTAGACCTCGGGCGTCTTGATGTCGATGGTCATCAGCTCCAGGCTCAGGATGTCGTACTTTTCGATGATGGGCCAGACAAAGGTCCCGCCGCCCTTGACGATGCGGAAGCCCAGGTCGGCACGCCGCTTGCCGGCGATGATCAGCACCTGGTTGGGCCCGACTTTCACGTAGCGCTTGGCATAGAGACCGAGGATAATGAGAAACGCAAACAGCAACCCCACGACCACGAAGGCCGCCCATGCCTCAGGTGAGAACGCCAGGATAACCGGATCCATCTGTAGTCTCCTTTGCCTTGAAGTCCGGAGGTGCCTGCCTGCCGCCGCCTGCCCCGCGCCGGGCTACTCGGCGGGCTCAACGTACGCCGTGTGTCCCACCCACTTGATGATCTTCACCGCCGAATGGCTCGGCAGGACGTCGCCGCTCGTGCTCTTGGCCCTGGCCGTGAACCGCGACCCGCGGGCCACGTAGGCTATCTCGCCGACGCCGTCCGGCGGAATCGGCGTCGTGGCTTCCGCCTCGATACCGATGGTCTCGGCCAGGCTCGGGCTGCTCGAGCCCTGCACCTTGCGGATGAACGTGTAGAAGAAGAGGAACGTCACCAGCCCCATGGCGACGCCGGACCCGGCGCTCGGAAGCAGCGACATGGCCTCCCACTCCAGGAGCTTGGTGAAGATGATGCCGGTCCCCCCGAACGTGATCAGCGTGATGGCCACCACGGGCGGGCTGAACGGGCTGACGTTCGGGCCGTGGACCGACCCGCCGGGCACGTGGCCGTCGAGGTCCGCGGCGTCCACGTCGATGCCGCCGACCACGTCGTGGCCGCCGCCCAGGTCGATCTCGCCGCCGCCGTCGAGGTCCACGCCGATGTCCACGTCGGCGTCATGGCCGAAGTCCATGTCGCCGACCGCGCTGAAGATGCCCGCGATGACGGCGTAGCCCAGACCGAGAAGAAAGCAGATCAGGTACGTCAGGGAAAGCCAGAAGGCCACCGCCAGGATCAGCATAATCCCACCTCCTGCCGACTCGCTTCAGCAAGCCCGCTCGACGGACCGGCCCCAGAACGCGCCGACGGCCCCGTCAGATTGCCGGATATGCGAGCGTCAATCTAGAATGCCGGGCCGACGCCGTCAACACTATTCCGTCCGGCGACGGGCCGGCGGGATGCCCCGGGCGCAGGTCTCCCGGCCGCCTCACACACAGTAACGCCCGAGATGCGGGTTCTCTTTCATCCCGCGATGCATTTTGCGCCTCTTGCCCCTCGCCCCGCGCGGCCGAGGCCCAGGAGCTAGAACTCGATGCCCGCCTGGGCTTCGGCGCCGAGGTCGCCGGGGTGCTTGATGCACCGCATCTCGGTAACCAGGTCGGCCCGCTCGATGGCCCAGGCGGGGGCCCCACGGCCGGTCATCACCACGTGCACCCCCGCCGGGCGGAGGTCAACAAGGCACCGCAGGTCCTGCTCGCTGATCAGGCCGGCGGCGAGGGCAGGGAACACCTCGTCGAGGACCACAATGCTGAAATCGCCCTCGGCGATTTTTTTTTGGGCGACTGCCAGGGCACGCCGGGCCGCATCAACGGCCTCCCGCGGCGGCGGGTCGCCCCGGACAAAGCCGGTGCCGAGTCGAAGTATCTCCATGCCGGGCAAGGACATGCGCACCAACGCCCGGTGCTCCCCCGCTTCCTGGTGCTTGATGAATTGCAGGATCGTCGTCCGCAGCCCCGACCCCGTGGCCCTCAGGGCCATGCCGAGGGCCATTGTGGTCTTGCCTTTTCCTTCGCCCGTAAATATAATGAATAAGCCGTCGTTTTTATTCATCGCCCCCCCCTCGAAAGTCGGCTGTCTGCCGCCGGGCGTCCGGCGGTTTCCGGAGGCCCATTATAGCTGTCCCGGGCATTGGGAATCAATGCCGTTGGCCTCTTGACCCGCGACGAAAACGTGCCAAGCATCGGTATGTCATTCGCATGTTGGCTGAGCGCCTGAGGAAGTGGCGCCTGCAACTCGTCTCCTGGGCTGTACGCGGGAAATGCCGATCGACATCGTAACCGAGATCGCTTCACAGGTTGGTCTCCGCCGTCAGCAGGTCGACGGCGCTCTCCGCCTGCTGGACGAGGGCTGTTCGCCGGCCTTCATCGCGCGCTACCGGAGGGAAACCGTCGGCGCGGTGGACGAGCGAACGCTTCGAGCCATTCTCGATCACCGCGAGCGGTTGCGCGAACTCGAGAATCGCAAGCTGGCGGTGCTCGGCAGCATTCAGGACCTGGGCCGCCTCACGCCGGACGTCGAGGCGACGATCCGGGCGGCGACCCGGCTTCAGGCCCTCGAGGATCTCCACCTGGCATTTCAACCGCCCAGGAACACCGCCGCGGCGAAAGCCATCGAGCGCGGCCTGGAGCCGCTCGCCGACGCCCTCCTCGCCGCCGACGGCACCGTGCCTATCGAGCAGCTCGCGGCCAACCACATCCGGCATGACCACGCGGTGCACGCCACCGAGGACGCGCTGAGCGGCGCCGCCAACATCCTGGCCGAACGCTTCAGCGCCAGCCCGCAAGTCCGCCAGAAGGTGCGCGATCTCGTATGGTCGCACGGCGTCCTCCGGTGCGCCAAGGGGGCCCTGCCCGAGAGCCAGGTCAAGGAGTTCCGCGACTACTTCGCGTTCTCCGAACAGATCGGGAACCTCCCGCCGCACCGCGTCCTGGCCCTGAACCGCGGCGAGCGCAAGAAGGCCCTCAAGGTCACCGCCGAACTGGACGATGACACGCTCCTCGAGGAATGCCGCGGCATGGTCATTCCCGATGGGCACCCGTTCGAGACGTTCCTCGAGCGCTGCCTGGTCGACGGCTTGCGCCGGCTCGTCGTGCCGGCCGTCATCCGCGAGGTGCGGCGCGAGCTGACCGAACGCGCCGAAGCCCACGCCATCGAGGTCTTCGCCAACAACGTGCGGGGCATCCTGATGTCACCGCCGGTCCGAGGCGTGCGGATCCTGGCTGTCGATCCGGGGTTCCGCACCGGCTGCAAGGCCGCCGCCATCGACGCCGACGGCCGCCTTCTGGGCGAAACCATCGTCTACCCCCACGAACCCCAAGGGCGATGGGACGAGGCCAAGGCCACGCTGTGCGAGGTCATTCGCAGGCTCCAGGTGGACCTCATCGCCGTCGGCAACGGCACAGGATGTCACGAGACCGAGAAGCTCGTCTCGGAGATCATCGCCGACAGCGACCTGGAGGTCCGATACACGCTCGTGAGCGAGGCGGGCGCCAGCGCCTACGCGGCCGGCACGCTGGCCGACGAGGAGTTCCCGAAGCTCGATCCGGCGCTGCGCGCCACGGTGTGCATCGCGCGCCGACTGCGCGACCCCCTGAGCGAGTTCGTCAAGGTGGACCCCCGGGTCATCGGCGTCGGCCTCTATCAGCACGACATCGACCAGCGGCGCCTCAAGGAACGCCTCGACGCCGTGGTCCGGTTGTGTGTGAATCACGTCGGCGTGGATGTCAACACGGCTCACGTGGCGATGCTGGACCACGTCTCGGGGCTCACGCCGGCGCTGGCCCGCAGCATCGTCGCCCATCGCGAAACTGCGGGGCGCTTCGGGTCCCGCGAGGACCTCCAGCAGGTCCCCGGCATCGACGAGACGGTCTTCCGCCAGTGCGCGGGGTTCCTCAAGGTCATCGGCGGAGACAACCTGCTCGACCGCACGCAGATTCATCCCGAGTCGTATGCGGTGGCCGAGCAACTGATCCGGCGGTTCGGCTGCACCCCGGCCGACCTGAACGGCCCCGACGGGCTACCGGGCCTGCGGGCCAGGCTCGAACGGCTCTCGCTCGAGACGCTGTCGGAGGAGTTGGCCGTCGGCATCCCCACGTTGTCGCACATTCTGCTCTGCCTGGAGCACCCCGACTACGATCCCCGGGACGCGAATCCGCCGCCGCTGTTCAAGCGGC
>Ga0272441_10013500_pt1 | contig 11732 bp, 8 predicted proteins | sample SSMProp6N_FD_193582 | JGI IMG/M metagenome (GOLD analysis project Ga0272441, IMG submission 193582) | Marine sediment archaeal communities from Little Sippewissett salt marsh, Falmouth, MA, United States - SSM-Prop-6N | ecosystem: Environmental > Aquatic > Marine > Wetlands > Sediment ... | reverse complement strand
CAAACGGAGGCGGAGGACACTCCGCGGGGATTTTCGTCGGCGATAACTCTGTCGTGAAGGATTGCGTGGCTTCAAATAATAGAAGTGACACAACAGATCAGGATATAAACGTCTATGGCATCCAGGCCGGTAACGGATGCACAATCATTAATAATACCTGTAATAATAACACCAATAACACAACCTTTAACGGCGGAAGTGTTTATGGAATAGGGGCCAAATCTTCCTGTACAATCAAAGACAACACCTGCACCATGAACAGCGCCTCGAACCAGGGAACGAATGCCTATGGAATAAAAGCCCTGGACAGTTGCGTAATTACAGGCAATTCCTGCTCGGAAAACAGTTCCAGCGGCGCGTCCGGGGACTGCATCGGCATCTGGATCGACGGCCAGTGCCTGGTGGCCGATAATACATGCGCTTTAAACAAGGCAACAGGCTCCGACACCGATGCCTATGGAATTTATGCCTTTGGCGCCGATAATATTATCAGGGGAAATAACTGCAGCAAAAACGAGGCGAAGTTAACGGCTGCAGGCATTTACGTGGGTGGTTCGAGCTGTCGCATTGATAATAATCTCTGTACTCATAACAGCGGTGCAACGATTAATTACGCCATACTTTTGAAATCCGGTATCCAGGGTTGTTACATCGTTCGGAATATAACAAACGGCAACTCCTCGGGGGGGATCAACCTGAAAAGCGGTGAGCATTACTGCGGGGCCAATGTCCACTATGGCCCCTCCCCATTCCTTGAGTTCTCAAATGCAGAATTCGGTGATTATGGGATGAAGAATGTCAGTTATTGATAAAGGGGGATCGGTAATAAACATGAGAAACTTGAATCGAAAAACGGTGGTGGAGGGCAAAGGCCTTATCCTGCTCTTCTGCCTTTGTTTATGGATTTCCGCTTTTCCTGTTTATTCCGGCGACGGCCAGATCGACATCCTTCCGGGCGGAAAGGTGACCTTTACGATCTCCAAACCCGGCTCCTATGTGCTCACCGATAATGTTACAATGACGGCAAACCTGAATTGCATCCAGATCACGGCCGATGATGTCACGCTGGATTTGAATGGTCATACGATCAAGGGAACCGATGACGGTTCAGCTGTCGGGATCTACGGCAAAGATAAATTTCATATATGCGTTCAAAATGGCCGCGTGGAATACTTCGGATCCGATGGAATCAGGCTGGGAGACCAGGCGCATGTGAAAAATGTCATGCTGCATAAAAACGATGGAAACGGCCTGAAGCTCGGAGGTCGCGGTATCGTTCAGAATGTTATTTCAACCTATAACGGGAAATCGGGTATTTATGGGGGAAACTCCTGTCTGGTTGAAAAGTGCGTGTCTTCTCGTAATTGCTCTCTGGGGGAATCGGCGGGAATATCTGTTTATGACAACTCCACTGTCAGGGATTGTATCTTACGGCTGAATACATATGAAGGTGATCAGGACGTTGATGTCTATGGAATATCATCCGAACATACCTGCCTGATCGAGAATAATACCATTCGAGAGAATAAAAATAATACGACCTATGATGGCGGCACCATATACGGCATTTATACCATTGATAACACTATAATCAGAAACAACACGTGCAGTGATAATACAGCCTCGGGAGCTGGAACAGATATGCGTGTTATCAAAGCGGGCAAACACTCTACATTATCGGGAAATGTCTGTTCAATGAACAGTGTAACCGGGGAGGCCGCAGGTTTATATGCTCTCGAGTCAGGCGAAAAATCCATCATAATGAATAACACGGTATCAGATAACTCGAATGTCGGCAACTATATTTACGGAATCTATGCCAGGAGCGATTCCATTATTCGTAATAATGTAGCAAGTGGACATACCGCCAAATTCTCAGCATATGGAATCTACGTCCCGGGTGATGGAAGCCGCGTTGAAAATAACAACTGCTCCGGAAATGTCGGTACGGAATATGGAGGATATGGGATTTATATTGTGGTCGCTACAGATGATTGTGTTGTCCTGAGAAACCATACTCGAGGAAACAGCAAGAACGGAATTTATCTTGGAAATGGCACCCAATACTGCGCGGAAAACATGACTGCGGAACCAAACGGCATTAAACAGGATGGTTCGAATTCCCTTCTGGAGAATAATATCGCCATTCCGTAGATATGTAAATGGTATCTCAATATATTAGGAGGAAAGACAATGCCCTCGAAATCCCTCTTTCGCATGATACCTGCATGGCTCGGTTTCATTATCCTTCCAGCTTCAACTTTTGCCCAAACCAGTATCCTCTCCTTTTCCACGGATGAAAGCTGCATCATCTCCAAGCTTACTACAGAGGATCATGAGGTGACCGGCACGGATCTGGCCGGATCCTGGTCCAATGTCCTGGCGGATCTGACCTCCCAGCTCCCCGAGGCCGCCAATATCGACGCCCTGGATTACCTGAATGAAAAAGCGGTTTATTTCTCTCTCGATTCCACATCCCGGGTCGTTGATGCCATCTATGACGATGAAGATATCATCTTCTGGAACGGATCCGCCTTTTCCATGGCTTGGGACGGCTCCGCAAACGGCCTCCCCGAATGCGCCGACATCGACGCCCTCCATATCGTCAACAAATCGCCCCTTTCCTTTCTCTTCTCCATCGACGGCAATGCGAATCTTACGGGGGTCGGCTTTGTCAACGACGAGGACATTGTTTCCTTCAATGGCTCGATCTTTGTCGACGTTCCTTTTGCCGGCTCCTCAGAGGGTATCCCCCGAAATGCCGACCTGGACGCCCTTGCAGTGAGATCCGATACCGAGTGGATCATGTCCTTTGATGTCCCGCTCCTGGTCGATAAGATCTTTGCCGATGACGCCGATCTCCTGGTCTGGAATCCGGTCAAAGCCTCTTTTGAAACATCCCTCTGGTTCGACGCCTCAGGGCAGGCAATTGCGGATAACGTCGATCTGAATGCGAGCCGCGCCTCCAGCGACCCCACACCGACCGCCACCCCTACCCCCACCCCCACACCCACACCACCGCCCTCCGAGGATAACTACGAGGAAAACGACAGCCTTGCAACAGGCTGGTACCCCGACCCGGAACGCGACTGGGCCGATGAATGGCTCTCCACCATCGACGGAATAGGCGTCTCGAAAGACATGGACTGGTATAAAATCTTCGTGGAGGATGGACATAAACATATTCTTGTCGATTGCCGATTCACACATGCTGACGGCAATATCGACATCGCCCTGTACACCGAGGGAGGCAGAAAACAAGACTCTTTGAGCTTAACGGATAACGAGTATATCGACTATACCGCCAAGGAGACAAACCGCTTTTACTGGATCCTGGTGACAGGCGATTATGCCGGCAATACATACGACCTCTGGTGGAACGACCTGGATCCCTCCGTCACACCAACCCCAACACCGTCCCCGACACCCACACCAACCCCAACATCGTCCCCGACACCCACTCCCACACCAACAACGTCGCCTTCAGCCACCGCCACCCCCACACCCACGGCCTCCCCGACTCCACCGGATGTGAACGATATCGTGGATTACCTCCTTGGCCTGATCTCTCCCACACCATCTGAAAAGGACGCCATGGACACAAACGGCGACGGCGACGTGGATGCGGCCGACGTCATCTTCCTGGTTTTGTCAGGAGGATGACGAAACTCAGCATGTATTCAAAAACCCCCGTGCCTTCCTTTCCGGAAAAATACACGGCGGCCGTAATAATGCCGATTCCCGTCAGGAAACTGATTAGCTGTCCCACAATGAAAAGCTCTTTATTCTGAACCTTTCTACGAAACAGAAACAATTTGAACGGCATATAAATATCCTGTGTCATGACCGCCGCCGTCTGATTCAGAATCGTATCGAGGGAACTCATTGTGGCACTGAACATCGCCACAACGATAAGGCCGGAAAGCCCGTTTGGCAGGAGCTGCAATGCGATGATTGCATACGAAGCCTCTTCCGGTTTTTCAATCTGAACCGCACTCACAAGTTGAGAAAATTCCAGCCGGGCCACAATCGGTGGAATAAACCAGATAAAACAACCGATCAGCATGAGAATGGCAGCTAAGAGAGAGGCTTTTTTCGCCCCTTTGCCATCCTTGCAGGCAAAAAAGCGCACTAACGCCCCGAGGGAATTATAGGTGAAAATGACGAATGTAATAAGGGCCAGGCCCCAGATCCAGGAATAGGGCGTCCTTCCCGTGTTGTCCACGATCTTGAGCATCCCGCTGGTATCCAATGCGTCGATCTTTCCCAAAAGGCCCCCAATGCCCCCACGTGTTTCAGGCTGAGATATGTCATGAGAAGGGCCAGGGGCATTAAAATCAGGGTCTGGAGAAAATCCGTCGCCATAACGCTCCAGCTTCCTCCGATCGTTGAATAGAGCATCACCACGATTCCGAGGATAATAATGATATGTGGAATGCTGAAGCCGAAGATCGCGTTCGCGAAGATCGCAACTCCATACAGGGTGAGGCTGGCCATCAAAATGCCGGGAATGATCCCTATCCAGACATACGCCTGCTGGGTGTAGATATTATAACGGGCGCGAATCACCTCCGGAAAGGTGTCGCCCTCATCTGGCGAAAGAGGTCGGCTGTAAAGAAATAATTAACCAGGTATCCGATCACATTGGCGATATAGATCAGTGCCACCGAAATTCCGGCGGTATAGGCCACCCCCGAGGCCCCGGTAAAGGTCCAGGCGCTGAATGACGCCATAAACGCGCTTGATCCCACCAGCCACCAGCTGCCCCGGCTTCCGCTTTTAAAGTAGTCGTAAAAATTCCCGACAAATCTCCGGAACACGAGCCCCGTTCCCAGCATGAACAGCAGTTAAAAGCCAATGACCAGATATTCGACAAGCTCAACTTTTGGCATTAAATGTCACCATTTTTTCATTCCTTCATCCACGAAAACCAGGTAAGATTATTTTCGCTTTGGAAGGATAATCAAGAGAATTCCCTTCTCTTTTCCCGTCTGGGGTCAGTTTATATAATTATATAATAAAAATAGATCCCGATACCTCCTTATACCGATCCCGGATCCCTCCCTTATTACGGGTTGACTTTTCTATCATGATTCAGAAATGCATAAAGAAAAACAGGAAAAAAAGATGAGGCTTTTAAGCAGGGCGATTCCTATGTTCCGGAGATTCATTACGATCCCACAAACGGCGTCATCTCCGGGGGAGACCTGTTTATGACCCTGGAATAATATGAATACATGGGGCGTACACGGTAAATAGTGTTAATAATTCCGTGAGGGGGGATGTAAGGAGGCGGAAATCCCGGGAGAACGTGGATTAATGATAGAGAGCCGATATCGAATCGCGTCAACGGGGCAAACATTCAGACAACGGCCGCAACTGTAACAATCCGCTGGAAATTTCTTTTCATAAACACGGCCTTTCGCGGCTTCCAGAGGACAGGCATCTATACAGATACCGCATTTTGTGCACTTCTTTTGATCAATTCGAACATGGAAAATGCTGATTCGTTCAGCAATCCAGGAAAGGAATCCAAAAGGGCAGATGAACTGACAGAAAGGACGGTAAACAAGGAATGATCCCAGGAACGCAAGGATGACGGTCAGCAGGATGCCGACGCCCTCAAAATCGAGATTGAAAAGGTTAAAGGGATTGACATAATGATAGATGACCAATCCCTTGCGTCCTCCTATAACACCGAACAGAAAAAGCAGCATTGCGGCGAAGAGACCGGCACGGATTGTGTTTGTTAAAACAAACGGCAGCTTTCGTTTTTTGATCTTTTTCAGAACCGGAATGCTGTATACCAGTTCCTGGAGGGCGCCAAAAGGACACGCCCATCCACAAATCATCTTATTGCCGATAACAGCCATAACAAGGAAAAATAGAAAGGCGATCACTTTGGCCATGGGATCGGGGTACAGACCAACCATCGATTTGAAGACCTTCACCGCACCCTCCATCGGGTTGGGGGATTTTCCCAGAAGAAAGCCTGCAACGATTACAGAAAACAGCAGAAACACAAGCTGGGGCGCCCGCGGATACCATGCCTTTCTGTGCTTTATGTCGGACAACTCGGGGCGTCCGAGCCTGGTGAGAAAAACAAGACCGCCCAGAACCAGTGCCGCATACACGTAATACTTGAGCATTGAATCACGATGCGAAAGCAGGTGCTCCGCCGTATGCCGCAGTTTCTCGGGCGTAATACCCAATTCTCTGACAGGCGACCGCTTGGAAACATCGAGGGCTAGATTGAATTCGCGGGCCAGAGATTTGCCTGTAATCCCAAGTTGTGGGGCGATCTCCCTGATGGACATATCGATGTTGAAATCGTTCGCCGCTTGTGATTCGACCCCCGGATCCAGCAGAACACCCACGAAGAGGATTACAGCCATCCCAGTGCAGGATAACCACAACCAGACGCGTTGTTTCCTGGAAAGTCGTGAGTACCAGGAATTGTCTTTCATTTTGCTTACTTCATCCGTATGAGCCATACAAGAGTCTTTAAACGTGATATAATGATGGCGTCAACACAATTCAACCGACATAACCAGGGAACGTCTTGGTTCATCTTGAATTGGACAAGGGGAGTATTCTCTCGCCAAGCCGCCAGCCGCTTTTCCCCTGCTCACCGCTTCCCGCTCACCGCCAGCCGCATTCATTTCCCGATTGACTTTTCTATCACAATTTATCATGTTTTAAAGAAAAAGAGGGATTGGAGATCCGAGCTTTTCAAGGAGTGAGTTATGGGTAAGATCCGATTCAGAACGTTTTGCATATTCATCCTCTTTTCGGTAATCCTGTCACTTCTCTTCAGTGGATGCGGGAGGGGACCCGCTGAAATCTATATTGTTGCAGGGGGTTTTCATTACATCGTTCTGGAAAGGAAATCACCGAACAAAATAATCGTCCGGCAAACGAATATGAGTCGGTTTTTTGATGACTGGAACGTATCCCTCGAAAACGATCGACTGAAAATCACCACCCTTACCAGGGAATCCGGGAAAACAACAGACGGATTGTGGATCGAGGGGGGGGAATGGATGCATTATTACGAATCCGTCCCCTCAAAGGATAGACCGGCGGACTGGGACCTGGTTCGATACGGTTACAACACCTTCCTTCTAAAGGAAAGCCTGAAAATCGAGGATATCCCGGAATTTGAATCCCCCTTTCCCTCCTACTTCCACAGGGTGGATGACGGGAATGTTTTGAAGTACTATAACGCAGGAGGCGACCCGGAAAAGGCTTTCAAAATCGCCTCGGATCTCCTTGCCGGCCATCCAGACGATCCCTGGATCAGGTTCATCTATATGGATTCCCTCCTCGGAAAAGGAGAAATCGATGTGTTGGGGAAAAAAATCGAGGAATGGGAACCGTTATTTCAATCCGTAAGCGATCCCTTTTTAAGACGCACGTTCCGTTTTTTAAAAAAGACGCACCATGCCCATCTCCTCTCGAGCGAGGGGAAAAACGCCTTTTCCTTTGTGATGAAAACCACAAGCACCGAAATGGGGCACCCCGAGAGACTCCGCATGTTTCCCCGGATCCTGGAGTTCGATGAGTTTGACTTTCCCCTCGAGGGAATCCTCCATCCAACGGACAATCCCATTTATCTTCCCATGCAGGTCTCCCTCAAGGTTTTCACGGTTGAATCCGTGTTCCGCATGATCCGTGGGGAGCGGAAAGAGGCACTGGAACTCCTGGAATCCAGCTACCATCTAGGTCGATTGCTCAGGAAAAACCGCATAGATGTGTCCTTCATGATCGGAACAGCATTTTGCCATATGGCCCTTCGTCCCCTCGAGATCTTTGTTTTGAACTGCTGTGAAACAGGGGATGAAATAAACAACGCCGGAGAAGTCATCGAGCGAATTCGAGATCAGGACCGCTCCATTGATATCAGCCGGGTGGAGTGGGATCCCATGCTTTCCCTGGAACTGCAACCCATGCCGTATTTTTACCAGACGGATGCGATAATCCGCGACCTGCACTCGCAGGCCCGGTTCGAGCTCATTCGCACGGCTCTGGAAGTGAAACGAAGCCTCATCATGGAGGGAACATTCCCTGAGGATATCGAGGCGATCAAAAGTCGCTTTCAAGGCGATCCCCCAAAGGATCCTTTTACCGGGAAACCCCTGCATTACAGGAGGGAAACCGGATCCGCAGTCTGTTACAGCCTCGGGCCGGATAAGTCTGACGACCGGGCCGCCCTGCCATACGATCCCACCAACGGCATTTCCAGCCGGGGAGATATCTCACTGCGGATTCCTCGAGAAAGGGAGTATCCCTTCCCGCGCCATGGGGTGAGGGCCTCTTCCCCGGATGAATTAAAGGCGATTTTTCCAACCGGCCTGCCCCCGGATCCCTTCGCCAATACAAAGGGGAAGCCCCTGGGCGTTACGAATACATCCCCCGTAAAAATTTACAGCTATGGTCCGGACACAGACGAGATTGAGGCTTGCGAGCAGGGCGATTCCTATGTTCCGGAGATTCATTACGATCCCACAAACGGCGTCATCTCCGGGGGAGACCTGTTTATGACCCTGGATCAGTAGCTGACCCAAGTCGAGGTCGGGAATTTCAGGGTTGCTCCGAAATACTCCAGCACGTCGCCCATAACTTTAACCCGGTTGCTTGAGGGAAAGATCGTTTCGAAGGGAAAGGCAAGATACACCATCTGTCCGGTTTCAGTGCCGGAACCGAATTTGCCTGTATATTGAACGGCGCAAATCTCGCCCGAGGGGGAAGCGAGAGAGCCCGCGGCTTCCCCGAGAGGTTTTATCACGTCCGGCATCTTGACGCGGTAGATCCCCCGGCTCCCCTCGTCGAAGCGGATCAGGCGCGATCCGAATATCCCGGGAGGGCCCGTGCCGAAAACATCATAATCGTCCATGTCATCCTTTACGAATTCCGCGTGCAGGTAATCATTGTAAAAAGACTTGTCTTCTGCACTTCCCTTTCCATCGAGATCCCATCCGATCTCCGATCCTGAAACAAACAGCTTTCCACCGCCCTCGAGGTATTTTTTCACTTCACCCTGCTCCGCACTGTAGAAGGTTTCATTATAAGTGGATTCATCTCCCAGAACCCATATCACGATGTCATAATCGGAGAGGGAAATCTCGCCCCCCACTTTCTGGTTGGCGCACGTGTCGAAACCGATTCCATAATACCCGACAGCCGACCCGTGACAAGCTGCAAAATCATGATTGCCGCCCTGCGCGATTCGTTTCCCGTTCCAACGGTCATAACCGTCAACGATCAGGACCCGGTTATCCCCGCTGGTACACATGAACGCGTATACATCCGACGGAATGCTTTCATTCCCGTAAAGCGAATCATCCACGGTTGTCATGTAATAATACCTGGTCGATCCTTCGGGGGGGCTGGAAATAATCTCCGAACTTTTCCCGAACGGCAGGCTGGTTTCATCCAGGATGCACGTCCAGCTTGTCGCGTCCGCACTCTCGTAGAGGCGGTAACCCAGAACCCGGCTTCCCTCCAGATCCACCCACCGGAGCTCCATCATTCCGGACCCGGTTTGACGGATAATCTCGATCGCTGCATATTTGGGCGGTGTGATATCCCGTGCACTTTCCGTTGTGGTAAATGTTATATCGCCGGAAACTGTAGCGGCGCCTGCAAGATTTTCAGACCTCGCGCGGGCATGATAGAGCGTTCCGGGATTGAGTCCTGTAAGGGTAACGCTCTGGGAGAGTCCCCGGAGTTTATCCGGAGAGACGGTCGATCCGTATCCCGGGGTGGTGCCGTAATCCACGGCCCTTGTGGCTGGATCGTCCGTGGTCCAGTTCAACGTGGCCCTGTCATGGGAAATGGCAGTGATTGAAATATCCGAAATGACAGGGGGGGAAGCGTCGATGGCATGGTCGCGAATCCATTTGAGAAACGTGATCGCCCCCGCGATATTTTCACTGATGCTGGGGTCAATGGAGCTTGTACCGGGTGCAAAGCCCCCCGAAGCCCCGTCGCCGGGACGGAGTTCGAGGGTCAGGCAGGGAATGCCGAGTTCGGCATGCAGGTAATCATTCGTGGCGCCCCCTCCCGCATAATCCAGCGTGATGGACCAGGATCCGTTCCGCATCCTCTGGCCATTCACGGATTCTATGGAAAAGGCCACATTGCGGGCGAGAGGACCCATCACGTCCACATTGGGAGGCAGGGTAAAAGTCCAGGCCCAGTTGTGCATCACTCGAGTTCCGTAAGTATGGTAATTCAGGCATCCTTTGAGCCTCCTTTCCGGGGCAAGGATCCAGCTTCGGAGGGCCTGGGTTTCCGGTTCGCTGTACGGGGCCGGTCCCCGGTATGTTCCCGACGAAGGACCCGAGGGCGCCGTATCCCACGACCACCCCCAGTTCCGGTTCAGGTCCACCCCGAAGCTCCCGTCGCCGTTGTCTCGCCTGTTCTTCCTCCAGAAGCGTTCTGTTTCATGGGTGTACACGTACCCGTCCGGGTTCGCCACCAATATAATGTAAATCTCCATGGTATTCACGAGTTCCGTCACTTCCGGATCGGTTCCGTATTCAGTTAGAAAATGTCTTGTGACTCCGTAAAGCGTCATCCCGCTGAGCCATTCCCTTGCGTGTTGGAGCGAGATCAGGAGCGCCTCGGGTTCGTCCTCTTCAATAGCGGCATTGTCGCTGATTTTCAGCATCCAGATATTGCGGCCTTCCCAGGAGGTTCCCAGGGAAAAAAGAGAGCTGATATCGGGAAACGCCATGGCCCATGATTGAAGATCCGTCTCGAATTCGGCGAATGTCAGGTATTTATCTTCCGTCTGGTTCGGCATTCCCTCTTTCAACGGCGAAACCCTCGAGTATGCCAGGCCGTGATCCGTGAGCCACTTTTCGTCCCCGGGGGAGGGATAGATAATGGCCCTTTTCTCGTCCATCTCCAGGATATCGAATCCCTGCCGGGCAATCTCGTCGGACTGGGACTCCCGGGTAAACCGGATTTCCAGAAATTGCGCCCTTCCCTGAATCAGAAGGGAGGAAAGAAGAATAATAAGAAGAAAGACCCTTTTCATTTTCCCGTTAAGCTTGTCAGGATATTTATCGATATAGCCTTATATTCAGAATAGAAGCAATAATAATATCAGAAACCTCCCGTCGCAACTTTTCCGCAATATGCGATCATCTTTTTTACCTGAATAGATACCCTTTTAGAACAATTGATTTAAAAATATATCAGCCGCGAAAAGGCGCAAAAGGCACAAGAAGAGAGAGAATATAACTCCCTGTATTTAATCGGTGTGAATCTGACCCGCCCTGAGTTCATCGAAGGGTGAAATCACTGGTTGATGTATGGTCTGTCTCCCTCTTGGCGATCCCGGCACCTTTGCGAGAGGATCTCTTTTGTCTCGCGCAAAGCCGCAGGCCGCAACCCGCCCTTGTCACGGCGAAGTTCCGAAGCTTGCGAGGAACGAAGCCGGAAGCCGCTTTACATCCTATCCTCCCTGGAGAGAAAATTACCAGAGTTATCGCGTCTGCCCCCCAATTCGTGGATTATTGATAGAGAGCCGATATCGAATAGCGTCAACGGGGCAAACATTCAGACAACGGCCGCAACTGTAACAATCCGCTGGAAATTTCCTTTCGTAAACACGGCCTTTCGCGGCTTCCAGAGGACAGGCATCTATACAGATACCGCATTTTGTGCACTTCTTTTGATCAATTCGAACATGGAAAATGCTGATTCGTTCAGCAATCCAG
>Ga0272441_10013499_pt1 | contig 11735 bp, 7 predicted proteins | sample SSMProp6N_FD_193582 | JGI IMG/M metagenome (GOLD analysis project Ga0272441, IMG submission 193582) | Marine sediment archaeal communities from Little Sippewissett salt marsh, Falmouth, MA, United States - SSM-Prop-6N | ecosystem: Environmental > Aquatic > Marine > Wetlands > Sediment ... | reverse complement strand
CTCGTCCGCCCAGTCGACGTTCAGCTTGCTCGGCTCGAGCGCCCCGTCGACTTGGCCGCGTCGCGGCTTCGGACCATCGACCTCGCCGCGCTGCGGCTTCGCGGGACCGACATCGCCGCGCGTCGGCTCTTCGGGCTCGGCCTCGAAGCGCGCCGTCTTCGAACGCGAAGCCTTGGCGCTGACCGGCTTCGTGACCTTGGCATTCTGAACCTTCGCCTCAGCCGCCACCGCCGTGGCCACCGCGGCGTCTGAGACCGTCCCGTCGGGGGCGAGCTTCTTCAAGTTCTTCGCGCCCTTGCGGGTGTCGTGGAGGCGGCCGCAGCTCGTGCACTGGAATATTCCGAGCGCCGCCGCGCCGGGCACGGGAACCGGCGCCCCGCACGCGCAGAGCAGGAAGTACATGCCCCCGCCGAGGATTCCATGAGGCCCGAGGATCCGTTCGAGATCCGCGCGCAGCTCCTCGGGGCTCTTGGTGCCTGTGCGCGAGGGATTCCTCATGGCCACCGGGCTGGCGGCCGATTGCTTGAGCGACCGTTTCCGTAGGATGCCCCTGCGTGGACCGATCCCCGCCGCGCGACGCGTCCGCTCGTACTCATGGATCGACGCCGCGGGCGCGGAGGCCATCTGCCGGAGGATCTTGACCCGCGTGGCTATGGGCGGGTGGGTCGAGTTCATGTGCGCATAGCGCTCCTCGAAGGGCTTGATCGGGTTCACTATGTACAGGTGCGCGGTGGCGCGGTTGGCGACCTCCAGCACCTCCTTGTCGCCGGAGATCTTCTCAAGGGCCGAGGCGAGGCCCTCCGGGTAGCGCGTGAGCTCGACCGCCGAGGCGTCGGCGAGGTACTCGCGCCTGCGGCTTATTGCGAGGTAGAGGAGCCGTGACAGTATCGGCGCCAGGATCGCGAAGACGATGGCGATGACGATGATTATCGCCTGTGCGCCGCCCTTCTTGCCGCCCCCGCCGCGCCTGCGGCCCGCGCCGTACCACGTCGCGCGGAGGAAGATGTCGCACATGAGGACTATCGTCCCGACCATGATCCCGACGAGCGTCATGTAGAGCGTGTCGCGGTTCCTGACGTGGGACATCTCGTGCGCGATCACGCCCTGGAGTTCGTTCCGGTCGAGCTTCTCGAGGAGCCCCGTCGTGACGGCGATCGACGCCTTCTCTGGGGAGCGGCCCGTGGCGAAGGCGTTCGGCGCGGTGTCGTTTATGACGTACACCTTTGGCAGGGGCAGCCCCGACGCTATGGCCATCTCCTCGACCACGTTAAAGAGCTGCGGGTGGTCGGCGTGCGTGACGGGCTTGACGCCGCTCGCCCAGAGGACCATCGACGAGCCGCCGTACCAGGAAAAGAGCGTAAGGACGAACCACACGCCGAGGGCGATCGCGGCGCCGATCTGCCACGCCCCCGTCCACGCCTGCCCGATGGTGGCGCCCGTCCCGACCATGAGCGCGGCGATGAGGAAGATGAGGTAGAAGCTGAGGCGTCTGTTACGGCGGATCGCTTCCCACATTCGCGCGCTCCCTCATTTGAAGATTCTACGCGCGCGGCCCCGCGCGGCAAGGGCGGGGGAAGAGGCATCCTAGACTTGGGCAAAGGCAGTAGGGAAAGCGAGGCGGGCTGCGGCCTCAAGCCTCAAGCTTCTTCACGAAGCTGAGGACGTGGCCCTCGGGCTCGAGGGCTTCGACCTCGCACTCGTCGACGAGACCCTCGAGTGTCTGGAAGGTGAGACCCTCCCTGTCTTCGGAGGTGATCGCGAGGGCGGGGTCGGTGGCGAGGAAGGCGATGCGCACCTCGCGGTTGTCCGCGGCGACGAACATGCGCACGCGGCGCCCCTGGTCGGTCGACTTCCCGGCGTAGAGGCCTATCGCCTCGTCGACGACGCGGTCTATGGCCTGCGCGTCGCTCGAGAAGGAGGGCACCTCCATGCTGTCCGCCACTGACGACGCGGCCTTCCGCGCGACGTCCACGTAGGCGGGCTCGCACGGGATGTTGAGCTCCACCGACTGGGCGGAGCGCATCGGGAAGGTCGCGACCTCTCCGTCGCCGGTCACCTCGAAGCAGCTCTGGCACCTAGGGCAGCGATAGCGCCCCGGCCCGTCGGCCACGAGCTCCGCCACGCACGAGTCGCACGCGAAGGTCATGGGGAAGTCGCCCCCCTCGGCGGTGCTCTCCGCGCCTTCGGCCTCCGGGCCCTTCCCGATGGCCGAGATCGCCGCGTCGACGTCTCCCGCCACGGTGAAGGCGGAAAGGAGCCCCATCGTGTCGAAGATGGACATGATCGTGTCCGGGATACCCGCCAGGACGAGCGCGCCTTCCGCGGCCTTCACGGCGTCGGAGTGCTTGATGAGCGCGGCCATGCCGCTGCTGTTGACGTAGTCCAGTCCGGAGAGGTCGATGACCGTCTTGCCCGCGTCCTCGACGAGTTCGGAGAGCGAGTCGACGAACTGCTTGACCGTCGCGCTGTCGACGGACCCGGACGCGGCGATGACACGCACGGCGCCGAAATCTTCGACTTCACGGTCGTCATGCGCGATTTTGAGAGTTTCCAAAATCACCCCTCCATACCAGAATGCCAGTGTAAATCTAGGCGCGCGATGCGGGAGCGTCAAGCGCGCCCCCGGGGACTGGAGGCGTCGATGGGGCGTTGGGTTCGCTGGTTCGGGGCCGAGGAGGCCGCGACGGCCGTCGCGGAGACCGCCGGCGCCCCCCCGGCCGAGAGTCCGTCGGCCAAGCGGGTCATCAAGATTTCGCATGCGGACGCGCGCAAGGCCGCCCTCTCGGGGACGGGCCTCCCGAGCAGAACCGCGCCGGCCCCCACGGGCGTCATTTCCGTCGAGCAGCTCGCGGCGGAGATGCTGACGGCGGTCCTCGTGCAGGAGAAGCTCCTCACGCAGGCCGACGAGCACGCGGCCCTCACCGAGCACCGCGCGACCGGGCGGCCCGTCGAGGCCATACTCGTCGAGACCGGCATCGTCCAGGAGGCCGACCTGCTCGCCGTCCTCTCCCGACGCTGCAAGGCACCCCACCTCAGCCTGGAACGATATCAATTCCGCCCCGAGGTGCTGGAGGCCGTGCCTGGCCCGTTCGCGCGGGCGAACCGGGTGATACCGCTCGAGCGTCTCGGTAAGGTCCTGAACGTGGCGACGTCTAATCCGCTCGACGTGGCCACCCTCAAGCGCCTCGAGGAGGAGACCGGTCTGCGCGTGAAGCCCTTCCTCGCCAGTCCTCGCGAGCTCGCGGCGTGCCTCGACAACTGCTACCCGCCCCCGCCCGAGGAGTCCCTGCCCGAGGTCGAAGAGACCCCCTTCAGCACCAAGCAGATGCTCAAGGAATCGTGGCTGGGGCTCATGGGCGACAGCTTCGAAGACCTCGAAGGGGCTAAGGAGCAGGCCGAGGAAGCCCCCGAGGAGGGCGAGGAGGAGGCCGAGACCGAGGCGCCCCCCGCCCCCGCCGCTGAGAAGGCCGTGCCCCTCTCCGACGACGATGTCACTGCCTTCGCCCGCGTGACGAGCCGCGTCCTTTACGAGGACTGGGCGGACGCCGTCGGCGTCTCCGGCGAGGGCCCCCTTGCGGCGGCACCGGTCTCCGGGCCCGAGTACGATCTCGTCGCCGCGGCCGACGCGCTCCCGAAACGCGCCCCTCCGAAGAAGAAGAGAGAGCCAAAGAGGGAGAAGGCGAAGAAGTCCAAGCGCACGTCGAAGCGGGAGAAGTCGCTCAAGTCGCGCTCGGGCAAGAAGAAGGCCAAGAAGTCCAAGAAGAAGAAGTCCCGCCGCTGAGCGCCGACGGCGCACGACACGTCCATGCAACCGCAGATGAACGCAGATAGACGCAGATGACGGCACGACCTCAGAGGCACTCCAGAGCGCCTTGCGGGACAGGAGGGCATGTTCCGATTCAGAGATGAGTGGGGACACCTTGCCGGTGGGCGGGGGGACATGTTCCGATTCCGGGCCGTGGCGGAATCGGTACGTGTCCCCCGACAGCTTTGCCGAACTCTCGCCAAGCACATACGTTCATGGTTCCATGAGCGAGCATGCCCCTGTCCTCGATCCGGACGCCATCTCGCCGCGCCCGCTCCCGAGCTGGCCGTGGCTAACGATGCTTCTCAACCTCGCCCTGATCGCGACGATCTTTCTGACGAGGGAGCGGTGGGCCGCGTGGAAACTCGAGAAGACATATGATGGCGGACCGTCATGCACGGGCCTTCGCGTGAGGAAGGCCGGCAGGCGCATCGTAACGTCGGATGGCGAAGGACCTCCCTGGATCGCGGATCTTGAGACCGGCAAGACCCTGTGGTGGTTGCGGCCCTGCTCTACCCACGCGGTTTTGCATGATGTCGAGTCGGTCATCATCCGGCCGCACATTGCCCGTGTCAGCGGGACGCCGCCCGACAAGCCGAGGCCGCTCTGGGTGCTGGACGTCGAGACCGGAAAGAAACGCTTCGAGTTGAGCGTGGGAGACATGCAGGCGCGAGACGCCCGGTTTTCCGTGGACGGCAAGCTGATCGTCGCCGAGCACGAGGATGGCGTCACTCGGGTCTGGGATGCCTTCACGGGCGAGATCGTTCCTGAGGATGCGGGCGCAGTGGCGAGGACCGGCGATGCCAACGCCTCAGGCCCAAGAGCGTGGCACGCGGTCAATCGCGCTCCAGGTTACGTCTGGATTGCCGAACCCGGGAAGGAACCGCGCGCCATCAGCCTGGAGCAGCCCTACCCCATGGAGGTGTGGCAGATCGATACGGCGAAGCTGCTGGGCGGTGGGTCGCGGATCCTTGCGTGGGAGTACGACGGTTATCATGTGAGAATCTGGGATGCGGGTACGGGCGAGCTTCTCGCGGAATTCGCCGGTCGCGCCTGCGACGTCGTGGGTGAGAGGTTGTGGATGTGCAGAGTCGAGCCGGCCGCCCTTCTGGAGTACCGCCGCGTCCGCCCCGAGTGGTGGTGGGGCGTCTTCTGGCTCCCGCACTTCTGGCTGATCGCGGGGCTGGGGGGGTGCGTGTTCGCGAGCGGCTGGCGGGATAACAGGCGCATGAGGCGGCGCGAGCGCGAGAATTCATGAGTCCCTCGAGGAGTCTCGCGATCTCCGTGTTGAAGACGTTAGGACTTCTACTCCGGGACAAGCGCGTCCCACCCCGGCGTCTTGGCCTGCTTCGGCTCGCCGCCCTCGGCGTCAATGTAGATCACGAGCGCCTCGGCGCCGAGTTTCCCGGCGAGTTCGACGGCGCGCTCGGGGCCAATGACCGCGCCTGCGGTGGACAATGCGTCGGCGAGCCCGTTCTTCCCCGTCTGGCGGAACGCGAGCGTGACCGAGAGCGTGCGGGTGTCGACGGGTGAGCCCGTGCGCGGGTCCACTATGTGATAATAGGGTTTCCCCGCTATCACGATCGGCGAGAAGTAGTTCCCGCTCGTCGCGCAGGAGAGGCCCGTCCCGGGGTCGGCGATGGCGGCCCACAGCGCTCCGGCGTCGAGCGGGGAGAGCGGATCGCGGACGCCTATCACATGCGGGCGCCCGCGCCTGGAGACGCCCCAGCACGCCGTCTCCCCGCCGACCTGCACGAGCCCCGAGCGCGCGCCGCCCTCTCTGAGGATCGAGACCGCCCGGTCCACCGCCATCCCCTTGACGATCCCGCCGAAGTCGAGGCTGAGGCCCGGCCCGGCGGCGATCACGCGGTCTCCCTCCATGCGGAGCTTCGTCGCGCCCGAGTGCGCGAGGGCCTTGGCGATCTCGGAATCCTCCGGGGGCGTCTTCGCCTCGGCCGCGGCCCGCCAGAGATCGATCAGTGGCTTGACCGTGACGTCGAATGCGCCGCCCGTCAGGCGGTGCGCATCTGAGGATAGCCCCAGCGCCTCCTTGATGTCGGCGGAGACGCTAACGCCTTCCGGGGGCGCGGCTCGTGCGAGCTCGGCGTTTAGCCTCCCGGCCTCCGAATCCGCGCGGTGGACGTTGAAGACCTCGTCGATGCGCTCGAGCGACTCCCACGCGCGCGCGGCCAGGGCGTCGTGGGGGGGTGAGAAGCTCACTGTGACCGGGATGCCGAAGTAGAGCTCGCGCGTCGCGGAGTACCATGAGGGCTTGCGCTCGCACGCCGTCGAGGAGAGCGCGCACGCCGCGACGAGGGCCAGCCGGCCGATGGCGCGGCGGACGCCCCGTCGCGTAGTGAAGGGAACGCACGTACGAGACCTGCCGCGCATGTCCGCCGCCGGATTCATGGCAACTCCGTCGACTGTTCCCCGGGACGCCCGTTCGGAGGCACGATTCGGGTCAACGCGCCGGGCCGGGGGCGCTCGACCAGATCCACACGGCATCCACGTCCAGGACGTCGTCGGCGTTGCCTCGCGGCGCGCGGATGACGAGTCCTTCCACCGCCCAGCCGGGGGAAAGCTCCTCCCCGGGCCCGAGGACGTCGGCGAGGACGTTCCACGCGGCGTGTGCGACGCCCCACTCGTTCCTTATGGGGTCCGCGATCTCATAGCGAACGGACAGGGGCCCACGCCCGCCCGTCACCGGCGCGGTGCCGACCACATCTATCACGAGCGGCCCGGGCCCGCTGAAGAAGTAGAGGAAGGCGACCTCAACGCTCTCGCCCGCGGCGAGACCGGCGTCCTTCAGACGCGCGGCGAGTCCGGATTCGGTCGGGACCGCACGCAGGCTGAACTCCCCCTCCCCCGCGTTCCCTCGGTGGGCTCTTCCCCGCCAGCCCTCGGCCCGTCCGCCCTCGAAGTCGCTCCTGAAGAGCGCGCCCCTTCCCGAAGGCGGAGGCAGCGCCCGGACGGACTCGGCATCTCCACCGGCGAGACCGGCAAGTACCGCGATGACGACAGCCAGCACAAGTCCCCCCGCAGCGATTGCCAGGTTCCATTTCTGGACCCCCCGCTTCAACCGCGCCCGCCGGCCGCGTTCGCCGCGCTTTTCGACCTTGGTGCGCGGCCGGTGCGTCTTGGGCGCCCGGGGGGACCCGACTGATATCGGGACCGGCGCCGCCACGGGACCGGTAAGGGCGCTTGGCAGGACGGGCCCGGAAGACTGCGCGCGAGACTGCGCCGGTGTCTCCGCGGTCGGGGGGGCGGCCTGACGGGGGCGCTTCCTGACGGGCGGGCGGAAGCTCGCCCGGACGCTCGAGCGCTCCGAGGGCAGCCTCTCCGAGACAGGGTCGCGCCCCTGGTAAACGAGCATGATGTCCTTCATTAGCTCTTTGGGCGTCTGGTAGCGGTCCATGCGGTCCTTGGCCATCATCTTCTGGATCACGTGGCAGATGCCCAGCGTGAGCGTGCGGTCGATGTCGCGGGGCGACGGGATCTGTTCGACGAGGTGCTTCGAGAGGACCTCGGCCGGGCTCCCCTCGAAGGGCGGGCGCCCGGTGACCATTTCGTAGAGAGTGGCGCCGAGGGAATAGATGTCGCTCGATATGTCGACGTCGGGGTCGCCCCGGGCCTGCTCGGGCGAGAGGTAGAAGGGGGTCCCGAGCGCGTCGTGGCCGGCGGTGATGCGGCCCCGGCCTATGCGGTCCCGGTCGAGCGCCAGGCCGAAGTCGGTGAGCTTGGCCATCCCGTAGCGGTCCACGAGGATGTTGCCCGGCTTGATGTCCCGGTGGATTACGTGCTGTTCGTGGGAGTGTTCGAGGGCCTGGGTGATCTGGATGACTATCGAGAGCGCGTCCATTTCGGGGATGCGGCCCGCCTCGTCCAGCATGTCGTAGACGTCCCGGCCCTCTATGTATTCCATCGAGAAGTAGTGATAGCCGTCGGCCTCGCCCAGACCGATCGCCTTGACGATGTTCGGGTGGTCGAGCTTGAATACAGCGCGGCCCTCCTGCTCGAAGCGCGCGAGGAATTCGGGGTCCCGCGCCTTCGATCGCGGGAGGACCTTTATCGCGACCAGCTCGTCGGTGCGCATGTCCCGCGCCTGGTACACGCTGCCCATGCCCCCCTCGCCGATCTTGGCGATGAGGTGGTATGGCCCGATGCGGGTGACGTTGGTATGGGCGACGATCTGGGCGTTCAGGAGGCGCTTGAGCTGCCTGGGCGAGACGTAGCCGAGCTCTACCATCAACTCGCCGAGCCTGGCCTCGCCGGCGCCAGCGCCGCGGCGCTCCTGCTCGATGAGCGCCTCCTCCAGGTCGGTCTCGCTGAGGAAGCCCGCCCGGACGGCAAGCTCCCCTATCCGATAGTCGGCTCGAGGCACTTCCTCTTCCTCCCGGTGGCCAAGAGCCTAGCGCGGGACGCTCCCCGGCGCAACGACGCGTCCCGGCCACGACCTGTTCGGCCCAATGCGCGTTTGACATTTTCCGCCTCTGAACGTTAAACTGTGGCTTCCTTGGAATGCCCGAAGGGCAGATGATGCTAGGGGGAGATGTGGTCCCACCTACGACCGGCGATTCCGGCGCAGGTCCGAGCAAGCGCAAGAAGGCGACTCGCTCGATGAAGGGCGCCGCCAAGGGCGGGAGTTCTCGGACGAAGGCCAAGAAGAAGGCCTCCCGGTCCGGCAGGAGTTCCCAGGCGCGCGAGGTCGGCTTCTCCCGCGAGACCCTTGTCAGCCGCGTGAACGACGCCCGCAGGACGACGATTGTGGTTCTCGCGTTCCGCGCGGCGGGCGGGGCGCTCATCACGCTGACGGTCACGATGGTTTTCTTCTGGATACTTGCCGTCCCGGTTAGCTTCATCGATTCCGCGTTTACGGTGACCTTCCTGAGCATCGGCGTGGGGGCGCTGCTTGTGATGGCCGCCAGGCTCGCCACGATGCGCAGCCTTCCCGAGCCCGCGTCCGCGTTGCCCTTTCTGAAGGATGTCGTCTTCACATGGGTGGACCCGTTCCGTGACGACCGCCCGCACCTTCTGCCGATGTGGCTAGAGGCCATCCTCTGGGCGCCGAGCCAGGTGCTTGTCGGTGCGTTGCCCCTCATGCGCATCCGAGTGACGGGCCCGGCCGACGCCGAGGCCGCGGCCGACGTGGCCCTAAGGATGCTCGAGGAAGGCCAGGTTGACTTCACGGACGGGCTGCCGGAGGGCTCGGCCGAGGCCAAGGGCCTCCGGCTCCTTCTGCTCCTACGTCTCGCGCGCCTCGTGATCGAGGACGGCAGCCTCGTTGGGCGCGTATCGGGCCTCGGCCAGGCCGCCCTCTTCGAGGGGACCGTGGGCTGAGGGTTAGCCGTCTTCGGCCAGCGCGGATCCCCGTCGGCTCCAGGGAACTCCCACGTGCAGCGACGATGCCAATACCGGGCCGTGAAGGACCGCGACAAGGGCACGGCACTCAAACGGAAGGCGTTTCGGGTGACGCGACAACGAACGCTCGGGATTTCGGCGCTCGCGGCCGTTGCGATCATGGCATTGGGCTGCGAGCCGAAGCCCCCTCCCGCCCCGCCCCCGCCGCCCAACCGGATCGACGAGACGATGCGCACGCTCGGGGCCGAGGGCCTGCGCCTGGAGGGCGCCACCGTCGTCGCGCAGATCTCCCCTGCCTGCCTCACGCGCTCGCGATTCTACCGCCTGCTTGCCGACGCGCTCGGCGATTCCGGCGATGGGTCGTCCCAGGCGCCGCACGAGGCCTTGCGTGAGCGCTATGGTATAGATCTGTCCGAGCTGGAGGCGGTGGTCTTCACGGTCGACCCCGAGCGGAACGCCTTCGTCCTCGCCGCGGCGACGCGCGGGCCGGTCGACCGCGACGCCTGGCTCGTCGCGCTCCCGAAGATGCGCGGGGGCGGGGTGATCGAGCGATTCGACACCTACGGGGGCGTCGAACTCTACGCGCCGCCGCGGGAATACGCGGGCGCCGTGGCCTTCCCGGGCAAGCAGATCGCCGCGGCGGGCAGCACCCCGGAACTGATGAAGGCGATAGACGCGAAGAATACGGGGAAATCTATCGCGTACCATCCCGTCATCGCCCGCCTCCTCGCCTCCGCGCCCGCGAGGGCGGGGATCGTCGTCGCGGCGGTGCCGACTCCGAAGCTCATGGAGGAGGTCTCCGTTGCCGTGGGAGGTCCCAGCTTCACCAGGATCTCGGAGAAGGCCGAGGGCATTCTCGTGGCGGCCACCGCGCGCGAGACGCTCGAGATCGAGGCCCGCATCTTCATGCGCAGCCCCGCCGACGCCGAGGCCGCGCGCGAGGAGGCCCGCTCGGCCCTGCGCGACCTCGAGCGGTCGCTCGGCAGGGCCGGGAAGCTCGATGAGGCCCGGCCGCTCGTCAAGCTCGTGGACGACGTCAGGGCCGGCGGCACGGGCAAGGTCGTCGAACTAGGCGTCACGGTCCCCCCGGGCGTGATCGCGCCGCTCGTCGGGCTCGCGACCTCCCCCGAGCGGTAGGCCCTGGACAAAGGCGTTGCACTCAGCGCCCGTTGACGCTATCCTCCTGCTCGTGCGGTTCGCCGCGACGAGTGCTTGCCGGCCAGGCCGTTGTGGATGTTCGCCTGCTGCAATTCGTCCAAAGGATTCGGCCCGGAACGCGTCTCCTTCGGATATCGCCCTGACGCACACGGCGAGGACCGATCTCGAAGAAGGGCCCGCGCGCCGCACGACTGTAGCAACCGGATTGCGGGAAACGCATCCCATTAAGTTATAGCTGACATGGCACCGGGAAAGGGCAGGAACACGACAGCAATGGATGCGGACCACATTCGGAACGTCGCCATCATAGCGCACGTCGACCACGGGAAGACCACTCTCGTCGACGGGCTTCTCTATCAGTCGGGCATGTTCCGGCGCGGCGAACTCGACAAGCTCGCCGGCGGCGTGCTGGGGCTCGTGATGGACTCCGACCCCATCGAGCGCGAGCGCGGCGTCACGATCTTCTCGAAGAACTGCGCCCTCCGCTACCGGGCCGGGAGCGGCGAGGAGTACAGGATCAACGTCATCGACACGCCCGGCCACGCCGACTTCGGCGGCGAGGTCGAGCGCGTGCTCAGGATGGCCGACGGGGCGCTGCTTCTGGTCGACGCATTTGACGGGCCGATGCCGCAGACGCGCTTCGTCCTCTCGAAGGCGCTCGAGTGCGGCCTGAGGCCGATCGTCGTGGTCAACAAGATCGACCGGCCCGACGCTCGCCCGCACGACGTCGCCCACGAGGTCCTGGAGCTCCTGATCTCGCTCGGCGCGGACGAGGAGGCGCTCGACTTTCCCGTCATCTACGCCTCGGCGATCGAGGGCAGGGCCTCCCCGGAGCCCGAGGAGGCCGGGAGCGACCTCAGGCCGATCCTCGAGGCGATAGTCGAACACGTCCCGCCGCCGATGGCGGGCGCCGCCGGCCCCCTGCAGATGCTCGTGACGACCATCGACTACTCCGACTACGTCGGCCGCATCGCGATAGGGCGCGTGTTCTCGGGTACCCTCGAGGCGAACACGGAGATCCTCCTGGCGGGGCGCCTCGGGGGGGAGAGCCTGCAACGCGTGAGCGAGCTCTATATCTTCGACGGACTCGGCCGCAAGCGCGTGGAGTCCGTCCCGGCGGGCGAGATCTGCGCCGCCGTGGGGCTCGACCCGGTGGACATCGGCGATACGTTGACGTCGGTCGACGATCCGGCGCCGCTTCCGCCCATCAGCGTCGATGAGCCCACGCTCGACATGGTCTTCAGAGTGAACGACGGGCCCTTCGCGGGACAGGACGGCACGCACGTCACGACGCGCGAGATCGGCGCGAGGCTCCGGAAGGAACTCCAGTCCAACCTCGCGCTCCGGGTCGCCCCCGGGGACACCACGGAGGAGTTTCGCGTCTCGGGCCGCGGCCTCATGCACCTCGGGATAC
>Ga0272441_10013498_pt1 | contig 11735 bp, 10 predicted proteins | sample SSMProp6N_FD_193582 | JGI IMG/M metagenome (GOLD analysis project Ga0272441, IMG submission 193582) | Marine sediment archaeal communities from Little Sippewissett salt marsh, Falmouth, MA, United States - SSM-Prop-6N | ecosystem: Environmental > Aquatic > Marine > Wetlands > Sediment ... | reverse complement strand
TAGTGTCGAGGACAATCTGATCCTTGCGCGCGAATTCGAGGAAGCCCCCTGGACCGGCCGTCTCATGGGACGTCACAGACAGATCGCACGCGAGACGATCAGCGAAACGCTCGACAAGATCGGGCTGACGAGCGCGCGCAAGCGCTATCCGGCACAATTGTCGGGCGGCATGCAGCAACGGCTGGCCATCGCCCAGGCCCTGCTGAAAAGACCGAGAGTGCTGCTTCTTGACGAACCGTTCGGCGCGCTCGATCCCGGCATCCGTACCGACATGCATGACTTGCTACTGTCACTTTGGCGCGAATTGCACATGACCATATTCATGGTGACCCATGACATTCACGAAGCTTTCAAGCTCGGCACGCGGATACTCGTCTTCGACAAGATCCGCCATGACCCTGATGCGCCGGAAGCCTATGGTGCCACGATCACCTATGACCTGCCGCTGAAGGACAAGAAAAGCGGGCAGGACGAGGCGATCGACCTTGATCGGCTCGTGCACGCGGCGCCGCCGCGCACCGTATGAACACAGACGAGGCATCGACGACAGCCCTTGAGAGGAAAAACCACCATGCGCCATTTCGACGATTTCACGCCCATTCGCGCTGCGCATGGCCGGCATAGCCTGACCCGCGGCGCCGGCCTGACCACACGGCCAGAGCGCAATCGCTGCCATCACCCCGATTTCGACAAGTTGCAGATGCGGGGCTGGAAGGCGGTTGAAAAGGAAGCGACGCTCCCCTCGGCAGCCTGGGACAGGGAACGGCAATGGGCGCTGCGCATGGGGCTGACGGGAGCCGATTCGATCACCGACAGGTCGATCCCGACCTTCGCACGCGGTGAACTGCCTCATTATGCCGGCATCAACACCTTCTTGAAGGCTCCCTATATCGAGGATGTGACCCGGGTTGGCGCCTATGACGCGGCCATCATCGGCATTCCCTTCGATGGCGGCACGACCTACCGGCCGGGAACCCGTTTTGGCCCGCAGGGTGTCCGCAAGATTTCAGCGCTCTACACACCCTACAATTACGAAATGGGTGTCGATCTGCGTGAACAGATGACACTGTGCGATGTCGGTGATGTCTTCACCATTCCGGCCAATATCGAAAAGACCTTCGACCAGATCAGCCGCGCGGTCAGCCATGTCGCTTCTTCCGGTGCCCTGCCGATCATGATCGGCGGCGATCATTCGATCGGTTTCCCCTGCGTGCGCGGCATCGCCCAATGCACATCGAAACGTATCGGCATCGTGCATTTCGACCGGCATATCGACATTCAGGAAAAGGATCTCGACGAGCGCATGCACACCACACCATGGTTCCATGCCACCGATCTCGCCAATGTGCCGGCGGTCAACCTCGTGCAGGTCGGCATTGGCGGCTGGCAGGTGCCACGCGAAGGTGTCGCCGAGGCCCGTAAGCGCAACACCAACATCTTCACCATGCGCGACATCGAGGAGATGGGTCTGGCCGAAACGGCGGCACGCGCGCTGGAACTGGCCTGGAAGGATGCCGACGCCGTCTATATCTCGTTTGACATCGACAGTGTCGATTGCGGTTTCGTGCCGGGCACCGGCTGGCCGGAACCGGGCGGCTTTCTGCCGCGCGAAGCGCTGGAACTGGTCTCGCTGGTCGCCAAGGAGGGCATTTGCGGGCTGGAGGTGGTCGAGGTTTCGCCACCCTATGACACCTCCGACATCACGGCATTGCTGGCCACCCGTGTCATCGTTGATGTGCTCGGCACGCTCGTTTCGCACGGCAAGATGGGCAGCCACAAGGCGATCATAGACAAGCCGGTGCACATTCCCGCCGGCCCGGATGTGGAGGGAGGAGATGCCTGACGAGCGAATGCGCGATGATCATGGTCATGGTCATAGTCATGGCCCCGATACTCACCGCCATCGGCATGAAGACCCGGCCACCATGCGCCATCAGCCGGCCAGCCGCGCCGGACCAGGCCACAATGACCACCATGACCACCTTCATTCCCACCTGCACGGCAATGGCAAGGCCGCCAGGATCGAGGAATTGCAAAGACTGGCCACGACCTTTGTCGACGGTTTCAGGGCGGCCAAGGACAAGAGCAGCTATCTCAGACTTGCCGGCATCCCGTTTGATCGCACGGGAAGCGATGGCCTGACCCTGCATCTGGTTGATGCGACGATCACGGCAAACTGGCAGATCGGCACCGCTTCACCGGCCTTTGCCTCGCGCAAACTGGTCTATCTGCCCTATCCGGGCGACATGATCAGGGCCCGCGAAACCATGCGCTTCACCTATGTCTCACTGACCGAGCGCGCCGATGTCGAACTGATGGATATCCTGGCCATGCGGCAGGATTGACAAGGGCTTTCATCGCCCCCTCTTCAATCCGGCATGACGGCCTTCTCCTTTATCGCCAGATCATGCTCGGCCCGGTCGATGAAAGCCCGGCTTGGCGGACTGTCGCCGTGCGACTTCGACAGAATGATCTGGAAATTGTGCAATTTGCCAAAACGGAAATTAACCTCCGAGGCAGCCAGATAAAGATCCCACATGCGAAAGAACGCCTCGTCGTAAAGGGCGACGACAGCCTCGCGATTGGCCCGGAAACGCCGCCGCCATTCAGCCAGCGTGTCGGCATAATGATAGGTCAGGATTTCGATATCCTTGATCAGAAACCGGGCTTTTTCGATATGCGGCAGCACTTCCGACAGCGCCGGAATATGACCGTTGGGAAATATGTATTTTTCAATGAAGGGTGGATCGAGAAGGTTTGGTTTGGCGCGTCCGATCGAGTGCAGGACAAAAAGCCCGTCATCACGCAACAGCGCATGCGCCTTGCGAAAATAGGCGCCGTAATTCTGCTGACCGACATGCTCGAACATGCCGATCGAGACGATGCGGTCGAAGCGGTCATCGACATGGCGGTAATCCTGCAACACAAAGCGAACCCTGTCCGCCATGCCGGCTTCGCTGGCGCGGGCGTTGGAGACGCGGTGCTGCTCCTCGGAAAGCGTTATGCCGGTGACATCGGCATCGCCCAAACGCGCCAGATAAAGCCCCATGCCGCCCCAGCCAGAACCGATATCGAGGATCTTCTGGCCAGCGCAAAGACGCATCTTGGCAGCCAGATGGCGCTTCTTCTTCAACTGCGCCTCTTCCAGTGTCTCACGCCCGGTCTCGAAATAGGCGCAGGAATATTGCAGATCGGAATCGAGAAAGAACCGGAACAGCTTCTCGTCGAGATCATAATGATGCGCGACATTGCGCCGGGCATGCTCGGGCATGACATGACGGCGCCAGAGACGCTTGACGATACGGCCAAGGGAAATTGCGGTGGCCGGCAGGGTTGCGAAACTCTTCGCCCGGTTCTTTTTGGCAAGCACCAGAAAATCGTAGATATCGGCCCCTTCGACAACAAGGCGACCCTGCATGTAGAGTTCGGGTATTTTCAACTCCGGGTCCATCCAGGCCTCGCGCACGGCCTTCGCATCGGTCAGCCGGATGTGACAGGCGCGGCCGGTGCCATCGCCGTAGGTTTCTACCGAACCGGAGGGAAAAGTGACAGTAACCGAGCCCTGACGAAATCCACGGGCCAGCATTGCCTTCAATCTATGTTCCATAAGTCTTTCTTGTCATGTTGGGCAAAAACGGTCAGATCATGCATGATTGGATGATGGCTTATCAGCCTTCGCCCTATCAAGGAAAATAGCCTTAATCGACGACAATTCCTGATTTGCCGCAGCTTTCCGCAGTAAAAACATGACACGGGGCAATCGCGCACCATGGTCGCATCCCAAAATCCCGAGGAGACACCACCGCCCGGCAACGCCAGAACCGCATGGCGTAAGATAAGGGCCAATGCATCCATCATATTGGGCGAGCGCGCCGTATTCGCGCTGGTCAATCTCGCCGCGGCCGCCCTTGCCGTACGCACGATCGGTCTGGAAGGGTTCGGCGTGGTCACAATCGTTCATGCCTATGCCCGGCTGATCGGCGACACCTTGCGCTTTCAGTCATGGCAAGCGGTGTTGCGCTATGGCGGACCGCTCATACAGTCCGGCGACCATGATGGTTTTCGCCGCCTGATCGGCCTGACGCTGCGACTTGACGTGCTGGCACTGGCGGGATCGCTCTTTCTGGCCGTGTTCGGGGCAGGTTTCATGGCCGATCTCTTCAACTGGTCGCCTGAGGTGGCAGCGCTGGCGCCATGGTACGCGCTGTCGATCATTTTCATGATCTCGGCAACGCCGACGGGGCTGTTGCGCCTTTTCAACCGGTTTGGCGTTCTTGCCACCCAGCACGCCATGACCGCCACGATACGGCTGATTGGCGCTCTGGCGCTGTGGCTTGCCGGAGGCAGCGTCGGCGCCATGGTGGCGGTCTGGTTCGCGGCAACGGTCATTTCGGGCACATACATGATGACCGTCACATTCATGGAAGTGAAGAAACGCAGGCTCCTGCCGCGGATCAGACCGAGTTGGACCTTCAGACGGTTGGCCGATGGCTTCGAAGGGATATGGGGTTTCGTCTTCGGCACCAATCTCGTCTCGACACTGTCGGCCGGCCTTCCGCATCTGGCAACCCTCGTCGTCGGCGCGGCTCTCGGAACCTCAAGCGCCAGCCTCTATGCCATCGCGCGTCAGGTCGCCAATGGCGTTTCAAAACCCGCCAAGCTGATGGCCCCGGTGATTTTCCCGGAAATCGTCTGGCTGAGAGCCAGCGGCAAGCATGTTTCCGTCGGCAAATTGCTGCGCCGGGCGTTTATCGCGGGCACGGTCGGGGTCGCCCTCATCGCCATCCTCGTCGGGTTGGCAGGACCCTATCTGCTGGAATTCATTTTCGGACCGGAGGCCCTCGACGCCTATGGCGTAATGGTGCTGGCCGCAGCAGCATCAGCACTGATGGTCTGGGGCTTTGCCCTGGAACCGACCTTGCTCTCGGCCGGCCGGATCGGCACGGTTCTGATCATTCAGGTGATCGGCGCCACAGTCTTTCTGACCGTCCTGTTGACCGGCTTGCCCGTCTATGGACTGATCGCCGCCGGCTTTGCCCATTTCGCCCAAAGTGTCATCGTCTTCAGCGGTCGCCTGTTAACCGTTCGGCGCGTTCTTGCCAAAGACGAGATGTCATCACGCGCCGCGTCAGATATGTAACACAAGGGTAAAAAATCGCATTTCAATCCACCTTGGCGCCCTCGAAACGGAATAATCGTGGAAATAAGTATGGATTTGATTCATGTCGGATTGTCAGGGGTTTGCGTGCACGATCGTGAGCGAGCGAAGCAATTTGAAATCGAAAGTGATAACGGCTGCACTGCGAATTATGCGAATATAGGCAGTGACAGAAGATTCACGCAAAAACCTTTGAAAGAAGAGTACGATGTTCTTGGAGAAATCAAGCGCCAATTACACAGCGTTATACGATGTCGATGAAAATATATATCGTGATTCAGGTCGCACAAGCATGAAAAGCGATCTTCAAAGGCATAAAACTGAATTTGCAACGCTCACCGACGCCCTTGATTGTGCGGCGCAAGGGACCGCTTCGATCAATTTTCATTCTTTGCGCGGCAAGCTCACGCAATCGGTTTCATATCAACAATTGCGTGACGAGGCGCTCGATACCGCCGGACGTCTGATAGCACGCGGGCTCCTGCCGGGCGATCGCGTCGTCATCGTTGCCGATACGGATCCGAATTTCCAGCGTCTCTTGATGGGATGCCTTTACGCACGGCTGGTACCGTGCCCGGCGCCGTTGCCCAATGCCTTCGGCTCGAAAGAAGTGTATCTCGACCAGATCAGGCGCATGGCCGATATTGCCCGTCCCCGTGCGGCGATAACGCCCGGCCTGTTCCGGGACTGGCTTATCGAGGCGATGTGCGAACGCGACATGGTTTTTGTCGGCGCCTTTGACGATCTCGACAACGATCCGGGTCTCATACGCCGGGCCGATGCCGTCGACATCGAGGATCTGGCCTATCTCCAGTTTTCCTCCGGCACCACACACGCCCCCAAGGGAATAGCCGTTTCCCATCGCGCGCTGATGGCCAACATCATGACTATCGCCCATTCCGCGCTTGAACTGTCCGACGAGGACTGTGGCGTCAACTGGCTTCCATTCTACCATGACATGGGGCTTGTCGGTTCCGTCATGACCCCGATCGCCTCGCAATTGACGACGCATTACATAACGACGCGCGATTTCATTCGCAGACCTCGTCTTTGGCTCGAACTGATCAGCCGCCTGCGCGGTACCATAAGTTATTCGCCATCCTTCGGATATGAACTGACGGCACGCCGGGTGCGCGATGTCGGCGACCTTGACCTGTCGTCCTGGCGTATTGCCGGTATCGGCGGCGACATGATCAAAATCGCCAATCTGAACAGATTTGCCGAGGCCTTCGCCCCCAGCGGCTTCAAGGCAACCAGTTTCCTGCCCAGCTATGGCATGGCCGAATTTACCGTTGGCATCACATTCACGGCCGCGCAAAAGGGCGCGCAAACCGAAACGGTCGATGCCGAAAAACTGGAAAAGACAGGCAAGGCGGTTGCGCCCAAAGGCAAGAACCGAGCGATAACATTCGTCAGCTGCGGCAAGCCGTTGCCGGGGCACAAGATCGAAATTCGCTCCAACAGCGGTGCGGTCCTGCAAGATGGCCAGGTCGGCACGATCTTTGCCGCGGGTCCAAGTCTGATGAACGGCTACTTTCACGATACCGAACAAAGCGAGAGTGTCTTGTCCGATGATGGCTGGCTGGACACGGGCGACCTCGGTTTCATGCGCAAGGGTGTCCTGACCATCGTTGGCAGGACCAAGGACCTTATCATCATCAAGGGCCGCAATATCTGGCCACAGGATATAGAATGGTCTGTTGAAAGCCTTATCGACAACGCACGAGCCGGCGGTGTGAGCGCCTTTGCGCTCAACGGCGTGGCAAGCGGCACGGACGATGAACGTATCGGCCTTGTCGTGGAATGCCGGCCGCGCGAAAGCGAAGCCCGCGAGGCGCTGAGGACCGCGGCCCGCAAGACCGTTCGCGAAATCTATGGCGTCGAACCCGACGTGGCGCTGGCAGCACCTGGCACATTGCCACGCACATCATCGGGAAAGTTGTCGCGTGCAATGACCCGCAACATGTTTCTTGCCGGAGAGTTTGAAGCATGACACGGCGGATTGCCATAACCGGTGCGACCGGATTTCTGGGTCGCCATGTCTTGACGGCCCTGCAGGCGGACGGCTGGCAGCCACGCGTGCTCGTTCGCAAGCCCATGCCTGGCAAAACCGGGAACGAGCCGGATTTCCTGAACGATATGGAAAAGATCGAACGGATCACCGGTGATCTTGACGACCGGGAGGCACTCGAGCGCCTGGTGAAGGGTGTCGACGCGGTCCTGCATATGGCCGGCGTCGTCAAGGCGGCCACGGCGCAGGCTTTCCTGTCGGTCAATGCCCTGGGAACCGAACGCCTGGCCAAAGCCTGGAGACAGGAAGCACCGGCGGCGCGTTTCGTGCTGGTATCGTCCATGGCGGCGCGCGAACCGAAGCTTTCCGATTATGCATTTTCCAAGGCGGAAGCCGAAAAACGCCTGCGGGCAAGGGCGGGCGATGGGGATTGGCGCATCGTGCGGCCAGCCGCCATCTACGGCCCGGGCGATCGTGAAACATTGACCATCTTCAAAATGGCGGACGCGGCCTTTCAACCCATGCTGAACGCGGCCGGGGCAAGGGTTTGTCTCGTCCACGCACGCGACGTCGCCGGGGCGATCGTCGCCACGCTGAACGATCCCGAACCGCACAGCGTGCGCGAAATCATCGATGCCCGCAGCGACGGCTACCGCTGGGACGAACTGGCATCAGCTGCCGCACGCGCGCTGGGCCGGGCTCCCAGACCTTACCGGGTTCCCGCTTCCCTTTTGCGTATCACGGGTTATCTCGGCGCTTTGTTTTCCGCCCTGAGCGGACGCGCTGCCATGATTTCACCCGGCAAGGTCCGGGAAATCCTGCACCCGGACTGGTCGTCGAGCGATAACGCTGAGAAGCCGATCCCGCTCTGGAAACCGCAAATCACCCTGAATGACGGGTTTTGCGAAACGGTCGCATGGTATCGCGAGGCCGGCTGGCTGAAACCGCGCCGCCTTTCCCGTGCGATGCCAGATCCTCACAAACACTCATTTTCGCGATCATCGCATCAACCGCAATAAACCACTAAAAAGAAGGCAATCATCATGACAAATGCCATCATTCTCAGCGCCGGACAGGGCCGCAGACTTTCACCGCTGACCGACAACCGTCCCAAATGCCTCGTGCCGATTGGCGGCCGCACGATCCTCGAATGGCAGTTGCTGGCATTAGCGGCAAATGGCATCGATGATGTCACCGTCATCACCGGTTTTGGCGCGCATGCTGTCGAATCGGCGATCAAGACAATGGACCTGCCGTTTCGTGCACAATGTCTCTACAATCCCTTCTATAGCGTTGCCGACAATATCGGATCCTGCTGGGAGGCACGGCATCTGATTGGCGAGGACAGCGTGCTCATGAATGGTGACACGCTTTTCGAAACCGGCGTTCTCAAGCGTGTTCTTGCCGAGGCAGACGCACCGATTTCCATCACCATGGATGTCAAGGAGCATTATGACAGCGACGACATGAAGGTTCGTGTCGACGGTGACCGGCTGACAGCGATCGGCAAGACGCTGACAGGTCGCATCGATGGCGAGTCAATCGGTCTTCTGCGCTTCAGGGACACGGGCGGACGCCTGTTTGGCGACACGATGCGCGCGGTTCTCGACGATACCGGCAATCTGAAACGCTGGTATCTCTCAATTATCGATGACATTGCGAAATCAGGGGCCGTCGGCACCGTGCGCCTGCAGGGTGAACGCTGGTGCGAGGTTGACTTTCCAACCGACCTGCCATTGGCCGAGGCCACGGTTGGCGCCTTCAACCTGCCTGTTGGCATTGCCACAGGATCCGACTTGAGAAAAACCGGTGCATGCTAGGATCTTGCCTGCATGCCGCCCTCTTGTCGCGCTGCATGACACCAGAACAATGTGACATTTGCAACACAGCGATGATTTAAAAAACGGCACATGAAATTTTTGGACATTTTTTTGGCATCCGTGGCATTTCACAACATGTGAATTAACGTCAGGAATTAGACTGCATCATATTTGTGATTTTGTTCCAATCGGATTCCAACAGGATGAATTTCATCCGAAACACAAACACCAAGGGGATTAGATTGCCAGAACAATCCAGAACACATGAGCGTGTGCTTGAAATGTTGAAAGAGAAGGTTGGCGATCAATACATACTGGCCGCAGACAGCAGTGTCGTAGCCGACACGGGTCTGGATTCCGTCAGCGTGATGGATTTCGTTTTCGAACTCGAGGACGAATTCGAAATCACGATACCACTGGATCGGATCGCGGAAATCAAGACGGTCGCAGACCTGGCCAATACGGTGGAAAAACTGTGTGAAGAAGCCGGCCAGACAACGGGATAAGCTTATTTCAAAGGAACTGAGATGACGATCAAGGACAAATTTGCTGCTGTTCAAGAGGCATTCGGGGCGCTGAAAATGCTCGGCCGCGATCCAAGTACGTTGCAATTCGACCGGATCCTGTCACCGACGGAAGGGGTGATGGATGATCGTGCGATGCTGTTGTTCGGCACCAACAACTATCTCGGCCTGACATTCGACAAGGCGTGCATCCGTGCCGCAAACGAGGCGACTTCCCGCATGGGAACCGGCACGACCGGCTCACGCGTCGCCAATGGCACCTATGGAACGCACAACGCCCTCGAAGAGCGTGTCGCCCGGTTCTACGGAATGCGCCATGCCATGGTGTTTTCGACCGGTTATCTGGCAAATCTCGGCACCATTACCGGACTGGTCGGTCGCGGCGATCATCTGTTGATCGACGCTGACAGCCATGCCTCGATCTATGACGCCTGCCGGATGAGCGGGGCGGAAATCATCCGCTTCCGCCACAACAATCCCGAAGACCTTGCCAAGAAACTGAAGCGCCTCGATGGAAAGACCGGTGACCGGCTGATCATTACCGAGGGCATTTATTCCATGCTGGGCGACGTCGCGCCGCTCTCCGAGATCGCCGCCGTCAAGCGTGAAGCCGCCGACAATACCTATCTTCTTGTCGACGAGGCCCATTCGCTGGGTGTGCTCGGCGAAAACGGACGGGGCAAATGCGAAGCCGATGGCGTGATGGATGATTGCGATTTCATCGTTGGCACCTTTTCGAAAAGCATCGGTACGATCGGCGGCTATTGCGTGTCCGACATGGAGGGCTTCGAGGCGCTTCGCTCCATTTCGCGTCCCTACATGTTTACCGCATCGCTGTCCCCGGGCGTGGCAGCCTCCGCCCTGCAGGCTTTCGACGAAATCGAGCGCAAACCGGAGCTGAGACGTCGTCTTTGGGACAATGCAAGCCATCTGCATGGCGGCCTGAAAGCCCTCGGCTTTCAGCTGGGTGCCGATGTCAGCCCGGTCATTGCGGTTCGCTGCCCGTCCAAGGAACTGGCCGTCGTCTTCTGGAATGCATTGATGGATGCCGGCGTGTACACCAACATTGCCATTCCCCCTGCAACGCCAAACGCGATCTCGCTGCTGCGCGTTTCGGTATCGGCCGCTCATACGCGCAGCCAGATCGAAACGGCACTTGACGTCTTTGCCGTTGTCGGCGCGCAACTGGGTCTCATCGAGGCGACCGACACTCCGCATCACAGTCGTCCGTCGCTGCGTATCATCAGCGGAGGCGCCTCTCGCGCAGAAGTCGCCATACCACCCCAGGTGCAGCCAGAAGAGGCCAGCGCCGCTGCCAAGCCTTGAGCTCGACCGGGCGGCCCGTATGCCGCTCGATCTTGGCAAGCGCGTAATCAACACCACCGGCATAGGTAAAGGCGGCCTTGACGAGCCTGGCCATGTTGCGCAGCTTGCCAAGAACGGAAATACGCGCCCAGCGCTTGCGCGCCCGCATGCGTTCGTCGATCGCCGGGCGATCCGTCAGGTTCAGCAGTCCGGCAAGCGCGAGGAAATAATCCGGATCGGCCGCCATGAAGGAGCGGCTGCGATCACCCCCCTTCTCCACGCGCAGCTCGGATCCGTAAGTGCTGGCGAACAAACCACGCCAGATATCCTCCGGCTCAATCGCGCTGTCCGGCGCAAGACGCCCCGCCCACCATGCCGCCGTTCGCGTCGCCTCCGCAATGGCTGCCACAACCAGATCACGGGCCTTTCGATCACGCGCCCAGATCAACCGCGATGGCTGACAGAAGCGCGCCCAGATGGTCGTGTCACGTGAACAAACACCGACCCGGGCCTGAAAGGCCGACAGGGACATGACGGCCAGTTTCGCTTCCAGGACATGGTCCTGGCGCTCCAGCAATTCGTGATAGACATTGGGCGGCAGAAGCCGATTGGCGAGGCGCGGCAGGGCACGCGCGTGATAGGCGGCATCCGATTCGCTCAGAATGTAGAAATCATAGGGACCGCCGCTGGTCTTGTCGCGGATGCGGGCACCATAGAAAAGAACGGCGAGAACACCGGGGCGGGCGGAAAACCGTTCGGCAAATGCCATGGCTTCGGGCGAGACCGATCTGTCAAGATGCGCCGTTATCAGCACCGTCAGCGCCTGATCATCGCTCACAGATCGCTCAGTTTTTCCATGTTTTCGTTCGAACGCCGGGCCGCGGCTTCAAACCGGTCTTCCGCAGCAGCCAGATTAC
>Ga0272441_10013496_pt1 | contig 11737 bp, 8 predicted proteins | sample SSMProp6N_FD_193582 | JGI IMG/M metagenome (GOLD analysis project Ga0272441, IMG submission 193582) | Marine sediment archaeal communities from Little Sippewissett salt marsh, Falmouth, MA, United States - SSM-Prop-6N | ecosystem: Environmental > Aquatic > Marine > Wetlands > Sediment ... | reverse complement strand
AATCCCATTCACGCCGAGAAACACGCGGTCGAAGTTGAGTTCATTGAGATGTGAGGCTGCGAGCTTGCCGACGAAGCACAACGCAGGCCGATAGAGAATGCCGCCGATCTGGATCAACTCGACATGTGGCGCATCCACCAGCTTGTTTGCGGAATACACGGAGTTGACCGCGATTGTTAGCCTGCGGTGCTTGAAGTGATCGATGGCGTACAGCGTCGTGCTGCCCGCATCGACGATGATCCAGTCTCCATCCCGTACCAGATCCACGGCGGCCTCCGCAATCGCCTGTTTGGCGGCCTGATTGACGCTCGACCGTTCCTGAAAGGCCGGTAAGTAGCGATCGATCGGATTCGCGACTGCGCCCCCGCGATTGCGACGGAGGATGCCCTGCGCTTCCAACGCCTCGAGATCCGAACGAATGGTTACCTGGGAGACACTGAACGACGTGCTGAGTTCGGCGACCGTCGCTGCTCCCTTGGACAAGACGGCTTCCGCGATCAGATGCCTTCGCTCGTCGATTAGCATAGGACTTACAAACCCCTTACACTGGCTTTCGATAATCAATCATAAGATTGCGAAAGTCGGCTGTCAAGTTTCGGTAGCTGACGTTTGGAGGAACCGGGAGCACAGACTAGGATAGAGCCATCGGGTTTTGTACGTATGCTTGGAGGTGGATCAGTTGGGTCAGCGGGCCTTGGATGGCGTGGTTTTCGACCTCGACGGCGTGGTGACGCGGACGGCGGCTCTTCATGCGGAGAGCTGGAAACGAATGTTCGACGAGTACCTGCGCCGACGTGCGGAGTCGACGGGAGAACCGTTCGTACCGTTCACCCTGGAGAATGACTACAGGATGTATGTCGACGGCCGGCCACGGATTGACGGCGTAGAGACGTTCCTCAAAGCTCGCGGCATCGAGCTTCCCCGGGGGAAACCGTCGGATTCCCCGGGATTCGACACCGCTTGGGCGCTGGGGAACTTGAAGAACGAGGACTTCAACGAACTCGTTCGCGGCGACGGCGTCGAGATCCTGGAAGGAACGGTCGATCTCATTCGCGACCTGCGATCGCGCGGGATCCACGTCGGGGTGGCCTCCTCCAGCAAGAACTGCTCGCTGATCCTCCAGTCCGCACGACTGGACGAGCTGTTCGAAACACAAGTGGATGGCGTGGTCTCGAGCGAATTGGGCCTCCGTGGTAAGCCAGAGCCGGACATCTTCCTCGAAGCCGCGCGACGGATGAGGGTTTCGCCGGAGAACTGCGCCGTCGTCGAAGATGCGACGTCCGGCGTGCAGGCGGGGCGTGCGGGGGGCTTCGGGCTCGTCATCGGTCTGGGTCCGCAAACGGCCCGCCTTGGGCTTCGCGAATACGGTGCCGATTGGATTGTCGAGTCGTTCGATTCCTCGTCGTACGAGCGGATGGACGCATGGTTCAAGTTCAGGGAGCACCGACTTCCCTCTGCGCTCGGCGAATGGGATCGAGTTGCGCGCGACCTCGACGGACGCGAAGCCGCACTCTTCCTCGACTACGACGGCACACTCACGCCGATCGTCGCTCGTCCGGATCTCGCGGTCCTGGACGACGAGGCGCGAAACGCCCTACGTGCAGTGGCCCAAGCGATTCCGTCCGCCATCATCAGCGGACGGGGCAGAGCGGACGTGGAAGCGTTGGTCGGCATCGAGCACTTCGCTTACGCGGGGAGCCACGGATTCGACATCGTCGGGCGTCACGGTGAGACGGTGGACTACGAGATCGCCGAATGGATCGAACCACTGATGGATCAGACGACGCGCAGCTTGGAGGAGGCCCTGAGGGAAATCCCGGGAAGCATCGTCGAGCCGAAGGGTTTCTCGGTAGCTGCGCACTATCGATTGGTGCCGGATCAGCACATCGACGCCGTCGAAGCGGCCGTCGACGCGTGCGTTGCGTCTGATGCGCGGCTCCGGAAGTCGTCCGGGAAGAAGGTTTTCGAGATTCGACCTGACCTCGATTGGGACAAGGGAAGGGCGCTGCTTGTCCTGCTGGAAGCGCTGGGCATGGATCGCGATGCCCACGTGCCCATCTACATCGGCGACGACGTCACCGACGAGGATGCATTCCGCGTGCTCGCGGATCGGGGCATCGGCATTCTCGTCGCGGAGTCACCACGTCCGTCGTCGGCCCGGTTCTGGCTGCAGGACCCGCTCGAGGTGTATGCGTTTCTCGACCGGCTGCGCCGCCGCGCCGAGGGAGGGTCCTCGTGAGTGGTGACTGGACGCTGGTGTACAAGGGCTACGATCCTGACGAGGAGCCACTTCGCGAGGCGCTCTGCACGTTGGGTAACGGATATTTCGCGACCCGCGGTGCGGCCGAGGAGTCGAGCGCGGACAACGTTCACTACCCTGGGACGTACATCGCAGGCGGGTACGATCGATTGGTCAGCCGAGTCGGAGATCGTGACGTCGTCAACGAGGATCTCGTCAACTTCCCGAACTGGCTTCCCGTGAGCTTCCGTGTTGGGGATGGGGACTGGTTCGGATCTCCGGCCCGCGACGTGGAGGATTTCGAGCAGACGCTCGATCTGAACGCAGGGCTGCTGACGCGGTCGTTCACGGTACGCGACCCGACGTATGGATCCGTGGCCATCCTCACCGAGCGGTTCGTCAGCATGCGGGACTCGCATCTGGCCGCCATCCGCTGGTCGGTGACGCCGAAGGAACCGCTCCATCAACTTCAGTTCCGTTCCGCGCTGGATGGGGATGTGGTCAACTGGGGCGTCGCAAGGTATCGCGAACTGCGCGGAGACCACATCGACGTCACCGCCCTGTCGGAGCCGGTGGGAGATGTGATCAGCCTGCATTCCCGGACGAAGCAGGCGTCGCTCGAGGTATCCATCTGCGCTCGGCAACGCGTCTTGCTCGACGGCACCCGCGTCGAGGAACGTGGGGCGGCCTATCCGCGGAAACACGTGATCGAATGGCTGAGTCCCCGCTTGTCGATCGAAGCCGGTGAGACGGTTCGATTCGAGAAGGTTGTGTCGCTTCACACGTCGAGAGACCCCGCGCTCGGCGATCTCCTGCAAGACGGGCTGGCGGAACTGGCGCGAGCGCCCGATTTCAAGGAGCTGCTCGCACGACACCGGCGAAGCTGGTCGCAGCTGTGGGACCTGTTTGACGTCCGCGTAGCCGTCGATCCGTCCGCAGAATTGGCGCCGCACTCGATCCAGCGGATCCTCCGCCTTCACACGTTTCATCTCCTGCAGACATCATCGCCCAATTCGCGGTCGCTGGACATCAGCATTCCCGCCCGTGGCTGGACCGGAGAGTCCTACCGGGGGCACATCTTCTGGGACGAGGCGTACGTCTTGCCGTTCTACATCTCTCGATCGCCGGAGATGGCACGATCGTTGCTCCTGTACCGCTATCGCCGACTCGACGAAGCGCGTGCGGCAGCGTCGGCGGCGGGGCGCGAAGGCGCGATGTTCCCTTGGCAAAGCGGGAGCAGCGGGCGCGAGGAGACCCAGATCATTCACCTCAATCCGAAGTCCGGCTCGTGGGACCCCGACCACAGCCATCTCCAGCGGCACGTCAACGCCGCCATTGCGCTCGATGTCTGGCGCTACGTGCAAAGCACGGGCGACCTTGTGTTTCTGGAGGACTACGGCGCGGAGATGCTCATCGAGATCGCTCGTTTCTGGGCGAGCCTGTGCACGTGGAACCCTGACACGAAGCGCTTCGAGATTCGCGGAGTGATGGGGCCCGACGAGTATCACGAGAGGTATCCCGATGCCGCGGGGGGTGGACTGCGCAACAACGTGTATACCAACGTGATGGCGGTCTGGTGCATGCAGCGGGCACAGGAGGCACTCGCCTTGCTCCCCCAGTCGGTATCGGCGCGACTGCGGCGTCGTCATGGGCCGTCGGAAGAGGAATGGAGCCGGTGGGACGCGATCGGAGGCGCGATGACGTTGCCGATCGCATCGAACGGGCTTCTTGAGCAGTTCGAGGGTTACGACCGGCTCGAGGAGCTCGATTGGGCGGGCTATCGATCGAAGTACGGGAACATCGGCCGCATGGATCGAATCCTCAAGGCCGAAGGAGATTCGCCGGATCGGTACAAGTTGTCGAAGCAGGCCGACCTGTGCATGCTCTTCTACTTCCTCCCGCAGCCGGCCTTACGGGCCATTCTTGAGCCGCTGGGCTACGAGCTGACGCCGGAGATCATCCGCAAGACGATCCTCTACTACCGAGATCGTACCAGCCATGGCTCGACGATGAGTCATCTGGTCTTCGGAGCCATTCTCGCTCCGTACGAGCCCGCCGCGGCGTGGGACCACTACGTGCAGGCACTGCGCAGCGACGTCGATGACATCCAAGGAGGAACCACCCCGGAAGGAATCCACACGGCGGTGATGGCGGGAACGGTTCGGCACGTGATGGAACGAATGGCGGGCATTTCCGTGCAGGCGGGTGTCCTGCGCATTCAGCCGCGGTTGCCGACGGGTATCCAGCAGATCGAGTGTCGCCGCCGCGTGCTCGACGGGTCGGTGAAGATCCGCGTTGCCAGCGAATCGGTGACCGTGGACGTTCCGCCGGGGTCGCAGCAAGCGGTTTCGGTGGAGATTTGGGGACAACCGTTCTCCATCGGCGCGGGAGATCGGATCGAGGTGTCGTCTCCGCACGAAGACCCGCCGGCGGCGCGGGGCGGTTGACGGCCCGGCGGCCGTGTGGATACTTAGCGACTCCAGGAGGTGGGGCATGGACGGCTTGGGCATCGAACGGTACGTGGGATTGATCGACGGAGAGATGATTGCCGCCATTCAGCGGGCGGCACGGCCCATCTACGGATTGCGCGTGTTGCACGTGAACTCGACCTTCCACGGCGGGGGCGTCGCCGGCATGCTCAACTCGCTGATCCCCTTGATGAATGACGTCGGCGTCAATGCGGACTGGAACCTCTTGTATGGTGATCCGGCGGTCTTCGCCGTCACCAAGAAGCTGCACAACGGCCTCCAAGGAGAGGACGTGGAGCTTTCCCGCGCTGAGATCGATGCGTATCTCGCCATCAATCGGACGTTCGCACTGTACAGCCCGGTGATCCACCACGTCGTCATCGTCCACGACCCTCAGCCCCTTCCGATGATCCGCTTCCGTCAGCGAGAGAATCCGTGGATCTGGCGCTGCCATATCGACGTTTCGTCACCGGATTCCCATGTGGTCGATCTACTGAGTCCCTACATCCTTCGCTACGATGCGGCGGTCGTCTCCAGCGAGGATTTCCAGCGTCCGAGTTGGCCGATCGATACGAGCATCATTCCGCCGGCCATCGATCCGTTCTCCGAGATCAATCGGGACCTGACCGAGGAGGAGATCGAGCAGAAACTTGCCGAGTACGGTCTGGATTGCGGCAAGCCGTTGCTGGTCCAGGTCTCGAGATTCGACAAGTGGAAGGATCCGGTCGGCGTGCTGGAAACGTTTCGGCGCGTGAAAGAGGATCACGATTGCCAGCTCGTTCTCCTCGGGAACATGGCGACGGATGATCCCGAGGGGCCGACAATCTTCGAAGAAGTCGTGAAACGCGCGGGCGAACTTGACGACGTCCATCTGATTACGCAGACGGATCCGCTGCTCGTCAACACGCTCCAGCGGTGCGCCGCCGTCGTCTTGCAGCTTTCCAAGCGCGAAGGATTCGGTCTGACCGTGTCGGAGGCGCTGTGGAAGCGAACCGCCGTCGTTGCGGGCCGCGTCGGCGGAATCCCTCTGCAGGTCGAGGACGGAAAGACCGGGTTCCTGGTCGAGCCGGGCGACTACGACGAGGCTGCGGACCGGATCGTGCGGTTGCTCAAGGATGCGGATCTGCGACAGGAGTTCGGCCACGCCGGGCGCGAACATGTCCGGCGCCGGTTCCTGATCCCCCGCTTGCTTTTCGATTGGCTTAACGTGATCGGAGAACTCGCCTAGCGCCGAATCGCCGCTCGCACCGCCGGGGTATCGGGCGATGACGCGTTCCGACGTACGCGGCTTGACACAGTGGCGGGAAACAACCGGGCGGTGCTCAGAACAGGCCGATGTAAATGGCGAGGACATCGAGCGCACTGGCGACGAGGCATGCGACGAGCGCGGTCGGGATTCCCTTGGAGAGCCACGTACGGCTCGTGATCGGCTGCCCCGCCTTCTCGCTGGCGGAGATGGCGATGACGTTGGCCGTTGCGCCGACCGGTGTCGCATTGCCGCCGAATCCCACGCCCAGCGCGAGCGCCCACCACAACGGACCGACGGGGACGCCTTGAGCCTGAAGGCCGGCAAGGATCGGCAACATCGCAATGGTGAACGGAACGTTGTCGACGACCGCCGACATGAGTGCCGACGTCCACAACACGACCAGAGACGCAAGGACAATGCCGTGCGTCGTCAGATGGGAGATGGCGGCGGCCACGATATCCAGCGTTCCCGCGTGTTCGAGGCCGCCCACGATGACGAACAAGCCGATGAAGAAGACGAGGACGTCCCAGTGAACGCGCTGCAGTGCCTCGCGTATGTCCGGCCAGATCCACACGAGCCCGACGCTGGCGCCGATCAACGCGACCACGCCGGACTCGAGATGCAGCATGTCGTGGAGGAAGAACAGCACGATCGTACCGACCAACACCGTCACCATGCGCCGCGTCGTCTTCGGGTCCGTCAACGCTCGCCGTGGGTTCATGTCCGTCAATTGTCCGATTCGGTCGGGCGCCTTCCAGAGCGTCCTACGGTACATCAGCAGCAACAAGGCCTGAACGACGACCCACGTGACCAACACGATCGGACTGACGTGAACGATGAAGTCGTTGAAACTCAGGTGTGCCGCCGATCCGATCAGGATGTTGGGCGGATCACCGATCAGCGTTGCCACGCCGCCGATGTTCGAAAGCAGCACCTCGCTGATGAGAAACGGTGTCATCGGTAGGCCGAGAATGTCGGCGAGCGACATCGTCACGGGAATCATCAGGATGATCGTCGTGACGTTGTCGAGAAACATGGAGACGATCGATGTGGTGAGCCCCAGGTAGACGAACAACACCCACGCCCGCCCACGCGCGAGCTTGGCGGCGATGATGGCGAGGAATTCGAAGAAACCCGTGGCCTGGAACAAGCCCACAATCACCATCATTCCGAACAGCAACATGATGGTGTTTGCATCGGTCGCTTCGACGGCGAGCTGCGGCGAGTAGAAGCCCATCCACTGCCCGAGACACACCATCAATACAGCGCCGGCCACCACCACAAGGGAGCGGTGCAACCGATCCGTCAGGATTCCTACGTACGTCAAGACAAAAATCGCCGCCGAGACGGCGACGGCTGATGCTTCCACCATGATTGCACGGGATGGTATCGAGTGCAAAGCCCCGGTGCAACTGGAGCGACGCGCTTCACGATTCGCGGAAGGTTCCCCGATCTCGGAAAGCCGCTGCGCAGAGCTACGCGGTTGTTGCCTCGGTTTGGATGGCCGCGATCAACGGAGCCAGCCTGTCGCGTGAAACGCCATCGACCGGGTGGGACATCTGATGCTTGATGTCGTCACTTCGAAGGACGACTGCGCCGATGCGAAGCATCAACTTGTGGACGCCATTCAGCTTGTCGAACTCGAATCGGCCGGGCAACGGAAAGCACTGAATCTGCGACAGGAGGTCTGCCGGTAAGCCGGCGGCAATCCACTGATCCACGGGAGCCGTCGCAGGATCCGCACCGGACGTCGTGAACAGGAAGACGCGCTTGTCCCTCATCCGATCCCACTGCTTCTGGATCCACGCGGACAGGAACGCCTTGTTCGCGACAATGGGGCAGCCGAGGACGATGAGCTCCGCCTCGTCCCACGGAATGGCCGCCGTCTTCTGATCGTAGACGGGGAAGCCGGTGGCCTCGCTGAGCCAGTCGGCGTACTGCTTGGTGCTTCCATAGCTGCTTCGGTAGATGATGATTCCGCTCACGTCAGTTCCTCCTTGCCGTGCCACCTCGGGGCGCACGTGTGCGCCGGTCCGCAGGCCTTTGCCCACACGATCCGATCCCCACGCTGGCTTGTAGCATAGAAGGTGATTGCGAGAGGGGCAACCCGAACAGAGGCGGGACGCGTCAACGCGAGTCCTCGGCCTCTCCCGATTTCACGATTGCAAGCTTCGCGGTCAACGGACCGATCAACTCGTGGATGACGGTCGCTCCGATGACGACGTTGAGCAGGATGTTGCTGATCGAGGCCAGCGCCGTCTCCTGTTGCACGAGCAGGGCAAGACCGATGACGATGCCTCCCTGGGGAATCAATCCCCATCCCGCGTAGCGACGAACTGCTCGGGAGGCGTGTCCCAGCCGTGCGCCGAGATACGCTCCCGCCAGTTTCCCGACCGTACGGAAGGCGACGAAGACCAGGACGACGGGCAGATAACGAATCAGGACTTTGACGTCGAGCAGCATCCCGCTGACGGTGAAGAAGACAATGAAGATGATCGGCTCGACCGACTCCTCGAGGAGTGAGAACACCTGATGACGCTCCTGTGGGCGGGTCGAGTTGACCACCGTGATGCCCATCGCCATGGTGGCGAGCAACTGGTCGAGGTGCAGGATCGATGCCACGCCGTAACAGATGCCGAGGACGCCGACGAGCAAGGCGATTTGCAAGCCGCTGCTCTCTCCGCGCAGCCAGCGAGGCGCATAGCGGAACGCAAGTCCGGAAGCGGCACCGACGGCGAGAGCACCAACGATGGCGAGGAGCGGCTCGAGAATCGTACCGACGCCGGCGACATGGTGCGTGACGAGAATCATTGCGACCATGATCCCAAGGCTGTAGTTGAGGATGCCGAGCGCGTCGTCGAGCGCGGCGGCCGCCATGATGCTGAAGGTCACCATTCCCTTGGCGCGGTACTGACGGACCACAGCGAGGGTGGCGGACGGGTCGGTCGGCGACGCCAGGGTTCCCAGCAGCACGGACAGCGGCACGACGGTGGCGACAAATCCCGCCGATTCGTGCAGCAGGAACGGCAGGGTAGCCAGGCATCCGACGGTCACCAGCAGCGCCGACAGCTGTGCCTCTCCGACGGCAATGAACAGGATCTTCTTCCCGAGATCCCGGAGCGAGGCGAACGCCAATGTCCCACCGATGGCAAACGTGAGCACCGCAAGCGACAGGTCGGTCACCGTCCCCATCGAGTCGACGAATGCACCCGAGACCCAACCGGTGATGCGGGGGTTGAGGATCAAGCCGGCGACGATGTAGCCGCTGACCCTCGGGAGGCCCACCTTTCTCACCGTTTCACCCAATACGTAGCCCAGCAGGATAGCCAGGCCAATTGCAAGAAGACCGTTCAACGTGGTCACCTTCTGACAGCAACGAAGACGGAGACCGCCCCCGCGAATGTTGTAGGATACGACTCGATGATGTCGTTGGCAACCCATTCGAAGCGGGCACCGACATCGCATCAGGCGTCGGCGCGGCTCGATTCCGTGGCAACAACGATGGGAGGTGTCCAGTGCTCGCTGTCGTGTGTTTCCTTGTCTTCACATCATAGCGTGGGTATCCTTGCAGATGCCCGTTGTTGAGGGGAGAGACGATGCAGACGAACGGACGCAATCACGATACATTCCTCGATCAAGTCATAGCCTACGGATTCGGAGTCAGTGCGAAGTCTTCCATTCCGCTGTACTACCAGATCTACCTCATCTTGAAGCGCGCGATACGGGATCATGCCTTGGAGCCCGGAGATCGATTCCCGGCGGAAGAAGCGATCGCTGCACACTTCTCCGTCAGTCGCCCGACCGCCAATCGAGCGGTCCAGGAGTTGATCGACCGCGGTTGGGTGTCCCGTCAACGTGGCCGTGGAACGTTCGTTCTCGACGCTGCACCGACGCAACTCTCGTTGCTGAACAGCAGCCTCAGTTTCTCCGACGAAATCGGAAAACACAGCGATCACCACACCGAGTTCGTCACGCGCACGCTCGTCGTAGCCACGGAGGAGGACGCACGGGCATTGAAGGTCACCCCAGGGGACAGCCTGTGCTACTTCCGGCGGCTGCATACGGTGGGCGATCGAATCGTGATGGTGTGCGACTCCAAATTGTCGGCACTGAGGTTTCCTGACCTCGTCGAGACGCCGTTCGTCAATCAAAGCCTGTTCGAGACGCTGCGCGAGACGTTCGGATGCGCGGTCCGGCAGGCGGAACGGTGTGCGGAAGCTGCGGAGATTCTCGATATTGGGATTGCCGAACTGCTTGGAATCCCGCTGTTTGCGCCGATCCTGCTCCTAACCGGGCTGGCGTTCGACCAGGCGCATCACCCGGTGGAGTCCATGACGGCGTACGTTCGCGAGGGCGTCTCGTTCAAGAACCTCATCGTCGCGGGAGAGCAGAAGACAGCGAGCACGTCGACCCAAGCGTGTCCGAGAACCCACGCGCCGATTACCGACCCGCTACGCACGGTACCGCCGAATTCTACGAAGCGTTCGACGTGACGAACTCCGGCCCGTCGCGTCCTGCGATCACGCGTCGGGGGAATCCCTCCGTTTGGATGTCTCCATAGTTGTGTCCCGCATGCGCGGGGTAGACGCAGAAGGAGATCAACGGTTCGTCGCCGGTGTTGATGGAACGATGCGCCCAGAACGGCGGCGCGTAAACCATGCGTCCCGGCTGCATCGGCTCTGCGGACCAGCGGCCGTCGGACGTCTTCAGCAGAAGGTACCCCGTCCCGCGGACGCACAGGTACGTTTCCGCGGTGTTCGCCACCGTGTGATAATGCCCCTTGGTGAGGAAGTACTCGCGCCCGACCTTGCCGGGTTCAAGGATGCTCATGCAAAAGAGCAAGTGCCCGTCTTCCTCGGGAATCTCCTTCTCGTACACGCGATAGTGAACCGGGTCCCCCGCGGCGATCAGCGCCTCGAGGGCGGCGGGATCCGCGTAGTACCCGCGGAGGTCAGAAGCCTTGCGCTCAATCAAGCGATCCGGATCGCTCATCGATCCGCTCCGGAAGTCAAGGTCAACGCCGAACGGCGTGTCATAGGGTGACATCGATCAAGTCGCCTCCTTGGAGGGTCGTCGGGACTGGGCCGCGACCTCGGACAGACGGTCGAACTCCGGTCCCGAGGTGGGAATCTCGAGCGCGAACACGTCGCTGATCACACGCGTCCATCCGTGGATGAAGTAGATCCATCCGTCCTCAATTCGCAGACCGCGCGAAGCTTGCTGCGCGCGGGCCTGTCCCAGGAAGCCGAGATCGCCACGGTAGTTGAAGTCCCAGACGCGGGCGCCTTCGGGAAAGACTGCGCGGTCGGAGAGCGGCGAACCGGGGCGATCCTTGCCCAGCCCCGTCGCGTTGGCCACCAACGAGCCGGGGGGCATGCCGGTGCAAAGGGCATCGTTCTTCTCGACCGTCGGTGCGAGCACGTACTCCACCGCGACGGCCGTGTCGAAGGTGGCGTGGATGCGCTTCATTTCCTCGAGCCGTTCCGGGCTCCGATTGGAGACCACGATCCGCGTAGGGTGGGGGCGGCCGTGTTGTGCCCGTTCGAGGAGGTTGACGGTCAGCGCGAGCGACGATCCCCCGGCACCGAGGATCAGCGCCTCGGCGCCCGAGGCCCAATGGGCCTCGGGCACGAAGGCGTCGAGCGCCAGGCCGCTCGTAATGGGATCCATGGCCTTTCCGGTGAGGCGCCCGCCCGGCTTGGAAATGCAACTGATCTCCCCCAACCGTGTGGCGTACGGGCCGAGATCGTCGAACAGGTCCCGCGAGGCCGTCAGCAGATC
>Ga0272441_10013495_pt1 | contig 11737 bp, 14 predicted proteins | sample SSMProp6N_FD_193582 | JGI IMG/M metagenome (GOLD analysis project Ga0272441, IMG submission 193582) | Marine sediment archaeal communities from Little Sippewissett salt marsh, Falmouth, MA, United States - SSM-Prop-6N | ecosystem: Environmental > Aquatic > Marine > Wetlands > Sediment ... | reverse complement strand
GACGATGATCAAGGTTGATACAAAGACAAAGCCTCCGGCTCATCACCGGGGGGGTTCACCAAACAATATACGCGCAGCGCCTGACAAACCTGCTGTCGCGTTCGCCTGATGATATCCGTGATAACAGTTCGTGTCCCGGATACCAGATTGGCAAAAAAAGAAGATTAGTATCTTCTGTATTCGGTACGCGGCCTCTGGGGACGTGCTTCATCAATTCTAAGAGTACGGCCGACAAATTCAGTCTCATTGAGAGCTTCCATTGCCTTCTCAGCCTCTTCTACACTGCCCATCTCAACGAACCCAAATCCCTTGCGCTCAATAACACGGACGTCTTTTACATCGCCAAAATCTTCGAATAATTCTCTTAGCTGAGCTTCGGTAACTGAATACGTAAGATTGCCAACGTACAATTTGCTGCTTTCCATTTAAGTAACTCCAATCTGAGACAGAACCCAGATAGTATGTAATCTATTGGTTCTCATCTATTATAGTATGTCGTGCGATATCCTCTCCCGGGTAGTGCACAAAACCGTTGCTGCACACCGATATTAACTACGGAAAAGATGCGGAGTATGACATACCAATCATCAGGACAGGCATATCATCCCTTCATCTCCTGTTTCGCGGACATACAAACGAAACGTCCTGTCGTGCACGAGATGCACACCAGAGGGACAAAACCACCCACATACGATAAAAGCGGGATAAATACCCCTGCCATCCCCATACCAAACAGATTCCCTGAACTCATCCTATGCGCACAGCATCAGACAGGCACCATCCGTTCAAAAGAGCCCCACAAACATATAAATGGGATAAGGGCTTCAAAGGGATTTGGTGAGATATATGATCTGTATGGGATATGCAAGTCTCTCTGCTGATGACATTGAGAAGGTAAAGAAGGTTGAAAAAGAGATGGGCGTAACACTGCTCGCCTATGAAGTGCCAACGTACTCTACGCTGAAGGAAGATGACCTGAAAAAGATCAAAGACCTCGAAAAAGATCTGGGCCTTTCACTGGTTGCATACGAAGTTTAACCGAACTGATTCACTCCATTTTTGCATTGCAGAGCATATATTCGACAGGACGGTTCCGTCACCGGTACCTGGCAGAAACCACCGGTGCCACCGGATACCGACGATTCATTTCATCATCCTGCCATCCGGCAGTGTCATGAATATCTCCATGCACACTACGGGTGTCTGCACCCTTCTCCCACCCTCTCTCTTCTTCCCGTTCATCAGTATAAACGGACCAAATCGTCATGCTTATCCTGCCCACACCACAACCTATCATTTACTTAACCCAAATGTTAACATCAATTGTCAACGCCAGCACTTCCATTTGCTACCATACATACACAAAGGACCATTCCTATGTCAGATACAAAGAAAAAATTCGATAAAAAAGGTGCACGCGGCATGGATGAGATTGCAAAGACCCTCTTTGCCCCGATATACCCGGTCATCGCAGAGAACCTTATCAGGAGATTTGGGATTACCGCAGGCACCTGTGTTGATCTGGGAAGCGGTCCTGCATCCCTTGCCATCGCTGTCGCACGCCAGAGTGACCTCTCTGTTATCGCACTGGACTATTCAGACGACATGCACGAAGCAGCATCGCGCAATATCAGGGAAGCGGGTCTCTCCGATCGAATCCGTCTCCTCTGCGGTGATGTGCATGCTATGCCGCTGGATGACGATTCTGCAGACCTCATCATCAGCAGGGGTTCGATGTTCTTCTGGGACGACATCCATACTGCATTCCGGGAGGTATACCGGATATTGAAACCCGGCGGCAAAACCTATATCGGGGGCGGGTTTGGCAACAAGGAACTGCGGGACGAGATTGCCGCTGCGATGATCAAAAAGAATCCGGACTGGAAGGAATTCAACCGAAAGAACATTTCTCCCGAGAATGTGGAGCGCTTCCGTACCATGCTCGATGAAATCGGAGTGCCGGAATACGAGATCATTCTGGGCGACGAAGGATTCTGGATTGTCATCTCAAAGACCAAGGCAGGGGCACTCGCATGAAATGCACCATCTGTGAAAACGGGTGTGAGATTGCCGAAGGCAGAAGCGGTCGGTGTAACATGTACATCAACCGGAACAACACCATCGTCGAGCGGTTTCCCGAATCCTATCTGACCATGCTCCCCATCACCATCGAGACGATGCCGATGGTGCATTTTGCCCCGAAATCAAAGTTCTTTCAGGTGAGCACCGTCGGGTGCAACTTCACCTGCCCGGGATGCATCTCGGAAACCCTTACCTCCCATGCCGATGCCGTGGCAGGCGCTCTCCAGACAGCAGCACCCGAGATGGTGGTGAACCGGGCCAAAAAACAGGAATGCATTGGCATTGTCTTCTGTCTGAACGACCCGACCGTCTCGTATTACTCGTTCCTCGCGCTGGCACAGGCGGCAAAAAAGGCCGGACTCTTTGTGGGGTGCTCAACAAACGGATACTTCAAGGAATCTGCGCTCAGGGGACTTCTTCCATATATTGACTTCGCAAACATCGGCCTGAAAGGTTCCTCTGATGAGCGCTATCGCGAATGCGGTGCCGCATCCTCAGACCCGGTATACCGCAATATCCACATCCTGCATGAGGCAGGGGTGCATGTGGAAGTCTCCGCGATGTACATCAACGGAGCGGATGACGAAATTCTCCGTGCCGCAGAACGCGTGGCCACGATATCCCCAGATATCCCCATGCAGGTGATGCGGTTCGTGCCCTTCGGAGAAGCGGCACCCAACCTTGAACCGACCATTGCCGCATCAGAGCAGATCTCAGACCGAATCCGCGACGTGTTGCACCACGTATACCTCTTCAACTCGCCCGGGACGGAATATCTCAACACCATCTGTCCGGTCTGCGGGAAAACCGTCATTACACGGGAATTCTATGGCCCCATGGGATGCAGAACTGCCTCCGTCGAGGGCGGCGGAACGTGCACCTGCGGGTGGCAGGCACCCATCCGGGGTCCCATCACCGATGAACAGTATACCGAATTCGGCATGCTCGGGGGATACCGGACGACCCGCGCAATCGAGATGGCGCATGCCATTCTCGTGACCCTCAGCGTCAGGGACGATGAGGAACTGGGCGATGTCCTCGGGGAGATCATCCGTGAGGACTTTATCCGCGGCATGCATGACCGCATCCAGCAGATCGATTCCTGGATCGGGCTTATTGAAGACCTTGCCCGCCGTGCGGGGAAAGAGGAAGAGGGCAGGGAACTCATTGCCTATATCATGGAGCGGGTGGACATCATCACCGAAGGCGGTGCCCGTGCCGCCACGCACCCGGATGTCTATTACTCCATGGGATATCCCCTCTTTGCCCTGAACGCCGAGCGCTTCGAGACAAACCTTGTCGAAGCAGCAGGAGGCACCTGTGTCAACAAGCAGATGACGCGCAAGGGCAAACCGGGTGTCAACATCCCGGCAGACGAACTCAACGGATACAACCCTGCGTATATGTTCATCTCCGGATTCCTCTCCTCACCGGCATCCGACTACCTTCACTACTGCGCAACGCACGGCATCGAAACCGAGGCAACCCGCAACGGACAGGTGTACAACGTACCCGCCGGGTGGGACTTTGGTAGTCCGCGATGGATACTGGGGTTCATGTACATCGCAAACACGATCCATCCGGAGATCTTTTCGTTTGATCTGGAAGAGGAAGAACGGGAATTCTACCGGAGATTCTATGGCATCACATCCGGGGATATTGTGCAGAATCGTGATTTTTCCCGCCCATCCGTCGGATAGCAGAACACCTATCCCAACATCCTCACATTTTTTGAGATGGACGGACACACGACGTTCATATCTCGTGTCTCACGTCCCATGCCCCCCCATGGTGACACGCATTCACATGAGAGTGAAGCATCCTGAAGCGCCCTCCCGCAAAAATGAACAGATATCAGAATGATATTCAAAACGTATCGGACATTATCTCCCAAACGAGAGTGCCACCGCTTTTCCGATATGTTCTTCTCCCTCCTTAGTCCTGCCAAGGCGGTTCAGGACTTCCCCCTTGCAGTACCATGCTTCTGCATGATAGGGATCTGCGACAATCGCCTGTGTATACTGCTCAATCGCATCTTCTTCCAGACCCTGCTTCTCGCTGCAGTGCCCCATCAGGCAAAATGCTGAGGAAAAATCCGGCGAGACGGTTACTGCATCCTGAAGATACACCATCGCTTCTTCATACTCTCCGTTCAGATACCGTTCACTTGCCAGACGAAAGAGATAATCTGCATCTCTCTGTTTCCGGATCTCTTTTTGCTGTGTCATCAGTGTACCCCCCAACCGGACGCGCTGTACTCTCCCCGTCCGGATGAGCTGATGCGTAATTTTCATTCCCTGTAGAATAAATCTGAGCACTGCAACTCTGCATGGCAACGAAAACGGCAGATTTGCCTGCATTGCAATACCCCCGGACGTTTCTGACCCGGCCCCTTTCCGATTCTTCTGCTGCCTCCCTTGCGGAACCGGCCAAATATTGCCGGTTTCATCCCATCCAAAATGCCGGGACCATTATCGGTGACACAGACAGAAACCACAGGACGTCAGGCTTCATTCTGATCATAACTCCAAATGCAGACCAATGGTACATTCGTCCATTATCCACCGGGCGTCTGCGCCTCCGCCTTTCGAATCATGGACAAAAGAGTCCGATGATCTTTCCGCCATACCTTTATTGCCACATGGTCTTTCGGATTGAAACACCCATTCAACCGCCATATACACAGAACAATTCACAGTTTCTGCAGTGTTGAATTGGACTTTTCCCTCCGGTTTCAAAACCCGGTGGAACAACTGACGTCTTATCCGCATACATTCGCAACAGACAGCGTTCCCTGCTGAATGTACCCCCGGGGAATGCCTGCTGCGGACAATGCGTCTGGCAGGGCCGGCGGCATCCGGCGCAGGGAGACCATTCATTTAAGACCGGCACCGCCTCCACCGCAAGGTCCGCCCATAATGCCCGAAACCGTATCCGCGGGCCGTACCCGGGGACAAGGACCAGATTATTCTTCCCAATAATCCCCAGACCCGCAAGCACTGCCGCATCCTTCAGATAGATACCGCCGTCCCCGACAGCATAGGGAATATCATGCGCATCTCGTCCGTATTCGTCACGAAGGCACCGGGAGAGCGCAGTCGTAATGGCATGCAGGGCCCTGTCTCCGGGTGTGCTTTTCCCCTCCTCCCACCAGTCCATTTCAGGTCGCTTTGGGTCATGATAGAGTCCAAGCACAATGACCGCTCCGTCTGTCCGGCCTAGCCCGTGCGGACCGGCACTCCGGACAGAAGGACAGTCGAGAAGCAGAGATACCGGAACAACACCTGCCACGCTTGCACCGAGCGTGAGACCTTTTGCAAGAACATCATTCACGATCCATTGATCAGAACCTCTCCTGGCACTATCTTCCTGCAACATATGATTCCCGCCATTGCATCGGCCTGCTACTTAAAAAATGTGTGTGAGGAAGATGACTGAAGCACCGCCTGACCAGACCTCAGATAACGGATCAAGAATAATTGTATTCCATCACATCCTCATGAGAACAGGGACATTCGGAATATACCAAACCGCAGACAGGAAGAAGAAAGAACAGAAAACAAAGATGCCCAAAATAGCAGCATTTTGAAGGGGGGGTCAACAATCAAATCAGAACTCTTAATCAGACCCGCCGAGGTCTTCAAAGAATTTCATTCCTGTTGGTGCATGCTGCCCGACTTCTTTATAGAAGTATTTCACATATTCCGGCTCTGAATCTTCAATCGACTGCTGAATAGTGCGTACCAGCCAGGTGGGAAGAATATCCTTCTCATCAAGCGAGTTCATAATCACAACAACCGCTTCATCCACATCGGTCTTATTTTTCCATCGGTATCCCATGACGCATCACCTGCTATCCTGAGGGGTATAATGTGAAGGCTCTATAAATAGGTAGCGGTGGGACGAAAGAAAACAGAGAACAAAGTATGGCCCGGTTTTTTCACGGGACAGTATGAAGTCAGATGAAGCTACGCCTGCAGCACTGAATCATTAGCATCTTTCCAGATATATCTGCGATAGGTCAGGTTCAGTGCTGCTGCAACCCGTTCACAAAGACGGTCAGACCGGATTCTTTCAATGCATGACCCCTGACCCCCTGCATCCGTGAATCGTTCGGGACGAGGACAGAGACACACAATTTCTGCCTGAAAATCCGGGTCCTTTTCAATCGCTGAAAAGCAATCTGCAATAACCTGCGGGACCGGCCACCCGCCTGCACCTGGCATCATGGAATACAAACCTGTTCTCCCGACAACACGTATTTCTTTGAGCGAGAAGAAGGATGCCTCCTTCAGATCCCGTTTGGTAAATGAACAGCCTGATGGATGGTTATGCGTCAGAATACTGCCCCTGATCCGCTCCTCCATCTCTTTTGGAATTACCGAGAAATATCTGCTCCCGGTGTCAACGGCATGTAATATCAGAATCGTTGCCCCCTCTTCAGAAAAAAACCCTGTAATCTCCGTATCAGTCAGGTACCGGATGGTGCGCTCAAACCGGAGTATCGCCGGGTGGATGTCAAAAACGGCATCTGCATTCATAGTCTCATCCTGCCAGTCACCTTCATGCAAATTAACTGCACGCGCATCGCCTGATTGCATCTTCCCCCGGATACCGTCACAAGCGTCGTCCCCACATCCACATCCGCACCCCTATTCACCCATATGTCTGGGCCAGATTTCCGGCGGATACTATCCGGCTCATATTATACAATTGTAATGGCGGAAGGCAGGTCATTGTTCAATATCATGTGAAACAGCACCGATCATACGAAAAACACAGATGTTCCAGGAAATATTGAACCAATCCACCATCAGAAGCAGTAGGTTCTGTCGGGTTCCATTGTACTGAACCAATGCTCTTTGGCTTCTGATGACCACACATTCAGCACATATCAGGATTATAAAAGCATCCCATCCTAAGAGCAGAAATCTCACACACCATCCCGCACTGCGAAATACAGAATGTTCAGTCAGACTCCTGCAGGGTATCTTCCTTCTCCCCATGCCCGGTTATGAACTCACAGATGATCTGGGCACCAAAAATAGCATCATCACGAGTTAAAACTGAAATATACCCCCGGAAATGAACATCTAATCCATTTTGGGACTGACACCTGATCTCTACGGGGTTTTCCGCAACACCTGTCTCCAGGGTACTCCTCAGTATATCAGAAAAACCGGCCTCCTTCACCGGAAGGAAGGTTAAAAGATTGATCTCCAGTGCCGTCTCCATCTCGGGCGACCCCAGCTTCTCCAGCATCTCAAGCATCTTCGGGTTGACATATTCGACATTCCCCTCCCTGTCGCAGGTGACAATACCTACCGGGGAATATTCCGCAAGAAAGCGGTAGCGTTCCTCACTCTGATGCAGTGCCTCCTCTGCCTGCTTACGCCATGTGATGTCCCGTGAAACACCGAGTACTGCCATTGGCTGACCGTGAACATCCCGCAGGCAGCGAACAGAATTCTCCACCCAGATGGTGGAGCCGTCCTTACAGTACTCCTCTGTCTCAAACAGAACGGTTCGGTCAGGGTCAGCGGTACCGGTTGCCTCAAGTGCCAGTTCTTCCTGAAACCGCCTCATGACCAGTGCACAGGACGCGGGGGTCATCTTCTCCTCAAGAGACTGCGCCAGGTCCTCTTCAACCGTGTATCCCCGCATACTTTCACACGCAGGACTGACATACGTCAGGTTAAAATTCATATCAAACATCCAGATATTGTCCGCAACATTATCTGCGATGAACCGGTATCGCACCTCACTTCGCCGCAGTGCCTCCTCTGCCTTTCTGCGTGATACAGCATACCTTATTTTGTTCGTAAGTTCAGCAAACTGTGCACGGGGAATACCGCCTTTCTGGATATAGAAATCAGCACCATTGTTGAGCGCTTCGATTACGACTTCTTCCCGCCCCCGCCCGGTGAAGATCAGAAACGGGATCTCATTCCTCTCGGACCTGAGATGTTTTAGAAAATCGATACCATTCATATCCGGCATCTCGTAATCAGATATGATGGCATCAAACGTCTCTTCTGCAAGCAACCGAATGCCTTCCATTGCACTGCGTGCAACAGTAACAACAAAGTCCCCGGAACGCTCCAGGTACATTTTGCTCGCATTAAGAAGTGCAGGTTCATCATCCACATATAGAAGTGATATGACCGGGGGGGTGGTACCTGCAAATTCCATGAACCGTATTTCTAAAAAATAATGTATAACAGTTTGGAATTATTCTTCCCTATTATAATCCTAAATGAACCATGGCTGTGAACGAACTATCATAGAGAGGGAAAAATATTCCATTAAACCCGCCTAATTTCCATATAATTAGCAGGAAACAGGCATTTATGACGACCATTCAATGAATCAAATACTGTAAAGGGAATCAGGACAGAACCGAGGGTTCATTTAAATAATACAATGCAAAAGAAAGGTATCAAAGACGGAATCGGTTTGATACGCCAATTCCGCCGGTCAACGAAACGAAAGGAGACAATATTTGTTATTTTGAGGACACATATGTGAATCCCATTCACCCGTTTGAAAATATCGACAGGATTGAGATCCGCAACCTGACAAAAACCTACGGCGGTGTCACCGCAGTCTCAGATGTAAGCTTTGATGTCATTGGGGGAGAACTTCTCGTTTTAATCGGAGGATCAGGGTCTGGCAAGACAACGACACTCAGAATGATTAACCGTTTGATTGAACCGGAATCCGGTTCAGTCACAATAAATGGTACTGACACCAGGGAATTCGATGAAGTCATGCTCCGCAGGAACATCGGGTATGTGATCCAGCAGATCGGCCTCTTTTCCCATATGAATGTCAGCGATAATATCGGTCTTATCCCGAAACTTGAGGGGTGGGGAAGAGAACGAATCGAAGCACGGATACACGAACTGCTTGAGATGGTCGACCTTCCCCCGGAGATCTTTGCGTCACGCTATCCTAGGGAACTTTCAGGCGGTCAGCAGCAAAGAGTAGGTCTTGCACGGGCACTTGTCATGAACCCGCCCTTATTCTTAATGGACGAGCCCTTCGGGGCCCTGGACCCCATATTACGAAAACAACTGCAGGATGAATTTCTCACAATTAAAAACGATATCGGGCGTACCATCCTCTTTGTGACGCATGATATCGACGAAGCGTTCAAACTCGGCGACCGGATTGCCATCATGGATGAAGGAGAACTGGTTCAGGTCGGTACACCGGAAGAACTGATATTTCATCCGAAAACCGATCAGGTTGCACATCTCGTTGAAGCAGACCGGAAATACCGGCACATTGAGAGTTTTACCGTGCAGGACCTGATGACGCCGGTTTCAAAGAGACAATTTTTTGATGTCGCAACGCCGGTGTCTGAGGTCGTGGAACAGATTCTTTCAGATGCAATCGGGTTTGTCATCATTATGAACGGGAGAAACGTAGTTGGGACTGCGAGCCGCCATGAAATTATCAGAAAAAGACTGCAAAGCCTGACCCTTGGTGATATCACATCCGAACCCATGCTCGTGTCACCCGATGATGTGGCAGTGCCGGTGCTTCAGGAGATGAAACGGAAAAATGCATCGTTTGCACTGGTGGTTACAACGGATGGAGCAGTTTCAGGAACACTTATTCCTGACAGTGTCCTCTTCCATATCATTTAGCAGGGAAACAGACAGGGGGGTATATGATTATCGGGGAGATTTCTGCGGTATGGGAACATGCCGACCTTACAGAGAGGACCATTGAACATCTCTGGATGTTTTCGGTAGCCCTTGTCATCGCAGTCATCCTGGGTGTCACAATAGGAATTGTGCTCTACCGGCACCGCTCATGGGCAGAACCGGCGCTGAACGGTCTCAATGCACTTGAGACATTTCCGGATATGGCCCTTTTGATCCTCCTGATCCCCATCGCAGGAATTGGCGAGGTCCCCACGATCATCGCCTGCATAATCTATTCCCTTCTTCCGATCACCAGAAACACCTACACAGGCCTCGTATCCATCCGACAGGAGATCGTTGATACCGGCACAGCGCTTGGTCTTACCGAAAGGGAAATTGTCAGAAAGATACGCATCCCCATCGCACTCCCGATGATTGCAGGCGGCATCCGGATCGCGATCGTCTTCACGATGGGAATCGTCACACTGGGCGGTATTATCGGAGCAGGCGGACTGGGGGCACCCCTGCAGACCGGCATCATGCTCATCATCCCGCCCCTGATCATCACGACCGGTCTCTGGGTCGGAATTCTTGCAGTGATTCTGGACGGATGTGCGGGGATTGTCGAAAAACGGCTGACTGTGAGGTACGGAGAATGGTAGCACCGGAAGTAGTCATCGCCGCTACCCTCCAGCAGGTCGTTCTCGTGTACGCATCGCTTGCCGTGAGTATCGCAGTGGGCATACCGCTCGCGGTTGCAGCCCTCTCCAGTCGGACGCTCGAACGAACAATCATCACCTTTGCAAACCTTGTGCAGGCGATCCCCACCTTCGCGGTCGTTGCGATCGTTGTGCCGCTGATAGGCATCGGCTTCTGGCCAGCCATCTTTGCCATTATGCTCCGGGCACTGCTCCCGATCGTTAAAAACACCTGGATCGGCCTTTCGTCTGTCGACCCCGCCGCCATTGACGCCGCCGCAGGACTGGGGCTGACACACTGGCAGACAACCCGGTATATCCGGTTTCCCCATGCCTATCCCGCGATGTTTGCGGGCATCAAATTTGCCGCCATCCTTGCAAACAGTGTCGCCATCCTGACCGCCATTATCGGCAGCGGCGGACTCGGCACGCTGGTCTTCGAAGGGCTCGCGGGCATCAATGTCACGACGATGCTGGCAGGAGCCCTGCCTGCAATCGGCATCGCAATCATGCTGGATGTCTCGTTTACCCGTCTGGAACACCGGTTGACCACAGGCGAGCAGGGAAGACAGACCAGTACGACCCCCTCCTGAACCGGTGCACACACTCCCGGTGGAAACAACACATATAAAGGTACACTCCCTTATGCACTGTGTGAGGGGTATCGATGAAGAGATTTACACCACTGGCGCCCATCCTCATGGGCGTCATTCTGATTGTACTCTGTGCGTTTGCCGGATGTTCTGAAACCGCAGGCAACCCGGACATCACAGGACAGGATGAAACAGAAACGATTATCATAGGGGGAAAACCGTTCAATGAACAGTACATTCTTGCCGAGATGCTTGCGCTGCTATTGGAAAACGCAGGGTATGAAACAGAGATCAAGTCCGGGATGAATGACATCACCCTCTACGAGGGCATCAAAAAAGACCAGGTGGATGTATATGTTGAGTACACAGGAACAGCGTATTCCCAACTGCTCAAACTGCCGCCGCTTGAAACATGGGAACCGGACGTTGTGTATAATAACGTGGTCTCCGGGCTTGCCACAGATGGCATTACGGTGCTGTGTCGCCTGGGATTCCGGGATGATTACACCATCGCCGTCAGGAAGGACTGGGCCGATGAATACAATGTCCGGACAATCGAAGACCTCACGCCGTATGCAGGTGACATGGTCTTCGGAAGCGATCTGGTATTTCACGAGCGCGAAGACGGACTGCCGAGAATTACCGAAGTGTATGGCATCACCTTCAAAGATGTGAAACCCATGTCGCCGACACTGGTGTATGAGGCAAT
>Ga0272441_10013494_pt1 | contig 11739 bp, 7 predicted proteins | sample SSMProp6N_FD_193582 | JGI IMG/M metagenome (GOLD analysis project Ga0272441, IMG submission 193582) | Marine sediment archaeal communities from Little Sippewissett salt marsh, Falmouth, MA, United States - SSM-Prop-6N | ecosystem: Environmental > Aquatic > Marine > Wetlands > Sediment ... | reverse complement strand
CACCGCCGGTCGACCGCGCATCAGCAGATGGTCCAGGCTCTCGCTCCGGACAAGCGCCGAGGGCAGACGATCCTCCCGATGGGTGAACCACTCGTCAAGGAGGTCGACCGTGACCTCCCCGAGACCCGCCACAACCAGATCCGCTCCGTGTTGCCGCAGCGCCCCCGCCGCCCCGCGCTCGATCCCGATCACAAGGCCAAACGCCCCGGCGCGGCCTGCCGCGACACCGGACTGCGCATCCTCCACCACGATCGATTGAGACGGCACGGCGCCGACACGCCGCGCCGCTTCCACGAAGATGTCTGGATCCGGTTTGCCTCGGAGACCGAGCTCCTCGGAGACCACACCGTCCACGCGCGCTTCGAACAACGGCTCAAGGCCTGCGCGACGCAGGATGGGACCGCAGTTCTTGCTCGAGGACGCAACCGCCACCCGCACGCCTCGCTTCCTCAGAGCCCGGATCAGGGAGACCGTCGCCTCGTCAACGTCCACACCTCGCTCCTCCAGTGCGTCACGGAAGAACACGTTCTTCAGGTTGCCCAGCGCAGACGCACTGTCGTTTCCCGGGGGATCATCCGCAGCCCCTCGGGGAAGAGAGATCCCGCGGGACGCAAGGAAGCTCTTCACGCCTTCGATGCGCGGCTTCCCGTCAACATACTCGAGGTAGTCGCTCTCCAGGGCGAAGGGGACGAACGGCTCGCCGGCCTCCCGAGCGCGCTCCTCCAGAACCCCGTCGAACAGCCGCTTCCACGCCGCCGCGTGCACACCAGCCGTCAGCGTCACCACACCATCGAGATCGAAGATCACCGCGTCGAAGTGCAGTGCTGTTACGCCATCCGTCTCTTCCATCGCACGTCCCGTCCGTCTCACGATCCCGTTGTATGCTACGCAGTCGACGTTGCCAACGGCAAGCTCCATCGCGATCATACGGCAGGTGGCCATTGGCCATCGACTGGGCTCCCGGCACTGGGAGCGTGGCATGGCACGACCGAAGCAGGCCGCACGATTCGGACGTGCGATCTGGCTCGACACCCTCGCCCGATCGTGTGTCACCTCCGGGAAGTTGGCATCCTGCGACGCCGACCGGCTCGGAGGTGTACTATCCGATCCGACGGTCTTCGCGACGGTGACCGCTTCAGCGCATCGACGGCGAAACCGGTCTGGATGCAATGGAGGCGCAGCACGCAGCAGCAAAGAGGAGGGGCTCGGCGCCCCATGCCGATGGAGGCCATCCAGCAGGCCGCCAGCGTGCCGTGAACCCGGAGAGGTGACTGTGGTGGGCGAAGCAGAAGACGGCATCCAGTGCGTTCTCGACGAGCTGCGCGAAGCGCGCGTCGTACAGCGCATTTGGGAGCACGACTACACGGTTTGGAAACCGGACCCGTCCGAGATCAGCGACCGCTTGGGATGGCTCGATCTTCCGCAGACCATGGTCCCGGAGATTCCTCGCCTTGAGGCGTTCGCCAAGAGCGTTCGCTCGGAGGGTGTGGAGCGAATCCTTCTTCTCGGGATGGGCGGATCGAGCCTCGCAGCGGAGATGTACGCCCGGGTGCTCGGCCCCTCGGAGGGCCATCCGCGGCTCACCGTTCTCGATACCACCGATCCCACGGCCATTGCGGCACTCACAGGCTCGCTCCAGCCGGATCGCTCGTTGTACGTGATCGCGACGAAGTCGGGCACCACGACAGAGACGCTATCGCTGTTCCGCCACGTGTTCACGACGCTCTCCCGCGGGGCTTCCGCGGACGCCGTCGGAAACCGTTTCGTCGCCATCACCGATCCTGGGAGCCCGTTGGTGGACGTCGCGGCACGGCATCGCTTCCGTGAGACGTTCCTCAATGCCCCGGACCTTGGCGGGCGCTACTCTGCGTTATCGCACTTCGGACTCGTGCCCGCAGCGCTTCTCGGCATAGACATCGGGCGCTTGCTCGAGTCTGCTGCCCGCGCCCACGATCGCAGTGCACCGGAGGTGCCCGCCCACGCTCACCCCGGCGCACGTCTCGGGGCGCAGATCGCGACGCACGCCCGGCAGGGTCGCGACAAGCTCACCTTCCTCCTGCCCGAGAGACTACAGGCGTTCGGGGATTGGGTGGAGCAGCTCATCGCCGAAAGCACAGGCAAAGAGGGAACCGGGATTCTCCCCGTCGTGTCGGAACCCGTGGGAAGCCCCGCAGCCTACGGGACGGATCGCCTGTTCGTTCGCCTCCGGTCGTCCGACGACCCTGAGGACACCGCGGCCGCCGCAGCGCTGAGGCGCCACGGCCACCCTGTCCTGCAGTTGAGCCTCGATGATCGCTACGAGCTTGGGGGGCAGCTCTTCGTGTGGGAGTTTGCGGTCGCCATCCTCGGAGCCCTACTCGGCATCAACCCCTTCGACCAACCCGATGTGGAGGAGAGCAAGCGACAGGCCCGCCAGATGGTCGCCACCTACAGACGAACGGGGGCACTGCCCGCGTGCGAGGATGTCGAGGCGTCGCCGCAAACCCTCCGCGAGTTCGTGGACGGGGCCCGGCCTGGGGATTACGTGTCGATCCACGCCTACGTGCCCCCGAGCACCACGTTTGCCCGGTTGCTGCGGGATCTGTGTTCCTGGATCCGCGGCAGGACGCGGTGCGCGACGACATTCGGGTTCGGACCCCGTTTCCTCCATTCCACAGGACAACTCCACAAGGGCGATGCAGGGAGAGGGCGGTTCATTCAGCTCACGTGCGACGCCACGTTCGACCTCGCGATCCCTGACGAAGCCGGATCGTCTCGCTCGTCGATCAGCTTCGGCGTTCTCAAGGCCGCCCAGGCGCTCGGCGACGCCCAGGCGCTGCGCGATGCCGGGCGCCCGGTTCTCCGGGTACGACTGGGGCGCGCTCCCCAGGAGCAGTTCATCAGACTCCTCACGGAGCTGTGCGTACCTCGCGCGATCGGGGGGGAAGATGTCGACGGATGATCTGAAGCGCCGTGCAGCGTACGAGGCGGTGACCTACGTTCGCTCCGGAATGGTCCTCGGCCTGGGACACGGTACCACGGCAGCGCACGCGGTCGAGCGAGTGGCACAGCTTCTCGCCGAGGGGAAGCTGGCGGACATCACCGCGGTTCCGTGCTCAGAGGTTGTGGACGAACACGCGCGTCGCCTCGGGATCGACGTATCATCTCTCAATGAACATCCGCGCGTGGATCTCACCATCGATGGCGCCGATGAGGTGGATCCCCAACTGAGACTGATCAAAGGCGGCGGCGGCGCACTGCTGCGGGAGAAGATGGTGGCCGAAGCGAGCCTGCGCGAGATCATCATCGTTGACAGCAGCAAGCTGTCACCCACCCTGGGGGCCAACTGGCCGGTGCCCGTCGAGGTCGTCCGGTTTGGGTGGCGCACCCACGTAGCATACCTCGAGAGGCTCGGCGCCCATACCGTGTGCCGCCGCGAGGTGGGCGGAGCACCCCACTGCACAGATCAAGGGAACTACCTGCTCGATGCAGCGTTCGGACCGATCCACGATCCCGAGAAACTCGCCGGCGCCCTCGAGGCGCGCACGGGAGTCGTCGCCCACGGGCTGTTCCTCGGCCTCGCGACTGATCTGATCGTCGCGTCCACCACGGGTTTGCGTCACATCACGGCCGCTCGGGAGCGCACCTCGCACGCACGCGGTGGGCGGACGGGTGACGGCTGATGCCCTGTGGCGTGGTCGTTGTGGTGTTCGGCGCTTCCGGGGATCTCACCCAGCGCAAGCTAGGGCCTGCACTGCACAGCCTCGCTTGCACGGGACAGCTACCGTCCTCGACGCAGATCATCGGCGTATCACGGACGGTGCTCTCGGATGCCGCATTCCGGGATCGACTGTACCAGGGGGTCGAAGACTACGCGCGTCTGAAACCCGACTCCAAACTGTGCAGCCAGTGGCCGTCGTTCGAAGATCGATTCAGCTACCTCGCCGGGGCTCTCGACGACCCCCAGACGTACGCTCGCCTCAGGCAACGACTCGCCAAGGCCGGGGGTGGCTCCGAGGGAGATATCCCCGTGCTCTTCTACCTTGCGATTCCACCTCAGGGCGTTCCCACGGTGGTCCAGAGGATCGCGGAGGCGGGACTGCACCGCTCCCCCCGTGCCTGGCGGCGCGTGGTGTTCGAAAAGCCGTTTGGCACCGATCGGCAGAGCGCTGCCGAGCTGAATCGGCTAACCCGAACCCTGTTCCGAGAGCCGCAGGTGTATCGCATCGACCACTACCTGGGCAAGGAGACCGTGCAGAACCTGCTCTCCCTGAGGTTCGCCAACACCGCCTTCGCACCGCTCTGGTGCCGGGAGCACGTCGACCACCTGCAGATCACCCTCGCTGAGTCGGACGGTGTCGGCAAGCGCGCGCAGACCTACGACCGAACGGGCGTGGTGCGGGACATCCTGCAGAACCACGGGCTGCAGCTCCTCGCCTTGGCGATGATGGAGCCGCCAGACGACCTCGATGCCCGCTCGCTACGCGATGCGAAGCGGGATGTCTTGCAGGCGATCCGGACGCCATCACCCGGTGACGTTGTGCTCGGGCAGTACGCAGCGTATCGAGACGAGCCGGGTGTCCAGGAGGCGTCCCGCACCCCGACCTACGTCGCCGTGCGCCTGCACGTCGACACGTGGCGTTGGCGAGGCGTCCCGGTGTACATCCGCAGCGGTAAGCGCCTACCGACCAAGACCACGGAGATCACGGTCCAGTTCAAGACGCCCGACTCCCCGTTCCCCCTCTCGTCGCCGTTGCACCCCAATCGGCTCATGGTGCAGCTGGACCCCTGCGAAGGCCTGCAGCTGCAGGTGGAGACCAAGGTCCCGGGAGCCGGACTGGTCACCAAGCCCACGGATCTGGTGTTCCACTACGCTGACCACTTCGGAGCTCGGGCGCTGCCCGATGCCTATGAGCGCCTGCTCCTCGATGCCCTGCACGGAGACCCGTCGCTGTTCCTCCGTGACGACGAGATTGAGGCCTGCTGGTCCGTCGTCGAGCCGTTGCTTTCCCTGCAAGAGGATCCGCAGTTCCTGTTGGCGGAGTACCCAGACGGCAGCTGGGGACCCGAAGCCGCGGATGCACTGATCGAAGCCGATGGGAGGGCTTGGCTCTCAGAGTGCACGTGCACGCATCGGCCAACGTGATGCGGCGCGTTGTGTTTCCCACCCCCGAGGCGCTCGCGGAGCAGACAGCCGATCTGATCGCGCGTCGAGTCGGGCGTCCGGGCGATAAGCCGGGATCCTTCACCATCGCGCTTCCCGGCGGGAACACGCCCCGCAGCCTCTTCCGCCTCCTTGCCGAATCCCCGTACACAACGCGGATCCACTGGGGGCGTCTGCAGCTGTTCTGGACGGATGAGCGCTGCGTCCCTCCGGATGACCCGCGGAGCAACTACCGTGTGGCGGCCGAGGAGCTTCTCGAGCGCGTCCCAATCCCGCCAGCGAACATCCATCGCATACGCGGGGAGGATGCCCCGGAGGCCGCGGCTCGCGCCTACGCCGCCGAGATCCAGAGCGTCCTTGGGGAGCGCCGCGGCTTCGACCTCGTGCTTCTCGGCGTCGGAGTGGATGGCCACACCGCCTCGCTGTTCCCCGGGGATGACGCGCTCGACGCGGTGGAGCGGCTCGCGGTCGCCGTGCACCGCCCTCCACCGGAACCGCCGCGCGTCACGCTGACCCTGGCCGCACTGCGGTGCGCTCGCGAGCTTCTATTCCTGGTGACAGGCAAGGAGAAGCGCTCGGTCCTCCGGCGCCTCGACGCCGGAGAGGACCTTCCGGCGGCTCGGATCCAGCCCGAGGAAGGCAGGCTCCTCTGGTTCATCGATCGCGCAGCCTCGCCCGCCTAGGCGCGAGCTGCCGTGGTCGCCGGATCGGCGCTATACTGCCAGGCGTGAAGCAGCGGAAGGTGCGCGGCAGACGGGCGAGTGGAATCGGCAAGGCCGCTTCGGCGTCCCGTGCACGGCCGGGCTGCTTGAGCCGCGACCGCCGCGCCGGCGCGGTGCGCTCGGCACTCGTCATGATCCTTTGCGCCTCTTCTTTGGCGGGACTTGCGGAGCCGCTCACTGCGTTCGACCTCCACCCCCTATCGCTGGGCACGGCCAGTGCCTTGGCCGCGGTGTCTTCCGACATCTCCCTGGGGATGGTCAACAGTGCGATCCAAGCCGTACCCGGCCTCGGGATCGCAGGATTCGCGGGGCAGGTGCTCGGAGGGAGATTGGTCTATGGCTTTGCCGCATCGATCGCCGGAGATTTCCCGGGAGCGGTCCTGTGGTCCCTCCTCGGCGACGGCCGACAGCTCACGGTGAGTGCCGGCGGATCGCTCGCGCTTCTCCGACGGGTCACCGTGGGCGCGCTTGCGGTGTACACCACGGGTGAGCTCCATCGGGGCTTCTCGCTGGACGCCGGAGCGCGCCTGGATTGGCTTCGTCTACGGCTTGGACTCAGCGCCCGGCACCTGGCCTCCGCGTGGCTCGGCGAAGGCCAGCCTCTGGAACTCCACCTCGCAGCAAGGCTCTCCGCGACCGAAAGCCTCTGGCTGTTCGCCGGCTTCCGCCTCCGCGACCGAGAACGCGAGCTGTCGGTCGGCGCGCAGACCGAGATCCTCGGGATCGTGCTCCGCTGGGGGATCGCGTTTGGCACCGCCTCGGCGGTGTCTCGAGTCGGGGTCGGCTTCGGCCTTGCCACGCTCGATGTCCCGCTCGACGTGGCCATCGGCGTGCGTGGGACGCCGATGGTCCCCTGCGTGTCCCTGAGGGCGGCACTCCACGCAGCGCCCTGGTGGTAGGCCTCCTCTAGACGCGACAGCGTCGTCGGAGAGACCCCAGCCGCCAGCGACAGCCATCGCGCCCGTCAGGCCGTACGGCAGAACGCCACCTAGGATCCCTCGTCCCTGAGCTGGTCGATCGCCGAACCGATCTGCTCCACAGCGAACGCGTCGACCTCGCGCGCAAGTGCCGCCTCGAGGGCCGGTAGAACGCTCGCGTCGCCCAGTCTCGCGAGGCTCGATGCGGCCCGCCAACGCACCGCAGCCTCAGGATCTGCCAGCGCCTGGACAAGCGCGGGAATCGCAGCCACATTCCCAACCCGCCCGAGGACGAGCGCGGCCTCTTGGCGGATCCGCACCTCCTGCCCCTCGATATCCACGACAAGCCCAGCCAGAAGGGCGACAGACGCCGCATCGTGGACGAAGCCGAGGCAGTAGACAGCCTCCCATCGCTCGTACGCATCGTCGCGGTGAAGTCCTTCGTGGAGCAGCGGCACAGCCACATCCTGCGCGAAGTACGCAAGCGCCACCGCGGCGTACCACCGATGCTGCGGATCGGGGTCCTCGAGCCCCGCCAACAGGAGGGGCACCACCTCAGCTTCGCCGATCTCCTGCGGGAAGCAGGCCAACGCATACAGGCTCCGCCATCGCGGATGCGGATTGCCATCGGTGAGCGCCACCACCGCGATCGCGGGGATGGCCGCGGCGGCCGCGGCGGGATCCTGATGGGCGATGGCTCCGAGCGCGTTGACGGCTTCCCAACGGATCCAGTCGTTCTCGTCGGCGCAGGCCCCGGCGAGCACCGGCACCGCCTCGGCGCCCATGGCAATCAGTGCCTCGCGGCCCGCCTTGCGCGCCTCAGGATCCATCCCCCGCATGACGTCCACCCAATAGGCTGCATCACCATCCTCAGCGAGGATCGCGAGCCCGACGGCGAGGATCGCCGCAATCGCCACAGCCACACGCTGGTTGGCTACCTTCATGGGTTCGTCTCCTCATCCCACCGGATGGATATCACGCGCATACTACCCGGTGCACTGCGATGGGGAAACGATGGCACGATCACGGCTCCCTTTGCGCGAAGCACAGCGACCTCATGACCCCTTGAAAGACACATCCAGATCGCCCGCGCTCGGAAGATGAACACCGCCGTCGTGAGAGCAGCAGCTACCAGTGGGTCCTGAGGCGGAATGTCCACTCCGCCGCTGGGTCTCCGAGGTCCCCGGAGCGCAAGATACACAACGCTTCGATCTCCAGGTCCGTGCCCCTCGCGAGGGAGACGGTGGCGCACGTCATCCCCCAGTCGAACAGCGTGCTCTGGGTGACGCCGAAGTACGTCGCGAACCTCCACGTGAGATGAAGGCCGCAACACAGGTCGAATCCTCCGCGCAGTGTGTCCACTTCCCAGTAGTCCGACAGCCCGGTGACCCGGGTGTTGATGGCATGATCGCTCGGTTGAAACGAGTTGCGTGACTCGAAGACGATCCCGCTACCGAAGCGGTGCTCGAGCATCAGGCCGTACACGTTCACGCCGTCGAACAGCGCGTGGGTACTCGTCACCTCCGACAGCAGCTCGATACAGTCTACCCACTGGGGGGACCATCTCACCGCAACGATAGCATCCTTCGCATCGGCCGAGTACGTTACGGACAGATCAAGCGTGAGGAGCCCCTCAAGGAAGCCTGCAACCCGCAGGTCGCGCACGACCAAAGTCAGACCGTCGAACCCGCCGCACTGGAAGGCAAGAGATGCCGACGTCACAAGGTCGCACGTCGCCCACGGAATACTCGCCGAGAAGGTCGCGCTTCTAAGGATCCCACCGCAGCCCGCACCCGAACCAAGGCGAACCGTGGCACTGACCGAGCCCGCCCTTGAGCCAAGGCCCATGCTGCCATTGGCCGTCAACACCACATAGGAGTCTGTTTGGCATGGCGTCACGAACACAACGCCACCGAGTTGCGCGCCGCCGTAGCCCAGAGAAACGTCAAGCCGCAGGCTTTCAAACTCCGGAATGGGTGCGGCGCCGGGGTCGAAGTCGGCCACCATGGACAGCATGCCTGCGCCGCCCACGACGCAGCTCCCACCGAAGCGCAGATCCTCCAAGGCCGCATCCATGCCAGCGACCGGTCGCTTCCACTCCGCGCGCGCAGTGAGCGTGGAGACGCCGATTCGATACGCCGCGTCGAGCCCCACAGAGAAGGCGGTCCAAGCGGGCGTCTGCGGGTCCATTGTCAGGGAGGCCGCGAGGTCACCGGAGAGCATGCCGAGTGCGTTGCGCGGGCGGACCTCAATCTCCACATCGGCTGTCGCGGTTTGCCCCAGCGGATCAGTGACCACGAATCGAAGGCGCTCCGTCCCCGCGAAGCCGTCGGCAGGTATGTACGTCAGGGACACAACGGCCTCCTGTTCGGGCCGATACAGCACGGCATCGAGATCGCCCACAAGGACGCCATGCGCCGGCCCCCCCACGATAGAGAACGCCAACGCCTGAGCGCCGGGCGCCTGCGTACCCAGATCCGCATCGTGGGCGACGAGATGGAACGTGATCATACGACCCTGCCAGGTGCTGATCGCGAGATCCTCCAGCTGAGGTGCCTCATTCGCCATGACGAGCCACCCGAAAGAGAGAGCGATGCCAAGCCGTACCAGCGACCGCGCACAGCGTTTCAGCGTCATCCGCCTTCCTCCGTGATGCGCAGGCGCACGCGAGCCGCTTCGGCAGGTCCCGTGGGGACAAGGAGCTGGTACGTTCCCGCCGGCAAACGTTCCGTCCTCAAGGTGAGGATCGGGATATCGATTCCGGCGGGGGAGGCGTCCACCAGTTCCCGTAGCTCCGCGGCCGCGTAGGTGCGCACCACGAGACCCGGTGGCTCCACTTCCTCGAGCCGGACGCCATCGATCCCTCCCACATCATGGAACGAGCTTGGCACGCACAAGTGCACTGACTGGCCGCGACGGAACGAAGGCACCACACTTGGGAACGGTAGAGGATCAGCTGTCGGCACGATCTGGATGTCCAGCATGGCACCTTGGACCAGGCCAAATGGGTCCTCCACCCGCCATTCCAGAAGCTCCCGCCCGGTGAAACCCTCAGCGGGCACGTAGGTCAGCGCGACGCTCACGTAGGCTCTCTCGTAACGCACCGACGTCAGATCCCCGACGATGACGCCGTGCGTGGGCGGTTCCGCAAACGTGAAAGCGTAGTGGTGGGCGCCGGGACTCGCGACCCGGAGGAGCATGTCGTCCATCGTCTCCAGCCGGAACTGCAGAGGAAGACCCAGCGGGCCGGCGAGGTAGCTGTCAGCAACCGCGTTCTTCTTGAAGACGTACACGTCAACGTGTGCGGTCGCTGTGTTCCCGCTGCAATCGCGCGCAACGTAGTCGAACGCATCGGGACCTTGGTAATCGGACGCGGCCGCGTAGCGCACGTATCTCCCGTCGCATCCCCCGGCAAGGCGGAAGGCGTCATCCACGATCGCTGCGACTCCGTACGACGGGCGAGCGGCTTCTGCGAGATGGAGGCCGGTCCTGCAGATGTCCGAGTCGTTGCTCAGGACATCGATGTAGATCGGTGTGTCCTCTCGGAGAACGAACCGCAGCCGGCCGTCGACCAACTCCACAGAGGATAGCACATCGGAACGAACGAGATCGTAGCTGAATCCCGCCTGTGGATCGTCGACCGCGACCGGGGGGATCGTGTCCAAGATGACGAAGCTGGGACTGCTCCATGCCGGATCGTGTTCGTCCTGCGTCGTGATTCTATTCCCGCAGGCATCCACGGCCTCAAAGACCACCTCCCCGCGCCCGGTGGAGGAGTAGCCGTTGGCGCCGAGTCCGCCGCAGAACTCCCCGACAGCAGTGAATGCCCCATCCGGGTTGATGCCGATGCACTCCTGTCCGTACCAGTTGAGCCAGCCGAGAGGGCCGGCAACGAAGAGATCAGCACTCGTAGGTCCCCACACCGCCGGGCCGTTGCACGAATCCAGGGCCGCTGCAAGAGCGAGCCATGCGTTGACATCCGCGATGTTGTAGGTCCCATCGCACTCGAAGACGGTCGCACCGTCGACCGAGTAGCTGTGGGGGTCGTTCGATATCCCGGCGTCCGGGGGAAGCGTGATCGCGTTCTGCGCTGGCGGCTGCTCCGTGAAGTGTGGGGGGCAGCGATCGTAGATCGTACCTGTGCCCGAGCGCGTCGCAACATTGCCGCAGCAGTCAACGGCAGTCACATCGAAGGTCACGTCTGCCGTGCAGGTCGCCAGGTCAGAGAGGAGCACCCATGCATCCACCTCGACGCTCCGATCCTCCACCGTTTCGTTCGCCGTCAGATGGATGGAGCCCAGCACCGCATCGCCGGCACTGATCTGGGCCACAGCGCTGATGCCAGATTCGTCGATGCAGCAAACATCCGACACGCCCGTGGTCGAGAACAGCACCGCGCCCCCGCAGGTGTAGTCCTCGATGATCCGCACCGTCGGTGCCACGATGGCGCCGATCGTCGGCGCCGTCGTGTCCTCGATCGTGAACGTCGCCGTCGTCGTCGACGCGTTCCCACAGTCGTCCGTCGCCACAAACGTCACCGTCGCCGAGCCCGTCGCCCCACACTCATCCGACAGCTCCACGTAGTCATCGCTCCACGTGACGCCGCCGCAGACATCGCTCGCCGTCGCGCCTCCGTGGCTCCCCAGCCAGTTCGCAAGCTCCACGGCGTTCCCTGCCCCATCGCATTCCACCGTCAGGTCGCTCGCCGCTGTCCCGATCGTCGGCGCCGTCGTGTCCTCGATCGTGAACGTCGCCGTCGTCGTCGACGCGTTCCCACAGTCGTCCGTCGCCACAAACGTCACCGTCGCCGAGCCCGTCGCCCCACAGTCGTCCGACAGCTCCACGTAGTCATCGCTCCACGTGACGCCGCCGCAGACATCGCTCGCCGTCGCGCCTCCGTGGCTCCCCAGCCAGTTCGCAAGCTCCACGGCGTTCCCTGCCCCATCGCATTCCACCG
>Ga0272441_10013493_pt1 | contig 11739 bp, 5 predicted proteins | sample SSMProp6N_FD_193582 | JGI IMG/M metagenome (GOLD analysis project Ga0272441, IMG submission 193582) | Marine sediment archaeal communities from Little Sippewissett salt marsh, Falmouth, MA, United States - SSM-Prop-6N | ecosystem: Environmental > Aquatic > Marine > Wetlands > Sediment ... | reverse complement strand
CTGTTGCGGCGCCACCATAATACTGTCGCCGGTATGGATTCCCATCGGATCCAGGTTCTCGATAGAACAGACGATCACCACATTGTCCCGTTTATCCCGCATCACCTCAAGCTCATACTCTTTCCATCCCTCAATCGATTCCTCAATCAGGATCTCCTGAATCATACTGCTCTCTATCCCGCGCGAAGCGATCGCCTCGAATTCTTCTTCACTGCGGGCAATCCCGCCGCCGGTTCCGCCGAGCGTAAATGACGGACGGATGATGAGCGGAAACCCGATCTCTTTGGCCGCTTCGCTGGCCTCATCCATGGTGCAGGCAAAAGCGCTGCGAGGGAGATCCAGGCCTATCTTCTGAACAGCCCTTTTAAAAAACTCACGATCCTCCGCCTTCTTGATGACATCATATTCCGCGCCGATCATCTTGACGTTGTGTTTCTTTAAAACGCCGTTCTCATACAATTCAATCGTGACATTCAGCCCGGTCTGCCCGCCTAGCGTTGGTAAAATCGCATCTGGCTTCTCCTTCTCAATAATCTTTTCCACATACTCCGCTGTTAACGGCTCAATATAGGTATAATCCGCTGTCTCCGGATCCGTCATGATCGTCGCTGGATTGGAATTGACCAGCACGACCTCAAAGCCCTCCTCACGAAGCGCCTTGCATGCCTGCGTCCCGGAATAATCAAACTCACAGGCCTGACCGATCACAATCGGCCCGGACCCGATGAGCAAAATTTTATGGATGTCTGTTCGTTTTGGCATAGCCTATTCGTTTCATAAAGTCACAAAGTCGCCGCGTCACAAGGTCACAGGGATTTTTGTGACTCTGTGTCTTTGTGACTCTGTGACTGCGCCATCAGCGCAATAAAATCCTCAAACAAATACCGTGCGTCATGCGGCCCCGGAGCGGCCTCCGGATGATGTTGAACCGCGTAAATGGGATAATCTTTATGCCGTATCCCTTCAACTGTCTGGTCATTCAAATTCAGATTAATGATCTCGATCTTGTCCTTGTCCAGCGAATCCACATCGACACAAAACCCGTGATTCTGCGAGGTGATCCCAATCCGGTCCCTTTGGCTATCCATGACCGGATGATTCGCCCCGTGATGACCGAATTTTAACTTGTATGTCCGGCCGCCCATGGCCAGACCAAGGATCTGATTTCCCAGACAGATCCCGAAAATCGGCAATTTCCCGATGGCCTTGTGTGCGGTCTCAATAACGCTGGTCACCGCCGCAGGATCCCCCGGCCCGTTTGAAAAAAATAGACCGTCCGGTTTTATAACCATGATGTCTTCAAAGGTCGTATCCGATGGCACCACATGACATTCGCACCCCAGCCCGGCAAAAATTCGTAAAATATTCAGTTTAACGCCGCAATCTACGACCGCCACCTTAAACCGCGGCTTGTCCTTAAATGCTCCTTCTGCCGGCCAGACATAGGTCTTGGAGGTCGTGACGTCCTTGACCCAGTCAGCCCCCTCCATCAAAGGAACCTTCTCCATCTTTTTTGATAAGCTCTTAAGATCGAAATCCTCCGTGGAAATAATCGCACGCATGGATCCCTTATCCCGTAGGCGACGCGTCAACGCCCGGGTATCGATCCCCTCCACAGCAATAATGTGATGCTCATCCAGATAATCAATGAGACTCTGTGTCGAACGAAAATTGGAATGGAAACGGCAGAACTCCTTGACGACAAAACCCTTAACATACACGCCCCGTGATTCAACATCCTCTCGATTTACACCGTAATTCCCGATAAGAGGATAGGTCATCATCACGATCTGACCGGCATACGAAGGGTCTGTCAAGATTTCCTGATAGCCGCTCATGGACGTATTGAAGACAACTTCGCCTGATGTTTCTCCTGCAGTGCCTAAAGATCGGCCATAAAACGCAGTCCCGTCTTCTAAATAAATAATTGCTTTTTTCATAGATATATACAGATGAAATTCCCAAAAATTCGAGGAATTCTGAAGAAAATTGAACTTCTCAAAGCTGCATTAATATAGCGACCATGCCGTTTTCTGTCAAGGAAAGAAGCTTTTTCTTTTGAAAAATCTTCCGTCGACAAACAAGAAAAATTAAAATCTTTTCCTACTCCTGGGATAATCCCTGCAGCAGAACCAGCGCCCGCTTAAAATTCTCGCCGTCCTTATCTTTCTGAAAAAGCAAGAGGGCCTTTTCCGCGTTGGAGACCGCCAGGTCCTTACGCCCTCTCAATCCGTTAGTCAACGCCAACATATAATAAATTTCGCCCTGGTCCGGCGCATACCTCAACGCAGCGCGAAAGCTGTCGACCGCCTGATCAATCTGGTTCATATGCATATAGGTCTGCCCTAATAAAACATACGCCTGAACATTGCCGGGATCCCTTTTAATCGCCTCATCAAATGCGTGGATAGCCGCCAGGGCCTCACCTTTTTTCAAAAGAGCCACCGCAACCTCCATAAAATCAGTTTCAGCTTGCGAAGCCTGTTTAACCTTTTGTTTTTCCTGGGGTTTTGCCTCCGGTCTCAAGCCGCACCCGCACAGGAGCATGCCGACCAAGACTACAGCCATAATTCGTCTCATCTGATATCCTTTCTTATAAGAATTAAAATTCATCATATTATACACTATTCATATAAATATACAAGCAGACAATAGCGGCCCTAAAGACCAAAACATGACCTGACCGAACGCATTTTTCAGCTTGCCCATTCTCTCTTTTTTCGCTATTCTATTCCAACATGCTCATCCTGCTATTTATATATCTGACAGTCTTTATCGGAATCGGGATGCTGGCTGCCCTCTACGTCAAAAAAACAGAGGACTTCTATGTCGCCGGCCGCCACGGATCCATTGCCCTTATCAGCTTAAGTCTGTTATCGACCATCCTGGGAAGCTCGGCCATATTAGGGACCATCTCCCTAAGCCAACACACCGGCTGGGCAGCCAGCTGGATGATGCTGTCCGGGAGTCTCGGACTTCTATGCCTGATACCCCTGGCAAAATTTGTCCGCAGATGCGGCCAATACACCCTGCCGGAGCTTTTGGAATCCTTTTACGGAAAAGCGTCCAAACAGCTTGCCTGCGCCATGATCCCAATCGCCTGGACCGGCGTCGTCGCCGCCCAAATTATCGGCAGCGGGAAAATCATTTCCTTCATGACGCCGCTCTCTTACACCGTCAGTGCGTGTCTGGCATCAACGCTCTTCATCCTTTACACGCTGCTGGGAGGACAGGCCTCAATCATCAAAACCGATCGATGGCAGGGAACCCTGATCTTCGTCGGCCTCATGACTGCGGTTCTGGCTGCTCAAAAGACATGCCCGTTTCCGTCATGGGAAACGATCCGGGGCACCTTCCCGCTGAACCCGGCCTTTTCAGTAACAGACCTTTTGGTCCTTTTCTTAACATATGCGTCAACTTTTGTCGTAGGGCCGGACATCTACTCCCGGCTTCTCTGCGCAAAAGATGAACGCACGGCCACTGCCAGTGTCGCAGTCACGGCTGTCTTATTGGCGCCAATCGGGTTTATTCTGGCCTTCATCGGAATGACTGGGCACGCCCATTCATTCAACTTTCTGAAAACCGGATTAACGCCTTATATCATTACGCTCGGACTTCTATCTGCCGTAATCTCTTCTGCAGATACGACACTCTTAACAGCGGCGGCAACCTGCGGCCAGCTTTTTACAAATCTGCATCATCGGTCTTCGATCCGCACCACGCGCATCCTTATAGCCACCTTCGGCCTCTTAAGCCTGATGATCGCCCTTGTCCTGCCCAATATCATTCAGACTCTGCTTCTGGCCTTTTCCTTTTTCTCCGGTGCGTTTTTTATCCCAACGATCGCCGGCCTGCTCGGATACCGGACCAGCACACGACAGGTTATCTATGCATGCCTTCTTGGAGGAATCCTGTCTCTGGCTGGAAAATTATGTCTGATCTTTCACTGCGGCTCCGGGGAGAATCTGATCATCGGCGCATTTGTCTTAAATGCGATAATTCTATTTTGGGGTCGCGCAAAGCAAGCGGGACAAAACAAAAGTTTTAAGTTATAGATTTTAGGTTACAAGTCAACTTAAGACCTATAGCTTCTTTAAATACCGATGCGCGCCTTCAGCGGCGCTTCGGCCTTCGTTAATCGCCCAGACGACCAGAGACTGGCCGCGGCGCATGTCCCCGGCAGCAAAAACACCGTCCACACTGCTCATATATTGTTCATCGGTCTTAATGTTCCCGCATGCGTCAAGCTCACAGCCGATTTCCTTAATCATGCCTTCCTGAACAGGACCGAGAAATCCCATTGCCAAAAAGACATAATCGCATTCGATCACAAAATCCGAACCCGGGATCTCTTTCATGGGCCGGCAGCCGGTCTGAGGATCTTTCTCTCCGAATTCTAAACGGACCGCTTGCAAACTTTTTAAAACGCCGTCCTCGCCGCTGAATTTCTTGGTCATAATACAATAATCACGCATAACGCCTTCTTCCTGCGAAGTCGAAGTCCGCTCTATAAAGTCCCACTGCGGCCACGGATTATCCTCAGCGCGCTCCTTCGGCGGACAGGGCAGAAGTTCGATCTGTGTCACGCTGGCCGCACCCTGACGATTGGACGTCCCGACGCAATCGCTCCCGGTGTCTCCGCCGCCGATCACCACAACCTTCTTTCCTTTGACATCAATGCGCTCCCCGCTGAATTTAAATTTGCTGTTCACGCGGTTCTGCTGCGTCAAAAATTCCATCGCGAAATACACGCCCTTCAAGTCCCGGCCCTCAACAGGCATATCCCTGGGCTGTTCGGCGCCGCCGCTTAAGACAACCGCATCATGTCTTTCCTTAATCGCCGTTAATGAAGCATCAACACCGACATGAATACCGGTTTTAAAATCAACGCCTTCTTTTTCCATGAGATCCACGCGGCGTTCAACGATCCTTTTCTCCAGCTTGAAATCAGGAATACCAAAACGCAAAAGCCCGCCGACCTTTTCGTTTTTTTCATAAACCCTGACCTTGTGTCCGCGTTTATTCAAATAATCCGCACACGCCAGTCCCGCCGGGCCAGAGCCAATCACCGCAACAGTCTTTCCGCTCCGTTTCTTCGGCGGGCGCGGCTTGATCCAGCCGTTCTGATAGGCCTTCTCGATAATCGTCAACTCAATAGTCTTTATCATCACCGCCGGATAATTGTAACCAAGAACACAGGCGCTCTCGCACGGTGCCGGACAGATCCGTCCGGTAAACTCCGGAAAATTGTTTGTCTGATACAGCCGCTCAAAGGCATCCTGCCACCGACCCTGATAGACGAGGTCATTCCAGTCCGGGATCAAATTATCAATCGGACAACCGGAATGACAAAATGGAATTCCGCAATCTATACACCGCGCCCCCTGGTCCTGAAGATCCTGATCCTTCATAAATGAGATAAATTCGTTCCAATGCTGGATCCTCTCCTGAACGGATTGCTTTTTTAATTCCCTGCGTTCGTGTTTTAAAAAGCCCTTGACTTCACCCATAACTATCATCCTTTTGACAAAGCCACAATGTCACCGCGTCACCAGGTCACATGTGACTTTGTGACACTATGACTTGGCGACCCAAGATCTCGCGGAACGAGATCAATTCTGTTTTTTCACTTGATCTTCCGTCGTTAACTCTATCTCCTTCTCCAACAAGGCCTTCTGCTGTTCGATCGCTCGACGGTAGTCAACTGGATAAACTTTAATAAACTGCGGCAAGACCTCATGCCAATAATCCAAAACAGAACGGGCAAGCGTACTTCCAGTATACTGATAATGATTCCGTATCAATCGCGTAAGCTCCTCAACATCCTGCGGGCTCTCCACCGGAAATAATTCCGCCATGCCGTCATTAAACTTATCCCTAAAATCCCCTTCACGATCCCAGACATAAGCGATACCGCCACTCATCCCGGCGCCAAAGTTTCGGCCTGTTGAACCCAAAACCACCACCCGGCCGCCAGTCATATATTCACAGCAGTGATCGCCAACGCCCTCGACAACGGCATACGCGCCGCTATTGCGGACGCAAAAACGTTCCCCGGCCACGCCACGAAAATACGCCTCGCCGCAAATTGCGCCGTACAAAAGAACATTTCCAACAAGAATATTCTCTTCCGGAACAAATGTCGCGGTTTTGGGTGGATACACAATAATCTTCCCGCCAGACAACCCCTTGCCCAAATAATCGTTCGCGTCTCCTTCAAGCGTGAACGTAACGCCCTTGGATAAAAACGCGCCGAAACTCTGGCCGGCAGAACCGGTAAAAAGAATATTGATGGTATCATCCGGCAGTCCCTTCATCCCGCATTTTTTAGCAATGTGTGAACTCAACATCGTTCCCACCGCACGATTAACATTGGTTATTTCCGCGTCAAAACTCACAGGCCGGAGCGTTTCAATCGCTCTTTTACAGTGTTTGATCAATTCGTTGTCCAACGCTTTTTCCAACCCATGTTGCTGTTTTTCCCTGTGACAAATCGCGATCCGTCTAGGCACATCCGGTTTATGCAGAACACCTGTCAAATCAATGCCTTTTGCCTTCCAATGATCAATCACGCTCTGAGTCTCCAAAAGATCAACCCTACCGATCAAGTCATCAAACCTCCTGAATCCCAGTTCAGCCATAATCTCGCGAATCTCCTCGGCAACGAACATAAAATAATTAACGACATGTTCTGGTTTTCCTGCAAACTTCTTCCGGAGTTCCGGATCCTGAGTCGCAATGCCGACAGAACAGGCGTCCAGATGACACTTGCGCAGCATCATGCATCCCATCGCAACAAGAGCGATCGTAGCAAATCCAAATTCATCGGCACCCAACATAGCAGTAATAACAACATCCCGGCCGGTCCGCAGCTGTCCGTCGGCCTGTACACGAATCCGGCCGCGAAGATCATTCATGACCAAAACCTGCTGTGTTTCAGCGATCCCCAGTTCCATAGGCAGTCCGGCATTCTTGATCGACGTCTGCGGTGATGCCCCTGTCCCGCCTTCGCTTCCGCTGATCACCAGATGATCCGCCTTACCTTTTGAAACACCAGCGGCAACAGTACCGACGCCGATTTCCGAAACCAGTTTCACGCTGACGTCAGCATCCTTATTGGCATTTTTCAAATCATGGATCAACTGCGCCAGATCTTCAATCGAATAAATGTCATGATGCGGCGGCGGAGAGATCAAGCCAACACCCGGTGTTGTCAGCCGTGTTTTCGCAATCTCTTCACTCACCTTATAACCCGGAAGCTGTCCGCCTTCGCCGGGCTTGGCGCCTTGTGCCATTTTGATCTGCATCTGATCAGCATTCACCAAATATTCTATGGTTACACCAAAGCGGCCCTGAGCGACCTGTTTGATCCTGCTCCGCCTCCAATCACCGTTATTGTCTTTTTGAAAACGTTCGGGGTCTTCTCCCCCTTCACCGGTATTCGAAAATCCGCCCAGACGGTTCATGGCAATAGCCAAACATTCATGGGCCTCTTTGGAAATCGATCCGTAAGACATGGCGCCAGTGGCAAAACGTTTGACAATCTCCGACGCCGGCTCTACCTCTTCAATCGGGATAGGATTTTTCTTTCTAAATCTCAGAAGGCCTCTAATTGTTGCCAGATTTGTTTCCTGCTGGTTGAGATACTCAGAGAACTCCCGATAGGCCTCTTTATTATTTGTTTGCACAGCGTATTGCAACCTCGCAATCGTATGCGGATTGATCTGATGTCTTTCACCATCTTCACGCCAATGATAAAAACCCCCGCTGTCAAGCACGCCGAATTCCGGACGCTCTTCCTTTGAATAGGCGTTCTCGTGCCTCATCAGCGCCTCTTTCGCGATTTCCTCTATCCCCGCTCCTCCAATTCTGGACGGCGTTGCAGTAAAATATTTCTTCAAAAACTCTTCCGACAGACCAACGGCTTCAAAAATCTTGGCACCGCAATATGACTGAATGGTCGATATCCCCATCTTCGAAATAATCTTAAACAGCCCCTTCCGCACCGCTTTGAGAAAATTTTTAACCGCATCCTCATGCGTCATCCCTCCCGGCAGTAATCCCTTATCCAGATAATCCTGAATAATCTCGCCGACCATATACGGATTAACCGCATTGGCGCCATATCCTATCAGCAATGCAAAATGATGCAGCTCCCGGGCCTCGCCCGTTTCAACGATAATGCTCGTTTTGGTGCGCGTCTGGCGGCGAACAAGATGATGATGAAGGCCTGAACATGCAAGCAGGGCGGGAATAGGGACATCTTCCTTACTCACGCCTCGGTCAGAAAGGATCAAAATGACACACCCCTCCTCAATCGCTTTATCCGCCTGAGCATAGAGATCCTCCAAAGCAGACGCCAATCCTTTTTCTCCCGATGAGGCCTTAAATAACATCAACAGGGTTTTCGCCTTGAACTGTTTGATATTCAGCCGATGAATCTTCTCGAGTTCCTTGTTCGTCAACAATGGCCTTTGCAACCGGATCCGGCGAGCGTGCGCGTCAGTCTCTTCCAGAATATTTCCTTCGGCACCCAAAAGAACCTCCTCCGACATAACAATCTCTTCCCGAATCGGATCAATCGGAGGATTGGTGACCTGGGCAAAAAGTTGCTTGAAATAGCTGTATAACAACTGCGGTTTTTCGGACAGGACCGCCAACGGCGTATCCGTCCCCATTGATCCCGTAGCCTCCTCCCCTTTTATAATCATCGGCTCCAAAACGATCTTAAGGTCTTCCAGCGTATATCCGAAAACACGCTGTCGATCCAGCAACGTTTTTAAATCCGGCTTGGGATAAGAAGACGGACTGGGGATCTTTTCCAAATTAACGGTATTTTTCTGAAGCCATTCTCCATACGGCTTGCTCAATGCACATTGTCTTTTTACCTCAGCATCATCGATAATCCTGCCTTCCAGGGTATCAATCAAAAAAATCTTCCCCGGCTGAAGCCGCCCTTTCATTGTTATATTCTCCGCCGGGATCGGGAGAGCTCCGGTTTCCGAAGCCATAATAACTTCTCCATCTTTGGTTACAGTATATCTTGACGGCCGCAATCCGTTGCGGTCCAAAATCGCGCCAATATAGCGTCCGTCCGTAAATGCAATGGAGGCCGGACCATCCCATGGCTCCATAATGCATGAAAGATATTCATAAAAATCCCGCCGTTCCTTACCCATCAACTTGTCCTCGCTCCACGCCTCCGGAATCATCATCATAAGTGCCTGCGGCAGACTTCTTCCGGCAAAAACCAGAAACTCCAAGACATTGTCAAATGTTGCGGAATCGCTAACGTGAGGCACAACAATCGGCAGGATCTTCCTCATTTCCTGTTCGTCGAAGACATCCGAGACAAAATGTTTTTCACGGGCCCGCATCCAATCGAAATTCCCACGCAAAGTGTTTATCTCCCCATTGTGAGCAACCATACGAAAAGGGTGCGCCAGGGCCCAGGTTGGAAAAGTATTCGTACTGTACCGAGAATGCACAATAGCTAAAGCGCTCTCAAAATCAGGGTCTGTCAAATCCGGATAAAAACTTTTAATCTGACTCGGCATGAGCTGACCTTTATATACAATCGTCTTCGACGACAAACTGCAGAAATAGAAATATCTTTTTTCCGACAAAATCGATTCATCAACTCTATTAAACATAATTTTGCGAATCATATAAAGCTTCTTTTCAAACTCTTCCTGTGAGGTATTTTCTCCCCTACCGATAAAAAGATGTCTAAAGACCGGCATGACCGATTTGGCAACCATGCCGATCTCCTCCGGAACAATGGGTATGTTGCGCCAGCCCAGAAATCTCTGCCTCTCCTGCCTTATAACGCGCTCGATCCATTCCTGGATAATATTGCGTGATTCTGCGTTCTGTGGCAAAAAAACAGCCCCTATCCCATAATCACCTCCTGGGGGAAGATCAATACCAAGTACTCCGGCTTCTCGTTGAAAAAACTTATCCGGTATCTGAAACAACATGCCAGCGCCGTCTCCAGTACGAGCATCAGAACCTGTTGCACTACGATGCTCCAGATTCTCCAAAATCTGAATCCCGTCAGAAACGAGCTTGTGCGAACGTCGGCCATTAATATTGCAGATAAACCCCACGCCGCAGCTATCATGCTCCATAGCCGGATCGTATAATCCCTGCTTTTGTGGATACTGAGAAATACTCATTTAAAACAACTCCTTAAAGCATATGGCTTATGGCTTTTTACTATACGTATAAGCTGTAAGCGTTTTAATACTGTTTATACCCATTGGTGATCGGAAGACGCCAGTCTTTCCCAAAGGCCCGAGGCGTGATCTTCACGCCCGGCGGAGCCTGGCGCCTTTTGTATTCACTCTTGTCAACAAGCCGCAAGACCTGGCGAACAACCTTTTCATCCCCGACCTTTCGCACAATCTCCTCGAAAGACCGATGCTTTTCGATATATTCAATCAAGATTCTGTCCAAAATATCATACGACGGCAGAGAATCCTGGTCCTTTTGCCCAGGGCGCAATTCCGCCGAGGGCGCCCGATCAATGACCGACTGCGGGATGACATCCTTCCCCGCCTGACGATTGCAATAACGCGCCAACTCATACACCGTTGTCTTATAGACATCCTTAATCACCGCAAACCCGCCGGACATGTCCCCATAAAGCGTACAATACCCAACGGCCATCTCGCTCTTGTTCCCCGTCGTTAAAACAATCCATCCATGCTTATTCGACAAACCCATCAAAATGTTTCCGCGGATGCGCGCCTGAATATTCTCCTCGGCGGCATCTGCCGGCATCCCCTTAAATCCCTCTTTCAAGCTTTCCAAATAAACTTTCATCACCGGATCGATCGCAACTTCCAAAATCTCTATCCCAAGATTATCCGCCATCTGCCCGGCATCAGTCCGTGTCCCTAAGCTCGTATATTGCGACGGCATCGTGACGCCGATAACCTTGTCGCTTCCCAAGGCATCAACCGCCACTTTGGCCACCAATGAGGAATCGATTCCCCCGCTCAAACCTACGACAACTTTATCAAAACCATTTTTTTGAATATAATCGCGCGTCCCCAAAACAAGGGCCTTGTAAACCATTTCGATCCTGTCTGGAAGGGCCTCTTTTCGGCCCTTTAAAGACAATGCCTGCTGATGACTGGTCGTCAGACAGATCTCATGTTTCAAAAAACGCTTTTTCTGCTTCGGTTCCGGAATATCAACCAAAAGCAAATCCTCTTCAAAGACCTTCGCTGACGCAATACACCGGCCTTTTTGATCAACGGCGCAACTCCCGCCGTCAAAAACGATCTCATCCTGACCTCCGATCAGATTGACATACACAACAAACGCGTTCGCCTCCCTCGCGCGCCTCGCCAATAATTTCCGCCGGGATTCAAGTTTGTTTATATCATACGGAGACGCAGAAAGATTAATCAAGACATCCGGACTGGCTTTAATCTGAGAACGGTGTACACCATCCTCCAGCCAGATATCCTCGCAGATGCTGATTCCCGCGCGCACATTCCCGATACGGAAAACAGCGTTTCGCGACCCGGCAACAAAATAACGTTTTTCATCAAAGACGCCGTAATTGGGCAGAAATTCCTTGCGGTATACACCAGCGATCTTTCCCTTTTCTAGAACAGCCGCGGCATTATAAATGCCCTCCTTGTCAAAATCAACATATCCCACAATCAAGATCATGTCCTTGGCGTATTTTCTCAAAGAACGCAAGACATCCGCATTCTTTCGAAT
>Ga0272441_10013492_pt1 | contig 11739 bp, 4 predicted proteins | sample SSMProp6N_FD_193582 | JGI IMG/M metagenome (GOLD analysis project Ga0272441, IMG submission 193582) | Marine sediment archaeal communities from Little Sippewissett salt marsh, Falmouth, MA, United States - SSM-Prop-6N | ecosystem: Environmental > Aquatic > Marine > Wetlands > Sediment ... | reverse complement strand
GATCCGGTCTCCAGACTCGTCATGGCTTCCGCCATCCCTGACGCACGCGCATCCGAAACCACACTCAAAAACTGAAATCCCGTCTGCGCCAGCTTCTCATTCTCCGATGCGATTCCCGAACCGATATTCACAATGAGAACAACGGAGAAAATAATTATCATCGCTTTTTTCATATCTGAACTCCTTGTCTTGAAGCCGGCAGTTATCCGCTGCCGGCAATCAGAAAAGAATATTTTCACTCTTTCAAATTATGGGCACTCTTTTTATTGAACGCTTCAGATCAAATCCTCATATATAAGAGGGTCCGTCCGATCACGGTCCCTATCGGATTACCACAAATTTTCGGATCACATGTTCACCTGCTTCATAGATCCGTTCTCCCTCTTCATACAACGGATCATCTTTTTTATAAATCAACTTCAGGTTTTCATCAACCATGTCATGCCAGGCTGTAATATCTTTTTCAGCGTAGATATCTTTCGTCACTTCAACAAAAAGAATGTAAATACCGCTCACAATGATCTGACGGCTCGAAGTCAGGGAATTCCAGATCTCGTCACCGGAACCATCTGTATGCTCTTTTTCCCAGATTAAATCTCCACGCTCTGTAAATACTTTTAATTGGCACTGCGGGGGCAGACCATAGAAGACAATCTGGTCATAATAGGAGTCTTCTCCAAACTGAAACATTCGGGATCGAATATCATAGGGATTGGGAACCACGCGGACTTCAGACAGAAAGGATTCCGCACGGCGCTTTAAGTTGGCGGATTTATTCGTTACGGTCCAGAAAAGACCGCTGTAAAGCGGGACACCGCCGTTATTGGTACCGTCCGTTCTGGATTGAATGTAATAGTAGTAATGAAAGCCGCGTGCGGCAGAAGTATCATCCCACGTATGAACCACATCGGAGGCATTACAATCAAACACCGGATGATAAACGGCATCCGGATCAAGCACATTGCCTTCAGACCGGTAAATGACATACCCGTTAAATCCCGGATGGGAAGTCGCGTTTTCGGCCCAGGTCAAACGGATTCGGTCGCCGCCGGAAGCCACCGTGAATTTTTCAGGAGGCGGGGGGGCTTCTGGCAGGGAATAACCGGACTGATACAGATTTATCGCATTGCGATAGGTTTGAATCACCGAATCGATTCCGGTGAAAACCCAGGCTTTTTTATACTCGGCATGATCTGATGTGATGGTACCGTCCGGCATCTCAAGATCGGGAAGCCCCTGCTGTTTATTATAGTACCGGACCCAGTTCAGACCGACTTCCCGGTTCTTCTCGCGAGACAAACCGGAAATGCCCTGGGCGAACACAATACGGATACTGTCCCCGGGGTCCATATCATAGGGGCCGTATCCCTGACCCTGACTGGATCCGCCGCCGACATTGCGTTTGACATCCACTTCCTCATATTCCTGAGTATACTGATATTTTTCCGCGATCATCTCCGCATGACTCTGTTCAGGATCGCCTTCTTCCATGAACTCATACCGCTGCTGCATATATAATTCCTTGGTCTGGCTCACATCACTGCTCCAGACGCCCTCATCTGAAGAAACATACCAGGTGGTCACCGGTTGAGAAAGATCATCCTCACGGTTGTTCACATCCGTGTCCGCATGCAGGGTGACATTGCCCGCGAATTTCGCCCCGCTCATCACACCGTCTTCATCCTGATTGGGACAGCCCCAGTCTTGTTCATAGGGAACCGGCCGTTCATCATCCGGACTGTAATACGCATAAAAAGCGCGCATCTGATAATACGGCGAGTTCGGATCCTTAAACTCGGCCGCCAATGGATTGTTACCAAAGGCATGATTCAGCGTATTCGCGCCCCAGGAAGTGGTATTGGATCCCCAGCCCTCACTGTAAGCTGTCAGCGATTCGCCGGAAAAGGCATATCGGTAAGCAAAATAAAAATAGACATCCTTGAGCGGCTGTTCATGGATGTCTCCCTCCTCATTGACAATGCCTGTGTTTTTAAATGTGAAATCATAAATAAAATAATTATCATGATCGGACTGACTGAAAGCCAGGATCTTTTTCGTGACGGAGATGCCGATGGAGGTATTGATCTTGATCACAATCATCCGGTCACAGGGCAGGTCGCTGTCATATTCGTCCACCTCATCATAAAGCGAGAGGTTCGAAGCCAGTTCTCCGTCGACTTCGATCACAGGCGCTGGATATTTCCCGATCAGCTTCATCTCCTTTTCAAAAATCATATTTCTTCTTTCTTCGGCATCACGGGGACCGATTCCGATGACTTTCACGCCTAATTCTTTTCCCAGACGGGTGTCATAAAATTTCTTGCAGCCGATCCACATGCAGGTCTGCCGCATCGTGGTCTGCTCGATAGTACCGTATTGTGAGGGCCAGGATAAAAAATTGGTGTTATTGCCATAACCTTCACTTTCGACCTCCGCTCCCCGGCTCGAAAAATAACACTGAATTTCTCCAACGCGAAGCCACTTCCACTCCTGCGCTGATACTTTCTCCCAGCTGCCCCCAAGCAGAACCAGCAGAGCCGGGAGCAGAATCACTGATTTTATCTGATTGATTCGATTCATGGGTATTCCTTCCGGTCAATCTTTAATTGAAATTAAATGACAAACGGATGCCGAAATAGATCTGTCGCGGATTGAGAAACCAGAATGTCGACGTATTCGGCATATCGATATAAGCTTTATCTTCCAGAATTTTATTCATTCGGTCTGGATTCACGACCACCCAGGTATCGTCCGTATATTCCAGGAAGCGCTCCACTTCCCGGACATAATAAATCACGCCCTCCTCACCCGATTCGTTTGTCAGATTTATGCTGCCGCGGTTTTCGATGGGCTGATACGCAACACCGGGTTTGCGATAATCACCAATTTTATCATTTCCGGGGATATTATCATAAGCTTCGGTCTTTTTAACATATTTTATTGTCGTATTTGTGACTGGATCGTAGCTTTCTCTGATGACCTCAAATTCAGGCAAATGAAGCGATCGCATATACTCTTTATAATTGCCCAGATTATTTAAATCGATCGTGAGCCGCTTGGTATTGAAGAGATTGCTGATGTCCATTAAAAACTGCACCTGTAACTTGCTCAGCTGCACTGTTTTTGTAAATCGTAAAGAAGCGTCAAACCAGTCACGGCTATCCACATTGTTTAAGGTGCCGGTACTGTTCTTAGGATTATATGTCACCCATTCTCCAGCCTGCCAGTCCAGCAGTATATTGGCAGCGAATCTGCCGAGACAATGATATCCCAATAATTCTGGTCCCAGATCTTCGGGTGTGAATAGTGTTAAATTCAACCTGGCATAGGGCCTCGGTATGGGTCGCTGCTGATACAGATTAACAGTCGCTTCATCATATTTCTTCTGCTCAGAGGGATCCTGATAGACTTCCTCCCGGCCGAAACTGCCGTCTGTGCTGACCTGATAAGTGTAATTGGCAAATCCGGACCACCATCGGCCGGTTGTTTTTCGTAATGTCAGTTCAAATCCGCGAATATCCTGATACGCCTGGCTGGTCGTCAAATCATACTCAAATCCCCGAATCGATGTATAATGGGTGATATTCTGCTGATCAGAGATATCCTTGTAAAACGCAGCGAGCTGCACCATAAAATCGTGAAACATAATGTGATCATAACCCAGTTCATAGGAAATGGTTTTGGCCAATATAAGATTGGGATCTCCGATGGCCCTGAGCTCCTGATCCGGTGTTCGCCTCACCCGGAACAGGGTCTCATATTGCGGCATCTGCTTGAAATGCCCGTAATTGAAAAACAGTTTTGAATTTTCTGTAATGGGATGCGAGATCCCCAGCCGGGGGCTAAACTGCCATTGCGATTCTGAATCTTTCATGTCAAAATAAGTGTCTTCATTATAGCTGGACGAGAAAAATTCACGATCATAGGGATCGATGTTCCACCATTCTGAATTCGAATTGCTGTAATCGAGCCGCAGCCCGGCATTCAGCGTGAATCCTTTGGTTTCAAGCTTGTCCTGCATATATAAAGCCGCCCGGATCGGGTACACATGCATTTGAACCCGGGTATCATAGCGTTTTCCCTCGGAAGCCGAAGCAATGACGCCATAATCGAAATCGAGATCATTGTATACCAGTTCGATACCCGTTTTCACCAGATTGCTGAAATTCACCTGACTGGTCATATCGGCTTTGAGAGTCAACGCGCTCACTTCTGTATTGTCCCTGGCCTTGGCTGCATGGGAGGTGGAGCCTACAATAAGGCCTTCCTCTGTTTCCGGCCAGTATCCGAACGGGTTTTCATCGCGAAAATAGCCCGGGATGATTTCATACAAAGTGGACGTATCCCGCCAGGCGGTCGGGCGTGTAAAATAATCCCGATGAAAATATTCCAGGGAGACCTCATAGAATGTTTTCGGGCTGAGTGTATGTGTCAGCTTTGCCGCAAGAGACCGATGGGCAATATCCGTGAGACAAAAATCCCAGTCCGCAAACATGGCCTGATGCGAACCGGCCGCGGCATCGGCAATTTCATTGGGCCAGCGCGGATAAAAACCTGGTACCCAGTTATGCTCCATAGTAAGCTGTTTTCCCAGGAGACCCGAAATACGAAGACGCATTGAATTGGACAAATCCGATGTCATCTGAATTGTCCAGTCATAATCACTGTAATCGGGACGGGTCATCGGGAAAAGCAGCATTTCGCGGTCCCGGCGATAAGACGTATAAAACCGTAAATCGCCCAGTTTCTTTCCAATAACGGGTATCGGCCCCCCAAATCCGCCGTCAATTTCGTAATCGGGCTCATCGGTCATTTGTGATTTACGCACTTCGTACATATAGACGCGCTGGGCGCCCAACGGCGTGAGATCATTATCCGGATTGCTGTCAGTGCAAAGAATGCGCGAAATTTCATTCCATCCGACGAAACTGGGGTACTGATTGATTGTATATCTATCCCATGCTCCGGTGCTGGTTCCCGTCCAGCAGACATCATCATCGAGATAGGACCGCATCCAGTATGAATCCTTATCATGAACATCCGGAATTCCCTCACAACGAAAGTATTTTGCGGCCGGCGGACTCAGCTTGGTTGTAATGCTTCCGTGATAACCGTTTTTGCTTCCCTCCTGGGTAACCACATTGACCAGTCCGGATTGAACCTGACCATACTCTGCATTAAAACCACCCCGCTCAATATTGATTTCCTTAATCGCGCTCAGCGCTATATTCGATATGGGTTTGTTATTTCTCGGATCACGAAGTGTGACGCCATCGAGTAAAAAGAGGACATTTTCAGCATCGTCTCCGCGTATTGTCAATCCGCTTTGGATTCCTGCCTGCATTCCTGCTACCTCATCAATGGATGAAACAGGAAGTGCTTCCATTTCATCGCTGGAAACAGAGACGACACTCGTGGCTACATCTTCTTTAATGGCAGTCCGTTCCGCAACCACCGTCACCGCTTCTCCCTCGAGGGCTTCCATCTCAAGCCCGACGTCCACGCGTGCAGTCTGATCAATATTGATACGAACATCTGTGACAGTGACTTTGGCATATCCAATCACTGTAAATACCACATTGTAATTGCCAGGCGGCACATGAAGAATCGTATATTGCCCATCCAAATTCGCGGCCGCCCCAAGTTCTGTGCCTTCCACCATAACATTCGCCCCTCCCAACGGTTCCCCTGTCTGTTTGTCCAACACAATTCCGGCAACCTTTCCGGTGGTACCGGACCAGAGCAAACCGCCTGACAACAGCGCTGTCAGCAAGCACAGTAAAACAGCCTGGCGAGTCTCCTTTCTCATGCTATCCTCCTTATCAGTAATATGATCATTTTCTTCTAATTCAATGATACTCCTTCAATGATACCCCTGAAATCTCATTATATCCAGGAAAAAAGCCATAAAATACCAAGTACAATAATGGCAATTAAAATCACTTCAATGCATGCGGCAATGATTGACTTTTTAAAATGAAAAAATCGCATTGGTTCCCTGTAAATGATACCAAGATGATAAGTGTAAAATATTACGCATAATCATTGCGAATTGCATTGTAACTATGTTTCAAACTTTGGTAATCTGGTTACCTTGTCCAATCTTCACAACGATTCCTGGACCGGATTTGCACCCTGTTCTTTGATGTATTCCGTGGGAGAAACATGATAAAGCTGTTTAAAGCATTTACAGAAATAGGAGGGATCTTTAAAACCCGTCTGATAAGTAATTTCAAACACGGTTAATTGACTTTCTTTCAGCAATTGAGCGGCACGTTTTAAACGGAAGTTCTTAATCAGATCATTGGGAGTCAGCTCGGTCAGTGTCTTGATTTTCCTGTAGAGCTGAACCCGGCTCAGCCCAATTTCATAGCTCAGCCGGCTGACACTGAAATCGGAATCATTCAAATGGGTATCAATCACTTCAAACACACGCTGTAAAAACCGTTCCTGCTCAGATGTAATGACCACATTTCTTGGTTGAAGATAAATTTCATGACTGAAACGTTCCTTTAATCGTTTTCGTGACTTCACCAGATTTGCAATACGTTTCCGTAAAAACAAGATATCAAATGGCTTCATAATATAAGCATCGGCTCCCTGGTCATAACCGGTCATCTGATTTTTTTCATCGGTTTGTGATGTGAGTAAAATCACCGGGATATGAGAGGTTCTTTCATTCTGTTTGATTTTCTCGCACAAAGTAAAACCGTTCATTTCCGGCATCTTTACATCGCTGATGATCAAATCCGGCATAAATTCCATGCTTTTTTCATACGCCAGATCCCCTCTGGTCACTTCAATGACACGATAATCCGAAGACAATTCATCTCGAAGATAATTGCAAAAATCGATATCATCATCCACGACAAGAATAAGGGGACCCGTCCGGTTTTCCATATGAATTTTTTGATGAATCACGCTTGCCTTTGGCAGGACTGGGTACAACTCTTCTTCAACCTGATACAGCATATCCCGGCTGCTATCAGGAATGAGATTGGTCGGCAGAGAAATCGTAAAACAGGTGCCGACTCCCGGCTCGCTTTCAGCATGGAGACGACCCTGATGCAGCTGAACCAGCTCTTTTGTCAGGGACAATCCGATACCGGTTCCTTTGGATGCCTGTTCCTCATCGTCCAGCACCTGATAAAAGGGATCGAAAATCTTTTCAAGATCATCTTTATCAATACCCAATCCATCATCTTGCACCTTGATTTCCAGACATTGAACAACGATGGATTGACTCTCTTGACGGGACATCATGGATACCGGCACATGAATTTCAACACAAATATTCCCATTGTTTTTCGTATATTTAAACGCGTTGGAAAGTAAATTATAGACAATCTTGTCTACCTTATCCTGATCAAACCATATTGAAAACCGTTTCACTGAAGTTGTAAACCGATACTCAATATTTCTCTGTTCGGCCTGATATTTGAAAGACGAATAAATGGATCGGACAAAATGAACAATATCACGATGTTTCAGATTCAGTGGCATGCATCCTTCGTCCAGCTTTCGGACATCCATAATTTGATTAATGAGTCGAAGCAGCCGCTTGGCGTTTCTCTGCATAACTAAAAAATTTTGCAGAAGTTCGCTTCTGCTGATCGTTTTTTTATAACGCATCAGTCTTCCAAGCAATCCGATGATCAATGTCAGCGGAGTTCTGAATTCATGAGAAATATTGGTAAAAAACCGAAGCTTCATCACATCCACTTCGTGAATACGTTCCGCTTCCCTTCGCTCCATGAGTACTTCATTCTTTAGTTTTTCACGGTAAGCCACGAGTCTTCTAAACAGCATTAATACCGAGACAATAATACCGATATAGACCAGCAATGCCCAACGGGTTCTCCAGAACGGCGGAAGTATGGTGATACCGATCGCCAGACCCTCCTGATTCCATACACCATCACAGTTGCTTCCCAAGACACGAAATCTATAATGACCGGCTGACAAATTGGTATAAGTGGCAAACCGTCTATCCGCGCCGGTTTCCCGCCATTGCCCGTCAAAGCCCTCCAGCATATACCGGTATCGATTCTTTTGCGGAGCCGTAAAATCCAGTGCTGCAAATTCAAAAGAAATCATATTTTCATGATAATCCAGCTCGATCTCCATCAATTTTGGATGATCCGGAGACAACCGTTTTAGTACTCTGCCCAACGGTGTCGAATGATCAAAAATTTGAAAATCAGTCAACACAATCGGTGGAATATAGTGGCTCTCATAAATTTGATCCGGATAAAACAGGGTGAATCCGGTTTTTCCGCCAAACATCAGCTCACCGGACCGGCACTGTATGACTGCTTTTGTAAATGCATCGCTTAATAATCCGTCATGGATACCGTAATTACGAAATTGCTGATTTTGACGGTCAAAAAAAGAGATTCCTTTATTGGTCCCCATCCAGAGATTGCCATGCGAATCTTCGATCACTGAAAAAATCATCAGGCTGTTCAAACCATCCTGCATTGTATACCGACAATACTGCCCCTGATCCGGTTGATAACAACAGAGCCCATCGGTTGTTCCCAGCCAGAGGATGCCTTCACGATCTTCATATATAGAAAGAAAATGGTTGACTGGAATATTGATGGAATCCTGATTTTCATTCACATAATGAATAAAATTCCACTGCTGACTGCGAAGATTTTCCCAAGGCAGCAGATAAAGCCCCCAAACGGATGCAATCCATAAATTCTTACCGGAATCTTGAAAAATGGAATGAATATACCGGTTATTGATATTGGCGTATTTTTCCGTATTAAATTGAAAATAACGATTATGATCAGGGGAAAAAACGGTCAATCCTGCAGTCGTACCGATCCAGACGAGACCTTCCGAATCTTCATAAACAGCTGTTACCTTGTTGCTGATTAAACCGGAGGGATCCTCTTCATGATAAAAAAAGGAATAAAACTGTTCTTTTTTTCGATTAAAATAATTCAAGCCGTTCCAGGTAGCCACCCAGATATTCCCCTGTATGTCCTGATACAAATCCAATATATGGTTATCACTGATGCTGTATGGATCATCCGGATGATGCATATACTTGGTAAAAATACCGGTTTTTCTGTTGAAATAATTGAGTCCGCCGCCGTCGGTTCCGATCCAAATATTTCCGTTCGGATCTTCCAGAAATGCTTGAACTACATCATGATTTAATCCCTGATCGTTATAGGGTTCGGAATGATAATTGGTAAATTGCTTTTTATGCCGCCGAAACAGATTCACACCGCCATAATAGGTGCCGACCCATAAATTGCCCTGCTGATCTTCAAAAATGGACCGTACTGTATTGTTGCTCAGCGATTGAAGATTATTGGCGTCATGTTGATAAATTTCGAACCGAAGTCTGGGAACAGCTTCGTTCTCAAGTGTATCCAAAAAAATACAGTACAATCCGGCGTTCTCAGATCCCACCCATAAAATTCCGTTTCGGTCACAATACAGTGAATAAATGGTATTGCTTGTCGATTGACCCGACTGATGAATTTTCTGGCTGAAAACAATAAACCGGTCATTTTCACGGTCATACAGATTCAAGCCTCCATCGATAGTACCAATCCAGATATTATTCGAGGCATCTTCAACAATGGTTTCTATTGTGTTTGCACCGAGTGTATATTTTTGTGACGGAGAATGTGTATACTGCATGATTTGGCCGGTTGCAGGATGATATTTAAACACACCGCTGAAACCTGTGCCGAACCAGAGTGCGCCATGAGAATCCTCGCATATTGCCTTAACCTGAGCCTGAATGGGAAGTTGGGTAAATGAATTTGTATCTTTATGATATTGGCTGACTCCCCCGGAAGTGCCAACCCAGAGTCTGTCATGGCTGTCCAGAAGCAGGCTGCCGATAAAATCATCAGGCAGCCGGGTTGTATCTTCACTATGGGACCGGTAATGCGTAAATTGATCGTAAAGCCGGTTATAACGGTTCAGTCCACCGACATCGGTGCCGATCCATAAATACCCCTCCCGGTCTTCCAGAATACAATTGATTTGATTGGCGCTGATACTGGATGAATCATTCGGATCATGCCGGAAAATCCGGTATTCATACCCGTCAAACTGATTTAATCCGTTCTGCGTACCGAACCATATAAATCCTTCGTGGTCCTGATGGATGCAAAGGACGGAATTGTCCGACAGACCGTGAACTGTGGTCAGATGCTGAAATTCAAGGCTGCGTGTTAAAAGAACAGATGAGAAACAAAGCAAAGAGATGTAAATCGATTTTTTCATCATACACTTTACAGATTATCATACTGTTCAATAAAATTGTATCTATTCTGACGCTTCGTTTTACCGTCCGTAATAGGTCGCCCCCTCCTCTCCCATGTCAATACGTATCAAATCATTAATTTCATTGCCTTCGACATCTTCTCCCTGAATCATGTACATGTAGTCGCCGCTTCCCCATGTCAGACAGTAACCGCCAGCGGGAAGGATCTCTTTATAAAGAATATCGCCGGCCTGAAGATTCATGTCATAACTGTAAACAGGCTGAAGATCATTGCAACTCAGATAAAGGATTCCTGCTTTCGAAAAGGTAAAACAGACCGGAACCGCTTCCTCATTCGCTCCGAAAACGGCCCAGTCCACAACCAGTTCCTGTTCGCCTAACGTGCCGTCATCCTGAATTGAATGACGCCAAATCGCCAGATCCGGTGTGTCTTCATTCGGACGGGCCGCATCCACAAGAAGATAGAGCGCGTCTTCGAATACACGCATGCAACAAATTTCATCACTTGAATAAATATTCAGTACGGACACGGACATATCCGGCTTGATCACAACCACGCCGCTTTTTTTACCGCCTGCATAGAGATTCCCGTCTGAACTAAAATCGCCAAAGGATACTTTCTCCGTTAATATTGTCTCAGGAATCCAAATGGTGTCACGCCTGGTTTCAATATTAAATTTATAGATATTATCATCATTGCATAACAGCACCAGCTGCCCGTCAGGCGCCATCTTCATGTCTGTCAATCGCTTTGTGCTTTCCCCGATCATTTCTTTTTCACCATCGGCGGTAATTCTGTAAATTTCTTTCGACCGCTGGGCTGCATAAACGGTCTCATCACTGCCCACGGTCAGGGTCATCAACTGGGTGTTTTCAATGAATCCTCCGTATTGGGTAAACACAGGAACAATCTTGTACGGCCAATAGGCCGCATGTCCAATGGATTCGTAATTCACAACTTTGACGGCCGTGGAATCGCCTGTACAGTCGGGACGGCGTATGGTAATGGATGAACGCGTATAATCGGTAATCTCAGCCATAAATCCATCAATATAGACTTTATTGCTGTCCAGTACTGAAGAAAAGTGCTCACCCTCAATGGTGATATAATTCACACCGGCCAGCGCTTCCGGCGGATCCACAGAAGTGATGACCGGAGATTCGGTTTCTTCATAGGGACGATCATACATTGCCGTTGGACCGTCATATTCACACCCGGCTATGACCAGCAGAGTCGCTGTAATGCTGATCAATAATTTTACATATGATTTCATTGGATTGACTCCTTCTATGTTTATCGTCTCTTCTCTACGTCTTTCAAACCCCCTCAGGGGGAGCGAGGGGATCCCTGAGTCCCCCCCTGACAAGGGGGACCTCGATCCGCTCTCTGGGAATCGAGGAGGGGGTTACAGCGAAAACCGCGCGGTCATCCGCTGCACTTTGTCAAAGACCCCGAAAGGCGTATACGCATAGTCAAG
>Ga0272441_10013491_pt1 | contig 11739 bp, 2 predicted proteins | sample SSMProp6N_FD_193582 | JGI IMG/M metagenome (GOLD analysis project Ga0272441, IMG submission 193582) | Marine sediment archaeal communities from Little Sippewissett salt marsh, Falmouth, MA, United States - SSM-Prop-6N | ecosystem: Environmental > Aquatic > Marine > Wetlands > Sediment ... | reverse complement strand
AGGGACACGATCCAGGGCCATAACAGCAATGGCCCCAGCTTCCTGTGCGATAACGGCTTGATCAGCAGTGACCACATCCATGATTACACCACCCTTTTGCATTTGGGCAAAACCCCGCTTGATCAGTTCGCTGCCATACCGAAGATGTTTTAGGTCAACCATAGGACACATGACACATGATCCTTACGGTATTTAAATCTTAATATACCCCCCTTTTTTTTTACTTGGCACCAAAAAAAAAGGGGAGATGCGAGAATAGAGTGCAGGGGACGAGATTCGAACTCGCGGACCTCTACAGGACAAGGCCCTCAACCTTGCGCCGTTGACCAGGCTTGGCTACCCCTGCAGGTATGAAGGGTGTAATCCGGGTGGATATACTTGAAAGTAACGTTTTTTTTTATGGCCCAGTACCGGTTTAGCCTATAGAACAGGAACAGGTAAAGAGGGGAGGTACAGAGAGGAAAAAAAATAGGGTACCTGTCTTGAGACGAGGGGTTTGCCATAGGGAAAGATCAGGGTCTATGCAGGATGTGTTTTGTCTATGGGGAGAAGATGCAAGAACCGGGAGTGTCTTGTTGCGGAGGGAGGGTAAGGATGAAAATTTCTTGGGATGTGGTTGCATGGTTGCCGGCATAATCATAGGCAGTGGCGGTGAGAATGTGTTTGCCCAGTGTTCCATGCCATTCCCATTGGTAGGGTTTGTCCCAGAGTGTCTCCCGGATGATGTGATCCACACTGATATCGATGCGCCCGATACCTGTTATGTTAAGGTAATCATAGCTATCTATTTGGACGGTGAATCTGCCAATAACCAAGGTGACCTTGAGGAGGGGAAGAGGACAGATTTGTTGATCACGGATATGGAGCCATCCTTCATGGGGCCGCGCGATGGTGACCCGGGGGGGATGCGCATCCTTTATGAGAGGTGTATCCGAGATGACATATCCCTGGTTTCCCATTTCATCGGTTGCCGTGATCTGTAAAAGACAGGTGTTGCTATCATTCCAATGCTGTGTGCTATAGGCATATAGGCCGGTATTGCTGATATTTTGGATAATAGATGTCCAGGTGCCTCCGTTATCCAGACTGTATGATATATCGATGGTGATATTTGTGTCTGGACTGATGGCATCCCAGGCTTGCCAGGTGATGGTGACAAGATCTGGAAGAATGGTGCCGCCACGGGGTGTTTGAAGATGTATATGTGGGGGGGAATTGTCTAGGGTGAGGGGGATGGGTGATTGGGCAATACCCCAGTTGTATCTTTGATCAGTAACATTTATTCGGAGAAGGTAGAATTGTCCATCAGGCAAAGAGGTGGTGTTCCAGCGGTAGTATCCAATGTTGTACAGATTGTCTTTCACAAGCAGCCAGGTTGTTCCTCCATCGGGACTGTATTCTATGGCGATGTGTTCATTAAAACTGGCATCGCTGTTGTCGGTAATATTGTACTGGATGACAACTTCCCCAGATAATGTCTCATTACCCAAGGGAGAAAGAAGAGTAACTACAGGAGGAATGGTATCTTCAATGGCAAAAGAATGCCAGGGAGATGTATACTGATTGCCAGCTTGATCAGTGACAAAATAGGAATAGTTATAGATCCCTACGGTCACATAGGATCGGTTGTACCAATAAAGGCCACTGTTTTCCTGTACTTGAAAGGGAATATTTTCCCAATGGGAATCCGGGAACTGAAGAGATAGAATAACTGATGCCACACCCACGTTATCTTTTATGGATGCAGAAAGAGATATGTTGTCTCCTGCCTCTTGGATAAGAGGAATGGCACTAATATTGGCTGTAACCGGGGGTGTGTTATCCAGGGTAAAAGGAGCATCAGAGAGATCATACAAAGAGGTATTATCGATGTTGCCAGATCCTTCTCCCTGGGTCTCATTGTCGCCATACCCAAAATGGGTGGAAATATTGATTACGGCAAAAAAGGTGTCATTGTGTTGACTGGTATCCCACTCCCATTGGTGCACCAGTGCATCTGGAGAACTGATATTGCGGGCAATCCGTGTCCACGTGTTGCCATTATTCCCTGAGAACCAGATATCCACCTGTTCTATGCCACTGGAGTTCCATATGATTACTTGATTACCCCGCCATAATTCGCCCCCAGTGGGCGATACCACCTGCAAAGACACCTCGGATGCGGGATGCGCCAGGAGAAGGGTCGTAGAAAACAAGGTTATCACTAAAAGAAGCAGTGTTGCATATATGTTTTTTCCTTTCACTTCTTTGCTCATGTATTTTTAACCCCTGTTTTTAGTGTACACATATTCTATAGCATCAGGGGATAGGTGACTTTTTTAGATGGATGCAGGAGGGTGAAGTTATCCATGGGGAAACACATGTATTTTTTTATTGCGGTTATGCCTTTTTTAACTGCCGTGTCACTGTTAGAGCACCCAGCATCACCAGGAATGATACCAGTAATGCCGCCAGTTCAAAACCGGGGATGCCCTCATCCTTATGTTTTAGTTCTCCTGCCTCCACCCCTCTTTCATTGCCCCATATGTCACTGGCGGTGATCGAGACAAGGTATTTGTCTCTGTCGCCCGCATTCCATTCACCTTCATATATATTATCACCCTGAGAGACTAGGGTGACTTGTTCAATTTCTTCACTATCAACACTTATCACAGCTATAACGTCCTGGATACTGGACATATCAGTTACCGTTGCGGTAATGGTAATGGTGTCATCTGCGGTAAAAGATTCAGGTGATACAGCACCATTTGTTATGACGGGAGCAGTGGTATCACTGGTGGTCAGGCTCGTCTCAGAGGAACGAACACCTTCACCGATACTGTTTACTGCTGATACTCTATAGTAATAGGTCTCATTGACCTCTAATCCTGTGTCGGTATAGGTGGTGATGGGCCCCTGTGTTTTATCCAGTAAGGTGACCTGTCCAGGTTCCCTGCCTCGATAGATTTTATATGCGGTTACAGCGGTGGTTCCCGGATCACTGGGGGCAGACCAGGTGAGTACTGCATAGATGTTTGTTGCTGAATCACCCCCGGTTGCTACCAGGTTCTGGGGAGAGGAGGGGCTTTTCCCGGTTACTGGCTCTGATTGTGTGGTAAACTGCCAGGTATTTGAAGAGGTCTCTAGATGGGTGTCACTGGAAACCGCATACCACTGATATGTGGTGTCATAGGAGCGTCCTGTCCAGGTGAACTGGGCATTTGACCCGCTTTCAACATTTTCCACAGTGCCAATGATGCTGTTGGTAGTGGCATCATAAAAGGTCACCTGCAAAAGGTCACCATCAGGATCAGAAACTGTCACTCGTAGACTGGGAGAGCGAGAAACATCCGTGGACATATCCCCGGGACTGATGAGTGTAGGCTGACTGGGAGCACGATTAAAGGCACTCTGGGTGGTAAAACTCCACACAGATGACTCAGTCTCCAATTGGGAATCCGAAACAATAACATACCAGTGATACAGGGAAGCAGGACTCAGACCACTCCAGGTGACAGTAGCCATTGATCCACTCTCAATAGCACCCACGGTACCAATGGCACTAGTGGTATCCGCATCATAAAAGGTCACCTGCAAAGAATCAGTATCCGGATCACTGACCATGACCTGTAGCTGGGGATTTAGATTGACACCTGTGGCTCCATTGAGAGGGAAATCCGCACTGGGCAAATCCGGGGGATTATTGACAGTGCTTGTTAGGTGGATATTGACTATTTGACTTACATAACGTGTGTCCACAATTGTTTGATTTGTTCCCTGCCAATTGCTATAGGATCCAGTGCCCTTAATATCAACAGTTATGGTATCGCCTTCTTCAAATAGGGACGGTAAATCCAATAAATCCACTTTATATTCCCCCGATTCTACAAGATCATAGAGTACTTCAGAGGTCCGTTGATTTATCACTGTGACCTGGGCTCCATCTGCAGGAGTGGTATCTCCATAGGTGGCAGAGCCAGCGATATAATGAAATTGAGGTAGCTCGGGCGGGTCAGCATCAACGAGGGACATAGACGTCTGGCTGAAAGTTGAGACACATAGGAGTACGAGGAAACTGATTCCTATGCTGACTGATATTAATCCTTTTTTTGTCATCTTTTCATCTTTTTTGGATTCCCTTTTTTTACTGCACATGCTTTTTATCTCCTGAAGTGGAACATAGGGAAAATAAGGACTGGGGCTTATATAGATTTCTATTTTTCATAAAACCCCACCCCAAAAAAAAGCAAGTGACAGCCAGTCATGATCCATTCCAGCAATGCACCAAAAGAAAAAAAGGAAAAAAAGAGGAAAAAGAGAGAAAAAAAGGGGGGGGAGGAGATGGTAGTGGACAGACCAGGGGAGCCTATGGCGGTGTTAAAACCACGTCATGAACTTGGCTGTGTTCTGTTTCTTGGTTATCAAGCATATCAGTGGCATAATACCGAAGTTCAACCACCCCGAGGTGTATCCCGTAATCAGCCAGGGTGAAATGAACAGAGGGAATACTAGAGTCATCCGTGTATACAAGGGTGTCATTACCGGTTATGTTACTGTCACTGTCACTGTCCCACCAGATCTCATAATGGAGATATTTGACACCTGCAAAGCAAGATGCAGTGGTTGCATTATCGGTTGCATTCAACCATATCATGGACGTATTCCACAGATAATAGCTCTGATTGCACAGTGTGCAATTCACAAATTTCTCTGTTACGGGTGGTGTATCATCAGTACAGAACGTAACTGAATCCTGGACCATGTTTCCCAGGTTGTCCCGGGCAGTGATATTCAGGTAATGGATACCTTCTCCCTCCATGTACAGGGGACCGATACTGGCAACTCCGCTCATGACCTCTGTGTAATTGGTCATGGAAACACCCATGTGCTCATGCACCACGGTCAGATTGACAGAACCCACTGCACAGATGCCATCTTGATCGGTTGCATTCACCCAGATGGGTGTATTAGAAGTGACATAATAGTGCTGTATAGGACCTTTATGAGGATCATCTCCAGGATCAGTAGATACCGTTATCCAGACATCCTCCACAGCCAAAATGGAGCCATCACCAATCACCAGGATATAGAAATAATACAATCCCGGGGCTGTTCCTTCAGGCACCGTGATGGTCACATCGAAAGAGATGGTTTCTCCCCCCATCACGTTTTCATAGCTAAGGGGAGTCCATTCAACCCAGTTATCGTAACCCAGTTGAGGACGGAGTGTTAGATTATTTATGATGGATGTGGCATTCTCAACCAAATCAACAATGATACTGGGGAGTTCTGACGCATCGGTTAATTCAAAGAAAAGGCCATTGGTCTCTTCAGCAACATATGTCCAAATACACTGTTTGGCAACGTAATTCGGGCTGGCAGTGAAATTAGAGTCCATAAAGATAACCGAGATACCCTTGCTTTTCAACCCGGCAACAATATCCAGTAAGACCAGGTCATCTGCCGTACCGACAGTCTGATCCCGGCCAGGATCAACTCCCGTGGTTGGGGCCCCGCTGCATCCATAGAGACTGAAATCGCATTCATGGGGTACGTCATCTTCAAAGAGAAACACCAGTCGCCGGGATCCCTCTCGCCACGCCAGGAACTGGGATTCATACAGGCCACGGTTATATGCCTCAGGGAAATCTTGACCCGCAGCGGCATTGATCTCATTAATAGCGGTGACAATCGCACCTTGATCAGGGGTAAGATCTTGATGAAGGATCCACGGATAGTCGCCCTCCAAGCCATACTGTTCACTGTATCCACACGAGGTATAGACTCCTGGATAGTCCCGTAATGAGGCCACACCAAATGTGACATCAGGGATATTACCAGAGATATTAGTCATGATATCAATCGCGCTTGCTTTTGCTGTAGCGATGGTGTCTATTTGGCTGCCTGTGGCATCAAAGATGAAAAAGACATCCAGTTTCCCGATGGGTACTGCTTCTGTGGTCACTATTTTAGTTTCTTCCAGTGATCCACCAGGCGGCAGGACAGCAACGATTTCATCAGGTGTAATAGTGGCTCCGCTTCCTTCAGGTTTGGCGCCAGTGTAGGGTGGCCCTAAGTCCAAGTCGATTGCGGGAGGTGTATCATCTACATAGTGGTGTTGTTCATGCATATCCTCTGTGTTTCCCATGCAATCCACACTATACCATTTGAGGACATGGTGACATTGTTCTTGGAACTGTATTTTAAGGGAAATGATTCCATTTTGGACACCATCAAAGTCTCCATATATATGTGTACTGTTCCCACAGACTCCATCGCAAAGGGTTACCGAGTCTAATAGGGTATCCACGGTGCCGTTGCTGTTGCTGTCATACCATATCTCGACATATGTATGACAGACACCAATGGTACAGTTCCCTGGGTCTGTGGCATTCAGCCAGATGGGTGTTTGGGTGGTGACATGGCTGATATTCCAATTGGGTTCACCAACCGTTTTGGTGGTAAGAGGCGGGGTAAGATCCATATGGTACCGGGTGTACCGGGAGATGGTGTTGCCCACGTCATCTCGTGCGGTGACATTTATGTAATGGATGCAATCTCCCTCAAGATAGAGGGGACCGATGCTTGCTTCACCGGTTACTACCTCGTCATAGTACCGGGTGGTGGTACCCAGATAGTCTATGGTGACAGTGAGGTTTACCGAGCCCACAATACAGTCGCCATCTGTATCTATGGCGGTAAACCAGAGAGGTGTCTCGTTGGTGATATAGTATTCACCTGGGGGAAGTCCATCGGAACATTGGGGTTGACCCACCTTCAAGGTGATACTGGGCCCGGTATTGTCAATATAGAATTCGCTTGTCTGCGGCATTTCCTGGTTGCCGATATTGTCAATGGCCCACCAGGTGAGCCTGTGGTGGCATTCTTCCAGGATGTTGAAGGGACCTGTATAAAGCGTGGTATTCTGGACAATGACCCAGGTTTCCTGGGTGGCATTCCAAATGGAGATATTATACCAGATCTCCTTGACACCAGAGGCACACGCACCGGGATCTTCTGCATCAAGGAAGATATAGGTGCCATTGGTGATCCATGTGGTATCATTTTCATCAATATAGAAACCACCGCAGTTGATGCCACTGGTGCATACCTTTTTGTAGGATTGCGGCGGGGTGTCATCGACATGGTGTGATTGTACATGAAGGGGTTCTGTGTTTGCGATGTAGTCACAGCTGTACCAATGGATTTCATGGTAGCATTCCTCAGCAAAGGTATACATGGCTGTTATTTCCCCAAAGAGAGGATTAAGGTCTTGAGGAGTGTTATCATAGATGGTAATGTTCTGTAACAGTGTGTCTATACTGTTGTTGGTGTCATTGTCACTGTCCCACCAGATCTCATAGTGAAGGTACTGGGCACCAATGCCTCCTTGGCAACCCTCATCTGTGGCATTAAGGAACACGTGGGTTCCAATATCCACAAAGGTACCAGCGTACTGGGGTCCACTGATGGTTTTGGTGGTCACCGGGGGCGAGTCATCTACCAGGTAATATGCTTCCTGGACACTCTCCGTATTTCCCAGGTGATCCTGGGACCACCAGACAAGCTTATGGCGGCATTCTTCTTCAAAGGTCAAGAGAACCTGGTTATCGTATTCCATACCGCTCTTGGTGATCACATACATATCTGTGACTTCATCCCAGATATAGATCTCCCACAGGAGATAGTTGCATCCCACGGCACACTCACCAGGATCACTGGTATTCAACCAGAGGGGTGTTGACGTGGTAAGCCAGGTTTCATTATGATAGTGGTAGTGGGGAAGTCCCATATCTATGGTGGTGACAGGTGGTGTATTGTCCACATAGAATATTTCGGTGTCTTGGACCATATTTCCTAGGTTGTCCTGGGCGGTGATGGTGACAGAATGGATGCAGTCACCCTCCAGATAAATGACCAGAGTTGTGGTTCCCTGGGAGGTATAATTGGAATAGGTGGTGGTGTCATTCAGATAGGTTACAGTGACAGTAAGGGTGACAGACCCTACGGCACTGATTCCGTCCGTATCGGTTGCAGTAATAGTGAGAGACGTGGCATTGGTGACATAATAGTCACCCGGGGGTAATGATTGGTTATAGTGGGGATCTCCAACAATTTTATGGATGATGGGGGCTGTGTTGTCTACATAGTGGATTTGTGTCTGTTTTTTCTCCATGTTCCCCAGTTTGTCAGCTGACCAATAGACAAGCTTATTCATCCCGCTTTTCTCAAGATAGAGTACTGCCTGGTTGTCATATTCAACAGCGCAGCTGTCTATGAGCATCCATTTGTCGGTTCCGTTAATGGTTTCGTTCCACCACCAGATTTCCCAATGGAGGTAGTCACAGCCCACTGCATGGTATCCCATGTCAGTGGTGTTTAGGTAGATGGGTGTTGCAGAGGTGATATAGCTGCCGTTGTCCCAGTGGGGTGATCCGATCTCTTTGGTGGTCACTGGCGGGGTGTCATCAACATAGTGGGGTTGGGTAAAGCAGCTGTCATTGTTCAGGATGGTTTCATTGTTTCCGAGATAATCGACACTGTACCACCAGATTTCATGGTAGCATTCCTCTTGGAATTGTACATGAATGGAGATATTGCCGTCAACCAGGGTGTCTAAATCCCCGGTGACATAGCTGCTGTTGTACCAGGATCCGTCATGGATGCAGACATGTTCAAGAAGTGTTTCTGCACTGCCGTCTTTGTCACTGTCCCACCAGATCCATATACAGGTATGGTTCACTCCCACGTCATTGGTGTATTCAGAGTTGGTGGCATTCAGCCACAGGGATGTGTCTGTGGTGACATACACATCATTAAATCCATATTTGGGTGTTCCCACTTCTTTGTGGGTTAAGAAGGGACTGTCACCAACATGGTGACCTTGTTTGTGAAGTATTTCTTGGTTACCCAGGTGGTCGATACTGTACCACCAGATCTCGTGATACCCGGGTTGATCAAACGTAAAGGAGACAATGATTTCTCCCGTGTCCGGATCAAGATCCAGGATGTGGACCGCATCTTGGTCATAAATGGTTACCGTGGCTTTTTGGGTGTCATTGGCGGTGATGGTACTGTCATTGTTACTGTCATACCAGATCTCGTAATGGAGGTAGGCGACACCGCTGCCATTTTGGCATCCCCCGTCTGTGGCATTGAGCACAATGGGGGTGCCCACGGCATAGACTGGCCCCATGACGGTTTTGGTGGTCACTGGCGGGGTGTCATCCACCAGGTAAATGGCCTCGTGGACACTCTCCGTATGTCCCAGGTGATCCTGGGACCACCAGACAAGCTTATGGCGGCATTCTTCTGTAAAGGTTAAGAGAACCTGGTTGTCGTATTCCACACCACTTTGGGTGATCACATACATATCTGTGACTTCATCCCAGATATGGATCTCCCACTCAAGATAGTTGCATCCCACGGCACACTCACCAGGATCACTGGTATTCAACCAGAGGGGTGTATGGGTGGTAACATAGGTGTTTCCCCCATTGGTATAGAGGGGGACACCGGTTTCATGAAGGGTAACAGGGGGTGTATCATCCACATGGAACAGGGTCTCTTGAGGGGTTTCATTGTTGCCGACATAATCCACACTATACCACTGGATCATATGGTGGCATTCCTCTGTGAAATTGATCCATAGGGAGATTTGTCCATTGAGTGCTCCATCTAGATCACCAATCAGATAGTCACTGCTATACAATACGCCATCCATGATTTGTGCCTGTTCCAGCAGGATCTCCATGCCATTGAAGTTCCCGGTGCTGTCATACCAGATCTCAATATAGGTGTCTTTGACACCTGCGGCACAGTCACCCGGATCGGTGATATTGATCCAGATGGGAGTATCAGTGGTGACATAGTAATCCCATGTACCATAAGACGGATCATTCACGGCTACGTGTGACTGGGGCGGGGTGTCATCAACATAGACTATGCGGGTGTGGTAATCTTCTGTGTGACCCAATTGATCGATACTGTACCATTCAAGGATGTGTTCACATTCCTCGGTTATGACAAAGGGCTCTGTGTAGAGCTGCCAGTCTCCCGCATTGATACGGTAGTAGATCTCCTTGACACCTGATGCACAGGGCGCAGCAGGCTGGTCTATGGCAGTGATGGTGATATGGGTGTCATTGACCGTGATGTATGCGGTGATTCCGCCATCGGGCGTGTAATAGGGCCCATTGAAGTGCATCTGGCTTTCAGGGGGTGAATTGTCCACATGGAAGATTTTTGTTTGCGGTGTTTCCTGGTTGTTGAGGTTGTCATAGGACCACCAGGTTATCTTGTGTGTACATTCCTCAAAGATCTGGAAGGGCCCGCAATAGGAACAGTATTCGGTATCATTTCGGATGGGTTCCCATGTTTCCTGGTCTTCATTCCAGATATAGATATTGTACCAGATTTCCTTGACACCTGAGATACAGGGTCCGGTGTCCTCTGCCTCTAGGATATTATAGGTGTGTGAAGAGATGTATTCCTCCCCGGTGCTGTTTTCATAATAATAGGCATCGCAACAGAAGAAGTGCACCGAACTGGGTGGTGTGTCATCCCGACGCAGAATGATATCGGCATGATGATAGGTGTTCCCCAGGGCATCTTCCGCCCAGACGTGTAGACGGTGGATGCATTCATCACTCCAGAGATAGTCATCCAGGGAGAATGTGACAGTAGATAGTGCACTGGAGTCGTTATGCCAACTGCCATTATACAAAATGGAATAGTAGAGGACACAATTGGTCAAGGCTTCCGATTGATTGATCCAGATGGGTGTCTCCCCGGTGACATGGTAATCCCATGTCTGACCGGGACTGGTGCCCGTATCGGGGTATCGAGGTGTTCCAATATCCACATTGATCAAGGGCGGGGTGTTGTCCACATAGTGTTCCTGCCGATGCTCCATTTCCATGTTGAACAGAAGATCCGTGCTGTAATACCAGAGTTCATAGAGTCCTTCTTGATCCAGATTGAATTCCACACTGATTTCCCCACTCTGGGGGTTAAGGTCATCAGGATCACCATCATAGATGGTCACATTGGCCTTTTGGGTATCATTAGTGGTTATGGCACTATCATTGTCACTATCAAACCAGATCTCGTAGTGAAGACTGTATACACCCACAAGAGTGATTCCTTTATCCTGTGCATCCAGCTGGAAGGAAGTATTGGTAGTTACCCAGTATCCAGATTGGTAGCTGGGCTCACCCACCGTCTTTGTGATCACTGGTGGAGTGTCATCCACGAGGTGATGCTGCACATGGACATCCTCGATGTTGCCCAGGGCATCCACAGCCCACCATTCAATGGTATGATTGCCTTCCTCACTGAATGTAACGGTGATATGTGTATTAAGATCGCTACTGCCACTGGTTGCCAGTACGCCTTCCACATAGATTTGGTAATAGATTGTCCAATCACCCACAGTACAGTCGCCAATATCTGTTGCTGACAGGGTGATGGGTGTACTGGTGGTCACCCAGTTACCGCAGCACTCACTCTCATATTGGGGTTGTCCAACGTGTTTAAAGGAGATGGGTGGGGTATCATCCACATAGTGGATCTGCTGGGTAATGTCTTCCTTTTGCCCTAGATTGTCTATGCTGAAGAACTCAAGATAATGGGTGCATTCCTCCTGGAAGATGAAGGGGGTAAAGGATACGGTGTCATTGGAATAGACATACCAGTAGGTGCCATCAAGAAGGGTAATATTGGCATTATCGCCATACGTATCAGTCATGTCTTGAGGAT